>Ga0314774_1000317_pt1 | contig 41186 bp, 40 predicted proteins | sample MetaGCBIA2018_FD_204515 | JGI IMG/M metagenome (GOLD analysis project Ga0314774, IMG submission 204515) | Cryopeg brine microbial communities from Beaufort Sea near Barrow, Alaska, United States - CBIA 2018 | ecosystem: Environmental > Aquatic > Marine > Coastal | place: USA: Alaska | collected... | reverse complement strand
TCAGCGTCGAGGAAGAATATGAAGATCGTCTTGCTCGTCGTACCCGGGCTGAGCGGGTGCTTATGCGGCTCGAGCGCTATGTGCGTGTGGACTTCCAGCGCGGCAAGGTGATAACGCCCCTGCTTGACGAAGCTGAAATGCAGCGAGTGCGCAGGACTCTTCAGCTGACCATGGAACAGGCGCAGTGGGCCGCGCTGCGGGGGGAAAGCGATATCTATCTGGCTAGCCTGAGCCAGGCTGACGGTATTTTACGGCAGTTCTTCGAACTGGAGAATCCACAGGTCAAGGCAATGCAGGCCCAGCTTTCCTCTCTCGCCGAACGTCAGGTCGACCTGGAGCCGCCTGCCCTGGCGGCGCTGCAGCAGGACCTTGCGGGGTATATTCAGAGTCGCCGCAACCCTGCGGACAACGGGGGGGCTGGCAATGAGTAAAAGCTACCTTGCCGTTCTCGCGGTACTGCTGGTTGCGGCATTACTTGGCATGGCGGTGGCCGAGGACCCGGGCTACCTGTTGATCGCCTGGCGCAACATGTCGATCGAGACGAGTATCTGGGTGGGTATTGCCTTCCTGCTGGGGCTATGGCTCCTCCTTTCACTGCTGCGTGCGGTGATTCGCTTGCTGAACGTGTCAGGCCGCAGGATCAATCCCTGGTCCCGACATAATCGTCAGCGCCGCGCCAATCAGATGACAACCCGAGGACTGCTCGAGTTCGCCGAGGGTCATTGGGCCGAGTCCATACGCTTGCTCAAGCGTTCGGCACCCCATGCAGAGCAACCTCTGATCAATTATCTGGCTGCGGCCCGTGCGGCCCATGAGCTGGAAGATTACGCCCAGTGCGATGGTCTGCTGCGTGAAGCCTACGAAACCACGCCTCAGGCTGATGTGGCGATAGCCGTCACTCAGGCTCAGTTGCAGATTGCCCGCGGCCAGCTGGAGCAGGCGCTGGCCACGCTGACCCGATTGCGCAAGGATCACCCCAAGCACCTGTATGCTTTAAAGCTGATGAGTCAGCTGTATGCGAAGCTGGAGGATTGGCTCCGACTGGAGCAGCTGCTACCCGAATTGCGCCGGCATAAGTTGCTCCGGCCCAGCGATCAGGAAAGTCTGGAGCATCAGGTATATATTGCTTTGCTGGGCGAAGCGGGGCAGCGCAGACATCTGGAGCCAGGGCAGAGTGACTCTTTGACGGCGGTCTGGGAACGCTTACCCAAGCATCTCAAGCATGACCCTGCTCTGGTTGAAGCCTATTGCCTTCAATTGCGCATTCAGAGCCGGGATACAGAAGCCGAAGAAGCGCTTCGTGCGACCCTTCGCCAGGGTTTCAACGAGCGTTTGATCCATTTATACGGACTGGTTCAGGGTAAGGACCCGGCACGGCAATTGACGACTGCAGAGCATTGGTTGGCCGAACATCCGCACAACGCTACTTTGCTGCTTTCACTGGGGCGTCTTTCTTTGCGCAACAGCCTATGGGGTAAGGCCAGGGGGTACCTCGAGGCCAGTTTTGCCAGTAAACGTGACGTGCAGACTTGTGCTGAGCTGGTTAGATTGCTGGCCCATCTAGGGGATCAGCAAGGCAGTCAGCAGATGCTGCGTCAGGGATTTGATCTGATGGTGCACGACCTGCCTGAACTGCCTATGCCCGAGACACGCTGACTACCAGTCAGCCTGATCGACCACTCGCTGAGCCTTCGTGCTCAGTTGCGTGGGGCGTAGGCGAAGACGTCGGCGTGCATTTGTGCAGCCGGCATGCCTGACTCCATTAATGCGTCCAGCGTGCCGTACACCATGGGTGGTGAACCGCTGACGTAAAACTCGTATTCACTCAGATCGCCCAAATCATCCTTGATCGCCTGATGCAGCATGCCCTGACGTCCCGGCCAGTCAGGATGATCGCTGACGATTCTGTGTAGAATCAGATTTTCCTGCTCTTCCCACCGCTTCCAGTGTACCGCTGCATACAGATCATCGCCGTGACGCACGCCCCAGTACAGATGAATCGGGTAGGCGAAACGCTGTTCCAGACAATGTTCAATGATGCTTTGCATTTGCGACAGCCCTGTCCCTGCCGCAATCAGTACCAGCGGTCTGTCCGGCAGCGTAGCCAGATGGCAGTCACCGAAAGGCACCTGGACATGGGCAATGCCCTCGCGTCGCATTTGCTCGATCAGTGCTTCGGTGACCGGGTCCCGAGCGAGTATGTGTAGTTCAAGGGTGCGTTCCTGATGGGGAGCTGAGGCGATTGAAAAAGGGGTAGCTTCCCCATCAGGGCGGTTGAGTAAAAGATACTGACCCGCGTGATAGCGCAAGGGTTTGCCCGCCGGTGGACGCAGATTTACCTGCCAGACGTCGGCGCCAATGGGTACGCAGGCGGCAACCTGGCAGGCCACAGTGTGTTGGCGTAACTGATTGGGTGCCAGGACATGTTCCCAGAAGACCTCGCAGTCCGCCTGGGGAATGGCCATGCAGGTCAGTATTTCGCCGCTGGTTAGGGGCTCATCATTTTGCAGTACCAGGCCGTGCAGCAATTGCGCGTTGCAGACATAGCAATTACCGTTACGGCAGCTCTGCGGCGCGTCGAATCCGAGTCGACGCGCCGCATCAAGAATGCGTTCGCCGGGTAGCAGATCGAGTACGTGACCGGCTGGTTGCAGCGTTACCTTCATATTCTGTTCTCTAGCCAGGTTATATTTTGCGCCATCAGTCGATACCCAGCTCTGCCCACATCTGATCAATGCGCTGTGTTATGGCCGGGTCCTGGGCGATGGCGACGCCCCATTCACGAGTGGTTTCGCCGGGCCACTTGTTGGTAGCATCGAGTCCCATTTTGCTGCCGAGTCCCGAAACCGGAGAAGCAAAGTCGAGATAGTCGATAGGTGTATTATCGATCATTACCGTGTCACGCTTGGGATCCATACGTGTAGTGATGGCCCAGATGACATCATTCCAGTCGCGGATATCGATATCGTCATCCGTCACAATGACAAACTTGGTATACATGAACTGGCGCAGGAAACTCCATACGCCGAGCATGACCCGTTTGGCATGGCCAGGGTACTGCTTCTTTATAGATACCACGGCCATACGGTAAGAACAGCCTTCCGGAGGCAGATAAAAATCGGTTATTTCCGGGAACTGTTTCTGCAATATAGGCACGAAGACTTCGTTCAGAGCGACGCCCAGAATGGCGGGTTCATCCGGTGGCCGGCCAGTATAGGTGCTGTGATAAATTGGTTTTTCTCGCTGGGTAATACGCTCGACAGTGAATACCGGAAAGCGATCCACCTCGTTGTAATAGCCAGTGTGGTCGCCGAAGGGTCCTTCGTTAGCCATTTCGCCTGGGTGGATAACACCTTCCAGCACGATCTCTGCACTCGCCGGGACCTGCAGGTTGGAGCCGCGACACTTGACCAGCTCGGTACGCTGGCCACGCAGCAGGCCCGCGAACGCGTACTCAGAGAGACTGTCGGGCACGGGCGTCACGGCGCCGAGGATGGTCGCAGGGTCGGCGCCCAGCGCCACTGCGATCGGAAACGGTTCGCCGGGATGCTTGTCGCACCAGTCCTTGAAATCCAGCGCACCACCGCGGTGGCTGAGCCAGCGCATGATCAACTTGTTGCGGCCGATGACCTGCTGGCGATAAATGCCCAGGTTCTGCCGCTCTTTATTTGGTCCGCGGGTGACCACCAGGCCCCAGGTTATAAGCGGTCCGGCGTCGCCAGGCCAGCAGGTCTGGACGGGTATAGACGAGAGATCGACATCCTCGCCTTGCATGATCACAGCCTGACAGGGTGCGTCACGCACGACCTTGGGTGCCATGGATATGACTTTTCTGAAGATAGGCAGTTTCGACCAGGCATCCTTCAGCCCTTTCGGCGGATCGGGCTCCTTCAGGAACGCAAGTAGCTTGCCTATCTCGCGAAGTTCGCTGACTTCGGTTGCGCCCATTCCCATGGCAACACGCTTGGGGGTTCCGAACAGATTGCCGAGCACGGGCATGTTATAACCGGTTGGGTTCTCGAACAGCAGAGCAGGTCCGCCCTTGCGCAGAGTGCGGTCACAGATTTCGGTCATTTCCAGTATCGGCGACACTGGAGTCTGGATGCGCTTTAGCTCGCCCCGCTGTTCCAGGCCTTTAATAAAATCGCGTAGATCGGAATATTGCATTCGAGCCTCAATCCTCAAGCTGCGGGTGGGCTATCGAATGGATAGCTGCTGCCCGGGGTACCTGGATGTGAGGCGCATTATGCCGCCAAACAGGCCGCCAATGGGGGGTAAAATGCAACAAGCTGCAAGCGGCTTGGAGCCGCTTGCAGCTTGGGGCTTGCTGCGGGGTCAGTTCTTGCTGCGTTTCATCGACTGGAAGAATTCGTTATTGGTCTTCGTGTCTTTCAAACGGTCCAGCAGGAACTCGACCGCGGCGATCTCGTCCATCGAGTGCAGAATCTTGCGCAGAATCCACATGCGTTGTAATTCATCCTCGCTGGTCAGCAACTCCTCGCGGCGGGTGCCGGAACGGTTGATGTTGATCGCAGGGAACACACGGCGTTCGGCAATCTTTCGATCCAGGTGGATCTCCATGTTGCCGGTACCTTTGAACTCCTCGTAGATCACCTCGTCCATTTTCGAGCCGGTATCTACCAGCGCGGTGGCAATAATAGTCAGGCTGCCACCTTCTTCGATGTTTCGTGCCGCGCCAAAGAAGCGTTTGGGTTTTTCCAGCGCATGGGCGTCTACACCACCGGTCAGTACCTTGCCAGAGCTCGGGATAACCGTGTTGTAGGCGCGGGCCAGACGGGTAATGGAGTCAAGCAGGATGATCACGTCCTTCTTGTGCTCGACCAGGCGCTTAGCTTTTTCGATGACCATTTCAGCGACCTGAACGTGGCGGCTCGGCGGCTCATCGAAGGTCGATGCCACTACTTCACCGCGAACGGTACGCTGCATCTCGGTGACTTCTTCAGGACGCTCGTCGATCAGCAAAACGATCAAATGGCACTCGGGGTTGTTACGCGCGATATTCGCTGCAATATTCTGCAGCATCAGCGTCTTACCCGCTTTCGGCGGTGCCACCAGCAAGCCACGTTGGCCTTTGCCGATGGGTGCGCACAGATCAATGATCCGCGCCATCAGATCCTCGGTCGAGCCGTTCCCCGCTTCCATCGCCAGACGCTGGGTCGGGAACAGAGGGGTCAGGTTTTCGAACAAAATCTTGTTTTTGGTGTTTTCCGGCCTGTCGAAGTTGATCGAATCAACTTTCAGTAGCGCAAAATAACGCTCGCCATCCTTGGGGGGGCGAATCTTGCCAGCGATGGTGTCGCCGGTGCGCAGATTGAAACGGCGGATCTGGCTAGGAGACACATAGATGTCATCGGGACCAGCCAGATAAGAAGAGTCCGCTGAGCGGAGAAACCCAAAGCCGTCCTGAAGGATTTCCAGCACACCATCGCCGTGAATGTCTTCACCGCCTTTGGCATGTTTTTTCAGGGTTGCGAAAATCACATCTTGCTTGCGCGATCGGCCCATGTTTTCAAGGCCCATCTGTTCGGCGATTTCCAGCAGTTCGGTAATAGGTTTTTGCTTGAGTTCGGTCAGGTTCATAGGGTCGGGGGATATAGTCTTTCGGCAGGACGGGTTATAAGAGGCCGCCATGAAAGCATGGGGCAATGGGTTTGGCTGATATTGGAAGCCACAATCGCAGGGTGCGACAAGGAATTGAGTAGTAAATCTAGCACTGCTGACGAGTGACGTCCATAGGCTGAGCGTAGAAAACGCCCCCGGCAGCAAAACAGCCGGGGGCCGGCTTCTCAGATATTGCTATCAAGGAATGCCGCTAGCTGGGACTTTGAAAGTGCGCCCACCTTGGTAGCCTCGATATTGCCATCCTTGAACAGCATCAGCGTCGGAATGCCGCGTACGCCGTATTTAGGCGGAGTGTCGGCATTCTCATCGATATTCAGTTTGGCAATTTTCAGCTTGCCCTGATATTCCTTGGCAATTTCGTCCAGAACCGGGGCAATCATTTTGCAAGGACCACACCATTCGGCCCAGTAGTCGACCAGCACGGGGCCGTCAGCCTTCAGCACTTCACTTTCGAAGCTGCTGTCTGTGACATGCACGATCAAATCGCTCATTCTTTTCTCCAAGGTTCAAAGACATCTTGGGAACTACTATAGCACCACCTCGGCAAACAGCGGAAGGTGAGCCGTTAGCAGGTGTGAGCGGCGCGGGACAGGCAGAACCGGTTAAGGCAGTGTTAGACTCCTGCGTATATTATTTCGGAGACAGTCGCATGGTGCAAAGAGAGTGGCCCGATTTTCCGATGGTTGCCGCCATAGATTTAGGCTCCAACAGCTTTCACATGGTTCTGGCCAAAGTTGACCACGGCGAAATTCGTATTCTGGAGCGCCTTGGTGAAAAGGTTCAACTGGCCGCCGGTCTGAACGAGCAGGGAGAACTCAGCGAAGAGTCGATGCAACGAGGCCTCGATTGTCTGCGTCGGTTCGCCCAGTTGACCAATGGCTTGCCTGATGGTGCGGTGCGAATAGTAGGAACCAACGCCCTGCGTGAGGCACGCAATCGTAGTCAGTTCATGCGGCAGGTCAGGCAGATTATTGGCCACAAAGTGGATGTGATATCCGGTCGCGAAGAGGCTCGTCTGATTTATCTGGGGGTCGCTCACACTCAGGCAGACGATGCTGGAAAGCGCCTGGTAGTCGATATTGGCGGCGGCAGTACCGAGTTCATTGTCGGAGAACGCTTCGAGTCAATTTTGCGCGAAAGCCTGCAGATGGGTTGCGTCTCCTTCACGCGGAACTACTTTGCCGATGGCAAGATCAGCGCCAGTCGCTACGCCCAGGCTTATACCACCGCCAGGCTGGAATTGATGAATATCGAGCAGGCGATCCACCGTATCGGCTGGCAGGAGGCTGTGGGTGCATCTGGAACCATCCGCACGATTGGCCAATGCATGCAAGCTGCGGGAAGAAGCGAAAGCAATATCACTTTGGAAGGTTTGCTATGGGTCAAGCGCAAGATTATCAAGGCTGGCCATATCGACAAAATAGACATTCCCGGTCTGAAGACGGATCGCCGGCCGATTCTGCCGGCCGGTCTGGCTATTCTCGAGGCAGTCTTCGATGCGTTAGGAGTTCAGTCCATGAGTCATTCAGATGGCGCGTTGCGTGAGGGCGTGCTCTACGACCTACTCGGAAGGCACCAACATGAAGATGTGCGCGAGCGTACCCTGAGTGCATTGATGGAGCGCTGTCACGTTGATGTTGAGCAGGCGGCGCGGGTCGAACGCAAGGCGCTTAGCCTGCTTGGCAAGGTGGCCGATGCCTGGGATCTGAATGATGCCAGACATGCCGATATGCTCTGCCGAGCGGCTCGAGTGCATGAGGTCGGGCTGGATATCGCGCACAATCAGTATCATAAGCACGGAGCCTATCTGATCGAGCACGCTGACCTGGCAGGATTCTCCCGGCAGGAGCAGCAAGCGCTGGCGCAGCTGGTGCGGGGACATCGACGCAACTTGCCGAGCATGGAACGCTTGGCCGAGTTTGGTGAAGATGCGACTCCGCTGCTCAGACTATGCATGCTGCTACGGCTGGCAATCCTTTATCACCATATTCGCGGCAATCAGACTATGCCGGCGTTAAGAGTGGAAGCGGGTCACATCCACCTGCAGGTGCAGTTTCCAGAGGGCTGGCTCGACGCCAACCCTCTGACCCAGGCCGACTTTGCCCTGGAAGCCCAGCTCTGGCTCAAGGCCGGTTATACGTTGACTGCGCGCTGAGGAGAGCTGGCCAGCTTTTCCAGGAGACCGCTCTGGGCGCTTCGTGCCAGCTGATTGCCGGTGGGTGAGCTGCGCACATAGGTGCCGTCGGTCTGCAGTATCCAGCTCTGGGTATTGTCTGTCATGAATACCTGCAGCTCCTGCTTGACCCGGGTGATCAGTTTTTTGCCTTCCAGCGGGAAACAGGTCTCAACCCGCTTATCCAGGTTGCGTTCCATCATGTCGGCGCTGGACATCCATACCTGCTCCTGGCCGTCATTAAGAAAGTAATAAACCCGGCTGTGTTCGAGAAAACGGCCGATGATCGAACGCACGGTGATGTTGTGCGAAACGCCGGGTACGCCTGGGCGCAAACAACACATGCCACGAATGATCAGATCAACCTTCACGCCGTACTGGGAGGCCTTGTACAGCGCCTTGATGATCTTCGCATCGGTCAGTGCGTTGGCTTTGGCGATGATGTGTGCAGGTTTGCCGGCCTGGGCGTTCATGGTCTCTCGATTAATCAGCTCGAGCAGTCGCTTCTTTAGAGTGAAAGGCGCCTGCAGCAACTTCTTCATGCGCAGGGTTTTGCCCATGCCGATCAGTTGATTGAACAGCTTATGTACATCCTCGGTCAGCGCCAGATCGGAAGTGAGAATGCTGTAATCCGTGTACAACCGAGCATTGCCGGCATGGTAGTTGCCAGTGCCCATATGTACATAGCGTCTGAGGACCTTGTCCTCACGGCGCAGTATCAGCATCATCTTGGCGTGGGTCTTGAACCCGACCACTCCGTAGATGACTACGGCGCCGGCCTGCTGCAGCCGGCTGGCGAACTGGAGGTTGGATTCCTCGTCGAAGCGGGCGCGCAGTTCGATCACGACGGTGACTTCCTTGCCGTTACGGGCAGCGTCGACCAGGGCGTTGACGATCTCGGAGTTGGCTCCCGAGCGATACAGTGTCTGCTTGATTGCCAGCACGTTGGGGTCCTGGGCTGCCTGGCGCAGCAGATCGACTACCGGGCTGAACGATTCGTAGGGGTGCTGGAGGAGAATGTCCTGTTTGCCGATTGCCTGAAACAGAGTGTCGTTGTTAGACAGCAGCTTCGGAATACCGGGGCTGAAGGGCGGAAACTGCAAATTTGGATGATTATCCAGACTGGTAATCGAGAACAGGCGAGTCAGATTGACCGGGCCATTGACCTCGTAGAGTTCGGACTCGTTCAACCCGAATTGCTTGAGTAGAAAGTCGGTCAGTGGTTTCGGACAATTGTCCGCCACTTCCAGGCGTACCGCATCGCCATAACGCCGCGACAACAATTCACCACGTAGTGCCCGGGCCAAATCGTCTACTTCGTCTGGATCAACAATCAGGTCGGCGTTGCGTGTCAGACGAAACTGGTAGCAGCCCATTACCTTCATGCCTGGAAACAGGTCGTCTGCGTGGGCGTGGATCATCGACGAGAGAAAGATAAAATTATCGCCGCCGGCGCAGAGTTCGTCGGGCATGCGTATCAGTCGCGGTAACGAGCGCGGCGCAGGGATGATTGCCAGGCCCGAATCGCGTCCGAAGGCATCGATACCTTCTAGCTGGACGATGAAATTCAGGCTCTTGTTCACCAGTAATGGAAAAGGGTGTGTCGGGTCCAGGCCGATCGGGCTGATAATCGGTGCTACCTCTTGACGAAAAAAGCGGCGGATCCACAGTGTCTGTTTGTGGGTCCACTGATGACGCCGGACGAAACGAATACCTTTTTCCGCCAGTTGCGGCAGCAACATATCGTTTAGCAGTGCATATTGGCGGCTGATCTGCTGATGGGCGATTTCACTGATCTTGGCCAGCACCTGTTGTGGCTGCAGTCCGTCTGGCCCTGTTTGCTCACGGGCGAAGGTGATCTGCTTCTTCAGTCCGGCGACGCGAATTTCGAAAAACTCATCGATGTTACCGGAAAAAATCAGCAGAAATTTCAGGCGCTCGAGCAGCGGATAGGATTCGTCGAGCACCTGCTCCAAAACACGTATATTGAATTGCAGTTGCGAGAGCTCGCGATGGATGTAGAGTTCCGGCGCATTGATGTCCGCCAGCGGCATTGCCGGCTCCGAGGGCGCCGGAGCGGGTGCAGGCAATGTCGGCACGACTGTCGAAGCATTGCTCTGGCTTGTCGCTGCAGCGGTGTCTTCCGCTATCTCGGTTGTCTCGTCGCGCACACTCTTCAACTCCTGCATGGGTACCTCGGTAATCAGTTCTTTTTCTGCAGTTGTCTGGCTGCAGTCTTGGCAAAATAAGTCAGAATACCATCAGCGCCTGCGCGCTTGATGGCCGTCAATGATTCGAGAATAACCGCTTCGCTGAGCCAGCCATTCTGGATTGCGGCGCAGTGCATCGCGTATTCACCGCTTACCTGATAGACAAAGGTCGGTACGCGGAAAGTGCTTTTCACCCTATGCACAATATCCAGATAGGGCATTCCGGGCTTGACCATGATCATATCGGCCCCTTCGGACAGGTCCTGCGCGACCTCGTGCAGTGCCTCGTCGGTATTACCCGGATCCATCTGATACGTTGACTTGTTACCCTTGCCAAGATTGCCGGCGGACCCTACTGCATCGCGGAAGGGTCCGTAGTAGGCGCTGGCATATTTGGCTGAATAGGCAAGAATGCGGGTATTTACATGCCCTGCAGCTTCCAGGGCTCGGCGCATTGCGCCGACGCGGCCATCCATCATGTCCGAAGGTGCAACGATATCGGCACCCGCCTCGGCGTGGGACAGTGTTTGTTTGACTAGAGCTTCGACGCTCAGATCATTCAGCACATAGCCCTGATCGTCGATAATGCCGTCCTGACCATGTGTGGTGAAGGGGTCAAGGGCCACGTCGGTAATCACGCCCAGTTCGGGAAAGCGGGCTTTAAGCGCTCGGGTCGCCTGTTGCGCGAGACCCTCTCGATTGTAAGCCTCGGCGGCGTCCAGCGACTTGCGCTCCACCGGCGTGACCGGGAACAGCGCAACGGCGGGTATGCCAAGGGCAACAATTTCGGCTACTTCTTCCAGCAAAAGATCAATGGATAATCGTTCTATGCCCGGCATTGAGGCGACTGCCTCGCGCTTGCCAGTACCTTCGAGCACGAATAGAGGATAAATGAGATCGTTGACGCTGAGCTGTGTTTCGCGCACCAGCCGGCGAGAGAAATCATCGCGGCGGTTACGACGCAGGCGGGTATGGGGAAACTGGCGGTTAGCAGGGTCAAAGGTCACTGGAACTCCTCAGGCGAAATGCAGATAACGAATGACTGCACGATAACCTGTCTGTGATGGACGTTATACCTCCAGATTATGACGGAATTGCGACAGTAAGCGTAATGCCATTTGGTCGTCGAGATCGATCCCCGGCGCGCCGGCGAGTTCGACACGGTTGCGTCCCAGCGCTTTTGCCTGATACAGCGCGCGGTCCGCGGCACCAAGCAGCAGATCAAAGTTGTAGCCTTGCTGGTCTGAACAGGCTACGCCTAGGCTGATACTCAGATTGACTGAGGTGCCCTCCTTCTGCCATGGCTGGCTGCACAGACCCAGGCGGATGCGCTCGGCTACCTTTGCGGCGCTATCGGTATCGAGCCCCGGCAGGACGAGAACAAACTCCTCTCCGCCAAAGCGCCCAAGCAGATCATCGGTGCGCAGGTGTTGGCGAATACGACTGACCATGTGGCATAGCACCGCATCGCCGGTTTGATGGCCAAAGTCATCGTTAATTCGTTTGAAATGATCAGCATCCATCATGATCAGCGTGACGGGTATGTCGAGCTCGCTTGCTTTGGTCAGGGCGCCTGTCGCTTGCCTCAAGAGGCTGCGACGGTTCAACGTGTCGGTCAGGGCGTCGCGCTCCGATAATCGGTGCAGCGCCATTGTGGCGCGGTAGTGGGTCATCAGAATAAAGCCGCTGGCCAGTCCAATCTGAGCCACCATGGCACCCAGGAGTGTGGCGCTCTGCAGAGGGCTGTCGCTGAGTGCGGCGATGGGAGCGAGCGGACTTAGACTGAAAATAGCACGTACTGTCAGGCCAGCGGCGCACAGCAAAGCAATACCGCCCGTCAGCCAGTACGCAGTGCGTAGCGGTTGCTCTGCTGGTATCAACAGCTCCCGTGCGCAGAGCAAGCTCATGCTAGCGAGTACGATCGAGGCGACCCCAAGGCGCGCCGGGAAACTGTTCATCTGGAAACGTAGCAGCCACAATAATGTCATCATCAGTAGCGCTGCGGCGATAGGCCAGGCCTGCGGCTGGCTTGTGCCCTTGAATGCGCGAATGCCCAACCAAGTGACGCCCAGACCCAGGGTCATCAATCCGTTGGCTAACACGATGGAGAAACTGTGATGAATGTGGTCCTGACTGACGTTGAGTAGCAGCCCAATCATCAATGCGAAATTGCCGACTGCCCAATGGCGGAGTCCCTTGTCGCTGCCGGCATGCCAGGCGGCGATAGACAGCAGCAGCGTCATGCTCAGCGTAACCAGTGACAGAGCTAGGCCGAGAGAGGCGAGGTCGAGTTGGCCGAGCATTTGTGGGTTACGTCCTTGTCCGGGTAGGCATCACCGGATCCCTTGCATGCGTTGAAATCAGCGAAAAATCATACTCCTGCCAATGAAGGCAGAATAGTGGCGCTCTTAGCAGAAGCTCGAAGTTGTGGAAGAGTTTGCATTATGAATCAGGGATAAGCGCATATATTGTACGCATTTGAATAACTGTATAGCATTGCTCGCCCTGCGAGCAGATCTAAGCGTGAAAAGTTGATATGAAAGGCGAAGAGGAATCGGAAAGGCCAATGCGCAAGGTTCTTGTTGGCCTCCTTCTCATGGGTTGGCTAGGCTGCCTGGTGTGGGCGTTCTGGTGGTTCGAGGGACAGTATGTCAAAGCCTTTGAGCGCCCTGCGTATTTCAGCGCAGAAAACGTCGCACCACCGTTTCCCCCCGGCGAAGTGCAGGTCTTGCACGTTTGGCAGGCGGGCTGCCCGTGTAACGGCGGTCACGAGGCCTATCTGGCTAATATGACGGAGCGCTTTGCACAGCAGGGAGTGAAATTTGCCCGTGCAGGGTCAGCGAGCTCTGATGGGCTGCCTGAGGCGCTCAAGAAACTGGATTACTGGTCGATACCAGCTCAGTGGTTTAATTGGCCAGGTGCGCCTGCAGTAGCGATCTGGGATGCGAGTGGGAAGCTCGCATATGTTGGTCCTTATAGTGATGGGGCGCATTGCAGCAGGGACAGCAGTTTGATCGAGCCGGTAATTAAAACCTTGTTGGCCGGGCGGCCAGTCAATATCGTCACCCAGGACACCGTTGCGTGCCTGTGTGATCTGGAGTGAGGCGACACCTATGACTACATTACAATCCAGTTCGCTTGCTGCTCACTATCACAAGGCCGATAGGGTCATGCTCGTAGTACTTTGGGTATGTCAGCTTTTCGCCTTGGGGCTGGCGTCCTGGTACGGCACCTGGTTGCAGGCCCTGCTTGTTGGTGGCGGTACGCTGGCGGTTATGCATGGTCTTCATGCGTTGAGCGGTGGCACCCGTCTCTTTCGCTGTGCGGTAGGCATTGCGTTGATGGTGATGGCCAGCCTGCATATCAATCAGAGCCATGGCACCGTCGAGATGCATTTCTCGATCTTTGTGTTGCTGGCCTTCCTGATTTACTACAGGGACTGGTTGCCAATTGTTGTGGCCGCCGCCTTTATTGCGATTCATCACCTATCTTTTTTCTACCTACAGTCCCGCGCCATGGGCGTTTGGCTCGCGGCTGACGCCACCTGGGGGCTTGTGATAGTGCATGCCGGGTACGTCGTAGCCGAAGCTGCAGTGCTGGTCTACCTGGCACGCGAGACCTACCGGGATGCCCGTGATGGTGAGAGTCTCGCGTCGATTACCACCGCGATGCTGAGCAATCCGCAGGCGCTGGATCTGACGCGTCGGGCTGAAGCTGATACGCCTGTTTTGCGCGGGTTCAACACGATGCTGGCGCAGATAGATGATTTGATATCAGGCGTTCAAAGCACGCTGAAACAGCTGGCCAGTGTGAGCGGCTCGGTATCAGAGAAGTCGGGCCAGGTTCGCGAAGGCGCAGATCGTCAGGCCGGCGAGGCTGAGTATATGAGTCAGGCCATGCAGGAATTGTCTACTGCAACCTCAGAGGTCGCACGTAGCGCCGAGGAAGCCGCAGGTGCGGCACGTAACGTCAACGATCATGCTCGGCAGGGCAACCAAGCGATGCAGCAGATTCGCATGGAGATTGAGTCGCTTAATGGCGATCTGGGTGTCACGGGTGACGCTGTCAATGGCACCGCCAGCCTGGCAAATGAAATTAATCAGGTGGTTGATATGATCCGCGGTGTCGCTGACCAGACCAATCTGTTGGCGTTGAATGCGGCGATCGAGGCTGCTCGAGCAGGGGAGCAGGGTCGTGGGTTCGCTGTGGTGGCCGATGAAGTGCGTAACCTGTCGCAGCGCACGGCAAAATCAACTGCTGAGATTCAGGATCTTATTACACGTTTGCAGCATGCTTCCGAAGCTGCGCGATCGGCCATGGAGCGTAGTCAGGAGTCAGTGAAGCGTTGTCTCGGCTCGGCTGATGCAAGCGCCTCTACATTGGCAGGCATGGTTGAAGAGGTCGGTCACATATCCCGCTTGAACGATATGATCGCCACCGCGACAATGGAGCAGTCATCAGTGGGTGATGACGTTTCCCAGCATTTGCTCGGAGTGAATGAGGTCGCCCAGAACAACGCGGTTCAAGCGGTTGCTCTGGATGGCCTGGCGCATGAAGTGGATCGCCTGCGTGGGGAGCTTGAGGCCAGTGCGCTGCGTTTTGTCACCAGCGCCAATGCAGCTGACGGACGGCGACGTTAAAGATTGGCCAACAATCGATCCAGTGAATTGGCAAAGGCCTGTTTATCCCGGTCGCTGTAAGGGGCGGGGCCACTGCGTCCGGCCAGACCTGCTCCGCGCAGTTCGTCCATCAGATTGCGGGTAGCCAGACGTTCACCGACATTGGATTTGTTGTACACCTCGCCCCGGGGATTGATTGCAGTCACCTTGCGCTCTACCAGGCCAGCTGCCAGGGGGATGTCTGCAGTGATGACTAGATCGCCCGGTATGGCATGGTCAATGATGTACTGATCCGCTACATCGGCTCCGCTGGCAACGGTCACCTGACGAATGCCCGGCCCTGGGGGAAGTGTTTGCGCGCTGTTGGCTACCAGTATCAGCTCAATCTTTCTGCGGCGCGCGGCGCGCACCACAATGTTGCGCACGGGTCTGGGGCAGGCATCCGCATCAATCCACAGGGTCATATCAGGCTCCATTAGCAATCAATATAGTGTGACGTAAACGCGCGAGGTATGCAGTATGGATTCTAGTCGGCCGCAAGCGGTGGCCAAGGGTGTGCTGGTCGCTGGCGCCAGCAGGGGTATTGGTCGTGCGCTGGTCGAAGAGCTGTTGCAGCGGACAGACTTTGACCGTTTGTTTGCGGTGGCTCGTGACTGGGATGACCATACCTTGCCGGCAGATCCGCGCTTGCAGCTGATTTCAGCCGATCTTAGCGATGATGCGTCCCGCGGACGCTTGGCTGAAACCGTGGCGCAAAACTGTGAGCAGCTTGATCTGGTGATCAATACGGTGGGATTTCTGCATGAGCCGGGCGGCCAGCAACCGGAAAAAAATCTGCGCCAAGTGAATATGGAGGCTTTGCAGCGCAGTTTTGCGATCAACGCAGGAGTACCCATTTTGCTGGCCCAGGCTGTGATGCCATTGCTGCGGGGCAATCGGCACTGTGTATTCGCGTCTCTTTCAGCGCGCGTTGGATCGATCGGAGACAATCGGCTTGGTGGCTGGTACGCCTACCGGGCAAGCAAGGCGGCACAGAACATGCTGATGCGCACCTTTGCTATCGAATGGCAGCGCCTGAACCGGCAAAGCATTTGTGTGCTGCTGCATCCAGGCACGACCGATACTGATCTGTCCGCACCTTTTCAGACCAATGTGCCCGAGGGTAAGTTATTTGATGCGCAGTTCGTTGCTGAGCGCCTGCTTGAGGTAATCGACGCACGGACGCCCGCAGACAGCGGCAATTTTTACGCATGGGATGGTCAATTGGTACCTTGGTAACCCGCCCCGCCGGAGCTGTTCAGCCTGCCTCGGCTTGCTCCATGGCTTCGAGCTCCTCATGACCTTCCAGCCATCGTTCCTCAAGCGCCTCGACCTTTTGCGTGCTCGTGGCCTGCCGGGCCAGAACCTGCTTCAACTGGTCCTTTCTGTCGGCGCCGTAGAGTTCGGTGTCCGACAGTTCCTCCTCGATCGCAACCAGCTCGGTCTGCGCGCTGGCCAGCTCTTTTTCCAGTTTTTCGATCGCTTTTTTCATTGGCGCCAGGCGCTGGCGGCGTTCTGCTGCATCGCGGCGCTGGGTTTTTGCGTCCGGACGGTCATCTGCAGTACTACTGCCGACATCGTTGGCTGCTTTGTACTCATCATGCTGCTGTTGGCGAAACTGCGCCAGCCAGCGAGTATAGGTATCGAGATCGTCGTTATAGGTCTTCAGCCGACCATCAGCGACCAGCCAAAGCTCGTCGGTGGTATCGCGAATCAGAGCGCGGTCATGAGAGACCAGTAACATAGCACCCTCGAAACGTTGTAATGCCAGAGTCAGCGCGTGGCGCATTTCCATGTCGAGGTGGTTGGTCGGTTCGTCCAGCAGGAGCAGATTGGGCTTTTGCCAAGCGATAAGTGCCAGCGCCAGCCGGGCTTTTTCGCCACCGGAGAAATTCAGTACCGGTTCTTCTGCTCTGGCTCCGTGAAAGTCGAAACCACCGAGGAAATTACGCAGGCTCTGTTCACGCTCGTGGGGTGCGATGCGTGCCAGATGGAGCATAGGGCTGGCGGTTGCATCGAGACTGTCGAGTTGATGCTGGGCAAAGTAACCGATTGCCAGATGCTCGCCGGTTTTCAGTTCACCACCCAGCAATGGCAAGGTATTGGCAATCGTCTTGATCAAGGTCGACTTGCCGGCACCATTTGGGCCCAACACACCGATCCGTGCACCAGGTACAAGTTGCAGTTTGACCTGTTCGAGGATCTGTTTGTCACCATAGCCAAGCACACCCTTGTGCAGGTCGATCAGTGGGCTGGACTGGTGATCGGCCTCGCGGAAGCTGAAGGAAAAAGGTGAGTCGATATGCGCGGCGCTGAGGGTTTCCATGCGTTCGAGTGCTTTTATCCGGCTTTGTGCTTGTTTGGCCTTGGTCGCCTGGGCACGAAAGCGGGTGATATAGCGCTGCATGTGTTCGCGCTCTGCTTGCTGCTTTTCAAACGCAGCCTGCTGCTGGATAAGACGCTCGGCGCGGGTACGTTCAAACTGCGTATAGCCGCCTCGATAAAGTGTCAATTGGCGCGCCTCGACATGCACGATGTGGCCTACCACCGCATCGAGAAAATCCCGGTCATGGGAGATCAATATCAAGGTGCCCTGATAGGCCCGTAGCCAGTCTTCCAGCCAGAGAATGGCATCCAGATCCAGGTGGTTGGTTGGTTCATCAAGGAGCAGTAGATCTGAAGGGCACATCAGCGCCTGTGCTAGGTTCAGGCGCATCCGCCAGCCACCGGAGAAATCCCCGACCAGGGCGTTGCATTGCTCGGAGGAAAAACCCAGCCCTGAAAGGAGTGTGCGGGCGCGGCTGTCGGCACTGAATCCGTCATGTGCTTCCAGCTCTGCGAAGATGGTGCCCAGAGCGAGAGCATCCTCACGCTCCTGCGCGGCTGCCAGACGAGTTTCTATATCGCGAAGCCGAATATCACCGTCGAGGACATAGTCCACCGCGCGGCGTTCCAGATTCTCGATTTCCTGCTGCATGTGTGCAATCCGCCAGTCGGCTGGCACCGAGCAGCTACCGGCGTCTGTGGTCAGCTCACCGCGCATAAGCGCGAACAAGCTGGATTTACCTGCTCCATTGGTACCCAGCAGGCCCACTTTCTGCCCAGGGTGCAGCGTGAGATTAGCGTTTTCCAGCAAGCGCAATGGACCGCGCTGTAGTGTCAGGGATTCGATCTTGATCATGGCGCGAGTATATCAGTGCACTGACCTGCTGTGATCATCGATTGGGACAAGGTAAGGTGAAGACATGCTAAGCAAAGACACTAGCCTCGCCGATTATGTTTCTCGCCTCTACCCTCGTCCTGGGGTGGAGTCATTGTTATTGCGTTTGCAGAATGAGCGCGATCTGGACGTGCTACTGCTGCTGGCGGCCTGTTGGCTGGGATGGGGTGGCCGTGCAGCGACAGTCGCAGATTGGCGCGCAATCTGTGCCTGGCAGTTACCTTGGCACCAACAGATTATCGGGCCTTTGCGGGCTGCGCGTATCGCAGTGCGTGGGTTGGGGGGCGATGGCGAGCTGTACGTCCGCCTCAAGGAGTGCGAGCAAGGCGCCGAATGGTTTCAGCTGGATCGGCTGGAGGCCGAGTGCTTGCGGCTGATCCCAGATGGCGATGCCGAGCCTGACAGCTTGCGACACCTTATCAGCTGCAGCGTGGGGCAGGGTGTGGCAGTCAGCGACGCGTTGCGAGCACAGCTGCAAGAGCTGGCTGAACGCGCCACGGATAACAACTGAGGCAGGGTACGCTCAGACGTTGCCGTCGGTCTCTGCGCGCGGCTTTTCGTTCTCGCTTGTGGACTTGCTGGCAGCGGGTTTGCGGTTGCGCGGTTTGCGTGGACGGCTAGCCGGCTTGTCCTGAGGCTTGGGGTTGTTGCGTTTTTCTATCGCCAGATCTGACTGGCTCTCGATGCGCTCCAGGCCCTTGGCGATACGCAGTGTCTGTCGAACATCACTCTGGAGTTGGCGGGTGTACGTATCTGCAGCATTGCGCGCTTCTTGCAGCTCATTCAGGCCCTGCTTGAGTGAGGCGATTTTCTGCTCACTTTTTTCGATCGCTTTGCGATCTGCCCCGGTGTGTTGTTTCTCTACCAGTTTGTCTTCTGCCTCGGCGAGCTTTTCCTGCAGCTTGGTATGCTGACGGGTCAGTTTTTCCATAGCCTTGCGCGCGTCTTTTTCCGCTTCGCGACAGGCTTCAGCGAGATGCTCGTTCAGCGTGCGGGTCAGCGTCTGCAATAAGTGCAGGGGGGTAATGACGGGGGCTGTTTGCTTGCCATTGTCTTTGCTTGTCACATCAAGCTCCATTGGGCTCAGTGGGTGCTGAGCATATCCTGGTGGGCGGTATGCAGTACTTCGATAAGGCAGTCTTCGAGTTCGAAACGTTCATGCAGTAGCCCGCCTAGTTGGAGCAAGCGTCCGTGCATCAGTTCGCTGTCACCGTCTGGGCCTGCTCTACCGTACTGATCGTTGAACTGCACGGCACTCTGGGTAATCGTTTCGATCCGCGGGTACAGCTGGCGAGCCAGATCCAGACCGCCTTGATCCTGAAACTCTTCAGCTTCGCGAATGAGTTGCTCGTACACTTCAAAGTGCCCAGCGGAAACGTAATCAACGAGTATATCGCAGAAGGACTCGAGCAATGTCGCCGTCGTTTTATTCGCTTCAGCCGTTTCGCAGAGTTCGGTGTACTGTTGAACCAGTTGCTTGCGTTCTGCCAGCCAGCGGTCAATCAACTTGTGTACACCGCCCCAGCGTTCTTGAGCTGTTGTGCAACTATCCAACATGATCCACCTCTGCTTGCTATTGGCTGGTTGGGCCAGGATCAGAGCGCCTTCTGTCCCAGTAGTTGAACAGCATAGGTCAGCGAAGGTGCCGGCATCAAGGCTTGATGAAGCTGAGTGTCACCTGGCCGAGCTCGACGCCCCATTTTGACATGGCAGCACGGTTTAGCATGACCTTGTCATCGATCAGGTACATCCAGTCATCAAAGTCCACCAGCCAGGTGCTGTCATCGACTTTTAGCTTGAGCGTATAGCGCCAGTGAAAGGCATTACCTGCTACCTCGCCTATGGCTTCACCCTCGACGTCATCAGCGGTGCCGCGCCAGCTGCCATCGGGTTGTTTGACCAGGGTCCAGACGCGCCGCTCATTGGTGCCATCGGCGTAGGTGAAGTATTCGTCCAGCACGCCGGTGTCACCTTCCCAAGTGCCGATCATGCGCACGTGGAAGCGTCGGGCTACCTCGCCATTGCGTTTCTGGAACATGCCCCAGGCTTCCAGCTCGCCATTGAAATAATCCTGCAGGCGCAGCTCGGGGGTGGCGCTGGCGTAATCATCAACATCGGGGCTGGCGCATCCAGCGAGTGAAAGTACGCACAATAAAGCGATGATCAGGCGCATTGAATCTCCGGTCAGTCAGAAGTGCGAAAGAGTTGCGTCAGGCCGAACAGGCCGAATGCGATGAAAGCCAGCAGCGTACCTTCGGCGATGCTAAGACCGAGAAATGTCCAGTCTACCTTGGCGCAATCAGCGGTGCCGCTGAACAGCATTCGCATGATGTCCTGGAGTGGCAGTACATCGATCATGTAGTCGAGGCTGGGCAGACAGGAGGGCAGTTGATCGGATGGCTGGTGTTGTAACCATACCTGGCGACCCGCGACTGCAGCGCCAAGCAGCGCAAAAAAAGCCACTCCGGCGCCATATAGCCTAGCGGCGACAGCGCGTTCAGCTGGCGGTCTTGCGCGAGGATGATGTATCAGTGCAGCAAGGCAGACCAGGCCGACCAGGATCAGCAGGACGCGTTGAATAATACACAGTGGGCAGGGTTCCAGTCCGACGATATGTTCAAGGTAAAGGGCAGCACCCATCAATGCTACGCAGACTAACAAGGCGAGTAGATAGAGAGGGCGAGAGGCAGGTAGGGCCATGGGTTTTCCGTCTGTTGGTAATGGCAGGCGAATAACAGTAGAACAAGGCGCGCGGCCTGACAAGCAGGCCGCGGCTCAAGAAACACTTCAAGCGTTGCTTTTTGCTTCGTCCATGCGGCGCTGCTCGGCCTGGGCGTACAAAGCGTCGAAGTTTACTGGAGACAGCATCAGCGGAGGGAAGCTGCCACGCAGTACCAGATTGTCGACTGCTTCGCGGGCATAGGGGAAAAGGATGTTCGGGCAGAATGCACCCAAAGTATGGCGCATCCCAGCCTCATCCAGACCGCTGATGGCGAAAATACCGGCCTGCTGGACTTCGGCGATAAACGTTACATCATCTTCGCCGTTGGTGACGGTAGCGGACAGACTCAGAACTACTTCGTGGACGCCTTCCTGCAGCTCGCTGTGACGCGTATTGAGGTCCAGATTGACGTGGGGATTCCACTGCGACTGGAATACCGCAGGTGCTTTCGGTGATTCGAAGGACAAATCCTTCACGTAGATGCGCTGCAGAGTGAACTGCACCTGGGGCTGCTGGTCTGCAGCGCCATTGGCGCCTTGGCTGTTCTGATTTTCGTCGGCCATATTTAGGTCCTTTAAGGGTGGTCTTGTTATGAGGGTAATCAGGCTGCGAGCATGCCATCAAGCTTGCCGGAGCGCTCGAGCGTCTGCAGCTGATCGCAGCCGCCGACGTGAGTGTCGCCGATCCAGATCTGTGGTACCGAGGTCGCGCCGCCCGCCAGACGGCTCATCTGCGCGCGTACCTTCGGCTGCCCGTCGACACTGATCTCGTTGTATTTCACACCTTTGACATCCAGTATTTGTTTGGCGCGGATGCAGAAGGGGCAATAGTTGCTGCTGTAAATCGTTACTTTGGCCATATTATTTCACCAATGGGAGACTGTCGGCGCGCCAGCTGCTCATGCCACCGCTGAGGCGGCTTACGTTATCGTGCCCGGCGGCCTTGAGTTGTTTGGCGCATGAGCCAGCGTGCTGTCCACTTGCGCAGACAAGAATGACCGGCCGGCCCTTGTGTTTTTCCAGATCGCTCAGACGATTACTCAGGGTGTCGAACGGGACGTTTATCGAATCCACGATGTGGCCGGCTGCGTAGTCCTTTTTCGGCCGCAGGTCGACAACCAATGCATTTTCGCGGTTGATCATCGTGGTTGTCTGCTGCGTCGACACGGTTTTACCCGCCTTGCGGCCCTCGGTGACGACCAGCAGGGTCATCACCACCAGGAAAGCGACGGCCAGGAATGGATGGTTGCCGAGGAACTCGGCGAACTGGGTAAAGAAATCAATAACGCGTTGCATACGAGCACTTCCGGATAAATAAAGTTCGCCAGTATACACAGCAGTGGGCGGTGGCAGAACCATCCCCGCCGAATGGCTGCGCAGGGTCTTGCAGCATGACATGCCGATGCCGGCGAAGTAGACTGTCTATATTGCGTTTGCCCGCTCTTTGCGCGGTCCAGCCCTTTATCCAGTCATTCAAAAATGGTGTGAGTCAATTCCATGACAGCTGCTCCCAAACCTCTCGTCCTGATGATTCTCGATGGCTTTGGTCATAGTGAATCAGCCGATTCCAACGCCATCATGGCGGCAAATACCCCCGTATGGGACAGCCTCTGGGCTCGGTCGCCGCATGCGCTGGTGTCCGGTTCGGGCATGGATGTTGGTCTGCCGGATGGTCAAATGGGTAACTCGGAAGTCGGGCACATGAATCTGGGTGCCGGTCGTATCGTTTATCAGGACTTTACCCGGGTGACCAAGGCGATCGCCGATGGTGAATTCTTCAATAACCCGCAGATTTGCCAGGCAATTGACCAGGCTGTAGCGAGCAAGGGCGCGGTGCATCTCATGGGCCTGCTTTCGCCCGGCGGCGTGCACAGCCATGAAGATCATCTGGTAGCGATGGTTGATTTGGCAGTGCGTCGCGGCGCCGAAAACATTTATGTCCATGCTTTTCTCGATGGCCGAGATACCCCGCCCAAGAGCGCCGAACCATCGCTGGCATTGCTCGAGCAGGCCTATCAGCGGCTGGGCAAGGGGCGCACTGCAACGCTGGTGGGTCGCTATTTTGCAATGGATCGCGACAATCGCTGGGATCGCGTCGAATCAGCTTACAACCTGATAGTTGATGGTGACGCGCAGTTCACCTCGGCAACTGCCCGAGATGGCCTTCTTGCCGCCTATGAGCGTGGAGAAAATGATGAGTTTGTCAAAGCCACGCGTATTGGTGAGGCGGTGCCCGTTGCAGACGGGGACGCAGTTATATTCATGAACTTCCGGTCGGACCGTGCCCGCGAGTTGAGTCGGGCCTTTGTCGAGCCGGACTTTACTGGCTTTGCTCGCCATCGCCAGCCGCAGTCGATCGGTTTCGTTATGCTTACCCGTTATGCCGCGGACATTCCTGCGCCGTGCGCCTATCCGCCAGCGTCTCTGGACAACGTGCTGGGTGAATATCTGGCCAAACAAGGCAAAACTCAGCTACGCATCGCTGAAACCGAAAAGTATGCCCATGTGACCTTCTTCTTTTCCGGCGGACGTGAAGACCCTTTTACTGGGGAGGAGCGCATCCTTATTCCATCCCCTCAGGTCGCAACTTACGATCTGCAGCCGGAGATGAGTGCGCCGGAGGTCACCGATCGGATTGTCGAGGTTATCGACCAGCAACGCTTCGATGTGATTATTGTCAATTATGCCAACGGCGATATGGTTGGCCATACAGGTGATTTTGATGCTGCCGTCAAGGCAGTTGAATGCCTGGATGTATGCATTGGCCGCATCCGTGATGCGCTGGCCCGGGTCGACGGTGAGGCGCTGATCACCGCGGATCACGGCAACGTCGAGAAGATGTCGGACAACAGCACGGGTCAGGCGCACACCGCGCATACCTGCGAGCCGGTGCCTTTTGTCTATCTTGGGCCGCGTCAGGTGAGCATGAGGGAGGGAGGGATCCTGTCCGATGTGGCGCCAACGATGTTGATGTTGCTGGGGTTGCCCCAGCCGGCCGAGATGACTGGCCGCTCGATTGTAACCCTGCAGCCTTGAGGCGACGCCATGCCCATATTCCGAATCTTTCGCAGAGTATCGCTGCATCTGTGTGCAACTGCATTACTGGCAGGTTTGCTGTGGGCTCCTTCTTTGGTGGCCCAGGAAACGCCGACTGATTCGCGCGAAGCCCGATCGGAGCTGAAACAAACCGAAGCAGAAATTACCCGATTGAGAAATATGCTCAAGGGCTTCGAGCAGGAAATGTCCGGTCTGGAGTCCGAGCTCAAGCGAAGCGAGAGTGAGATAGGCCGGCTCAAGCGTGAAAGCGATGAGCTCGAAAGGAAAATTCTTGATGGCGAGACGCGAGTACGTGATCTGCGTGGGCAGGCAGCTCAGCTGCAGATTGCGCTCACTGCACAGCAGGATCAGATCGCCCGTCAGGCGAAGGCCGCTTATATGGCCGGAGAGCAAGACTACCTCAAGCTGATACTTAACCAGGATGATCCCGCGCGTATGGCGCGCTTGATGCGCTACTACCAGTACCTCACCCGTGCGCGTATGAGCGAAGTAAACCGCTACAGCGAGACCCTTGAGCAGATTCGTCAGGCGAGTACGCAGATCGTCGAGCAGCAGGCGCGCCTTGAGCACAGTAGAGAGGATTTGGCAGCGAACGCCAGCAAGTTGCAGACGCAGCAGTCAGCTCGAACGGGTTTGCTCGCTAGTCTGCAGGGTAAATCCCGCACTCAGAGTGAGAAGCTGGCTAGCGCTCAGGCTGAACGCGCCGGTCTGGAGAAGCTGATAAAGTCTATTGATGAAGCCATCACCAGCATCCCTACTCCGGCTGGCAGCCTGGCTTTTGCCAAGGCCAAGGGTAAGCTGCCACTGCCGTTGAAAGGGCCGATCCAGGCGCGTTACGGTAGTCAGCGTGGTGGCGATGCCAGGTTGAAATGGGATGGCTTGATGATCGGTGCATCCCAGGGCAGTGCAGTGCATGCGATTCATGGTGGCCGGGTGGTCTTCGCCGACTGGTTGCGGGGCTCGGGTTTGCTGCTTATCTTGGATCACGGTAGCGGTTACTTGAGCCTGTACGGGCATAATCAGAGTTTGCTTAAGGAGGTCGGAACATGGGTGCAGCCCGGGGAGCCGATTTCTACCGTGGGTGCCAGTGGTGGACTGAATGCATCTGCACTGTATTTCGCGATCCGTCATCAGGGTCGCGCACTGGACCCAGCAGCCTGGTGTATGCTGTCTGGGTGAAGTGCCGGCGGCCATGTCCTGCAAGTGCGTTTCCTTCCTTGTTTGTTTAGCCCCCCGTTGGGAGAGATCGATGACCGCTGTGCGTACCCTGTTTGCCGTCTGCATTAGTCTGGCTTTCATCATGGCGCCTGCACAGGCTCAAGAAATGCCGGTACAGGAGCAAAGCGCAGCCGCGCCACTGCCGCTTAACGAATTACGTACCTTCGTCGAGGTCATGGAGCGCATACGCACGGCTTATGTCGAGCCGGTTGACGATGCCACGTTACTCGAGAATGCGATCCGCGGGATGCTCAACGGTCTCGACCCCCATTCGGCATATCTCGAACCCGAGGCGTTCCGTGGGTTGCAGGACACCACCAGCGGTCAATTTGGTGGTCTGGGTATTGAGGTGGGGCAAGAGGATGGCTTCATTAAGGTGATCTCGCCGATAGACGACACGCCAGCGGCCCGAGCGGGTATCGAAGCCGGCGATCTGATCGTCAAGATCGATGAAGAGCCGGTCAAAGGCATGAGCATCATGGACGCGGTGGAAAAGATGCGTGGCGAAGTGGGTACACGTATCCGGTTGACGCTGGTCCGGGATGATGGAAGACCTTTCGAGGTCGAGCTGGAACGGGCGGTCGTGAAGGTCGCCAGTGTGCGCACCGAGCGTCTGGAGCCAGGCTACGCCTATATGCGCGTCACCCAGTTTCAGGTCAATACTGGAGAAGAGGTGCGCCGTGAGCTGGAAAAGTTGAATCCAGATGATGAACTCAAGGGCCTGGTGCTGGATTTACGCAACAACCCGGGAGGCGTATTGCAGGCCGCTGTCGAAGTGGCGGACAGTTTTCTGGACTCGGGACTGATTGTCTATACTCAGGGACGCTTGAGCAATTCCGAGCTGCGCTTCAGTGCGACCAGCAACAACCCGAGCAAAGGCGTGCCGTTGGTTGTTCTGATCAACGGCGGCTCGGCATCCGCCTCGGAGATTGTCGCTGGCGCGATCCAGGATCACGGTCGCGGAGTCATTATGGGCACTGATACATTCGGTAAGGGTTCGGTACAGACAGTACTGCCGCTGAACAATGATCGCGCTCTGAAGCTGACCACCGCGCTGTACTACACGCCCAATGGGCGGTCTATTCAGGCGCAGGGAATTGAGCCAGATATCAAGGTGGAGCGCGCCAAGCTGACAATCGAGCGTCAGGAGATGGGCTTTCGTGAGGCGGATCTGGCGGGTCATTTATCCAACGAAACAGGCATCGAACGACCGACCGTTCGAGCCTCGGATAAACCGGAAAGGCCACAGGATGCCGATTATCAGCTGAACCAGGCGCTTAATCTGCTCAAGGGTTTGAATATTTCTCGCGCCAAAGGCTAGGGCGAAAACAAATCGGCTCTGAGCCGCGGTTCAGAGTCGCATTTCAATTCCGCGATCCGCCATATAGTGCTTGGCTTGCTCTATGGAGTATTCGCCGAAGTGAAAGATGCTCGCCGCTAATACCGCATCCGCGCCACCAAGCAGTACACCGTCGGCTAGATGTTGCAAGTTGCCAACGCCGCCCGATGCGATTACCGGAATATGCAGCCGATCGCTGATCGCCCGGGTGACACCCAGATCGAAACCGCTTTTCATACCGTCCTGATCCATGCTGGTGAGCAGGATCTCGCCGGCGCCCAGCTCCTGCATCTTGAATGCCCACTCCACCGCGTCCAGCCCGGTAGGTTTACGGCCACCGTGGGTAAAAATCTCCCAGCGCGGCGTTTCGCCTTCGCTTGATACCCGCTTGGCGTCAATGGCCACAACGATGCATTGGGCGCCGAAGCGGTCAGCGGCTTCGCCGACAAAGTCGGGATTGAATACCGCAGCCGTATTGATTGAAACCTTGTCGGCTCCGGCATTGAGCAGGTTGCGGATGTCCTGAATAGTGCGCACGCCACCGCCCACCGTCAGCGGGATAAACACCTGGCTGGCCATGCGCTCGACCGTATGCAGAGTGGTATCTCGCTCCTGATGGCTGGCGGTGATGTCGAGAAAGGTAATTTCATCCGCGCCCTGCTCGTTGTAGCGTTTCGCTACCTCGACCGGATCACCGGCATCCCGGATATTTTCGAACTGCACGCCTTTGACCACGCGGCCGTTGTCGACGTCGAGGCAGGGGATGATGCGTTTGGCCAGAGGCATATTTTTCTCCGAAGGCCGCCTCAAGCTTGAGCTCGAAGCGGCGGTATCAAGCGGTTAGGCGGCTAGCTGAAAGGGCGGCAGGGCGTGTTACTTGCCGCGCGCTGCGTTATCACACAACGCCTGCGCTTCGGCCACATCCAGGGTGCCTTCATAAATGGCTCTGCCGGTGATTGCGCCGACGATACCTGGAGCGCCAGCGTCGAGCAGTGATTGGATATCGCCAAGGTGATGAATTCCGCCTGAAGCGATCACCGGAATCGACGTGGCATTGGCCAGAGCAGCTGTTGCCTGGACGTTACAGCCCTGCATCATGCCGTCTTTGGCAATATCCGTGTAAACGATGGCCGACACTCCGTCGGCTTCAAAGCGGCGTGCCAGGTCAACGGCCTGCACGTTGCTGATCTCAGCCCAGCCGTCGGTGGCGACAAATCCATCCTTGGCATCGAGCCCGACTATGACCTTGCCGGGAAAAGCGCGGCAGGCTTCTGCGACGAACTCAGGCTGCTTGACGGCCTTGGTGCCAATGATCACGTAGCTGACACCTGCGCGCACATAATATTCGATGGTTTCCAGCGAGCGTATGCCGCCGCCAATCTGGATTGGCAGGTTCGGATAGGCGCGGGCAATGGCTGTAACTACATCTCCATTCACCGGCTTGCCCTCAAAGGCGCCATTAAGGTCAACCAGATGCAGCCGCCGGCAACCAGCAGCGACCCACTTGGCGGCCATGGCCACGGGGTCATCGGAAAATACGGTGGCATCGTCCATCAGGCCTTGGCGCAAGCGAACACATGCTCCGTCTTTGAGGTCGATAGCAGGAATGATCAGCATCGTAGAACCTTATGAATATAGGTGGGCAGCAGGGGATAGGGTTTTACCAGCGACCATCCCAGGCGAGAAAATTTTCCAATAACTGCAGGCCGTTGGTGTGGCTCTTTTCCGGATGAAACTGGGTGGCGAAGAGGTTGTCTCGTATCAGCGCTGCAGCAAAATCGACGCCGTAATGACAGCGTCCGGCAATGTGTGTATTGCGTTCGGGCTGGGCGTGGTAGCTATGCACAAAGTAGAAGCGCGCATCCTGTTCGACGCGGTGCCACATGGGATGATCGATCGTCTGTTTGACCTGGTTCCAGCCCATATGGGGCACCTTCAGGCGCTGCTCGCCATCGTACAGCTCGTTACCGAAGAAGTTCACGCGGCCCTGCATCAGTCCGAGACCTTCGACGCCGCCATTTTCTTCGCTGTGTTCGAGTAGCATTTGCATGCCTACACAGATGCCCAGCAGCGGCTTTTCGCGGACGACTTCGCGGACGACAGAGTCCAGCCCCAATTGCCGCAACTCGCTCATGCAGTCGCGGATTGCGCCAACACCCGGGAGTACCACGCGATCGGCAGCCAGAATGATCTGCGGATCACTTGTGACCTCGACGCGCGTGGCGCCCACATGCTCGAGTGCCTTGGCTACCGAGTGCAGATTGCCCATGCCATAGTCGATTACTGCTACATGCCCACCTGCCATAGGTTACAGACACCCTTTGGTAGAAGGCATGATGCCGCTCATGCGTGGGTCTTCCTCAATAGCCATGCGCAGGGCCCGGCCAAAGGCCTTGAATATAGTCTCGATCTGGTGATGCGTATTCACACCGCGCAAATTGTCGATGTGCAAAGTCGTCAGCGAATGATTGACGAAGCCCTGGAAGAACTCGCCAAACAAATCGACGTCGAACCCCCCGACGCTCGCGCGGGTAAAGTCCACATGCATGTGCAGTCCTGGCCGTCCGGAAAAGTCGATCACAACCCGAGACAAGGCTTCATCCAGCGGTACATAGGCGTGTCCGTAGCGGCGCAGACCCTTCTTGTCGCCGACGGCCTTGGCAAAAGCCATACCCAGCGTAATACCGACATCTTCCACCGTGTGGTGGTCGTCGATGTGCAGATCGCCGCGCGATTTGATGGTCATGTCGATCATCCCGTGTCGGGCGATCTGGTCGAGCATGTGCTCCAGAAAAGGGACGCCGATGTCGAAGTCCGACTGACCGGTGCCGTCCAGGTTGATGTCAACACTGACCTGGGTTTCCAGAGTGTTGCGCTCGACGCGTGCCCTGCGCTCCGCCATGGCTGTTTCTCCACTGAGTGATCTATCAAGGGTGGGCATTATACGTGCACCGTGTGGCGCGGGCTACCGCCTACTGATTGCTTGTGTGTCTTGGTTTGATAGGAACAGGCAATTGCTTGTTGTCGTCACGCACAACGACTCTTCACCCCGAGTCCAAGTCAGGGCAGAATAAGACGATGACAGACTTACAGACAGTAGTGGTCGGTGCGGGGGCCGTCGGGCTTGCGGTGGCTCAGCAGTTGGCTGCGGCTGGACATGAGGTGCTGGTTCTGGAGCAGGAGGCCTGGGCAGGCCAGCATGCCTCCAGCCGCAACAGCGAAGTGATACATGCTGGACTCTATTACCCGCCGGAATCACTCAAGTCGCGATTATGCATCCAAGGGCGTGACCTGTTGTATCGCTGGTGTGCAGAACACGCTGTGCCGCACCAGCGTATCGGGAAACTGCTGGTCGCCGTCGAGGCGTCCGAACTGCCCGCATTAAAAGCGTTGCGCGATAACGCACTGGCCTGCGGTACTCGGCTGGACTGGCTGGATGCCGCGGAGGTCAGTCAGATAGAACCGCAAGTCAAAGCGGTCGCCGGCCTGTTCTCACCACTGACGGGCATCATTGATAGTCACGCTTTGATGCAGTCGCTGGAAGCTGCACTGCAAGCCTGCGGTGGGGGAGTGAGCTTGCGTACTCGCGTCGAGCAGATCATGCCCGCAGCAAGCGGCCTGCAGATCCAGGGCAGCAGCGCCGGAGAGCCGTTCAGTCTCCGTTGTCGGCACGTTATTAATGCAGGCGGTCTGTTCGCTCAAGACCTGGCGGCCTCCGTGATCGGTCTGCCAGCCAGCGCCATTGCCCCGCTGCATCTGTGCCAAGGCCGTTATCTCTTGTACAACGGGTGTTCGCCGTTCAGTCATCTGGTCTATCCGATGCCCCAGGCCAATACTGCCGGCTTGGGCGTGCATGCCACGCTGGATATGGCTGGTCAGCTACGTTTTGGCCCGGATGTGCGCTATGTGGATCAAATAGACTACAGTCTTGATGAATCACTAGTAGCGGACTTTGCCGCGGCGGTGCAGCGTTATTGGCCTGGATGCGATCCGGATCGCCTGGTGCCCGGCTATGTTGGGGTGCGAGCCAAGCTCAGTGGGCTGGGCGAGCCGGCAGCAGACTTCATCATCCAGGATCATCGCGATCACGGGATAAAAGGGCTGATCAACCTCTTTGGGATCGAGTCGCCGGGCCTGACCGCAAGCTTTGCAATAGCGGCGGAAGTGGTAAGGCGCCTCGACACCCTCTACTCTATTCAAAAGGGCGTCACGCCCGGAACTGCTTACAAGGAACATCCATGAAAGCGCTTGCCAAGGTCCTGGGCCTTGTTATTTTCGGTTTGCTGTTGCTTGCCGTTGCTATCCTTTTCTTCCTGACGCGCATGTTTGATCCAAACGACTACAAGGATTCCATTCGCGACGCCGCGCGGGAAAAGGCCAATGTAGAGCTCACGCTGGGCGGCGATATCGGCTGGTCACTGTTCCCCTGGTTGGGTATCGAGCTCAAGCAGGTTGGTATAGCACCGGTCGACCAGCCGGACCAGGCGCTGGCCGAGGTCGGCAGCCTGGGTCTGGGGGTCGAGCTGCTGCCGTTGCTGCGGCGGGAATTACGCATGAGCGACGTCATACTCAACGATGTCAGTCTCAATTTGATCCGCAGCGCCGATGGTCAGGGCAACTGGGAGACAGTCGGCCCAGGGCGTGAGGTAGCGCCCGCTGCTACGGAAGAGTCGCAGGAGACATCAGGCGATCCAGGCCGAGACTTGGATATAGCGGTGCAGAGCGTCAATATCACCAATGCCCGGATTCTGTACGAGGATCTCGGCAGTGGTCAGCGCGTTCAGCTTAGCGATGTTAATTTGCAGACAGGTGCGCTGGCAGAGGGTCAGCCATTCGATGTTGCCTTTATCGGCTTGCTATCAACCGAGCAGCCGGCTTTGCGGGTGCGAATCGATTTGCAGACGGTTGCCCAGTTCGATCTGGGGCTTGAGCGTTATCAGTTCGATGCTATCAATCTGAAGCTGGACGCCAGTGGTACGCCGTTTTCCGGTAGAGCTGTATCTCTGCAGCTGCAGGCCGACAGTGTGGTCGACCTTGGCGCGCAGGTAGCCGAGCTCAATCAGGTCCGATTATCGCTTGCCGACTTGCGTGCCACCGGGCAAATCAAGGCAACCGGACTGGATCAGGCCATGAAGCTTGCTGGTCGTCTTGACGTCGCCCAGTTTAATGCGCGTGGCTTGATTGAGTCGCTTGGTCTGGAGTTGCCGGAAACCGCCAATCCTCGAGCGCTTGAAGCCGTCTCGTTGTCATCCACTCTCACGGGGTCGGCGACCAGCTTGCTGCTGGAAGACCTTGTCCTGCAGGTCGACAGCAACGAATTCACGGGTAGCGTGGGTGTGACCGATTTTGCCCGCCAGGCCTTGCGCTTCCGGTTAGCGGGTAGTCGGCTGAATCTGGACGATTACCTGCCTCCAGTGGAAAAGAACGCAGGATCCTCGCCAGCCGGTACCACGGGCGGCACACCCGGTGAATCAAAGCCGCCGCAATGGAGCGATGAGCCTGTGTTGCCCCTGGGTTTGCTCGCCGAGCTGGATCTGGACGGTAGCCTCGATCTTCAGGAGCTGGTGATCACCGGTCAGTCGATCACGCCATTCAAGGCTGCAGCGAAGGCACGTGAGGGTTTGGTTCAGCTCAACCAGTTTGAAGGTGGCATGTTCGGTGGCAGCGTTAGCGCAACGGCCCGTATTGATGCACGCACCCGACCGGTCACGCTGAGTGGTACCAAGCAACTGACTGGCATGGATTCGCTGGCCATCCAGCAAGCCTATGACGTGGAGCCGCAGTTGCGGGGGGCGATCAATCTTGACCTGGACGCGAAAGCGACCGGCAACAGCATGCAGCAATGGATGTCCAGCCTGAACGGAAAGGCGCGCTTTGATGTGGATAACGGCGCACTACTGGGTATCAATCTGGAGCAAAAGCTTTGCCAGGCCATTGCTATGGTCAATCGTGAGTCCTTGAGCGCGCCGGTTGGGTCCGCAGATACGCCGTTCAACGCATTGAAGGGAAATTTCCGTATTGTTGACGGTACGGTGATCAACGAGAATCTGATCGCAGATTTGCCGGGTATTACAGCGACAGGACGCGGCGAGATCGTGCTGCCTACCCAGCGACTGGATTATCGTTTGGGGCTGGTGCTGAAGGGCGAAAAGGCAGCAATGCCGGACCCGGCATGCCGCGTTAATGAACGTTACCTTGGCGTCCAATGGCCTATCCGTTGCAGCGGCTATCTGTATAACGCGGCCAGTAGCTGTGAGGTTGATACCGAAGGCGTCACCCAGATCGCTGGTCGATTGTTGGGCAACGAAGCCAAGCGCAAATTGGAGGACAAAATAAGTGAGAAGCTGGGTGAGCAGGCGCCGGCCGTTCGCGATGCGCTGCGAGGGTTGTTCGGGCAGTGAGTAAGGACATTTTTTCAGATGCCGTACTGAGTTGGTACGATCAGTACGGCCGCAAAGATCTGCCGTGGCAGCGGGACATGACGCCCTATCGTGTCTGGATTTCGGAAATCATGCTGCAGCAGACTCAGGTCGCTACGGTGATCCCCTATTACCAGCGGTTCATGCAAGCGTTGCCGAGCGTCCACGCCCTTGCTGTGGCACCGGCGGACGAAGTGTTGCACCTGTGGACAGGGCTCGGTTATTACAGCCGTGCGCGTAATCTGCACAAGGCGGCCAAGCGTGTGGTGGACGAATACAGTGGTGACTTCCCACACGATCTGCAACGCCTGATCGATCTGCCGGGGATTGGGCCGTCCACTGCCGGCGCTATAGCCAGTCTGAGCATGGGCCTGCGCGCGCCGATTCTTGATGGTAACGTCAAGCGCGTGCTGGCCCGCTACCATGCCGTTCAGGGCTGGCCGGGAGAGAAAGCGGTGCATGATCGGCTCTGGGTTATCGCTGAAAGCCACACCCCCCATGCGCGCGTCCATCATTACACGCAGGCAATGATGGATCTGGGTGCCACGCTGTGCACACGCAGCAAGCCAAGTTGCCTGGTGTGCCCGGTGCAGGAGGGGTGTCAGGCGCGCATGCTCGGTGATCCTGCTGCCTATCCGCAGGCGCGACCACGCAAGTCAATTCCGGTACGCCAATGCCTGATGCCTTTGATGATCAATCCGCAAGGTGATGTATGGTTGCAGCGTCGTCCTGACAGTGGTTTGTGGGGTGGTCTTTGGTGTCCGCCACAACTGGACGATCATGATCAGCTTGCCGCTCTGGTGGCCAGTCAGGGTTGGCAGGCTGCTGAACCGCAGTTGCTTGAGCCGCTACGCCACACCTTCAGCCATTTTCATCTGGATATTCAGCCATTGCTGGTACGGGTGTCAGCAGGCCATGCCGTGGCCGAGAGCGGCCAGGTCTGGTATAACCTGCGCCAACCCTCCCGTCTGGGACTGGCCGCCCCGGTCAAGAAGCTGCTCCAACGGGCCGAACTGATTATCTGAATCCTACCGAAGAGGACCTGCCATGACTCGTATGGTGATGTGCCGCAAGTACCAGCAAGAGCTACCTGGCCTGGATCGGCCGCCCTATCCCGGCGCCAAAGGCGAAGCGCTCTACCAGGACGTCTCCAAGAAAGCCTGGGACGAATGGCAAGCCCACCAGACCATGCTGATCAATGAGCGACGGCTGAATATGATGGATGCTGAGGATCGCCGGTTTCTGCAAGGCGAAATGGATAAGTTTCTTGCAGGTGAAGATTACGCCCAAGCCGAAGGCTACGTGCCCCCAGCTGAATGATTGCCCGGTAAGCGGCTGAAAGAATGGCAAATAATTGGCGCAGCCGCTTGACAGCAAAGGCCTTAAACCGTTTAATAGCGCCCCGTTGCCCAGATAGCTCAGTCGGTAGAGCAGAGGATTGAAAATCCTCGTGTCGGCGGTTCGATTCCGTCTCTGGGCACCATCATATTTATCCATGTTTCGACAAAAAATTGTTGGAATATGTCGAAAACCGGCCCTTGAGCCGGTTTTTTTATGCGCGTCGATCGTTGGTCTGTCTCTGCGGCCCTGTTTTCTGCGGAACTTCGACTCACACAAGTGTCTAGTGTCATGAGTCGTAACGTCGGCGCGGATAATGGACAACGCACGTGATCAATAAAACCGATACCTCTGAAATGGAACGCATCACTTGCTCCTGCGCCATTTGCGCAAGGACGGCCCGCATGCCTGAGCTGCCCGCCCAGCTCGCCAGGCCGCTGATCCTGCTGGTCGAGGATGAGCATGCCATACGCAAGGTGATGGAAATCCTTTTCGAGGATGAAGGCTACCAGGTGGTGCTGGCGCAAAATGGACGAGAAGGTCTCGCAATCTTGGCAGATCTTGTGCCCGATCTGATCATTACCGACTACATGATGCCGGAGCTGGACGGGGTGGGGTTGTTACGAGCGGTCCGAAGAGATTGTCGCGTGAGGGATGTACCGGTGTTGCTCATGAGCTCAGTTCCTGTAGCGAACGTGCCGGGCCATGAGCTGGCTGACCAGACCTTCCTGAAGGGAGGGCAGTTGACCTCGCTGCTGAATATTGTTGCCGCTCTGGTTGAAAGTGCTCCGTTCGAGTGAGGGGCATCTGAATCTGCTGCGCCCTTGATCTGGAGAGTTTTTTGCATGCGTATTCAGCACGTGACTGGGACAGGGTTCTTGGTCATGCGGCGCACCTGTGCTAGTTTTGCCTCATTACAGAATCATGAACCATACACAGACTTAACTGTATGGGTATGCCGGCGTATGCCCGGTTAAATTTACTGATGCCCTTGGGGCCGATCTGGAAAAATCTACGTGACACCGCCTGCACTGGAAGTCCGCAATCTGCATAAACGCTTCGGCGATCTTGAGGTGCTCAAGGGCGTTGACCTGGTCGCCCATGACGGCGCTGTGATTTCGATTCTCGGTTCTTCCGGATCGGGCAAGAGCACGCTGCTGCGTTGCATCAATCTGCTGGAGAACCCCAACGAGGGGCAGATCGTTGTCGCCGGTGAAGAGATGAAGCTCAAGCCCGGCCGTGACGGCACACTGGTGGCGGCGGACAGCAAACAAATCAATCGGCTGCGAGCGCGGGTGGGTTTTGTTTTCCAGAGCTTTAATCTCTGGCCCCACATGAGCATCCTCGACAATATCATCGAAGCACCCCGGCGCGTGCTCGGCCAGCCCAAAGCCGATGCGGTTGCGGCCGCGGAATTATTTCTGGAAAAAGTCGGCATCGCAGACAAGCGCCATGCCTTTCCCGCCCAGCTGTCCGGTGGCCAGCAGCAGCGTGCAGCCATTGCCCGCACGTTGGCAATGCAGCCCAGAGTAATTCTGTTTGACGAGCCCACCTCGGCACTGGACCCAGAAATGGTGCAGGAAGTGTTAACCGTGATCCGTGCGCTGGCGGATGAGGGACGTACTATGCTGTTGGTAACTCACGAGATGGGCTTTGCTAGGCAGGTATCAAGTGAAGTTATTTTTCTGCACAAGGGTCAGGTCGAAGAAATCGGCACCCCCGAGCAGGTTTTTGAACATTCAAAGTCGGAGCGCTGCAGACAATTCATGTCCAGCCACAAGTAAGGAGCAGTAACCATGAGAAGCTACAAGAAGGTTCTGTTGGCGGTCACTGCCGCCATGGTATTCAGTGCCCCGGCGCTGGCTGACGAGCTGCGCATCGGTACCGAAGGCGCTTACCCCCCATTCAACATGATCGACAGCAGCGGTGAAGTGACCGGCTTCGATATCGATATTGCCAAAGCACTGTGTGAGCGCATGGATGCAGACTGTAGCGTAGTCATTTCCGATTGGGACGGCATTATTCCCGCCCTGAACACCCGTCGTTTCGACTTCTTGGTCGCCTCCATGTCGATCACCGAAGAGCGTGAACAGGCAGTGGATTTTACCAACCCCTATTACACCAACAAGCTGCAGTTTGTCGCACCGAAGAAATCCGAGTTCGGCGTTGATGAAACAAGTCTAAAGGGCAAGACCATCGGTGCGCAGCGTGCAACTATCGCGGGTCAGTGGCTGGAAGAGAATATGGGTGATGTGGTTGATATCCGCCTGTATGACACCCAGGAAAATGCCTATCTGGACATGAACGCCGAGCGTATTGATGGCGTGCTGGCTGACGCTTTTGTGCAATACGAATGGCTGCAAAGCGAAGCCGGCGCCAACTTCGAGTTCAAGGGTGAGCCCGTATTCAGCAATGACAAGATCGGCATTGCCGTACGCAAGGACGACCCACTGCGTGATCGCCTGAATAAAGCTCTGGAAGAAATTGTCGCCGATGGGACCTACGCCGAAATCAACGCCAAGTACTTCCCCTTCAGCATTTATTGACCTGACTGGCCGGGCCCTTCGGGGCCCGGAACTGATACCTGCCCATGCTTGATTTATACGGTTTTGGTCCAGCCCTGATTGAAGGGACCTGGATGACCATCCGCTTGTCCCTCGCGTCTGTCGCACTCGGGCTTTTGCTCGGTTTGCTGGGTGCCAGCGCCAAGATTTCTGATAACCCCCTGGTGCGCGGCGCCGGTGGTTTTTACACATCAATCGTGCGTGGTATTCCCGAAACGCTTTGGGTACTGCTGGCGTATTACGGCACCACCTCGATTTTCAACTACTTAGGCAGTTTTTTCGGCAATCCCTACCTGACTCTCAGTCCTTTTATCGCAGGTACTCTTGCGTTGGGATTATGCTTTGGCGCATACGCTACCGAGGTATTTCGTGGCGCTTTGCTGGCCATACCCAATGGGCAAAGAGAGGCAGGGTTGGCGCTGGGCATGTCACGCATCCGTATATTCTGGCGCATCACCCTGCCGCAATTGTGGCGCGTCGCGTTGCCTGGACTGGGTAACCTGTATCTGATTCTGCTTAAGGATACGGCCTTGGTGTCACTGATCAGCCTGGAAGAGATCATGCGCAAGGCGCAATTTGCCTCCAACGCAACCAAAGAGCCATTCACCTTTTACTTTATGGCTGCGCTCATTTATCTGGGGCTGACGGTGATCATCATGGCTGCACTGCACGTCTTTGAACGTCGCGCCAACCGTGGCTTTGTGAGGACTGAACTGTGACCTGGGCCGAACGTTGGGAAATGATCGAGCGGTTCCTGCCGGACCTGCTCGAAGGCACCTTGATGACGCTTGAGCTCGTGGGCGTCGCCGTGGTCGTCGGCCTGATCCTCGCGATCCCGCTGGGGATCGCACGCGCTTCGCGCCACTGGTATGTGCGCGCATTGCCCTATACCTATGTGTTTTTCTTTCGCGGTACGCCGCTGTTGCTGCAGTTGTTTCTGGTCTATTACGGCCTTTCGCAGTTCGAGGCGGTGCGCGACAGCATATTCTGGCCTTACCTGCGTGAGCCCTACTGGTGTGCGCTGATCACCATGACGCTGCACACTGCAGCCTACATTGCTGAAATCCTGCGCGGCGCCATCCAGTCGGTTCCCGGTGGTGAGGTAGAGGCTGCGCGTGCGCTGGGCATGTCCCGACGTCAGGCGCTGCAGTTTATCATCCTGCCCCGTGCGATCCGCATCGGTCTGCCTGCCTACGGCAACGAGGTGATTTTGATGCTCAAGGCCAGTGCCGTGGTCTACACCATTACGCTCATGGACATCATGGGTGTGGTACGCGGCATCAACGCCAGAACCTACCAGTTTGAGCTGTTCTTTCTGGTCGCCGGTCTGATTTATCTGACCATAACCATCGTTTTCACTCAGCTGTTCAAGTTAGTGGAGCGCTGGCTCAAGGTTGAGGCCAGCCGTAAGCGCTGAAGCCATCGATGAACTTTGCCGAGCGCTTCCAGCAACTGGACGCATGGCTCGCCCAGCATCAGCAGCTATGGCGAGCCAAGCCCTTTACCCAGGGTCAATGCGCTTGGGAAAGCCAATGGCCAGAACTGTCGGCCTGGCTGCGCGCACGTACGCTTGAGCAGGCTGAACAGGTGCATAACCACCCCCATCTGCTCGAGGCGCCAGCCCCCTTTCTAGAGCTTGCCCAAGCCTCTCTTGCGTTCAGCGACGTGCCGGACTGGGCTTCTCTATCCGATATGGATTTCCCTGAACCCCTATATCGCCATATTCCGGGGCGTAAATGGGAGCAGATCACTCGCTTCGCCCAAGTGAGTCGGTCTAGATTGGAGCATCCGCCCCGGCACTGGATCGACTGGTGCGCCGGTAAGGGGCATCTGGGTCGCCTGTTGGCGTGGCAAACAGGGCAGCCACTGCTCTGCCTGGAGCGCAATCCTAAGTTGAATCGTGACGGTGCCGCGCTCAGTCAGCCACATCATCTGGTCGCCTTGCACCAGGATGCAGACGTCCTTAACCCCAGTAGCTGGCACTGCCTCACGCCCAAGCATAGCCTGGTGGCGCTACATGCCTGCGGACAGTTGCACATGGAAGCCCTGCGGCAAACTGCAGCTCACAGCTGCGCTCAGGTAGCCGTGGCGCCCTGCTGCTATAACCGTATCGAGGGTGATAGCTATGCGCCGTTATCCGAGCTAGCAAAAAAAGCGCAATTGCAGTTGAGCAAGGATGACCTTGGCCTGCCAATGCAGGAGAGCATGACCGCTGGCCAGCGGACCCGGAGGCTACGGGATCGCTCCATGGCCTGGCGACTGGCGTTCGACCTTTGGCAGCGGACAGGTAACGGGCGCGACAGCTACCTGCCGACGCCCTCGCGTCCGGAGAGCGCGATGGCTAAGGGTATAGCCCCTTTTTGTCGCGAACTTGCCGCCTGGCATCATTTGACTTTGCCCGAGCCCGCCAGTTGGGATGAGCTAGAGCAGCGAGGTTGGCTGCGGCTTGCCGAAGTGCGCAACCTGGAACTGCTCCGCGGTCTTTTTCGTAGACCTCTGGAAATCTGGCTGTTGCTTGATCGTGCTTTGTTTATGCAAGAGGCTGGCTATCGGGTTGAGCTTGGGCTGTTCTGCCCGTCAGCACTGACGCCGCGCAATTTAATGCTGATAGCCGAGAAGAATCCCACACAGTCAGTCACCAGCCTATGAACGGCTTGCACACAGACTTATCCACAGAAAACGGAAATGTGTACTTATCCCCGCCTGCTGTGCATAACAGTGTTGATGACTTATTGGTACCTCGCTGCAAGCCATGTAATACGCGGTGTGTGGCGTTCTGGTTAAAAATGAATCAAAGTGGATAATTCATTCTAAACAAGAGGTTGCAGCCTCTTTGTCAAGCTCTGGTAGAGATTTCATGCACAAGCTGGCTTTGTCTATGAATAAGGCTTAAGTCGGAAAATTTTACAACAACTGGCTCTCACGGCTTTACACAGAACACAGCCTAGATATAATGCACCCCGCGCCGGTATAGCTCAGCTGGTAGAGCAACTGACTTGTAATCAGTAGGTCCCGAGTTCGACTCTTGGTGCCGGCACCAGTAAAATCAAAGACTTGCCCGATAAGGCAGGTCTTTTTTTTGGCCAAAAATTGGTTTGGGGTAGGATTGGGGTAAGAGTTTGACCAAGAGATTTTCAGGGTTAGATAATGTTGCCTACTGCCGGCTTGGGCAAAATCTATGCTCATATCCAAGATGAGCTAGAGCGCTACGATGAAGTCCTGTGTGTACTCAATAGAGACGGGCAAGCTCTCCGGACATTGATGTGACGCGGGTCGGGCCGCGGCTCAATCCATCGTGAACGTTAACAATACCCCAGCACCGTCGGATTGAATCGACCCTGATTTCATAGCGCCCTAAATCCACTGCAATGGACCAGCAACAGCTCTGAAGAAGGGCGGCTTTTGGTCGGTCCCAATACTCAGCGCGAGACTGCTTCCGGCCCAGAGTGTGTAAAAACTCACAGTCAGAATTGAAGTTTAAGCTACCACGTTAAATCCGGAACTCATCTGCTGTTCCGCAGGCCTAGATTTCGCGTAGGAGCGCGATTTTCAGGCCCACTTTCAGCTGCAAGCACATTGAAAAAGGTTTTTACACACTCTGGGCCAGAAGCTGACTGTAGTGGTCTACTAATCCCGGACACCGAAATGGGTGGTAAATTTACTGCCACAGCTGAGGTGTTCCATGACAAGACCACGTCGTACGTTTTCAATCTAGTTCAAGCATGAGTCTGTTGAATTGGTCTGTGAAGCGTTCGGTATCTCCCGATCCAGTTACTATGATTCCCGGAGTCGCCGGAAGCATATTGACGCCGAAAAGGTGATGCTGCGGAGCAAGGTAAATCAGCTGTTTAATGAGAGTCGAAGCTCCGCTGGTAGCAGAACCATAATGGGATCGATGCGCGAAGAAGGGTATCAAATAGGCCGGTTCAAGGTCCGAAGTCTCATGCGCGCTCTCGGGCTGGTATCCAAGCAGCCAGGGCGTCATGCGTACAAGTCGGCCACCGTCGAGCGACTGGATATCCCGAATCATCTGAACCGGGAGTTTGCTGTGCAGGCACCTAACCAAGTCTGGTGCGGAGACATTACCTACATATGGGCGCAAGGACGCTGGTGTTACCTCGCTGTCGTCCTGGACCTGTTTAGCCGTCGTGTTGTGGGCTGGGCGCTATCGAGTCAACCAAATGCAGAGCTGGTCGTAAAAGCGCTGGATATGGCTTATGAACAGCGAGGCCGGCCTCAGAACGTGATGTTCCACTCGGACCAGGGAAGCCAGTATGTCAGCCGCAAATTCAGGCAACGGTTATGGCGCTACCGTATGAGGCAAAGCATGAGCCGGCGGGGCAACTGCTGGGACAACGCGCCCATGGAAAGGCTGTTCCGCTGCTTGAAGTCAGAATGGATACCAAGCACTGGATACAGCACGTTCAACGGAGCACAGCGAGACATCAGTTATTACCTGATGACGCGCTACAACTGGCTGAGACCACATCGATCCAATTCAGTAATTCTTGGTTGTTGCGATCGGTGGCCCATTGGCGAATTAGCAGCGGTGACACGACGTTTGTTCGAGCTAGTATTAAAGCCAATCCCGAGGATAGGGCTTCTGGAATCGCGGCTAGATTTTCA
>Ga0314774_1000314_pt1 | contig 41234 bp, 45 predicted proteins | sample MetaGCBIA2018_FD_204515 | JGI IMG/M metagenome (GOLD analysis project Ga0314774, IMG submission 204515) | Cryopeg brine microbial communities from Beaufort Sea near Barrow, Alaska, United States - CBIA 2018 | ecosystem: Environmental > Aquatic > Marine > Coastal | place: USA: Alaska | collected... | reverse complement strand
TTCAGTGCCTAAGAGAAAGGTTGTCATTCCGAAAGGGTTTAATCGGGAATCCAGCTTTAGAACCATGGATCCCCGATAGAGTCCTTCGGGGATGACAGATTCTCTTCTGACAGTAATAGTGCCCGATAATTACACATTTGCTGATTTACGCCGCGAGCAGCGGTGCATCAACAACCGATAAGCTTTGATTACTGTTCAGTGCATCGGAGAAAGGTTGTCATTCCGAAAGGGTTTAATCGGGAATCCAGCTTTAGAACCATGGATCCCCGATAGAGTCCTTCGGGGATGACAGATTCTCCTCTGACATTAATAGTGTCCGATCATTACACATTTGCTAATTTACGCCGCGAGCAGCGGAGAATTAACCCCGTGCTACACAATAAACGAAAACCTTCACAAGGATATGTTACGTGACTTTAGCCGAGACCCGCTGCCGATTTTTACCGACCAGCCGCAAAGAGATGGACCAACGCGGTTGGGACGAACTCGATGTGCTGTTCGTCAGCGGCGATGCCTATATCGATCACCCGGCCTTCGGCACCCCGCTGCTCGCCCGTCTGCTCGAAGCGAAGGGGTATCGGGTCGGCATCCTGGCCCAGCCCGATTGGCGCGACCCGGAGGCGTTCAAGGTGATGGGGCGCCCCCGCCTGTTTGCCGCGATCTCCGCCGGGGCGATGGATTCGATGGTCAATCACTACACGGCGGCCAAAAAGATCCGTCGCGACGACGCCTACACCCCCGGCGGCCAGGCCGGAGCACGCCCGAACCGGGCGGTGATCGCCTATACGGCGGCGGTGAAGGGGGCGTTCAAGCAGCTCCCGACGGTGATCGGCGGGATCGAGGCGAGTCTGCGCCGGCTGGCCCACTACGATTACTGGAGTGATTCGGTCCGGCGCTCGATCCTGGTCGACAGCAAGGGAGATCTCCTCCTTTACGGCATGGCCGAAACCGCCATCGTCGAGCTGACGCGGCGACTCGCCGCAGGGGAACAAATCAACACGATTACCGATCTGCCGGGGACGGCCTTCGCCACGGCAACGCCTGTGACCGACGGACTCCTCCTCCCCTCCTATGATGCAATCCACCTCGATACGCACGCTTACAATGAAGCGTTTCGGCTCGCCTCAGAGCAGACCAATCCACACACCGCTCAAACATTGATCCAGCCGCACGGCAACCGCTACGTGCAGGTGAACCGCCCGGCGTCGCCGTTGAGTGAGGAGGAGCTCGACCATATCTACGCCCTCCCCTTCTGCCGCCTGCCGCACCCGGCCTACAATGAAAAGATCCCGGCCTTTGAGCAGATCCGCTTTTCGGTTACCAGTCACCGCGGCTGCTTCGGCGGCTGTGCCTTCTGCGCCATTACCCACCATCAGGGAAAAACCATCCAGTCGCGCTCCCCCGCATCGGTAGAGCAAGAGGTCGACCTGCTCACCCGCCACCCCGATTTCAAAGGGACAGTAACCGACGTCGGCGGCCCGACCGCCAACATGTACCGCCTCGGCTGCCGCGACCCGCAAGCCGAACAACGCTGCCGCCGCAGCAGCTGCCTCTTCCCCGAAGTCTGCCGGAACCTGCGGACCTCGGATACGGCGGCGACCAGGCTCCTCGCCGACCTGCGCCAGCACCCGAAAGTGAAGCATCTCTTCATCGCCTCGGGGATCCGTTACGATCTCCTCCCGTTCCAGCCTGACTACTTCAACGACCTGCTTCAATATCATGTCGGCGGACTGCTCAAGGTTGCGCCCGAATCGGGGAGCAGCGCTGTCGCGAAGGTCATGCATAAACCGGGACCGGGTAAATTCAGCGCTTTTCTCGCCGAATATCGCGACCGGAGCCAGAATCTCGGGCTGCGTCAGGGGGTGGTACCGTACTTCATCAGCGCCCACCCCGGCTGCACCGTAAGCGACATGATCGATACCGCCCTGTTTCTCAAGCGGAACCGGTTGCAGGTGGAGCAGGTGCAGGAGTTCACCCCGACGCCGGGGAGCCTGTCGACCTGCATCTACCACACCGGGCAGGATCCCTTCAGTGGCGAAACCGTCCATGTTCCCCGCACGACAGTCGAAAAACGCCAGCAGAAGGCGCTCCTTTTGTATCAGCTGCCGGAGCAGCGCAGCGATGTGATCGCAGCATTTAAACAGTGTGGCCGTGAGGTTGATTTGGACGAGTTGTATCCGGAGATGGTAAAAAAACGCCTGAAAGCGATATCCTGGAGTTAAAAAAGGTTCAGGCAGCGCTGCAAAAAGCCAACGACCTGAATCGACTCGCCGTTGTGGTGCGCGATTCCCTCGACGCTATCATTCTGCAAGACCTTGAGGGGACGATTCTGGCTTGGAATCCGGCGGCGGCACGGATGTACGGCTGGAGTGAGTCCGAAGCACTGAAACTCAATATTCAGAGCCTGATACCGGAAGGACTGGCCGAGGAGCAACGCAAGCAGGTTCAGCAATTAAGCAAAAAGAAGGTACTGAAACCGTATCAGACCCAACGTCTCACCAAAGAGGGGGAGCGCATAGCGGTCTGGCTGACCGCCACCGCCCTTTTGAACGATAAAGGGGCGCTCTATGCGATCGCAACAACCGAGCGACAAAGTGACTGAGCGAGAGGCCACAGAGAGGATAATGCATGACATCTACGCCGGAAGAACCAACCAAAAACCTGCGGAAACGCGCGGAAGAAAAGGTCCGTGCCGATGACACGGTTTCGGCGGAAACCCTCTCCACCGAAGCGACCGAACAACTCCTGCACGAACTCCGTGTGCATCAGATCGAGCTGGAGATGCAGAATGAAGAGTTGCGCCGCACACAGCAGGATCTGGCGACGACCAAGGCACGTTACTTTGAACTCTATGATCTGGCTCCGGTCGGCTACCTCACCCTCAATGCGCAGGGGATGATTCAGGAAGCGAACCTCACGGCTACGACCCTGTTCGGCTATGCGCGTAAACGGTTGATCGGCAAGCCGTTGACACAATTCATCTCCCCGGAAGATCAGGACAGCTATTATCTGCAACGCAAGGAGTTGATTGCCAGCAATGAGCCCCGGGACTGGGACCTCCGCCTGTTGCGGGGCGATGGTTCATTTTTCTGGGCAAATATACAGATGACTGCGGCGCAGCAGGGAGAGTGCTGGCTGGCACTCAAAGAGATCACGATCCGCAAGGAAGCCGAGACTCAGCTCAAAAGAGATACCTTTCGGCTCGAAACGCTCATGAATCTGAGTCAGAAGCAGGAAGCGTCCTTCGAGCTGATGGGGAAGATTGCCCTGGACAACGCTCTGACCCTCACCGGTAGCCGCTTCGGGCTGCTCGCCTTACAATCTGACCCAAAAAAAGCCCCATTATCCTTCGGATGGGGGGGGGATGCCGGTGGAATCGATCTCCTGAACCAGACGGTGCTTAATGACTCCCTATTGGAAAAATTTCGGGGCCAACCCCAAGGGATGATCCTCAATGATAATGCTGCATCCACCGTCTATGCAGAACTTTTTCCGAAAACAATTCAACAGATTGAACGCTTGCTCGTTGCACCGATCATCGTTCAGGATCAGGTCAGGGCGCTTGCCGTTGTTGCCAACAAACCGTCCCCTTACGATGAGTCGGACCTCTCTCAGCTCCATTTTTTTCTGGAAGGGTTATCGGTTTTTGTCATGCGCGAACTCGCCCGCAAAGATACCATGCGGGCCAAGGATTTGACCGAGCAGGCCAACCAGGCGAAAAGTGATTTCATCGCCAATATGAGTCATGAGATCCGAACCCCGCTCACCGGGGTGATTGGTTGGCTTGATCTCGCCATCTCTTCTCCAGACCTCCCGGCCGAACTGCGGCAGCAGCTGGAGATGGCCAACGCCAGCGCCGAACTGCTCAAACATGTTCTAGATGACATTCTCGATTTTGCAAAAATAGAGGAGGTCAGCCCGTCACTCGAATCGAGCCCGTTTGCTTTGCGACCGTGCGTACAGTGCGCCGTCGACCTGTTTACGGCCAATGCAGCCAAGAAGGGGCTCAACCTCGGTGTCGATATTGAGGCACAGCTCCCAACGACGATAAAAGGTGATGAGATCCGTTTGCGCCAGGTATTAGGAAATCTGATCGCTAACGCCATCAAGTTCACCTCACACGGGAAGATTAAAGTCACCGTTACCGTCGACGAGCAGATTCCGGTTCAGCCAGGAAGATGCAATATTCTCTTCTCGGTTCGTGACACCGGCATAGGACTGCCGGCGGATAAAAGGAACCTCCTGTTCAAAAGTTTCAGCCAAATAGACAGTTCAATGACCCGGAGACAAGGGGGGACCGGACTGGGACTGATCCTCTGTAAAAGAATTGTTGAGGCGATGGGGGGGAGCATCCAGGTGCAGAGTGAAGAGGGGAGAGGGAGCGAATTTAGTTTTAACATCCCCTTCGAGGTCGGAGACACGATCCGTACAGAGGAACAGGTCGAAGCTCCAACCCTTGCCGAGACAAGGAGCTTGTCCACCCCCCGCACCCTTCTGGCGGAAGATGACCCTGGGATCAGACTGCTGTTCCAGAAACTTCTGTCTGAAAGAGATTGTGAAGTGGAGGTCGCCGTCAACGGTCTGGAAACGATAGAAAAGTGGAAGGAAGGCTCTTTCGACCTGATTTTGATGGATCTGCAGATGCCGAAAATGAATGGCTACGAAGCGACCGGTGTCATTCGGAGTGAGGAAGTGGAGAGCAGCGAGCATATCCCGATTTTCGCATTAACTGCCCATGCCAGTGAGTCAGACGAAAAAAACTGCATTGCCGCAGGGATGGACGTCTTTCTCTCCAAGCTCGACTGTACCAAAAATATTTACAATCTGGTCATGCAGAAGATGGGAGAATTGTCCAAAAAATAATAGACACTTGAATGAACAACTCCCCCGCAAGCAGCAGGGTATCCACAACCTTTGTGTCAAATATTCAGCGCATCAGAGAAATGGTGTCATTCAAAAAAGGGTTTAATCGGGAATACAGCTTTAGATCCATGGATCCGAAGATAGAATCCTTCGGGGATGACAGATTCATGATATTAACTGTGCTAGTCACGCCGCAAGTAGCTGAATATCCACAACCTTTGCATAAACTATTCAGCGCATCAGAGAAAGGACGTCATTCCCGAGGGTTTAATCGGGAATCCAGCTTTAGAACCATGGATCCGAAGATAGAATAATTCGGGGATGACAGATTCAACCCTCCTACGATACCGCTTTTTCACCCCATAAGTTTTCTCAACGTCGCCAGAGTCTTTTCAACATCCGGTCGATCGGTGTGGTCGACACTCACCACTGCGTCACGAATGCCCCCTTTTTGATCGATCAGGAAACGGGCCGGCATTGGCAACTGCCAGCTATCGTCATCATTGTAACGTGGGAGATCAATCCCGAAAGAGAGATAGAGCTGTTGCAGCGGCTCCGGGACGGTATAGACCAGACCAAACTGCTCCGCAACCCGATTGTGCGGATCGAGCAACATCGGAAAGTTCAGCCCATATTTATTTTTCAGAGGTTGTACATACTTCGGGTGCATCGGTGATATCGAGACCAGAGTGACCCCTCCGGCCGTAATTTCGGCATGATGCGCTTGCAGAGCCTCCAGCTCCGCGTTGCAGTACGGTCACCAGAAGCCGCGAAAGAAATGGAGGAGGAGTGGGCCGCGACTGATAAAATCGGTGAGGGCAAAACCGACCCCCCGCTCATCGTTCAGAGTGAACTGCGGAGCCCGACTTTCAACTCCGAGAGCCCGATTAACCATTGCTGTCGAATCGAGATCCCGGGACGCCTGCTGCATGCTTTCCAGTACCCTGGGATCGGCCGCAGATTCAAATTGGGCCTTGATCTCTTTTAACTTACTATTTAATTGCACGTTGAGGTCCCTTCCAATGCTGTTTCATTGAGGATACCAAAGGTTGGGATTAATACGAGGAGACTCCCCAACAAAAACAAGAATCAGCCCAAATAAACAACCCCGTCGCAAGCAGCGGGGTATCAACAACCTAGACCTTTGCATAACTAGAAATATTGATGTGTCAACAGTTGTGTGTCCGGGATAGTGTAACCACTTCATATTGTCATTCCCGAGGGTTTAATCGGGAATCCAGTTTTAGAACCATGGATCCCCGATAGAATCCTTCGGGGATGACAGATTTTTCCCATGATATTAATTAGTGCTCGTTACAACTTTACTAATTCACGCCGCAAGCAGCGGGGTATCAACAACCTAGACCTTTGCATAACTAGAAATATTGATGTGTCAACAGTTGTGTGTCCGGGATAGTGTAACCACTTCATATTGTCATTCCCGAGGGTTTAATCGGGAATCCAGTTTTAGAACCATGGATCCCCGATAGAATCCTTCGGGGATGACAGATTTTTCCCATGATATTAATTAGTGCTCGTTACAACTTTACTAATTCACGCCGCAAGCAGCGGGGTATTAGACCCGCGCTAAGCAAATAAACATCCTAACAGTAAAAAACTGAACCATCCCCTTTCCTCCCCGGTCGATATCTGACATAATCCGTTTTTCGTTCGACAAGAAAAGTATAGAGGACTTGTCGACCCAACTCATGTGACGAGAAAGAAATTCATGTCCCTGCTCAGTATAAGACAACTCAGTATATCCTTTGGAGGACCGCTCCTGCTCGAAAACATTTCGTTACAAGTGAAGAAGGGTGAGCGGATTTGTCTGCTCGGCCGTAACGGTGCCGGAAAATCGACTCTGCTCAAAGTGATCGCCGGGGAGTCGACGCCGGACAGTGGCAACATCGACCGCCAGCAGGGGCTCAAAGTTGCCAGACTCGATCAGGAAGTCCCGAGAGACCTGACCGGGAGCGTCTACGATGCGATTGCGGTCGGCTTTGGTCTTCCAGGCGAGCTCCTCAGCCGCTACCGCAGTCTCAGCCTTGCATTGGCTGCCGGGGATGAAGGGAAGATGCATGAAATGATGGAGATCCAGCAGGCGATTGACGCAGCTTCGGCCTGGCCGCTGGATCAAAAAATCGAACAAGTGCTGTCGCGCCTCAACCTCGATGCCGACGCGTTGGTTGAAGAGCTCTCCGGCGGCGTGATGCGCCGTGTCTTGCTGGCGCGCGCACTGGTGACCGAACCGGACATCCTGCTACTCGACGAACCGACTAACCATCTCGATATCGCCTCGATCGACTGGCTTGAAGCGTTTCTCAAACGCGAGAATCTGACCCTCATCTTTATCACTCACGACCGGGCCTTTCTCCGCTCGCTGGCGACCCGAATCATTGAAATTGATCGTGGCCGGCTGTTCGATTTTGCCTACGACTACGACACCTTTTTACGCCACAAAGAAGAGCTGTTGCACAACGAAGAGATGGAGTGGAAACGCTTCGACAAGAAACTCGCCGAGGAAGAAATCTGGATTCGCAAAGGGATCAAGGCGAGGCGAACGCGTAATGAGGGGAGAGTGCGGGCACTGAAGCAGATGCGCGATGAACGGAGTCAGCGGCGTGACCGGACCGGCGCGGCAAATCTGCAGTTAAAGGGTGCGCGCAAAAGTGGTAAGCTCGTGGTCGAAGCCGAAGAGCTCACCTTTGCCTACGGCGACAAACCTGTTATCAGCGACTTTTCAACCACCGTTATGCGTGGTGACCGGATCGGCATCATCGGTCCGAACGGAGTCGGTAAAACGACTCTGATTAAACTCCTCCTCGGAGAGTTGCAACCCGATTCGGGCTCGATCCGTCTCGGCACGAACCTGGAGACCCTCTATTTCGATCAGCTACGCGAGCAACTCGACCCGAACAAGACCGTGAAGCAAAATCTCTGCGAAGATCAGGATACGGTCATGGTTGCAGGGCAGCCGCGACATGTCTACGGCTATCTGCAAGATTTCCTCTTCACCCCGGACCGGGCCCGGACGCCGGTCAGGATTCTCTCCGGTGGGGAACGAAACCGGCTGCTCCTCGCCCGACTCTTCACCCACGAAGCGAATGTGCTGATCCTCGATGAGCCGACCAACGATCTCGACATTGAGACCCTCGATCTGTTGGAGGAGATGCTCGCTGACTACAAAGGGACTCTGTTTTTGGTCAGCCATGACCGGGATTTTATCAATCGGGTGGTCACCAGCACGATCGCCTTTGAAGGGAATGGACAGTTAGCCGACTACATCGGCGGTTACGACGACTGGATTCGGCAGCGGCCGGTCCTGGCAGAAACGAAACCGGCGACGCCCCCCCCGAAACAACAGGCAAAATCGACCCCTGAGAAGCCCCGCAAGCTGAGCTATAAGCAAAAGAAGCAATTGGCTGAGCTCCCGGCAAAAATCGAAGCGCTCGAAACTGAACAAACGGCTCTGCTTGCAAAAATATCCGACCCGAGCTTATATAAGGAGAGACCGGACCAGATAACCGCCTGCAATCAGCGTCTGTTAGAGATCGAAGAGGAACTCAAGCAGATGTACGCCCTCTGGGCAGAACTTGAATGAACAACTTTGCCGCAAGCAGCAGAGTATCGACAATCTAAAACCTTTGCGTAACTATTCAGCGCACCAGAGAAAGGTTGTCATTCCCGAAGGGTTTAATCGGGAATCCAGCTTTAGAACCATGGATCCCCGATAGAATCCTTCGGGGATGACAGATTTTTCTCATGATATTATAGTGCTAGTTTCCCGCCGCAAGCAGCGGGGGTATTAGACCCGCGCTACGCGATAATTTCAAAGGACCTTCACCTGATAGAGATCAGGACAACAAGGAGTATTTCAATATGGGATGGTTTTCAACAATTGTCGGCGGCGGAATCGGCGCGATTATCGCCGGCCCGTTCGGCGCAATCATCGGTGCCACTATCGGCTCATCGTTCGGCAATGCCAAACAGGGAGCCATCGGCTCCGGCCGGGGGCAGAAGTTTGAATCAGAGCAGCGTCAAGCGCTCTTCTTTACCGCGGCTTTTTCTATGGTCGGTAAACTGGCCAAAGCCGACGGCCGCATCTGCGAAGAGGAGATCGCTGTGATCCAGCGGGTCTCCAAAGATGTCATGGGGCTCGACCCCCAGACCCGCCAGTTTGCCCACAACATTATCACGGCAAGTATCAATAGCCGGGAGAGCTTTGCCGATTACGCCCGCGAGTTCGGTCGCCTGTTCAGCCAGGAGCAGGATATGTCGACCTTCATGATGAGTTTTTTGTTTGAAGTCGCGATGGCCAATGGCGAGCTTCACACAACCGAGGAAAAGCTGCTCCTCGAAGCGAAGCAGTTTTTCCGGATCAATGATGCGGTTTACCAATCGCTCTACAGCCGCTTTGTCAAACGGGTCGCGCCGACGATCGGCAAATCGAAACATTACGAAACGATCGGGGTCACCCCGGATGCAACTCAGGCCGAGATCAAGAAGGCGTACCGGGATAAGGTGGCCGAGTATCATCCGGACAAAATCCAGAGCAAGGGGCTCCCTCCGGAGTTTATGAAATTTGCCAATGACAAGATGGCCGAGATCAATGCCGCCTATGATGCGATCAAAAAGTAACGGTGCCGACTGACGCTTACACCCCTTAAGTTTCAGGCATTACCCGGGTCAGGAGGTTGTCATGCGCTTCACTCTGATCATCGCTGCCTCGCTTTTATTTTTACCGTTGCAGGCCTCCGGACTCGAAGTGACTCCGATGATCGGTTACACCTTCGGAGGTGAGGTGAGATCAGAGACCGATGAGAAACTGACGTTTGATGAGGGGGGGAGCTTTGCGCTGGCTGTCGATTTTGATCTGGTGGAAGCTGACAAACAGATCGAGCTGTTCTGGAGCCATCAACAGACCCGCTTGTCAGGCAATGACAACGCCAAAATCTTTGACACCAAAATCGATTACCTCCACATCGGCGGGACGGTACAATACCCGCAAAACGGCTACGTTCCTTTTATAGCCGGAGGTTTCGGTGCCACCCACTTCTCTCCGGACGACGGCTACAAGGCGGAAACCCGCTTTTCCATTTCGGTCGGCGGTGGAATCAAGGCTTTCATCACCAAACAGGTCGGCCTGCGCCTCGAAGGGCGCGGCTATGTCACTTTTATGCCGACGGAAGGGTCCATCTTTTGCGGCGGCGATAGCGACGGATGTACCGTTATGGCGAGCGGTGACGCACTTTTTGTGTTTCAAGGGCTGGCCGGAGTTTTCTTGAGATTCTGATTCTTTAAAAAGATATTGACAAACAATATCCACCCTCTATAATGCTAACTAATTTTGTCACATTTATAACTCATTTAAATCACTGGAGGTTCCAACAATGAAAAAGTATGTATGCACGATTTGCGGCTATATTCATGAAGGTGATGCTCCCCCGGCCGTCTGCCCACAGTGCGGCGTCGGTGCCGAGAAGTTTGTGGAGCAGACCTCCACAGATATGTCCTGGGCTGATGAGCACCGGATCGGTGTTGCCAAGGATGTTGATGCAGAGATTCTCGAAGGGTTGCGCGCCAACTTCACCGGCGAGTGTACCGAAATCGGTATGTATCTGGCGATGAGCCGTCAGGCAGATCGTGAAGGGTATCCGGAAGTTGCCGAGGCGTACAAACGGATCGCCTATGAAGAAGCCGATCATGCCGCCCGTTTTGCTGAACTGCTCGGAGAAGTTGTTGTGGCTGACACCAAAACCAATCTGGAGAAGCGAGTCGCCGCTGAACATGGCGCCTGCATGGGCAAAAAGAAAATCGCAACCAAAGCCAAAGAACTCGGCTACGATGCAATTCACGATACGGTCCATGAAATGTGCAAGGATGAGGCGCGTCACGGCATGGCTTTTGCCGGGCTGCTCAAGCGTTACTTCTCCTGATCGACGATTCATTCCGTTACCAATAAAAGAGCGCCTCTTAAAGTCAGAGGCGCTCTTTTATTTCCGGCTCAAAATGAAAAATCAACGAACAACTCCGCCACAAGCAGCGAGGTATCAACAACCTAAAACCTTTGCAAACTATTCAGCGCTTCAGAGAAATGTTGTCATTCCCGAGGGTTTAATCGGGAATCCAGCTTTAGAACCATGGATCCGAAGATAGAATCCTTCGGGGATGACAGATTTTTTCATGGTATTAATAGTGCTCGTTACACCTTTGCTAATTCACGCCGCAAGCAGCGAGGTGTTAGCCCGCGCTACGCAATAAACAAAAAATATCGTTAGCAAGATCACGCTATTTATAGTTAAAATGACGGCACCCCTTTCTTTTCGGAGGAGATCATGAAACTCACCGCAATAAAAAATCAGTGCATCTTCTGCGTGTTCCTCCTGACGACCCTGATCGTTACCGCCTGCGACAAACCGACCGTCATCCCCCCCCTCCCACGAGAGGCCGTCATCCTCGCTTTCGGCGATAGTCTGACCTTCGGCACCGGCGCACCGTCCGGACAATCCTACCCCGACACCCTCGCCGCACTCCTCAACCGACAGGTGATCAACGCCGGAGTTCCCGGTGAAGTCTCAGCGGCCGGTCTGGATCGCCTCCCCCGCCTGCTGGAAAAACACCACCCTGCGCTTGTCATCCTCTGCCATGGGGGGAACGATTTTTTACATCGCAGAAAACCAGGCTTGGTGAGAAACAATCTCCGTGCCATGGTTGAGCTGAGCCGGGCTGCCGGTGCCCAAGTACTGCTGATTGGTGTCCCTGATTTCAATCTGATGCTCAGCACCCACCCACTCTACGAGCGGTTGGCAGAAAATTTGCGTATTGCGTACAATGGCGAGATAGTGAGTCAACTGTTGAGCGACCGTTCCCTGAAAAGCGACCGGATTCATCCGAATGCAGAAGGATACCGCCTGATGGCTGAAGCGATCGCCCGACAAATTCCGCTGTTGCCGACTGCAAACTGAAAAAAAAGTTCGTCCGGGCAGTTTTTCCTTATCAGCACTCAGGGGATTGGGTACAATACCCCTCTTTTTGATATCGTTCCATTGGAGGAGCCTTTGCTCATTAATTTTCTACCGGCCCCGATTCGCGGCGTTGTCGCCTGTTTTCTGATGGGATTGAACATCCTCATCGTCAGCCTCCCTATCTTTGTTTTCTCGCTGCTCAAGCTGATCATCCCGGTCCGCTCCTGGCGGCGCTTCTGCAGCAATATCCTCAACGGCATCGTCAGCCTCTGGACTTCGGTCAACGGACTCCTCTGGGCACCGCACCCGGAACAGGTCGAGTGGAAGCTGGATGCGACCGGCGGTCTCAATACAAACAGCTGGTATCTGGTCACGAGCAACCATCAGACCTGGGCCGATATCTTTATTGTTCAGGGGTTGCTCAACCGCCGCATCCCGCAACTGAAATTTTTTCTCAAACAGGAGCTGATCTGGATTCCGATCGTCGGCCTCTGCTGGTGGGCGCTCGATTTCCCGTTCATGAAACGCTACAGCCGCGCCTACCTGAAAAAACATCCGGAAAAGCTCGGCAAAGATCTTGAGACCACCCGTCAGGCCTGTGCAAAGTGTAGCGATTTCCCGACCGCTCTCTTCAATTTCATGGAAGGGACCCGCTTCACTCCGGAGAAGCACGAAAAGGAGCGCTCACTCTACACCCATCTGCTTAAACCGAAAGTCGCCGGAACCGGTCTGGTCTTCGGCGTCATGGGAGAAAAACTCAATACCATGGTCGACATTACCATCAGCTATCACGGCCAGAGACCGACATTCTGGGATTTCACCTGCGGACGGATCGACAGAACCAGCGTTGTTATCGAATCGGTACCGATCCCGGGCGAACTGCTCGGACGCGACTACGCCACCGATTCTCCCTTTCGCAAGCTGCTGATCCGCTGGGTCAAAGGGCGCTGGGAAGTGAAAGATATTCTCCTCGATGAATTAAAATAATTAGCACGGCTCATTCCCTTGACCTGCCGCAATTAACCGGACTATTATTAAACTCAACTCATAGAACAACACACTTTTCGAGGATTAAATAATCAAATCGATCATAATGTTATTGATTGTGTCATCCCTGCTCTCCCCTTCCACGCTTTTGGCTAAAACCTTCGGCAAGGGGATCACGGTTAACGATTCTACACCCGTCTCAGCTATTCTGGATCAACCGAAGCAGTACGTCGGGAAACAGGTCAAAGTCACCGGACTGATCGTCGACGTCTGCGCCGCTCGTGGCTGTTGGATCTACATTGCCGGCGATCGCCCGTTTGATAAGCTCCGGATTAAAGTGGTTGATGGTGAAATCGTCTTCCCGATGGAAGCCCGCGGCCTTACGGCCGAAATCGAAGGGATCGTCGAAATCTTCGAACTGACCAAGGAAGAGGTCATCGAAAAACGGATGCATTACGCTCTGGAAAAGGGTGAGATTTTCACTCCGGACGCGATCACCGGCGGAGAAACTGTCGTCCGCCTCAGGGGCCTCGGCGCGGAGATTCCAGGGCTGTAGTCAACCATGAACTGGCGCAAATGGAATCACCTTCTGCACCGCGACATCGGCTTCATCTGCGTCGGCTTGACCCTGCTCTATGCCCTCTCCGGAATCGCTGTCAATCATGTTCGCGACTGGAATCCGAACTACCGGATCGAAAAGAGTCAACTCTCCATCGGACCGATTCAACCGGCGGGGATCGTCTCCAATATCACCGTACATTCGATCATGCAAAAGCTCCACGAAAAGAAATACGCCGAAAGCTATTTTCAGCCTGATCCGGAGAACATCTGGATCTACGTCGAAGGGCGGGTCATCAAAGCCCATCTGCCGAGCGGCGTTGTCGAGCAGGAACGCTTCGAACGCCGCCCTTTCTGGTATCCGCTCAATTTTCTCCACCTCAATCACGCCAAAGGGGGGTGGACCTGGATGGCCGATCTCTATGCCGTCACCCTCGCCTTTCTCGCTATCAGCGGGCTATTGATGCTCCGCAAAAAGAGCTTGCGCCGCGGTCTATTTCTGACTGCTGCCGGCATCCTGATCCCCGTCCTCTACCTCATGATCTACTATTGAACAAGAACCGCGTCAGACCTGCCATCCTATCGTAATCAAGTAAATTTCGACGCGAAATCAGCACCTTATAATGACAACCCTCAGGATTCTGGCATATTTTCTTCCTCACTTTCGACCAACCACAAACAAAGGATATTAATCCCCTAGCGGGTCTTCTCCTTCTTCCCAACCACCCAGATATTTTTCCAGCAAATGGAAATCTTCACCCTTGTGTTCAGTCAAGGTCACATACATCTGTTCTTTCGGAACTCTCCAGTGCTTATGCATCAGCTCCATAAAACCGAGGGCCAGTTCTCTACGCTGCTCCATGGTTCGCCCCTTGCGGATATCGGCATTGACCACTGCAACTCCATTTTCCGGATGAGTCGCCCGGCCGATAGAGAGGTTGTGTGTCCCCAACTCTCGAATTGAAATACAGATATGATCGGTACCGGTATCCATGACTTTTGAAAAGAGCTGTCTTACCTCTTCAGAAAAAGTTGCTTTCTCTTCTTCTTTCAGACTGCGATTGATTTCAAATTGTAAATGCGGCATGACTCCTCCTTTTATTGGATGTTTAAGCCTAGGAGGCTGTCCGACAATGAATGCCCGGCTGCAAACCCAGCTGTTTGGTCCATATTTCAGCTCCTTTTCAGCCCATAGCTACGGCTATGAGCTCTCAAACGAGCCAAAATTTGACCTCAAACTTCCAGGTTTTCGCTTCGGTCCTTATTCTCGGACAGGCTCCTAGCCTGAAAATGTAACTACGTTCGCAGGCCCTTTTGCAATTGTCCGTTTATATTCAATGGCCGGTTTGCCAAAGATCATCACATAGCCGAACAGGTGATCTTCAGGAACTCCCAGACTCAGTTTGAGATCCGGAACCAGTTCATCGATGGCCCATTCAAGCAATCCATCCCAAAGGGTTCCGACGCCCATGCTTTGCGCAAACAGTTCAAAATAAGTCAGGGCGATGATGCTGTCCACTTCAGGCGTCGAGCATTTCTTCGGTGCTGAGGTCACAACGAGGTGTGGAGCGTTCCTAAACAGGACATCAATCCCTTTTTCCTGCCACAGTTTTACGAAACTGGCATACATGGCCCGCTCTTGCGGTAACTGATTTGCCTCGACCAGTGATGCCAGGCTTGCATAGGTCTCTTCGCGAAACGTGTGCAGTTTTTCCTTGTTGTCGATGACGGTGAATTGCACGCCGTCCATATTAATCCCTGTTGGAGCGTGCCGGGCTACACCGAGTAAGCGCTCTATCAACCCGGCTTCAAGATTTTCATCCTGATACTGACGCACGGAACGCCGCCCCTTCATCAAGACCTCCAGGTTGTTTGGGGCTGGATAATTATGGGCCAAGGTTACGCTCTCTTCAGGATCCCGGCCGAGGATTGAGAGTGCTGCGTGCGGGCAGATCGCCAGACAGTGTTGGCATTTAATGCAGGACATTTCCTTTTCGGCGCTGATTCTGGGAACCCCCGTCTTTAAATCGATGACCTTCACGGGACAGTCGGTTGCGCACAGTCCACATAGAACGCACCTGTTTTCATCTACCTGAAATTGCAACATGGTTATCTCCTATAGAGCAGATGTACTGAATCTTTATTTCGGATTCTTACGTGTACACGCACCCTTGATGCTAAAATAAGTCCTCTTGTCTATGTCCCGTCCGCAATGGTTCCAGCGAATCGGCCAACTGCATAACAACCTGCATCTGCTCTTCGCCCAACTGTTCCGAGAGAGCGCCTTGCACGCCCTCCCGGAGGCGTAACGCCTGCCTAACCGCCTGGATGGATGCCTTCTTCAGTCCGTTGCAGCGGGCTCTCCCGGGAGTTTATGACGCTCAATTGAGTCCACGCACCTCCAAAGACTTCAGGTTTCGTATCAGCGCCGTTCTGTCGAGGCTTGTGATTATTGCCAACCCACTCACGCTGACCGGTCCCTGTACCTTGATATTCATCAGCAAAGAGAGCTGTGCAAGAACTTTCTTTAAACGGAGGTAGCCCTGTCATTCAAACCAAACCTAATATCAGCTCTGCTCAATTTTCTTATCGAGTTCAATCAGGCTACTGACTGTAATGGTCGGCTCAATCCCCCAAGGATCAAAAATTGCCTCTGGTGAGCGACGAACCCACGCCGATTTCATCCCGGCTGAAAGCGCTCCGATCACATCGAAGGGGTTGCTCGAGATCAACCAGGCACTCCCCCCGGTCGACTCTGATTGTCTGAGGAAGTGGCTATAGACACCTGGATTCGGTTTGAATGACTTGACGTCGTCAACACTGACGACACCGAGAAACAGGTCGCGTATCCCGGCATTGTTCAGCAACACCTCAAGTGCGTCTGCTGCGCCATTTGAAAAGGCAAAGAGACGAAAGCCCGCAGCCTTCAATCGCGTCACCCCTTCTTTCACATCATCAAATGCAGGAAGAACACGATAGATCCCCATCAATTCCTTCTTCTGCTCAGCGCTCATGTCGGTGCCATAATATGCACAGGTATAATCCAGCGCCTGGCTGGTACAGACGGCAAACGTCTCGTAGTTCTGCATCAGCCCTTTACGAAACGAATACTCCAGCTGCTTGTCTCGCCAGGTGTTCGAAAAAGCCTTCGCTTTCTCTCCAACCAGTTTTTCCAGGGCAGTCAAGACACCATGGGTGTTGATCAGAGTTCCGTATACATCAAAAGCGAGAGTTGTCATCGTCTTCTCCTTTTATTGTGATTTCAGTTTATCCGCAACATCCTGCCCTAAATATAATCGCCGCCGCGACGGCCTCCGGTCGTAGAGAGCAGTTCACACGCCTTTACTCCAGAACAACATCATCTTGGGAGTCGTCTCGCTATGAACATTAACAAGGTGCTGCGTACTCACCAGAGTCCATCCGAACTCGGCCATTTGATCCAGATGGCTTTGCAAGTCAAGCTCCCACAGATCGTTTACAGGATAATGCTTGGTCGTGAATGTGTATTCGTTTGGCATGAAGATTCTCCTTTAGGTTCATGGACTCTGAAGCATAAGCTCTTGCCCTACTGATTTAATCACAATCGACACACTTTATTGCCCAAGTCAATGACGCTTTCGAGTTGATGGTTGTTGGTTCCTAAGTATACACCGTCCGCCCAGCCGATATAACAACTTGCATAAACTAAAAAGGCGTGAGCCAAAGCGGATCACGCCTTCTAACTTTTGGCTCCCCGGATCAGGCGAAAAGGGGCACTGGGAAAATATGAGTCACGGGTTCATTCAATAGCAAAAACTATCCTGAAGCTCTGTCCTGAATTCAACAAATTTCTCTGCCGCCCCTTCCTGCCGCGACCATCGCTCCACTTCGATCAAATCAATCGGCTTCAGCTGCGCTACCCAGACCGCTTGCTGCAAACACTGTCGATCACCCCAGTGATAAAATGCAGACAACCGATTTTTGACGCAATCGATTGGAGAAAGAAGTCGCAGTGTTCCGGTTTCAAACTGAAGCTCCGCAAGCATTTCAACCGGTTCGTTACCGACCGCAAGCGGCCCGGCCGGGAACTCAATAAAGAGATCCGTCTCCTCGCTCACAAAGTACCGCTTCTTCTCAACGAACCGATCTCCTTCAGAACCTTTTTAAGTTTCTGCCGGGTTGTCTGCAAGAGGTCGATAAAATCGAGATCCATGGAGACATAGTGATCGGAAGCATAGATAGAAACAACCGCGCCGCCACTGAGCGCAACACGAATACCGTAACGATCAAGATGGGAGCAGACAAAGGCTGCCAACTCGTCAATGTTCATCTCGCGCACCGTCGTCATAGCGGCTTTCCGGCTCTACGTGGGCGCTGTCGCTCCATCTGCAGTCGAGTCCGCTCTTCTTCAGGATAAAAAGTCAAGGCCCTATCGATCAAGGCGGTCACTTCAGAAAGGAGAGGATACCGGGAATTAAAGGTGTATAGCCGGGTTCGCCCAACCAGCGAACTGACAAGAACACCGCCTCGCTCAAGGATCTCAAGCTGACGCTGGAGAGGGGTCAAACTGCAGGAGTAGAATCGCGCCATGTCACGAGCATGTCCCTGACTTCGTGCATAAATGAAAAAAAGGACCCGCTCTTTGTTGATCGAACCGAAAAGGGATTCAAGCATAACGACCTCAATATGATGTCAAATGAACACAATTAGAGTTCATAATATCATTTCATGTTCAGATCGCAACTACTTATTTTTACCTGAAAAATCGCAAGAGTGATGGGGGCTGAAAATAGAGGCATCCCCTGTTTCTTATTCTTCCTGGCCATCGATAGAGGGAAAATGGGTTGAGAAATTGGCGTCCCCACAGATAGTTTTTATCAACCGGATAAGATCCGCTTCTTCGCAGATCCTCTCCCACTTGGCGCAGATGGACATCTCGACCGCGACAATCACATCGACAAAAACAAAAGAAGAAGGACACGGGGAGGATCACGTTGTCAGGGAAGGTTCAGGGGGAATATATATGTTTCAATGACTTGATAAAGTGTATCGTTAAGATCTGAAAAGCTGCCCGGTTTGGTAATAAAATTGTCAGAGTGGTTCTCATAACAAAGGCGAATGTCCTCCTAGGGGCTTTTTATCTAACCCTCCCCCTTTCGTCGCCGCTTATAATTAATTTATCTTGTTATAATTAATTTATCGTGTTAATGCTCACCTTGTTAGCAATTTATCTTACAGAAACGATCGCTAAGAAGGTTTTATGATGAAAAAGTTTCCCACGGTGTTTTTGTCAACTGCGAAAACATCGGTAGCAATTAAGTTTGCCGAAAAAAAAGGCCAGGTTAGAAAAATAGCCCCTCGGCTCTATACGTCTAACATGAAGGACTCACCAGCGCAAATTGTGAGTCAAAACCGCTGGCAGATTTTGGATCTCCTGGTGCCTGGAGGCGTTATTAGCCACCGAAGCGCACTGGAGAGGTCAATCTCTCCGGATGGGAAGGTGTATGTTACAAACCAGTACCAGAGAAAAATTGAACTTCCGGGGCTAGTTATTGCCCAAATTAAAGGTCCGGGTCCAGTAGAAGGCGATATGCCCATGCTGTCTTTCCATATATCGTCGCATGCACGTGCCTTCCTGGAAAACCTCTCTCCGTCACGTGCCAAAGGCGGAGAGGCAAAAATTTTGCCAAGAGAAGATATTGAGAGAAAACTTGCTGACCTTTTAAGGACTAAAGGTGAGGAAGAACTAAACTCAATAAGGGACGAGAGCCGCAAAATAGCTCGCGAGCTGGGATTTGAAAAGGAGCAAAAGAAGCTAGATCAATTAATTGGAGCGCTGATGGGAACGCGCACTGCAAAAGTTACTGACTCGGTTGCGGTTTCATATATTCAAAGAGAGCCATACGACCCTAACACCGTCGAGAAAGTTGATATTTTGCAGCGCACCTTAAGTCAATCGCCGAAGGGTGGGCGGGGGTACTCAGCACAGGCGGATGATACTTTTTATAATCAAGGTTTTTTTGACGCCTATTTTTCCAATTATATCGAGGGCACCAAGTTCGAGGTCTCCATAGCTAGAGATATCGTCTCAAGTGGAACCGTTCCATTTGATCGCCCAAGCGATGGTCATGACATTCTTGGCACCTATCAACTTGTTGCCAGCCTGGAAGAAATGACCATGTCTCCACGGACCGTAGAGGAGTTCATGGACTCACTGGTGCATCGGCATGAAATAATCATGGTTGGTCGTCCAGACAAAAGACCGGGGGAATTCAAAGAAAAAAAGAATTTCGCAGGGCAAACCGAATTTGTTGCCCCCGATCTGGTCGAGGGGACCTTAAGTCAGTGCTTTGAGATCTGCAACTCTCTCAGTGATCCTTTTGCGCGAGCTATCGTGATGGCCTTTCTGATAACAGAGGTACATCCTTTTTATGATGGAAACGGCAGAACAGCCAGAGCTGCCATGAACGCTGAATTGATTGCCGGGGAACAAACTAGAATAATTGTGCCCTCAGTATTTCGCAGTGAATATCTTCAGTCTTTAAAGCGCCTCACCAAACACAGTGACCCAACCGCGTTCATCAGGGTTATGGACTATCTCCAAGAATTTGTTTCGAGAATAGGCTTTTCAAATCAAGTTGAGACAGAGACTGTCCTCAGGGAATGCTTAGCATTTGAAGATCCCGATGATGCCGTACGGCTAAAAATGCCCCCACTCCCAAAAACAGAATGAGGGTATTATCGTAAAAACAATTCAAATCATACTTTTAAGTGTTTCCCTGGGCCTTTTTAAGTACCGAATTAGCAAAAAGCACTAAATCAAGTGACCCACTTGCGATTTAATGGTCGGGGCTTTGTCTTTTTCTGAATATCAGTTTTTCTCGCTAACAGAGCCTTTAAAAAACAATGACATAACATTGGGAACATCTTAGCCTGGGGTGGGAGGTAACCCCTAGGAGGCTGTCCGACAATGAATGCCCGGCTGCAAACCCAGCTGTTTGGTCCATATTTCAGCTCCTTTTCAGCCCATAGCTACGGCTATGAGCTCTCAAACGAGCCAAAATCTGACCTCAAACTTCTAGGTTTTCGCTTCGGTCCTTATTCTCGGACAGGCTCCTGACCATTAATCTAAATATTCATGATCAGGAGAATCACCCATCAGCCGTTCAACCAGCAAACCAATCGGAATGGCAAACAGCAATGTGAGAACAGATCGTCCGAGAGAGAATGGCCAGCCGAGAAACCCGACCTCGAGGGGAATCATCGGCAGTTTAACGGCGTAGGCGGCGAGTACGATCGTAATCACGGCCCAGCGCGCGCCATGCTTGCGCACGGTCATGAGTAGCGGAAAGATGATATAGGGAGGGCCGATCAGTAACGTGCCGCAGAGCGCTGCGAGAAACAATGCCTTGATCCCCCCTTTTTTGCCGAGAAGGCGCGCCACGACATCGCGGCTGATCCAGGTCTGGATCAAGCCGACCAGTCCCATAACGGCGACGATTAAAAGCCCCACCGACAACAGCAGGGTGCCACCGTATTGCAGGGCACGGACTGTTTTCTCCGGCGCCGTCCATCCGGCCCAGAGATAGAGGAGCAGCACGACGCTTACCAGCCATTGCGAGGCGAACCAGCGCAAAATCATCATACCAATCCTCCAATCAGCAGCCCGATCAATAGCGCCGCAATGAAGGTGATGAGATTGCGCCAGAGGGCGAATCGCCAGCCGAAAACGTGCGCTTCGACCGGGAGGGTGACGACTCCGACCGAGACCCACGATACGATGAAGGCCGCGGCAGCCGGCGGCCAGGCGCCGGTTGCGATGAACGAACCGGCGATCGGAAAAGCGGCAACCGGCGGACCGATCGCTATCGCTCCGATCAATCCGCCGTTCAGCAGTGACAAAAGGTGATTGTCCGCGCCGAGCCAGGTCTGGATCATCTCGGTGGGAACGAACTCCTGAAACAGCCCGATCAGGGCGAAGATCGCCAAAAGCAGAGGAGCCATACGCCACAGAGTCTGGCGCGCCGCGAGAAGACTCTGGCGACCCCTCATAGCATCCTTGCGAAAAACAATAATGTAGAGAAAGGAGATCAGGATAAGATAGATCAGTCCGGTTGTAATCACATGAGACCTTAAATAATCATTAATATTAGAAAAACCATACACCCCTTTTCTTGCTCAGAGCGCCGGGTGCAATCAGACTTCGCGGTATTCTTCTCAGTCGCGACAATAGTACGACCTTTTTTATCTCGGCGGTAGTCTCTTTTCAAGAGAGCGGGTTCATTTGAGCCGTTTTCGAAACAGATCAAAATCCAATTGTCGGCTTGACCGTCGGAAAATCGGGTTGAGACTCAATCTGCTGGAGGATCGTTTTCAGCTTTCCTTGCTGATCGATTGACCACATACAAATCCGGCAGAAACAAAAACAAACGGGGGACAAGAAAAAAAACCTGTCCCCCGCCTGTTTGATCTATTTATCGAATCAACCCCCCTCCTCCGAGCCAAATCGCCCATACATATGATCTTTGAGCCGGGCAAAGAGTGAATAAAGAACCGGCACCACGACCAGGGTCAACACGGTCGCAACGGCCAGGCCAAAGATGACGGCGATCGCCATCGGCCCCCACCATTCGGCCGACTCACCGCCAATCTCCCAGGAGAAGCTGCTAAAATCGAAGCTGACCCCGATCGCCATCGGGAGCAGCCCGAGAATGGTGGTGATCGCCGTCAGCATAACCGGTCGAAAACGGACCGTGCCAGCCTTGAGCAAGGCCTCTTGCAGCGCCATCCCCTGATGGCGCAATTGGTTGATGTAGTCGATCAGGACGATGGCATTATTGACCACGACACCGGCCAGGGAGATGACGCCGATCCCGGTCATGATGATACCGAATGGCGTGACCGTAACCATCAGGCCGATAAAGACCCCGGTCAGAGATAACACGACCGAACTCATAACGATAAAGGTCTGCGACACGGAGTTGAATTGGGTGATCAGGACCAGAGAGATCAGGAAGATCGCGATCATAAACGCCTTGCCGAGGAACGCGCTCGCTTTCTGCTGTTCCTCCTGCTCGCCGGCATAGTTGACCCGATAACCCGGCGGCACATCCATCCCGGAGAGGCGCGCCTGAACCTCGAGCATCACCTCATTACTGTTGCGCCCTTCGGTATTGCCGGTGATGCTGACAACCCGCTTCTGGTCGATGTGACGGATCGAGCCGAAGCCGGAGCCGATCTCTAGTCTGGCCACGGTTGAGAGCGGAACCGGTGCACCGCTGTTGGTCGGGACGAGCAGGTTCTCAATGTCGGCAATCGTTTCGCGGCGATCTTTGGGGAGACGAACCATGATGTCGTATTCATCCTTGCCGTCGCGGTAGACCCCCATCTTTTCACCGCTGATCGACGCCTTGACCATGATCGAAATATCGGCGGTCGACAGACCGAGAAGGGTTGCCTTTTCACGATCAACCTGCACCCGGATCTCCGGTTTGGCCCGGGCCAGATCATCCTTGAGATCGACCAGCCCCGGCACATCCTTGATCAGGCTGCGAGCCTGCTCCACCAGACTGGTGACAATATCGACATTTTCACCGATGATCTCTATCGTCACCGGTGCGCCGGTCGGCGGTCCCTGTTTCTCTTTTTCGACCTTGATCTCGGCCCCGGCAAAACCGGCCAACGCATCACGAACCCGGTTCAAAACTTCAGTTGACGGTTCATGCCGCTCATGCCGATCGACGAACTCCAGAGAAATTTTCGACATATGCGACTGGCCGCCGCTCCCGCCGCCGCCGATATCGCCGCTCGAACCGACACCCACTTCGGCGGTCGTGAACCGGACATCCTGCTCAGAAAGAACCGCTTTTTCAGCAATGCGGGCGTAGCTGTCCGAGGTGTCGAGACTGGTCCCTTCCGGTGCCTTGATCTCGACAAAGGCCCGATTCGGCTCCGTCTCCGGGAACAGTTCAACCCCATGTCCGAGGACCATATAGAGAGACAGAACAGCAAACAGACCGACAACCGCCAGAACAATCGTCATCCCTTGATGACGCAGCGCCAATTCGAGGGTCTGGCGATAGAGACGCACCACTCTGGTCCGCTCAATATCGGGCTGCACCTCCCCTTTCTTGACCCGCATGAAATAGGCGCAGACGGTCGGGGTTATAACTAAGGCGACGAATAATGACGAACTGAGGGTAATAATCAGGGTAATCGGCAGATACTTCATAAATTCGCCCATGATACCGGGCCAGAAGATCATCGGAAAGAAGGCACAGAGGGTGGTAATGGTCGAGCTGATCACCGGCCAACCGACCTCGCTGGCGGCGGTTCGAGCCGCTTCGATCCGGCCGACCCCCTCCTGCATATGTCGATAGATATTTTCCACAATAACGATGGCGTTATCGACCAGCATGCCGAGGGCGAGGATCAGACTGAACAGGACGACCATATTCAGGGTCATCCCGAGCGCCTGAATGATGATGAACGACAGCAGCATCGAAAACGGGATTGCCAGGGCGACGAAGAAGGAGTTGCGTAAGCCCAGGAAGATAAAGAGCACCGCCACAACCAAGATCAGACCGGTGAGGATATTATTCTCCAGTTCGTTGACCATTCTCCGGATATCTTTGGACTGGTTGAGGGTGACCGAAAGTTCAACCCCTTCCGGTAGCATCGGCTTCGCCTTCTCGATCAGGGCAAAGACCCGGTCGGTCACCTCGATGATATTTTCACCGGTTCTTTTCTTCACCGCCAGCGTGACGGTCGTTTCAGAATTGAGGCGTGCGTAGCTGGTCGCATCTTCAAAGGTGAAATCGACGGTAGCCAGATCCTTGAAATAGATCGGCTTGCCATCCCTCACCACCATCACGACATTATCGATCTGCGCCGGGTCGGTAAACTCCCCCGGAATGCGGAGCAGATATTTCCCCTGACCGATATCGATGCTGCCTCCGGGGATATTGACGTTTTCACGCGCCACCGCCGAGATGATCTCATTAAACGAAATCCGGTAGGCGGCCAACCGGTCCGGATCGACTTCAACCCGGACCTCGTTCTCGCGACCGCCGGTCAGCACTACATCGAGGACCCCCTGGATCTCTTCAATATTCTCCTCGAGTTCTTCGGCGACCCCTTTGAGCAGAGTCTCACTGACCTTCCCGGAGACGGCGACCATCAGGATCGGAAATTCAGCCAGATTGATTTCGAGGATCGACGGATCATTTTCGAGATCGACCGGAAGATCCCCCTTGGCCTGATCGACCTTGTCGCGTACCCATTGCATGGCGTCATCGATATTGACATCCGGCACGAACTCGACCGAGATCATCGATGACCCTTCGGCACTCACCGAACTGATCTCTTCAACATTTTTCAGGCCACGCAGTTTGCGTTCAATCGGGTTGGTAATGAGCGATTCAATATCGCTCGATGCAACCCCTTCGTAAGTGGTCTGAACCAGAACAATCGGAATGGTAATGTCGGGATTCGACTCGCGCGGCAGAGTGATATAACTATAGGTCCCGACCATGAGGATGATCAGCATCAGAGCAAATACCGTGCTGCGCTGGCGGATGGCGGCGTTGGAAATCAGCATGTTATTGTTCTCCGACCGTGACCAGCGCGCCGTCAGCGATCAACTGCTGCCCTTTGACTATCAAATGCTCCCCCGCATCGAGACCGGATTTGATCACGACCCGAGCCCCAAGAATCGCTTCGACTTCAACATCGCGCTGCACCGCTTTTGATTTTTGTTCGACAAACACAACTTTTTTGCCGTCGCGGTTGACCAGTGCGTATAAGGGGATAGTGACTGCTTGCGGCAGGACGCGGCGCACCGCTTCGACCCGCACAATCATGCCGGGACGCAGTAAAAGATCGTGATTATCGATCTCGATCACGGCGCGGTAGGTGCGGGTGACAGGGTCTGCCTTATAGGCAAGATGGACCAGTTTTCCCTCGCGTACAACCCCATCATCCCGACCGATATTCGCCTGAACAACTTCGACCAGATCCCCCGGGTGAAGATAAGAGATATCCTTTTCCGGCACATCGACTTCGACCTTGAGTCGATCGATCTGAACCACCAGAGCGATCGGATCTCCGACCTTGACATATTCACCGCGATCAACCAGAAGATCATCGAGGACACCTGAGATCGGCATTTTCAGGCTGCTTTTTTCAAGTTGCAACGCCGACAGACGCAAGGCAACACGGACGCTCTCATAAGCATTGACCGCATCCTCGTATTCCTGACGGCTGACCAGATTCTGTTCGACCAGGCTCTGAAACCGCTCCATCTTCTTTTTTTTCAGCTCCGCTTCAACCTTGTCGTGGTCGTAATTTGCCTGTCGGGTCTCAGGATCGATGGTCAGGATTGCCGCCCCTTTTTTCAAGCGCTCCCCCTCCTTCGGCCCGATCCAGGTCACAGTCCCCGCAACCTCGGCCGCCAGGGTCAGATCTTCCCATGCCCGCAACGCTCCCGGGAGAGTGAAAAGCTCCTGAACATCGGTCCGGACCAAAGACAACACTTCTATATGTGTCACCTTTTCGGGACGGACTTCAACCTCGCCCCCTTCGCCAGTCGACCCATTGGTCTTTTCCCCACTGCAGCCACAGAGGCCAATCGAGAAAACAAGCAGGACCGATAACATTATCATTGGATAAAAACGGTTCATTATTTGACTCCCAAAGACGGTAACGCCGCCGTGATGTTGTAATATTCAAGATTCTGACCCATCGCTTTGTAGAGCAGAACGAGTCCCTTGCGGTAGTCAGACAGTGCGGTTGCGCGACGAATTCTCGCCTCGATCAGGGCTTCCTGAAAGGAGAGAATCCGGAAGGAATCGGAAAGCCCCTCCTGAATCCGACGATTCTCCTGCTCCAGGGTCGTTTCAGCCAGCGAGACGAACTGACCTGCGACAACCAAACGCTCCTTGCCGCGACCGAGAACAACCAGTGCGTTCTTGATTTCGGTTTCGGCCGTCACTTCAAGGCGCCGAAAACGATAGAGCGATTGGCTCTGCTTAGCTTCGGCCGCCACCTTTTGCGCTCTGGCAGCCCGGTTGCCCAGGGGGTATTGAAACTGCAACCCGACGCTCCACTGCGTTCCGTCCCCGGCGAATGCGCTGCCAAAGGCATCCCCTGCATTTCCCTGCCAGACCCCGGTCGGGTCATCGCCAGCCAAACCGTTGACATTCAGCGTCGCCAGCAGATCAAGGCGGGGCAACTCCTTGTTTTTGGCAAAGACCAACTGGATACGACTAGCATCGAGTGCAAGGCGGGCCTGGTTGAGGTCCGGTCGCGATTTCAGGGCCGCCGCCATCGCAGCAGTATACTGCGGTGGGTCGGCATCAGGGATCATCAAAGGATCGAGTTCAGGTCGATCAGGGATCGTTCCGGTCTGTTCATGTTCGATCAGATCACGCAGACTGTTCAGAGCGATATCAAGAAGCTGATACGACACAATCAGCGCCTCTTCACGACCGGCCAGTGCGGTCTTCGCTTGATTGACTTCAGAGACCGGGATCAGACCGGCATCGAGTTTACGCTGATTGGCATCCAACAGTTCAGCCGCGAGGTCTCGTGACTGACTGCGATATTTGCTGACAGCCGTTGCAAGCGAAAGATCGAGATACGCCCGCTCAATACTCTGAACCAGACTCTGGGCACTGTCGAGATAGCCGAGTGCCACCTGCCCACTTCTCTCCTCAGCAATTTTCAGATTGGCGGTGTTGACCCCGAATCCGAAATCCTGCAGTAACGGCTGGGTCAGATCCAACACCAATGCAGCTCGATAGGCGGGATCAAGACGATCAGCGTACAGATCATTGTCGCTGCGCTGAGACTGAATCCCGAGCCGGGTTGTGGTTCCTAAAGAGAACTGTTTAGCCAGTGCCAACTCACCCTGAGCGGATCTGCTTTCAAATGGCTGGTCGGAGAGAGGGACTGCCATGGCGCTCGGCGTCTTCTGATCAAGCAGACCGAAGGTTGCCTCACTTTGAAAATCGAAGCGTGCTTCTTCGCCGGCCACCGCTGCATCGGCCACCGGCTGATTGAGCTGGGCAATCCGCAGATCGAAATTATTTTCCAAGCCAAGGATTAAAGCCTGACGCAGCGTCAGCGGCTCAGCACTGACGACCGAGGCCGATCCCAACAAAAGAATTAAGACGGTGCAACAGCAAACGACTGTGCGGGGCAACCAGATATCTCTCATCATTAAAGCTCCATATTTCTTCGCTGTAAAATCAGTTGTTTCTGATCAGCCCAGCGCTCCGCTTCGGTCGGATCGCTATGGAGAACCGACGCCGGTCCATTCAACGTCTGCTGGACCAGGGCGCGCAACAGCACTTCGGCCTCATCCAGAGTTGCAACATCCCCCTGATAAAAAAGCGACAACGAAAAGAGATAGAGGGCGTGCAGATGCCCCATCAGCAAAACCAGGTCACACTCTTTTGGCAACTCGTTGCGCCCCTCTCCCCGACCTAAAACCTCCAACAACCGGGACAAATATTTCTGATCGAGATCCCGACTCGCGATGAGATTCTGTTTGTCCGGGAACAACATCTCACGGGCAAAGATTCGTCCGAACTCTCTATTTTTCGTCACATAGGTCAACTGCCCCATCGTCAGGGCGACCAGCTGTTCGACCAGCGGCGCATCCTCGTCCTGTTTTTTCGCCAAGACTGAAAAAGCAAAAGCAACCTCTTCCTCACAGTAAGCGAGAAAGATCTCATTCTTGGTTGAAAAATAACCATAGATCGTCGCCTTGCCGATTCCGGCGGCACGCGCCAGCTCATCCATGCTGGTCTGCTCGAAACCCTTCTCGGCGAACAGACGAACTGCTGCATCAAGAATCGCTTTGCGTGTTTTTGATTTTTTCTGCTCGCGGATTCCTGCCATGACACCTCCAAAAAAGTTGACTAAGGTCGGGATTTTATTCCCGCACAACGATTGGGTCAATAAAAAAGTCGACTCCGGTCGACTTTTTTACATTACAGCCGTCTTTCATTCTGCAAAACTATAAAACAGGGATTAATTTCGTAAAAAATCTGCTAGGATAGCGATCTGAAATTATAAACAGTTGCTATGACGCAGGGACAAAAGGAGTGATATGAAACGGATCTTGATCGTAGATGACAGCCCCCTGGTTCTGGCTCAACTGTCGGATGATTTTGCCGGCGAATTTGACGTCGTCACCGCCGAATCGGGGGAAGAGGCGATCGAGATTCTCGAAGACCCGATGCGCGATGGCATCTGCTTCAGTAATATCTTTGATATGATCATTACCGACCTGATGATGCCCGGCATCAACGGCTTTGAAGTCGCGGCCTACGTCAAGCATAAAAATCGGATCAACCGCTACACGCCGGTGATCATGCTCACCTCAGAGGCAATCACCAAGGAAGAGGCGCGCAAACATGGGTGTGCCGCCTACATCTCGAAAGCAGACAAACAGAGGTTATTATCGATGGTGAGAATTCTACTGACCTGCTGATATCATTTCATGCATGAGTATAAAAAAACAGGAGGCAGAATTCATTCTGCCCCCTGTTTTACAATCGTCTTTAACCGAGCCCTCTACTCCGCGCAGACCTGCAATACAATTTTTCCAAAATGCACATCCTCTTCCATCATCCGGTGTGCCTCAACAACATCATCCATGCTGAAGACCTTCTCTACAATCGGAATGATCGAGCGATCTGCAAATTTTGGCAGAGCTAACCTGGTAAACTCGGCAACGATATCAGCCTTGTCGCTCACCGGCCGTGAGCGCAAAACCGAACCGATGATCTGGTGACGCTTGACCATCATCAGGGCGAGGTTGAGCTCAGCCTTGATCCCGCTGATGACACCGATAATGACCAGACGCCCGGCATAGGCGAGCGAGCTCATGTTCGGCTTGAGATACTTGGCGCCGACATGATCGAGAATGACATCTGCCCCTTTTTTCTTCGTATTATTGCTGGTCCAATCTTTGACCAGATCTGAGAAGTCGGGAGTGGTGGTAAAATCGATCACCAGATCGACACCGAGATCGCGGACCCGTGCCATTTTATCGGGATGTGCGGTGACGATCAGCTTGCTGTTCGGGGCCAGTGCCTTAGCCAATTGAACCGCCGCGGTGTTAACCCCGCCGCCACCGCCGTGCAAGATCGCCGTCTCGCCATCCTTGAGACCGCCGATCATAAAGAGATTCAGAAATGCTGTAATGTACGATTCGCAGACACAAGCCGCTTCGACAAAACTCATCGATTCCGGAATCGGCATCAGATGGCCGGCATAAGCGACGGCATATTCTGCGTAGGCGCCGCCACCAACCAGAGTGATAACCCGATCGCCGACGTTCCACCCTTCGACACCGGGGCCGATCTCTGCAATCGTACCGGAGACTTCCAGACCGAGAATCTCCGAATCGCCCTTCGGCGGCGGATAATTACCAGCCCGCTGAACCAGATCGGGACGGTTGATTGACGTCGCCATCACCTTGACCAGCACCTGCCCCTCGACCGGAACCGGCCTTTCGGCTTCCCCTACCTTCATCACTTCCAGTCCACCAAATTCATCGAGCAATACCGCTTTCATCTCACTACTCCTCTCTCTATTTACAATGATTGTTAAATTATTTATTCAGCCCTGTTCATCCTGACGAACAGAAAGCGCTAGTATAGGGGAACGTCCAGATGATTAAAACGCTTTTTATTTTCTGATTATCTACTTCGCTCCACCCAAGATCCATTAGACAAGGTCATAGTCAATCTCACGCCCGTTCGCGTTGCTCACTCAAGCCGCAAAGGCGCAAAGAAAATCTCAGATTATAGGGTTAACCTTGGCGTCTTTGCGGCTTCGCGTGAGACAAGGTTTTGATTTCGGCCGGAGGTTAATCGACTGCCTCCGAGTTGAAACGACTTCTAGTTTTGCAATCAGAGCTCAGGTTGAGTCAAAAGAATTACCCGATTTTATTTTTTTTACCGGAACCGAAGGACGACGCCCCGCCATGGGGTTTTTACGCATGCAAGGGATGGCGACCTGACAGAGGCCGCAAGAGGTCGCGTCGGTGCCGTAGGTCGCGTGCGAGTAAGGTGCCGTCATCTCACGGATATAGCTGTAACAGAGCTCCTTGTCATGTCCGGCGGCGGTGATCGCTTTCGGAGGACAGCGCCGGATGCAGGCCCCGCACCGACCTTCGGCGTACCAGAGACACCAGGATTGATGATCGGGATAAGGTCGCTCATCCACCGGCAATACCGTTCGGACAACAACCGAACCGATCCGGACCGCCTTGCCGCGCTCGGTAATCAACCCGTCACTCAACCCAAAGGTGCCGAGACCGGCAATATAGGCGGTATGTCGCTCCGACCAGTTGCTGGCGAGACCGAGCCGATCCGAAGTTTGATAAGCGAACCCGGGAAGCCGCTCCGGCGCAACCGCAGAGAAACCGGCAGCAGTCAGACTCTCTGCGACGTGCAAACGTAAGGCAGAGTTGAATTTTTCACCAAAATCGCGCGACCTCGCCCAACGCTCGGCTGGGACCTTTGTCGCCTCGCTCTGATCGGCCAGGGTCGCCTCGGTCTGTGGCAGAATCCAGACCACCACCGACAGCTCTTCTGCAGGAGCCGGGCTTTCCGGAAACGCCAGAGCAAACGCCTCTTCCGGCGACCAGTAGAATGGACCGATATCTGACTTGATTTGAGCGAACAGAGGATCGGCTCCCGCCGCATAACCGAACAGAGGGGCATCCCAGGCCTTTTCTCCCCTCCCATTGTTCAGACTGTTCTCTGGGCTGTTTTCCCAAAAATCGTGAATCAAGGTTTCAATCTGTTTACGGATCATCGCTTCTCCTATTTAGTCACCATCATCCCAGAAAGAGCCAGGTTGCGCAAATATTTATCTTTCATCTTATCTTGAATATGATGATCATTTTTCAGATTTGTGGAAACGTCTGCTAACTTTTTATAGTGATAGAGTTGTCTTGACCCCTTCAGCTGCATAACAGCAAAAAAGGAACCATTGATGAACCTATCCATTCAGATCATCCCCTTTACAAAGCTTGCTCTGGCCTTTATACCGGTGGCGATTGTCATCGGAATTCTGTTTCGCTGGACCAGAGGATACAAGACGGAGATTTACGGATTTTCCCGGATGCTCGGCCAACTCCTGCTGGTCGGCTATTTTCTTTCCACTGTCTTTGAATCCGATTCGGCCTGGATCGTTCTTCTGGTCATAATCGTAATGGTCTTTGCCTCCAGCTCCATCGCCCTGCGCACGGTCAAAGAACAGTGGCGACAGCTCTACTGGCGATCATTCGTTGCCATTCTGATCGGTGGCGGAGTTGTCCTCACCCTGATCACGCAAGGGGTGCTGGAGCTTGAACCGTGGTATCTCCCGAGCTATTTCATCCCTCTGGCCGGGATGATCTTCGCCAATGCGATGAACAGCGTCAGTCTTGCGGCGGACCGTCTCTACGCAGAAGCGGGTCGCGACGTCCCATTCGAAAAAGCGCGCAATATCGCGTTGCGTGCCTCCCTGATTCCGATGACCAATGCCCTGTTCGCCGTCGGTCTGGTTTCGTTGCCGGGGATGATGACCGGACAGATTCTCTCCGGGGTCTCACCTCTGATCGCCGTCCGTTATCAGATCATGGTCATGTGCATGGTGTTTGGAGCGGCCGGCATCTCTTCGGCCATTTTCCTCACGTTGGTCAAAACTGACTTTCCAGCGCCAGAAACAATTGAGAATATCCCCCCTACGTAACAGGCAATGAAGCGCTCCCTCACCATATTGTAATTATTCCCAGAAAGTGGTTGAAAGTTGTACTTCTAGGCCAAAGATGGCCAGCTGTTTCCCCCTTCAAGATATACCCCTGTTTGATAAATCCTCAAACATTATTTGTTTTCGAAAAAATATCATCGGCGCAAAAGGCGTTAACATCCCAGATTCGGTCGCCAACATATTAAATCAGCAAGCTTCAATCGAATACGGCATCACCGTTGCTATTAGTCTCTGTTGTGAAAGACACTCATCACAACTATCGCAATATGGAGACAACAAAGATGATAACAGCAGTTTGGAACCGACTCTGGGATCTGCATGATGAAACCAAGGCCCTCGTCCTGTTCAGCCCGAAGGCGATGTTCAAGAAATTCAATCCTCTCATGCAATCGGTTCACAATACCGAGCATGATATCGATCTGGCCGATGAGATCGATGAGGCGCCAGCCGAGCACAATCAGCGCCTGCAATCGGGCCCCGGCGGCGTCGGAGAAGGGGAACCGCGTGAGTACACCCTGCGGCAGAAAATCGGTCTGGTACTCGGCCCTGCCCTCTTTATCCTGATGCTCGCCATCGCCACGCCGGCCGGCATGTCCCCGGCAGCGCAGAAGATGGCAGCGGTCGCCCTGCTCATGGCGACCTGGTGGATGTGCGAGTCGATCCCGATCCCGGCAACCTCTCTGTTGCCGATTGCCTTGATGCCGCTCCTCGGGATCATGGGGACGAAGCAAGTGACCGCGCCGTACGCGAGTCACCTGATCTTTTTGTTCATGGGCGGCTTCATCATCGCCCTTTCCATGCAGCGCTGGGACCTGCACCGCCGCATCGCTATGAATATCGTCAAAGTGGTCGGGTTCTCTCCGAGCCGCCTGATCTTCGGCTTCATGGCCGCGACCGCGATCCTTTCGGCCTTTGTCTCGAACACCGCCACCACGGTGATGATGATGCCGATCGGCCTGGCGATCATCACCCACGTGATCACCGAAGGGAAGAAGGTGGGGCTCGACAAGAAGATCGACTTCTCTCCGGAGAACTTTGCTTTCGGACTCAACCTGATGCTCGGCATCGCCTACGCCGCCTCGATCGGCGGGATGGCCACCCTGATCGGCACCCCGCCGAATGTGGTTCTGGCCGGCTATCTGAACAAAGCCTACGGCTACGAGATCACCTTTGCCGTCTGGCTCAAGATCGGCGTACCGCTGGTCGCCGTCTTTCTCCCCCTCTGCTGGTTCTGGCTGACCCGTATCGCCAATCCGATGAAACTCAAAAGAGTTCCGGGTGGGCGGGAACTGATCACCAGTGAGCTGAAGGAGATGGGGTCGATGAGCGCTGGCGAACGGTGGACGGCACTTATCTTCCTCTTCACCGCCCTCGGCTGGATGTTCCGGACGCAGCTCGGATTTTTCTTCCCGGACCCGAAACTGGTGTCCGATGCGGCGATCGCCATGACCGGCGCCCTGCTTTTGTTTCTGATCCCGATCAACCTGAAGAAAAATATCTTTGTCATGGATTGGCACTGGGCGAGCAAAATACCGTGGGGCGTTCTGATATTGTTTGGTGGCGGGCTCGCGATGGCTGCCGGCTTTAAAGCGACCAAACTGGCAGACTGGATCGGTTCGCAGGTCGGTCTGCTGGAGGCCGCGCCGGTCCTCGTTCTGGTGATCGCGGTCACCACCCTGATCATCTTTTTGACCGAATTGACCTCCAACACCGCCACTTCGGCCATGGTGATGCCGATTCTGTCAGCCGTCGCCATCGGCCTCGGCCAGAACCCGCTGCTGCTGGTGGTCCCGGCCGCCATCGCCGCATCCTGCGCCTTCATGCTGCCGGTCGCCACGCCGCCGAATGCGATTGTTTTCGGTTCCGGCTACGTCACCATCCCGCAGATGGTCAAGAGCGGCATCGGCCTCAACATTATCGGGGCCGTCCTCACCGTTCTGGCGACCTATCTGCTGGTGATCCCGGTGCTCGATGTCGTGATCGGTGAACTTCCGGTCTGGGCAAACAGCATCGCTAAATAATAAACAGAAGTCCGACAGATCAAAAAAAAGGGGGGCGAAATCGCCCCTCTTTTTTCACAACTCAATATTCAGCACCCAACCATTCTTGATGCATTCGAAAAACTCATGAGATGGCTAAACAAAAATTTCGTCCTACAAGGCTTGGTGTTTTTTCAGGGGCGTAGGCATACATATAGTATGTCGAGGTCTTGAAAAAACGGCATAACGCCGTAGGGCGGACTTTTTGTGACTCCATCATTCTTGAACCACTCGGGTTTCATAGGTACTGCGAAAATCGGCAGTACCGACCCGGGCCACCTCCTGGAGCATTTTTTTATACTTGTCCTCGCTGTTATTCATGTCAAGGGAGGGGATCCCCCCCGATGAAACATCGACCCCGGCCAGTTTCCATTTGCCATGCGCACCATTTGACCAAAGCGTTGCGCCGGTGCGCGTCTGACGCAATCGGGCATTAAAATTACCGCGCAGATAGGATGCCGCACTCATCGAGGCCATGTCTTGGCCGAATTTGAAATCTGGACGAGATTGTGTCACTTCCAAGGTTCCGGTCAGAAGCGTATCGACCCCGTACTTTTTGCTGATCGCTTTCACCGCCTCCGTATCGAGCGTGCTGTAACCGACTTCACGCAGAACATCGGCCTGTCTGCCGAGCTCGAGAATCGGCACACCCGGTTGAGCTGCCTGCATATACTGAACAACCTTCAGGGTGAGGTCGCCTGGCAACGGCTCATTACTCTCGACATCAAAGGAAACAATGCCGATGGTCCCCATCGTTGACAGGTTTATCTGCGGCGGGATCTCCACCGTAATTTTCTTGCTGCTACAGGCGGTCAACGCCACAGTCAGCAACAAGAGGAGAAACACTCTCCATATATTCATTGTCATCATCACTTTCACTTAGAGGGGAGAAAAAGTCGTGAAACATTTCAGAGCGTTAAGTCTGAGCCCTCTTCATCAACAACCAATAAAAAGAAATCACATTTAGAGCAGGAGACTGTTTTTTTGGCAACCCCCCCCTGAACCTCGCATTCGCAGAAGGTTCCAGCGATGCGCCAACAGTATCGGTCCGCATTTTCCCCGTTATTAATCCCGGTAAAACGAGAGTCTCCGGCAGCCGGACAGACACCACGTTCGCCAACGTTCATTCCGCCCGGTTCCCGACCGCACTTTTTCGACTCCCAGCAATTTATTTTTCTGGTTATCCATTTGACTCAACCTGAGCTCTGATTGCAAAATCCGAAATCGTTTCAACTCGGGGGCAATCAATTAACTTACGGTCGAAATCAAAACCTTGTCTCACGCAAAGCCGCAAAGACGCCAAGGTTAACCCTATAATCTAAGATTTTCTTTGCGCCTTTGCGTCTTGAGTGAGCAACGCGAACGGGCGTGAAACTGACTATGACCTTATCCAATAGCTCTTTGGTGGAGCGAAGTAGATAAGCAGATTTATTTTTTGGGTACTCATAAACAGATCCTCCTAAAACCTAAGCACAAAATAATGCTCGAAACCCTTCCCGTTTCGTTCTCAGTGCGATAGTCTCACAAAGCGCGATAAACAATCAAGAATGCGGAGACGTTAGCAATGCAAGAATTCCGACTGGCAGGACACGACTATATCGAACTCTGCAATCTGCTGAAAGTACTCGGCTGGTGTGGAAGTGGCGGCGAGGCCAAGATTAGAATCGCCTCCGGGGAGGCGCTCGTCGACGGTGAAGTCGAGCTGCGTAAACGGTGTAAACTCCGCAGTGGGCAGACGATTGAATTCGATGGTGAGACGGTGACTATCGTTTAAATAAAGAGCGAAACGCTTCAGTCTGTTTTTTCCAAACAACGAAATAAGGGCGCCCGTACGGGGCGCCCTTATTTAATTCATTACGGTGAAGACAAAACAGATTAACGCTCCTGAAGGATGCGCAACATCCGCCGCAACGGCTCGGCTGCCCCCCAGAGCAGCTGATCTCCGACGGTGAAGGCCGACAGATACTGCGGCCCCATCTTCATTTTGCGCAGACGACCGACCGGAACAGCGAGAGTCCCGGAGATGGCGGCCGGTGTCAGACGCGCCAGCGTCTCTTCTTTGGTATTCGGGACCAGATCGACCCACTGATTGTCGTTACGAATGATATCCTCGATCTCATCGATCGGCAGATCCTTCTTCAGCTTAATCGTCAGGGCCTGACTGTGACAGCGCATCGCACCGACCCGGACGCAAATCCCATCAATCGGAATCTGGCTCGAGCCACCCAGGATCTTATTGGTCTCGGCGTACCCCTTCCACTCTTCGCGGCTCTGACCATCTTCGACTTCCCGGTCGATCCATGGGAGGAGGCTGCCGGCCAGCGGATAACCAAAATTGTCGGTCGGCATATCCGAAGTACGCAGAGCTTCAGACACTTTTCGATCGATATCGAGAATGGCGGAGCCGGGATTCTGCAACAGGTCGTCGACCTTGCCGTGCAGAGCGCCCATTTGTGACAGCAATTCGCGCATATTCGGTGCTCCGGAACCGGAAGCCGCCTGATAAGTCATCGAGGTCGCCCACTCAATCAGTCCGGACCGGAACAGGCCGCCGAGCCCCATCAACATCAAGCTGACGGTGCAATTGCCACCAATAAAATCTTTGAGCCCATTATCGAGAGCCGCATCAATCACATTCCGGTTGACCGGATCGAGAGTAATGACCGCGTTCTCTTCCATGCGCAACGTACTTGCGGCATCGATCCAATAGCCATTCCAACCCGCCTGACGCAACTGCGGATGGACCGCCTTGGTATAGTCGCCCCCCTGACAAGTTATCACCACATCGAGCTGTTTGAGTGCGGCAATATCATCCGCTTTTTTCAGCGTTCCGGCGCCCATTGGAGCGGGCTCCCCTGCTTGCGAAGTGGAGAAAAAAACCGGCTCGACTCCGGCGAAATCATTCTCTTCCTGCATACGCTGCATCAAAACCGACCCGACCATGCCGCGCCAGCCGACGATACCGACTTTCATGATGATACTCCTTACACCTGAATAGTTATAAAGCCTGCTAAAGATCAGCAAAGAGGCACTATAACTGACTGCTTAATAATTGAAAAGAGGGGAAAAGTTATAATAATAAAATATCATCTGCTTTTTAGGGGACTTTACTTTATACTGCACGGATCATTACGCACGAGGTCAAGGAGTCACAGATGTTCAAACCAGGCCGTATGGCCAGACTTAAAGTAGAACGGATCGACGACAAGGGCGCCTGGATGGCGACCGAAGGCGCGCTGACGTTGATGCCGAGAAAAGAGGTCCCAGACGGGACGACAACAGGAGACCTGTTAAATGTCTTCCTTTACCTCGATGCCTCGGATCGACCGACCGCCACCAGCCGTAAACCGAAAGGTGAAATCGGTGAATTTGTGCTGCTCAAAGTGGTTGACCTTGGGCCGCCCGGCGCTTTCCTCGACTGGGGGCTGGAAAAAAACCTTCTGGTTCCGTATTCTGAACAGCCAGAAAAAATGGAAGTCGGCAGTTCCTACATGGTCAAGATCTGCCTCGACCAAGAAGAGCGGATCGTCGGGACCGCTTTTATCGAAGAATGTCTTGAACGCGAAGAGATTGATCTGCGCACAGGGGAGCAGGTCGACCTGCAGATCTGGACCTTCACCCCGCTCGGCGCCAAGGTTATCATCGAGGGGCTCTATGAAGGGCTCCTCTTCAAAGACGAGTTGCGTCCCGGAATGCGCCGCGGCGCACATATGACCGGCACCATCAAAAAGATCCGCGACGACCGCAAGATTGATGTCACTCTGAGCCGGGGGGTTATGCAGGAGATCGATGCCGCCAGTCACTCCATTCTCACGGCTCTACAGATTGATCCGGTTCTCCCGCTCGGCGACAAGAGCCCCCCCGAAGAGATTCTCAGGCGGCTCGGACTGAGCAAAAAATTGTTTAAAAAAGCGCTCGGTGGTCTTTATCGACAAGGGTTGATAGAACCGGGTCCACTGGAAACACGTTTAAAAAATAAGTAACTTGAAATTTCCGAAACGATTCCATTATATTACTCATTCAATATTTCATTAATCCCATGACCGGAGGTCCCTTTGTTTTTTAAAAAATACGGTATTCATATAGCCCTGATTATCGCCTGCTCATTCATTATCCTGGTCCCCTACCTTAAAGATGAGCCTGACCCGGAAAAAGTGAATAGAGCGACCGTCGCCGCCATGGATTTTCTGCAACTGATTGACGCTGACGACTATGAAACAGCCCGAAAAGAAGGGGCGACCCTGTTGAAGGAGCGTGAAGCGTTGCTCGGATGGATCGAAAAACTGGCCGGTGTCCGCAGGGACCTCGGTCCGGTCATTGAGCGCAAACAGATCGAAGTCAGCTACTCTACGTCAGCCTTAGACGGCCCCGAGGGAGAGTATGTGATGCTGACCTACACCTCGCAGTTTCAGAAGCGAATTGCGGTGCATGAAACGGTGATCGTTATGCTCGATAAAAACCGAGGCTGGCGCGTGGCGGGATATTTCTTCAAGTAGGTAGATATTAAATAGCAGAAGTCATAAACGGGGACAGAATCAGATTCTGTCCCCGTTTTACATTTAAATCGGTGCAATCCTTCACCCTTGGCTTTTACATTCTAAATTACAGAACTGGGGTATACACTTAACTCCACTTCGTACGAGATGTAGTGATGATTAGGTTTGCACATTACTCACATAGCCCCAAGAGATTCCTAATTAAACAGACTAAAGGCATAGTAAAAAACCCCGCCCAGAGGACGGGGCATTGAAAGTCGCCCCCGGAGGGGGCGGTACCGGCTACCCCCAAAGAGGGTAGCCAGGTGCTGTTCCCGTGACTTCTGTCGTCTAATATTTAAATTGCTGCTGTTCTTCTATCTTTTTCTCGCGTTTCTCTTGATACCGGACATAGCACCGTATCATTTCTGCGTCCATGCCTACGGTATCCACGCAATATCCCGGAGCCCAAAGATGGTTCCCCCAATATCGCTTCTTTCGTAATTCTTTGAAACGTTTCAACACCCGTATCGCGGTGCGTCCCTTTAAACGCCCCATCAACTCTGATATAGACACCTTCGGGGGCACCATTATGATCAGATGAACGTGATCCTTTTGGATATTCATTTCGACGACTTCGCAATGACTTTGCTCGCTGAATATCCGTAAGCAAGCTCTGACTTCCCCGGCTAGGTCGCCATCCAAAACGCGTTACCGGTACTTTGGCACCCAAACAATGTGATACTGACAATGCCATATGGCATGTGTTAATTTCCGAAAACGGCTCATGGCTTTCCTTTCTATTCAGTGGGTTGCGGGAACAACCTCTGTATAGTGATCTGTCATGAGCCCTTTTGGCAAAGCCAAAGAACTCTGACCCCGTCCAGAGGACGGGGGTTTTCACTTCGTACTAAAAATCCTAGGCTATTCAGGAACCAGTTGCAGTAGCATTAATAAGAATACCGCCAGAAGGTGGATCAGTCGTTATTGTAAAGGGTGACAAATAGTAAAAACACCCGGTCCGCAGATCGAGAGCTTTTGCAATTCCTCAGTAGTTGAGTATCTTTACTTCACTCCGCAACAAGTTCAAGGGAATGTTCGATCCGGATACATCCTGTAACGCTCATCGCGCCAGGACACTTTTCTACGTAATTCTCCATTGCCCAACGAGCATCGTCTTCTTCTTGGGGCTTTAACTTCAGCACATAGTGAACACGTATTACGGTAATTTTAAGTACGCCCTCTACGTTCTCGACGTCCCCTTCAACATTAGCCTGGAAGAGATCGGTATGGGTTCTTATTTTCTTGGTCGCCAGCACGCTGGCGAAGGTCCCCATCATTCAAGCAGATACTGCACCGACTATGTGATCCAAGGTAGCAGCGTGTTCCTCGATCGGATCCACCTTGTAGAATTTCTGTATCCCTCCATGAACACCATAGAAGACCGGTTCCGAAAAGCCTTCTATTTGAGCAATCCTAATTGGCCCCCGGTCTCTATTAATTTTGATTCGAGAAGTGTGAATGATCTCAGCCATAAATGTCTCCTTTCTGTAAATATGGGATATAAGACATTACCATACTACAGTGACCTTGCTCGAAGGTCGTAGGAACAATCTGTCTAGGAAATTATCAAATCGAATTTTGAAGCATCAGAATGGAGAGCTTCCTAAATGTCTCTATCAATAACACACCCGTTTTCGTCTCGGCTGTTGTTATTGCAGGAATCAAACATTTAAGTGGCAAGAGCAAAACTCGGCACTTCTCATTTGGAAAATGCTGATTTCCCAGCGGCTCCATTAAATGGTTCCTTAGATTTTTAAACTTGCAGGGGTCAAAGTAGAAGTGCAACTCTTTATGGAGGTAAAGTGTTGTGATGGGCAAGGGTCTGGATTGCCTTTTTGACATTCCGCTTGGACTTAATGATGTTTACTATCGTCTAGCCTGGCTCAGGACTAGGCCTTTCACGGCGACGACTGGGGTTCGAATCCCCTTGGGGCCGTCAAAATAGTCAAAAGCCCTTCTGCCAATGCGCAAGGAGCTTTTTGTCTTGGTGTCAAAGTGATTGGCCATGTGGGAAGGAAATAGTCAGGGTGCTTATTATACAAACCGTACTCCCATATTAAACTCTACAAATAGCAGAAAGGATAACCCTTGACCCCGATGTATTGACAGAAGCTCCCTGAAAGTATTTAAGTGTGCAATCGAATTCGAAAGGGGCATACTCGGAGAAATCCGACGACGCAAAGCCATGGGTCCTCGGTTCCGCATGTTGCGGTTCAAGGATTGCCAGGTTGCCGAAGACGCGGCACCAGCTTGAAGAGGCTGAGCTGTATCCATTTGGCGTTTATCCCCTATTCGGTGATGAGCGCCATTTTTGTTTATGCCAACTGCTTCTTAATCGATCGATTCAATCCGGGAAACTTCGCATCATGAATAAGACACTCCGCAAATTCCAACGCATTCACGTTCAGACCGGGCTCGCCTATGTGTCGGTGATCGTTTTGCTTTTGGGGACGATTTTTGCCGCCGAATTTCTGGTCATGTACCTTTTGCCATTTATCGACGGTAACAAATCGGGCTTTGTCGCCAATCTT
>Ga0314774_1000312_pt1 | contig 41349 bp, 30 predicted proteins | sample MetaGCBIA2018_FD_204515 | JGI IMG/M metagenome (GOLD analysis project Ga0314774, IMG submission 204515) | Cryopeg brine microbial communities from Beaufort Sea near Barrow, Alaska, United States - CBIA 2018 | ecosystem: Environmental > Aquatic > Marine > Coastal | place: USA: Alaska | collected... | reverse complement strand
CCCAACAAAACCGACCTAATTGCATACAATTAGGTCGGTTTTGTTGGGTTTTGTTTCGGTTTGTATCGTTTGGCGGATGGACTTACGTCCATACCTATTAATATGCCGTCCCTCTGGGACTTAGAACAATAAATACCTAAATAACAGGGACTTATAAGATTAAGCGAAAAGTATTTTAATAGAAAGTTTCCATTTAAATAAAACTAGAACCAAATTAACAATCGTTTAGCTTCAATTAAAACCATAGATTTTAAATCTACCCACACAAAATCATATAGAGCCTTTTATTATAACCGGAATAGAAATTATTTTTACAATAGTTTTCACTTTGATAACACCAAAAGAGAAGAATTCAAGTTTAATTGACTTTAAGTCAATTCTTAAAGGATTAATAGAAAGAGCCTTTTTAACGTATAGTCTTTTTAGCGGGTTTCCTCATGCACTTACATTATTTGGAGCACTAAAATTGGGAACAAGATTAAAGAGAGCAGATAACGAAAAAACTGAAATTGGTCGTAAAAGAGAGCGTTTTTATAATGATTATTTCTTAATAGGAAACTTTATATCAGTTGGTTTAAGTGTGCTTTACTTTAATCTATTAGTTTTTTAGATTTCATTTATCGAGTCTAAAAATTCAACAGTACTAGCTACTTTAGAAGTTTAGGTTTTTCAATTATATAGTTGTTAATTCGAACGTACGTCGAAACGTACGCTAAGTTTTAAATTATGAGAGCAATTACAATTTCAACACTTCGAAAAAACATAAAAAAACATTTCGATTATGTTTCAGAGTCAATGGGTGTTATAGTCGTACCAAGAAATAAAGAAGAGGATGCAATTGTTATCATGTCAATTTGAGATTACAATTCTTTGAAGAAAAAGTAAATCTATTGGCCACTAAACCCAAATCCATACATCTTCACCAACACCAATCCAAAAAGATCTGAGAAAGAACTTCTTCTCAACCCATCTCTTAACGATTAATGTGAGACATTCAGTCAACATACGATCCCTAAGTTCCGCTATTCCTTTACATTCTCCTAAAAAGTCCTTACTTTTGCATGAATCAAAAAATCAAAGAATACATGTCAGGAATTGATATCAAAGAGGTACTTAGTCAATTAGGAGTTAAAAACGAAGTCAACAGAGGAGCATCAACAGGTAAAAACTGGATCGATACTAAAGGCGATGTTATTGATTCATTTACACCAGTAGATGGTTCAAAAATCGGACAAGTAAAATTAGCATCAGTAGCAGATTATAACGAAGCAGTTGATGTAGCAACATCAGCATTTCATGAGTGGAGACAATGGACAGCGCCAGCGCGTGGAGAAGTTGTTCGTAAAATTGGAAATGCTTTAAGAGAATATAAAGAGCCACTTGGTAAACTTGTTTCTTACGAAATGGGGAAATCTTACCAAGAAGGTTTAGGTGAAGTTCAAGAAATGATTGATATCTGTGATTTCGCAGTAGGTCTTTCTCGTCAACTTTACGGATTAACAATGCACTCTGAGCGTCCAGGACACAGAATGTATGAGCAATATCACCCACTAGGAGTTGTTGGAGTAATTTCAGCATTTAACTTCCCAGTTGCAGTTTGGAGTTGGAATACAGCTTTGGCATGGGTTTGTGGAGATTCATGTGTATGGAAACCATCTGAAAAAACACCTTTAACATCTATCGCTTGTCAAAATATTGCACAAGAAGTATTTGCTAAAAACAATGTTCCAGAAGGAGTTTCTACAATGGTAATTGGAGGTCCAGAAATTGGAAAAGCATTAGCTGAAGACAAAAGAATCGCATTGGTTTCTGCAACAGGATCTACAAGAATGGGTCGTTCTGTTTCTGAAGCAGTAGCGAAACGTTTAGGAAAATCATTATTAGAGTTAGGAGGAAATAACGCAATGATCATCACACAAGATGCTGACTTGAAAATTGTTGTTCCAGGTGCTGTATTTGGTGCTGTTGGAACTGCAGGACAACGTTGTACTTCTACACGACGTTTGATTATTCACGATAGCATTTACGACAAAGTAATGAAAACTATCGTTGGAGCTTACGGTCAAATTAAGATCGGTAATCCATTAGATGAAAACATGCATGTTGGACCGCTTATCGATAAAGATGCAGTAAACAATTACTTAAACGCAATTGCATCAGCTAAGAAAGAAGGTGGAAAAGAATTGGTTGAAAGTGGAGTATTAGAAGGAAAAGGATACGAATCAGGATGCTACGTTAGACCAGCAATTATCGAAGTTGAGAATCACTACGAAACGGTACAAAACGAAACATTCGCACCGATTCTTTATGTGATGAAATATTCAGGAGATGTTACCGAAGCACTTAAACTTCAAAATGGAGTTGTTCAAGGTTTATCTTCTGCAATCATGACTACAAACTTACGTGAAGCAGAGCATTTCTTATCAGCATTAGGTTCTGATTGTGGAATTGCAAACGTTAATATCGGTACTTCAGGTGCTGAGATTGGTGGAGCATTCGGAGGTGAAAAAGAAACAGGAGGTGGACGTGAGTCTGGTTCTGATGCTTGGAAAGTTTACATGAGAAGACAAACAAATACAATCAACTATACAACTGAATTGCCATTGGCGCAAGGTATCAAGTTCGATTTGTAATCGTTAAAATTATATTTTCAAAAGTCTCGGCGGTAACGTCGGGACTTTTTTTCTTTTGTTAGATTGTTAGTGTGGTTTGCGCTGTAATGGAGCGCGGATGACACGGGCCTTCGACATGCTCAGTCACCGTTGCATAGCATATAGCAGCGCGGATTAGCACGGATTTTTCACCTGTGGTGAATGCAGAATTTTGTCTTGTTTTTTTAATAGGAATTACGAATTACTCTCTTTTTTCTTCTCTGCGGAACTTTGCGTAATTTTTCTCTTTTATCTCCTTTCATGATTTACATCATATTTTAATCAATCCCCACCCCTTATATTTGTCCCATATTAGAATAGCAATTGAGCTGCTAGTGAATATAAAAACTGAAACGATTCTCAAAATCACATTTTTTCATCTCTCTAAATGTCCTTGAGAATTGTTTCTCTTTTTACATAAAACTCAGAATACCATCTTAAAAATAATAAAAGACTAATTTATCTCTTATTAAAAAATGACATAGGTCATATTTTTTCTGTTCCTGTGGAATTACATTTGGGCGTTAATCATTGAAGAGAATTATAGCATCCGTTTTTATGAAATTTCGGACAGTATTCTACACTTCAATTATCGAATATTCAAAATGAAAACTTTAAATAAAGAAGATCTAAAAAAGGCATTAATCTCTCTAAAAAAGAAGAAAAACGCTGTGATTTTGGCACATTATTATCAAGAAAAAGATATTCAAGATGTGGCAGATTATATTGGAGACAGTTTAGGATTGGCTATAGAAGCTTCCAAAACGGATGCTGACATTATCGTTTTTGCTGGAGTTCATTTCATGGCAGAAACAGCTAAATTATTGAACCCAACACGAAAAGTTGTACTTCCAGATTTAGCAGCAGGTTGTTCATTGGCCGATTCTTGTCCGCCAGATCAATTCAAAGCATTTATTGACGCGCATCCAGATCATAAAGTTGTGACTTACGTTAATTGTACAGCCGAAGTAAAAGCATTGAGCGATATCGTTTGTACTTCTTCGAATGCGGTTGATATTATCAATTCATTTCCAATTGATCAGAAAATAATTTTTGCTCCAGATAAAAACTTGGGGAAATATTTACAAAAAGAAACGGGTCGTGATTTAGTTTTATGGGAAGGAGCTTGTATCGTTCATGAAGCTTTTTCATTCGATAAATTATTGAAATTAAAACTCGAATATCCTAAAGCGAAAGTTGTTGCTCATCCTGAATCTGAACCTCATATTTTAGAAGTCGCAGATTATGTTGGGTCGACCAGTAAAATGATCAATTACATAAAAACTTCCGAAGCCGATACTTTTATCGTGGGAACAGAAGCTGGAATTTTACACGAATTGACTAAACAAGCGCCAGGCAAAAATTTGATTCCTTTACCGATTCACGAGGACAATACTTGTGCTTGCAGTGAATGTGCTTTTATGAAAGTAAACACATTAGAAAAAGTCTACAATTGCTTATTGCATGAAACACCAGAAGTTAAAATTGATCCTGAAATTTTCGATAGAGCAAAAGCTCCAATTGTAAAAATGATAGAATTCTCAAATCTAGTTCCCCTTGAAAACTAAATTCGATATATTGATTGTTGGGGCTGGAATTGCTGGATTATCCCAAGCCATTGCCTTAGCAGAAAAAGATAATTCTCTTTCTATAGGAGTGGTCAGTAAATCTGAATTGCAGGAAACCAATACACGTTTGGCGCAAGGTGGAATTGCTGCGGTAATGTCAACGCAAAGTGATAGTTATTTAGCGCATATTGAAGACACTTTAAACGCTTCTCAGCATAAAGCGAATAAAGAAGTGGTTAATTATGTGGTGGAACATGCGCATGAAGGAATTCACCAACTTGAAAATTGGGGAGTTCAGTTTGATCACATTCAGAACCAATATCATTATGGTTTAGAAGGCGGACATTCGCAAGCAAGAGTTCTTCATGTAAAAGACCAAACAGGAGCTGCAGTTCATGATCAATTGATAAGTCAAATTAAGAATCACGATTCAATTTCAGTTCTAGAATACAGCGAGATCGTTGAATTATTATTGAACAATAACGGAGAAGTTGGTGGCGCTTTAATTTACAATCACAAAGATAAAACTACGCTTCAGTACTCCGCAAAAATTGTGGTAATGGCCACAGGTGGAATGGGTCAATTGTTTCAATATACGACCAATTCTGCCATTGCAACAGGAGACGGAATAGCTTTAGCCAATCATATTGGTGCTGAGATCTGTAATTTACATTCCATTCAGTTTCACCCAACAGCTTTTAGAGAAGCTGGGAAAAGTCAATTGTTTCTGATATCGGAAGCGGTGAGAGGAGCAGGAGCTCATGTCATCAATAAAAAAGGAGAACGTTTTCTTTTTGCTTACGATATAAGAGGAGAACTCGCTACACGTGATGTAATTTCTTCTGCTATTTATCAAGAATTGAAAACTTCTGGAGAAGAAGAAGTGTACCTCGATTGTAGACATATTCCAAAAGAAGAATTAGCTCATGAATTTCCATATATCTTAGAAAATTGCTTGAAAGGAGGATTTGATTTGTCATTTCAACCTGTTCCAATTACTCCAGCAGCACATTACAGTTGTGGAGGAATTCAAGTGAATATGAATGGAGAAAGTAACGTACCAAATCTTTATGCAATTGGAGAGTGTGCAAATACTGGTTTGCATGGAAATAACAGATTAGCTTCAAATTCTTTACTCGAAGCAATTGTTTTTACGCAAAATGTGGCCAATAATATTCTAGAAAAAGTTAAACAAAAGGAATTTAAATCTTTACTACCTGAAGAATTAATTGAATTTTCAAACGATGAACCTGATTTCTTTAAAGCGGAAACGAATGTATTGAAAACTGTTTTGACAGCTTACTTTATTTCTAAAAGTGAAAATGATAAAGTGGAATTGTTAGACATGGTAGGTTATTTTAAACAACAGCTCAAAAATATTGATTCAAGCGAGTTGTCGGTTCTTCATTTTAGATGGAAATTAACACTTGTAGACCTCTTGTTAAAAGGGGAGTTAAATCTTGAGAAAAACACAGATAACTTTATCCTAAATAAAAGTATATAATCATAGTAATCAAGTTGACTATGCCCTATATTTGTGGACTCTAAACTCTTTATTTTTGTGACACCGCATTGATAAAGGATTTAGGATAATACCATTTTGATTTATGAAGTTCGTCAACAAACGGATTTTAACTTCTCTCGTAATTTACTTCGGGTTTTTGAATCATAATCGGTATACATTTAGGGAATAACGAAGGGATGATAAAAGATAAGCTCAAGCAATTTTATAAGAATTTCAAATACTTTAGTCGAACACTAAAAACATATACCCTCAAAAAGTACAATCTCGCTGAGATTTTGATCATTTGGTCGAAACGACAATTGTCTCGTTTTCAATTTTTGGTGCTTTCTGGAATTATCGTTGGAGCTTTAGGTGGACTAGCGGGAATTACTCTAAAAACAATCGTCCATTATATTCAGTTTTTCTTAAGCAATAATCTTCCAATTACTCAAAAAATAGTTGCTCACGCAGTCTTTCCATTGATTGGAATTCTTCTGACAACATTAGTCGCTCGCTATTTATACAAAAGTAAAAAAGAGGTAAAGCTTTCTCAAGTATTAAACGACATAGCACAAAATGATAGTGTTGTGGATAAAAGAGAAACACATTCTCAAATGATTCAAAGTGCTATCACTGTTGGGTTTGGTGGCTCAGCAGGACTGGAAACCCCAATGGCGATCACAGGAGCTGCGATTGGTTCCAACTTCGCACAACGTTATCGTTTAGGATACAAAGAAAAAACTTTATTACTTGCTGGAGGAGCCGCTGCTGGAATTGCTGCAGCTTTTAATGCACCAATTGCAGGAATCATGTTTGCATTTGAACTCTTGCTAACAGGAATTGTATTTTCAGATTTTATTCCTTTGGTAATTGCTTCAATCTGCGGAAGTTTATTGGCGAAAATTGTATTGAATGATGATATCCTTTTTAGTTTATCTGCCCGAGATCCTTTTGATTACATGAACACTGTTTATTATTTGGGATTAGGAATTATAGCTGGATTTTATGCACGGTATTTTATTGTAATCAATGAAAAGGTAAAACATTTTTTCGACCGTTTTCCTCATGGAAGTATCAAAAAAGCATTGATTGGAGGTACATTACTTTCTATACTTTGTGTCGCATTTCCGGCTCTTTTCGGTGAAGGTTATGTGAATATTAAAATGCTGCATCAAGGTAAAATTGAATACTTAGTTTATGATGAAGTAATTAACTTTTTCAATTTTCCCAATACAACAATTGTAGTAATGTTAATTCTAACGTTGCTCTTAAAAGCCGTTGCTACAAGTATTACTTTAAATTCTGGTGGAGTCGGAGGAAACTTTGCACCGTCATTAATCGCAGGTGGACTTTTGGGATATATTTTTGGATTCATCCTTATTTTAATTGGTTTTGAAAATGTTCCAATCACTAATCTCATGTTGGTTGGAATGGCCGGCGTTCTTTCGGGCGTTTTGTATGCGCCGTTAACAGCAATCTTTCTAATTGCGGAATCAAGTTCGGGTTATGATTTATTTATTCCATTGATGATTGTAGCTGTAATTGCATTTTTAATCAACAAATACTTTTCTCCGATAAATCCAGAATTGACTAAATTAGCTGAGGAAGGAAAGATCTTTACCACCCGACATGATCAAAATATATTGACGCAAATCAGCATCACAGAATGTTTGGATGAAGAAGGAATTAGAGTCGACAGTAAAGCGAATTTGAAGACCATTAATGATTTGTTTAACAATACCAATAAAGCTATTCTGGCAGTTGTTGATGATAAAGGCCGTTTTTGGGGAATGATCAATAAAGAACACATGAGTAAGGTTCACTTGAAAGGAGAAGGCTATGAAGATCTTTTGGCCTCCGAGATCGCAATAAATCCAAGTAATCTTGTTTACATCGATGAAAAAATTGAAAGCGTAGTTCGGAAATTTGAAGAATCTGACACTTGGTATTTACCTTTGGTTGATGCGAATCACAAATACTTAGGATTTGTAAGTCGTTTTAAAGTCTTGAAAAAATACCGTCAATTATTGAAAGAACTTTCTTAATCGTAAATTTTTAAACATAAAGATACGCCCAATAAATCAATGCAAACTGAAGAGGAAGTCGAACATACGAAATCCAAGCGTTCTTACTTTGCTTTTGATACATGCGTTTGGCCATATAAATATTCGCAGGAAAAACGGCTATCAATAAAAGAATAAGTCCAATTGCCGCAAAAGACCTTGTAGATTCAAACAACAATGCAATTCCAAAAAGCAGTTCAAAAAAACCAGAAATGTAAACCATCATTTTTGGGTAAGGAATAGACCTCGGCACTATTTTGATGTATGGTTTTGGAGCAATAAAATGCAGTAATCCTGCGATTATGTAGATTCCTGCCATTATATAAAGTCCGATATCTTGCATTGTTTGAGTTTTGAGAGGTTAAGTTAAGAAAAATGAATTTCTACCGTTCTAAAATATTGGCCTTTTCAATGAATCGCTTGCTTTTATCCCTATCATCTTTGGTGAAAAAGCTGATTACAACATACAAAATCAACGAAATTGAAATTCCAATTATGGCTTGTTTAGCCGAAGCCACTTCCCAAGCAATAGGTAAATCTACACCTAATGCAACAATCAAATTATAAGTGGAAAAACCGATTCCGAATAACATAGATATCACAGCAGCTTTGCTTGTTCCTCGCGCCCATAGAAAACCTAATACCAAAGGAATGAATGCTCCTGTGGTAAGGAAATCTGAACCTATCCAAGAAATCTTAAGCACAGATTGAATACGTAATGCGATGAGTAAAGCTAATAATGCCATTAAAAACGTCGAAAGTCTTGCAATTACAACACTTTTCTTCGGACTTACCTTTGGGTTGATGTATTTCTGGTAAATATCAACTGTCAAAGAAAGTGCTCCCGTGTTGATTAATGAATCCATTGTTGACATTATCGCAGCGCTTAATCCTACAAATAAAATAGCACTCAAAACTGGACTTGAAACTTCGCTGATCATGTTAGGAACGATTCCTCCTTCAGGAACAGTTTCGTAAAATACGGAGGAAAACATTCCTGTATAAGTTACCATAAGATAGAGTGGGATGAAGGCAATAAAGCTAAACAACATCATTTTTCGAGCATCTGTAGCCTTCTTCGCTGCTGAAATTCTTTGCCAAACATTTGCTTGAATCATCCAAGAAGTTCCAAAAGTGATGACGTAAGCCAAATTGTCTCCCACATTATTGAAAAACGAAGTGTAACCTTCTTTTCCATTTATTTCAGCAACTGATTTCACGGCTTCCATTCCTCCGGCTTTTGTGTAAGCCAAATAAAATAAGAATATCCCTGTAAATAGAAAGAAAACGAATTGTAGTAAATCTGTAATTACAACACCTTTAAATCCACCAAATAACGAATATATCAAAACAATTGCAGTTCCTAAAATAGCGCCGTTTTCGTAACTCATGTCAAAGAAGGCATTAAAAAATCTTCCCATCACTATCACCTGAACAGTGGCAGCGAGCACCATAAAAATCACAATAAAAATGGTCAGCATTAAAGCTACTTTACTGTTGTAGCGTTGATTCATTAATTGTGGTTGCGAAATCGTTCCGACATTCCGGATTCCTTTCGCGAAAAGTAACATCAAAGCTGTGGCAACTAAAACAGGAACTCCATAAATCCAAAAAGAACTTAAACCATTTTGATGCGCATGATCCACAACATCAATCGCTGAACCTCCTCCCCACCAAGAAGCAATAAATGTAATTGCCAATAACCAAGCAGGAAGTTTTCTTGAAGCTAGAAAGTAATCTTCACTGTTTTCACTTTTTCTGTTCCAGATTCCAACAATAATCATTGCCAAAACATAGATAACTAGAAATAATATGGTGATCTGGGTTCTTGACATTGAGGACTTTCTTTTAAACAGTATTCTAAACCAACAAAGGAAATAAGGATTTGTTATTTTATTTCAAAATTCAACTTTTTTAATTCTTCATTCTTCACTTTTCATTCACCACTGTACACTTTCCACTTCCCATTTTTAATTCTTCATTTTTCACTTTTAATTCATAATTCCTCCGTATTCAACCTCATTTTGATCAAATCGGGATGAAAACCAATCTTTTTATACGCTTGTAATGCACTTTGATTTTCAGCATAAAGTTCCAAAACGATCTCTGTCAAGTTGTGTTTTTTAGACCAGTCAATTAAATATTCAACGATTTTACCATTCACACCTTTACCTCTAAATTCAGGAACTACATACATAAAACCTAAATAGGCATGGAAACGCTCCTTTTTTGTTGGTTCAGATTCTTCAATCGATGCATAGCCAGAAGCGACTAATTTATTGTCCACTTCCGCAACGACAAAACAAGAATTCTCGTTTTTGATGAGGTCTTCAATAGCATAATAATGAATAGGGTCTGGTTTCAATTGCGGCGCAAAAGGACGTTCATATTGAATTACACCTTGCTCAAATTCCTCCAATGCACTAAGGTCGTCTATGGTAGCTGGTCTAAGTTTTATCTCCTGCATATCTCGTATAGATTTTTCAGATATTAAAACTAATCAATTATTCTAATTAGAATTTATGGAAAACTAAAATTCTTTAGATTATTGATTAAAATGGCTATTAACGTCCGCTTTTTTACTTTCATTAACTCTGTAGACAGCTAACACTTTAACCCTTATAAATTCTACAACCCATTACTTAATATCTTTCTTCTTTACCTTCTTCCTCCTTTGCGAATTTTACTTCGACGAACTCAGCAATAGTGCGGAAACCTCAGCGTCTCAGCGGTTACCCATCTGATTTAAAAGAGTGTGGCATAGCCGCAACGTATTCAACCCATCAACCCCTCTTCTTTACTTTTTTCTTCTTCGCGAACTTTGCGAAACCTCAGCGTCTCCGCGGTTACCCTTTGAAACTGACAAAAGTCATACAATATATAAAGACAAAAACATCCTTTATTTAAATTCCTTCCGTAGATTTGTTCTAAATAGTAAAACAAACAGTTATGGAAACATTAGATGTAACGAAAATAGAACCAAGATTTAAGCACCCAGCTATATTTGACAAATTTGCAGAATTAGCGAATAAGGAGCACTTTATTATTCACAATGATCACGATCCAAAGCCATTGTATTATCAAATGTTGGCTGAGTTAGGAGAAGTTTTTACTTGGGAATATATTCTTGAAGGACCTGAATTTTGGGAAGTAAAGATCACTAAAGTAACGAAAGAAGAAAAAATCGCTACGATGGGTGAGATGGTAGCCGAAGATTTCCGTAAAGCGGAAGTATTTAGAAAATACGGTCTAGACTTTTGTTGTGGAGGTAAGATTTCTGTTCAAAGAGCATGTGAGAAAAAAGGAATTGACCACAAAGAAGTGCAAAGAGATCTTGATGCATTAAATAATGATAAAGGATCTAGAAATGAAAATTTCAATGATTGGGAATTGGATTTCCTTTGTGACTTCATCGTTAATAATCACCATAAATATGTAACTGATTCTCTTCCAATGTTGTTAGAATACAGTGCGAAAGTAGCACGTGTTCATGGAGAAGCGCATCCTGAAACTATTGATATCGCTCATTACTTTAAGAATGTCGCAGATGAATTAACAAGTCACATGCCGAAAGAGGAGAATGTTTTATTCCCTTATATCAAACAATTAGTAGCTGCGAAAAAAGCAGGAACGAAAGTCCCAAAACCAGAATTCGGAACTATCGTAAATCCTATCAATATGATGGAAGCTGAACATTTAGCTGCTGGAGATGATTTGGAAAAAGTGAACGGCTTAAGTGATAATTATACACCTCCTGCAAGTGCATGTAACACGTATCGTGTATTGTATGCTAAGCTCGCAGAATTTGAAAAAGATTTACACCAACACATTCATTTAGAAAATAATATATTGTTTAAAAAAGCGATTGAATTGGAGAAAGAAGTGATGGCTTAAACTGATATTAAAGAGTAACTTATGAAAATCAACGGAAATACTAAAGTATCCAAGGTGATTAAAGAAAACAAGGAGGCGATTGAAGTGATTGCCTCTTTGAATTCTCATTTTACGAAGTTAAGAAATCCAATTTTACGCAGACTTATGGTTTCGCGTTATACTTTGGAGAAATTAGCGACAGAAGTACAATGTGAAACACAGTTTTTGCTGGATGAACTCAATAAAATCGGTTTTGAAATTGAGGGTAAAAAGGAAATCTATGAGGATCCAAAACAACTCATTATTTTTAATTCAAGATTAGAATTTATAGAAGACAAAATGGTAAAGCCATTAGATCTAATTCCTATTCTAGCTCAGAGTAAAGAAAGTTTGTTTGATGTGATAGAAAATGCATTAAAAAATCTTCGACCAAATGAAGTGTTGGAGGCTCAATTGGATTTAAATCCGGTATTTCTAACCAAACTATTTCAGAAAACTGGCTATAAAGCATTGACAGTATTTAATGAAGGAAATTATCATATCTATTTTAAAGCGGACATTACCAAGTTTCATAAAATTAATGAACGCTTTTTTATTAAATCAGTGAATTTCAAATAAAATATTTTGGTACAAAATCAAAAACCATGAAAATCAACGGAAATACAAAAGTATCCAAAGTGATTAAAGAAAATATGGATGCGATTGAAGTAATTGCCTCTTTGAATTCGCATTTTACGAAGCTAAGAAATCCGATTTTACGTCGGCTTTTGGCACCTCGTGTAAGCATTGCTGAAGCAGCGAAAATAGGAAAATGTGATGTACAAGTAATGCTCGATGCTCTGGTTGCTATCGGATTTGAATTGGAGAATGAGGCGGTTGACCAGAAAGTAAAAACTGATCTCGCAGAAGATAATTCCAAAAATGAATTTCTTGAAGGTCAAAAAATCACTTTACTTGATGTGCGTCCATTTTTAGCAAAAGGGGAAGATCCTTTCAATATCTTACAAAAAGCACTAAAAAAGCTTGAAATTGATGAGGTTTTGGAAGTTTTAATCGATTTTGAGCCAATTCCATTAATTAGAATTCAAGAGAAAAAGGGATATTTAACTTTAACTGTTGTTGAAGAAGGAGTTTATCATACTTATTTTAAAGCAGGAGAATTAATTAAAGAAGAAGCTCCAATTTCAAATGAGGGCATTAAAACTATTAGTGAATCGGATTACAATAACTTAGTCAATACTTATCCTGGCGAAATAATAAACTTAGATGTTCGAAACCTAGAAATGCCTGAACCTTTGGTGAAAATTCTTGAAGCAATTGAAATTCTTGATGAAAGCACAGGTTTGAAAATATTCCACAAGAAAATTCCGCAGCATTTACTTCCAGAGTTAGTGGCTAAAAATTTAAATACCTTTATTTGTCCAATCTCAGAAGGAAACGTGATGATGTTTATTACTAAAAAACATGTTTAACCAAGGAACAAATAGAGCCCCTTCTGCAAATTCTGTAATTCCATTTTTTGTTTTATCTGCCGTAAGTTGGCTGATAGGAATCGTTTTTATAGCATTCAATCCAGATTCGGTCTTAATATCTGTTTACTTCAATGAAGTAATGCTCACCATTACGCATATTTTGGTTCTAGGATTTGTGACTTCTGTGATTTTTGGTGCACTTTTTCAACTTTTACCCGTTATTTTTCTACAAAACATCTATTCAGAAAAGCTAACCAAATCCATTTTCTATCTGCTGCTCTTTGGAACAATCGGACTCTGTTTTTCATTCTATTTTGATAGCAACGGAATTGGTCTTACAGTTTTTGGAAGCTTACTCAATATCGCAGTTATTCTATTCATTATTAATGTCTGGAAAACAATCGGGAAATCTAAAGAAAATAAAGTCGCAAAACTCTTCATTAAAACAAGTGTAGTTTGGCTGGCTTTAACCGCAATAGCAGGATTACTTTTGGCCATTAATTTCTTAATACCTTTTCTTCCATTTGCACATTTAGAATTATTAAAAGTTCATGCTCATTTTGGAATCATTGGTTGGTTCGTATTTTTAATTATTGGCGTTTCAAGTGTACTCATTCCGATGTTTTTATTGGTGCATAACTTGGAGAGCAGACCACTTTATTTTGCTTACGTTTTACTCCTTTCAAGTTTGATTTTAGGCGGAATAAGTAAAGTAATTAGCATCCCAACATTAATGTATATCAGCTATGGTTTAGGAGTTCTCGGATTCATTTATTATTTGAATTTCATACATGTTGTATATAAAATGCGATTGCGTAGGAAATTGGATTTTGGACTCAAAAAAACCATGATTGCTTTTCCATCTTTAATCGTTGTGATTATCGGTTCAATTTTCTTTATCGCAGGATTCCAGACAGATTTTAACCTTAGCGCTTTCTATGTAATTGTTCTAATTGTTGGATTTATTGCCACTCTGATTTTAGGACAATTCTATAAAACATTGCCATTCATAGTTTGGCTGAAAATCTACAAACCATTCGTTGGAAAAGAGAAAACACTTTTGCCCAAAGATTTATATAATTACACAATTTTGAAGTATCAATTTTATTCCCACGTAAGCGGATTTATTCTGTTTTTCGCCAGTTTATTACTCAATCTCATTAGTTTATTCTATATCGGAATAGGACTATTGATGATTGGAGCCGTTTTATTCTTAATCAATGTAATGCAAATTGTATTTCATCAAAAGCAAACATTATGACAAGTCAAAACATAGAAAATATCTCTGAAATGGGAATTTTCCAAAGTCTAAAAGAAGTTATAGATCCAGAGTTATATGTAAACATCGTCGATTTAGGTTTGGTGTATGGAGTTATCCTAACAAAAGATCCATTATCAGTAAAAATCGAATTGACTTTGACTTCAAAAGGTTGTCCGATGGGAGATGCAATTATTCAAGATGTTGAACAAACTTTAATGCGTTTATATCCTGGATTAACCGTCAATGTTGAATTGGTTTGGGAACCATCATGGAGCATGGACATGGTGACAGATGAAGGGCATGCAGCTTTTAACGGTTTTTAATTTTCTTCATCACTCTATTTTTCTCCGCTGTAGTAGCGCTGCTGAATTCTCCTCACTCTTTCTCCGCTGCAGTTGTACTGCTGCGTTGTAACTTTTGTAACACTCACCAAAAACTCACTTTCATCACGCCTAAGAATGACTTCCATCATATTTTTTGCACCTATGAACCCTTTTCTTTGCCGAGTATGGTAATTCATTAGAGATTAATGCATTTTATAAAATAAAAAACAGAATGAAATATATAATTATTGGTGCCGTAGCAGGCGGAGCAAGCACTGCTGCTAGAATTAGAAGATTAGACGAAACAGCTGAAATCATTATGATTGAAAAAGGTGAATATGTTTCTTATGCGAATTGTGGCTTGCCATATTATATTGGAGATGTCATCAAAGACCGAAATAAATTATTCATTCAAGATGCTGCTTCTTTTAAAAGAAGATTCAACATAGATGTGAAAGTGAGAACAGAAGCCATTGAAATTCATCCTTCTGAAAAGAAAGTGACTTTATTGGATTTATATACACAGAAAACATACACTGAATCGTATGATAAATTAGTGCTTTCAACAGGTGCTGTTCCAATTAAACCACCAATTCCGGGAATTCATTCTGCGAACGTTTTTACAATTAGAGATGTACATGACACAGATTTAGTAAAAGCAGTAATCCAAAATCAAAAAGTAAAACACGCTACCGTTGTGGGTGGAGGATTTATTGGAATTGAAATGATGGAGAATTTAACGCATTTAGGAATTAAAACCCGAGTGATTGAACGTGCTCCGCAACTTTTAGCTTTCCTTGATGAAGATATGGCGCTAATGGCTAAATCCGAAATTGAAGCAAACGGTGTTGTCGTAGATGTGAACAATGGATTATCCGAAATTCGTGATAATGCAGATGGTTCGAAAACCATAAAACTTGAAAACGGAGATGAATTTCAAACAGATATGGTGATTCTTTCTATTGGTGTTTTACCGAATAATTTCCTGGCTAAAGCCGCTGGATTAGAAATAGGGCAAAAAGGAGGAGTTTTAGTTGACGAATTCATGCAAACTTCCAATTCAGATATTTATGCTGTTGGTGATGTTATTGAATTTCATCACCCTATTTGTAATGCGTCTTATCCAATTTATTTAGCAGGGCCAGCAAACAAACAAGGTCGAATTTGTGCCAACAATATTGTCAACGGAAATACGAAGAAATTTAAAGGTTCCGTTGCAACTACAATTGTAAAAGTATTCGGAAAAACAATCGCTGCAACAGGTTCAAATAGCCGTTTATTGAAGAATCACAATATAAAGCACATCACTTCAATTACACACAGTTCTTCCAATGCAGGTTATTATCCTGGTTCAACACCAATGGTAATTAAAATCGCTTTTGATCCAGAATCAGGTGTTTTATTAGGAGCGCAAATTATAGGAGAAGACGGAGTAGACAAGCGTGTTGATGTTTTCTCAACTTACGTTCAAAATAAACAAACGATTGATGATTTAATGGAATTTGAACAAGCTTATGCTCCGCCATTTTCATCTGCAAAAGATCCTGTAAATATGGCTGGATTCGTAGCCAATAATATCATGGATAAAGTGATGCAAATCTATAATCCTGAAGATGCAATTGAAATTAGTAAAAAAGAGTTTTTAATAGACGTTCGAACTCCAGAGGAATTTGAAGCGGGTACAATTCCAAATGCCAGAAATATTGAATTAGATGAATTGAGAAATCACTTAACAGAAATTCCAAAAGACAAAACGATTTATGTTTTCTGTGAAGTAGGTTTAAGAGGTTATCTCGCATCTAGAATTTTGGTTCAACACGGTTTTGAAGTTAGAAACTTGAGCGGGGGTTACCGTTTCTGGAAGAATACTTATGGGTTAATTGTTGGTGAATCAGAAAAAGCATTTACCTACAACTAAAGTCTCTAGTCCACAGGTAATAATTTTTATCTGTGGACTTTTAATTTTCTTCAAAAACTGATTTAACTCATATCTCACATTGTGTTCATTAACTATCATTTACATAACTTCGTTCATAATTTGAATAAAGATTTTGTCTATGAAAAATGTAACATTTCCGAGTTGTGAAAACTGTGAGTTAACAGAAGGTTTTCTCTGTACATTTTCTAAAGATGTGAAAAAAGACATCGGCCTAGATAAAAAACATTTGAGCATCGAAAAAGGAGATCAAATATTTTCTCAAGGAACACATCCTGTTGGTCTATATTGCCTCTATAAAGGAAAGGTGAAACTAACGAAAATGGGCAAAGACGGAAAAGAACAAATCTTACGTTTCTACAAACCAGGAGATATCATTGGTTACCGTTCGCTTTTAAATCAAGAAGCTTATCAAGTTAACGCTGTTGCAATTGAAGAAGTGCATATTTGTTTAATCCTAAAACAGTCCTTTTTAGATATGGTAGACAATAACCGCGCTTTCTCTAAAAACATTATCAATTTATTAGGAGATGATTTAAAATCAGCTGAAGAAAGCATTGTAGGATTGTCTCAAAAAAGCGTCCAAGAAAGAATAGCCGAAGCATTAGTACTATTGATTAACACCTACGGATTTAAAGCAGATAAGGTGACAATTGATGTAAGACTTTCTAGATTAGAAATAGCAAATCTCTCTGCTACAACTCAAGAAACTGCAATTCGCACATTGGCTAAAATGGAAAAAGAAGGCTATCTTATGCTAAACAAAAAAGAAATTCAAATTCCCGATTTCAATAAATTAATGTCTGGAACAACTTTGTTTGATTAATTATCTACATAGTTATTTGATTTACGGAATGTACGGACGATTTGCAAATCGTCTCTGCAGTAAAGAGGAATCGTCTGTACTTCCATTGCAAATCGTGGATACTAAGATTTGATTATTGAATCTAAATCTCTTATTCTCCTTTGCAGAACTTTGCTACTCTATGAAACTCTACGAATAATTCTTTTTTTTCACCCAACCACTTTTCTTTCTCTGTGACCCTCTACTTCGACAAGCTCTGCACAAGTGTGAAAACCCTCCTCTATCTCTGTGTAAAAACTATTACCACAGGAGCTCTCTGCGAACCTCTGCCCCTTCGCGAATCTTTGTGTAATTCTTCTCTTTCTCTCTCCCCCTCTACTTTAACTTAAAATTCTTAAAAGGCTTCACAGTCAGCATCACATAAGCCCAACCGCTCGTATTATCATTATCAACGCCTTTCAATTCTCGCATTGTTCTAGTTCCAAACAAATGAGAATATCCAGCCTGAATAGTTACTTCATCAGCAAACTGATATTTAACAGTAAAATCAACCTCATAACCCAAATAAGGATCCATCGCAACAAACGTTCCTCCAAATGGAATTGTCGGCAACTTTACATCAGCAGCAGTATAAAAAACATGATTCGCTAAACTAAACGTATACTTTCCCTTACTGTATTTAGCCTTTAAATATCCATCCATCAAACCAACATTGTTCCCATGATTACCCACATAGAAGTAATCCATAAATCCGTTGAAAGCATGATTCGTTCCATATAAAGGAGTAAAAGATTCATTTCTGTCATTTATAGTTGCTTCATCAGAAGTTCCAGAAAGTATTTCACCTCCTAATGTAATTCCCCAGCTTTTATTAGGTTTAAATGTCCCCTCCAAACTTACGTTGTAAGCACTTAATGTTTGATTGTTTTTTGCAAATCCCATTTGATAATAACCATAAGTTATAATCTCAAATTTGTTTCTTTTATATTCTAAATGAGTTCCCATTGTCTGAGAAAAGTTAGTTCTGTTTTTCTGAACACTGTCTTCAATATAAAATTGCTGCATTCCATTATTTAAGAAAAGTACACTTGCATTGAAATTTTTCCACGATTTATTCGCCCATAAATATTGGAATGTCTTGTAATCGTTGATTCCATAAGGTATTTGAATATTTGAAGCACTTTCCTGATTATAAGTTGCGCCAATATCTAAATTCCAAGTACTGTCTTTGAATTGCAATATTGCACCATCATGTCTACGTCCTTGCATCGCCCAGTCCAATGCTCCAAAGATTCTCTGATTATCATAAGAAATAGGTTGTCTTCCCACTTTTAACGTCCATTTCTTATTTAAGAATAAAGAAACATTCGCTTCATAAACAGATAGTAAACCGTTATTATCAATTGCTAAATGGGAGGTCTCTCCCCAAGTACGAATATCTTGAGCTGTAAAATCAAATTGAAATTTCTCATGTTTATAAATAACTCCAAGCCTAGCTCTTTGACTTATAAAAAATCCTGGATCTTGATTAGACATCAATGGTTGTTGAAATCCATTTGTATATTCTGCTCGTGCCTTATACTGTCCCGTAATGTCTAATTGTGAGTAGCCATAAAAGGAACTCAATATAAGTACGCTAATCAATACTGCTCTTTCGATATGTTTCATAATTACTATTTTGTTGTAAAAGTGTTGGTTCTAAGATAAAATAGAAATGACATTTATCAATTTTTATCATGTCTTATGGCATTAAATTGATAATTAAAGATAAAAATATCTTAAATGTAGCTCTTGTCCTTATTGTGATTTCGTATTTTCATAAATGCTATAAGCCCATAATATGCTTCGTTTAAGGGAACATTACTTTTGTTACGTATTTAACGAATGTTGAATAATTGTTTCAAAATTTTTAGTTAAAGTACGTTATAATAGTAGTTTTGCAGGCTTTTCAAACTAAGAATCAAATACTTTGATGTTTAATGGTATTAAATTTATAAAAACAAATTCTCTGTTCATTAATCTGAAAGAGAATAATCCTATGTTTGAACGAACTAAATTATCTCAACTACTTTAATCAAATCATTATGAGCTTATCCTATTATTTTTCTAAGGTGATATGTTTCTTTATACTCTCTATATTTCTTTTAAATAATAAAGCTTACTCTCAAGCTCCTGCTATAGTTTCTTTTCCAGTTGCTACAGAAGCTGTGACAGCTTGTAATGGAGCTTCTCTGGTAATTGTTCAGGTTGATTTTACATCAAATGCGGCGGGAGCAACGGAAGCTATTGTGAATTTGCAATTGGGTCAAGAAATGGAATATGTTGCTGGATCAATTTTAAAAACCTCTGGAGCAGCAGGACTTTTAATTGGCGATGATGGTGGAACAATAAATGCTCCGCAGTTTAAAATAACTGGATCCGTTGCTACAAGTGATAGAATTACATTTTCTATAGAACAGCAAGGTAATTGTGATGCAAAGATTGCCTCCTTAAATAATTCTGTTTTTGAAACGGTTGCAACCGTTGCAGTAAACGGAGTCTCAACAAATCCTAAAATATCCCCATCTTTTTCTGTTGATTACCCTGAACTCACTTTTACACAGCCTTCTCCTCAAAATAATGCTGTTTTAAACACGCAATATACACGCACTTTCACCATAACGAATGGTGCTGAAGGTTGTGCAAACGCAATTCATTTTACTATTGAACGAGAAAATGCTTCAACTGAACTGGTTTCTTTGTCTCTTGCTGGTAATCCAATTACGCCTACTTCTGTTGTTGGAAATATCGAATATTACACCGTTTCTGGAGCAATTTTAACTGCGGATGAGCAATTGTGTAATGGTGAATCATTAGTCTTTACTGAGGTTTATATTTTTAAATCATGTTTAAGTAGTACGAATACTAACTATACTGTTGGATGGGGCTGTGATGCAGACCCAGCAAATTGGTGTGAAACATCTTCTGGGATTGGTACAATTTCGACTGCACTTGGTGTAGGTGAGTTTAAAAATGGAGATTTAACCAATCAAAAAATTGGATATGTTGATATGTGTAACCCTTTTACTGTGCGTTCTTCTTATAAAAACTCAGGGAGCGGAAACGCTAGTGCTGGTGGTTTATATGATTTAAGTGTTTTAAGAGGTAGTTACTCTTCTGGTAATACGCTTCGTGGTTTTCCGGGGTTTGTTAATATTACAAATGTTACAATTAATGGCTTAGCGGTGCCTTTTTCATTTAGCGCCACGAATCAATTAGTTATTCATATTAAGAATCATTTCACATCAGATCCTGATGGAACAGGTGGACTTGCTGATCTAGATGGAGATGGTTTCTTTGATGACTTGCCTGTTGGAGCAGAGCTGGTTACAGAGTTTACTTGGACGTTTAATTGTTCTTTCCCAAATGGATGTGGTGTTGCTACGGATGATTTAAATATGTATAAGGTTGGTGCAATATTGGAATATCATGAGAAATGTGATCCTACTGCCATTTCAACAGATGTTGTTGCTAGTTCAGGTGTCCTAGGGTTTGGTTATATCCAGCTTAACGCGAATGGAAGCGCACCAGCAAATATTGTTGGAGGAACCGCCTTTAGAGTCCGCTTAAGTGCTGCTTATTTTAACATTCTAAATGATTTTCAAATTCCAAGTTCTAGATATGCTTACGAAATTACTTTACCACCAGGATTAAGTGTTGCGGGAACAGGGAATCCGACATGGACAGCTGGAGAATTTGGTGGGAGCGGTTCAACTGCGGGTGTCACTTACTCACAAATTGGTAATGTTGTAACGATTACTAGTCCAAATAACGGTTTTGGTTATGCCAATATAGATCTTGTTTATACATGTGGTTCTGGAGGAAGTTTAGATATTCCTTATAGATTAAACCAAATTAACTCTAGCAGTTGTGATTGTTTAAAAGAATTAACATGCAGTACCTTAACTGTTAATGCTGATTGTTCTAGTACATGTGCCTCTGGACCTTCGGTAGGTATTCCTGTTGTAAGACGTGCTGAGAAATCCTTAGGTTGGACAAATAGAAATATGACCACTAAGCAATTGGCTACTAACATTAACGCTTATGATCTTTCAAAAGCATTATACTTAGATGAAATAGAAATTCACAATACTGTAGTCCAAAGAGGTGCAGCAGCTGACTTCTATGTTCGTTTAGAGCTGCCAAAAGCAGGTACTCAAAATAAATTACAACCGATTGGTGTTGATGTTGTTATCCGCAGGGGCGCAACTGACCTTGTTACAACAACTGTTACTGCTTTTTCCATGGCTGAAAGTACTTCTTCTGACCAAAAGATAGATTTTAATCTAACTTCTATTCTTCCCTCAGGAGGTTTGATGAACGGAGATGTTTTGTTACTAATTGCCAAATATCAGGTAAGAATTAATTCAGGTCTTCCGTTATATGATGTTCAATCAGGAGGTGATTGGTATTGTTATAATTTAAGTGGAACAACAAAGGTTAGTTGTAATAATTACGTTCCTGAAATGTATCTTGTGGGAACAAGTAAGCTGAATGGAAGTAATTCTTTTATTGTAGACGCTTGTAATCCTGCTATACTTGGATACAATACCAATTACATAGCACGACGATTCAATACCTCTGGATTAAAATATACAAATGAATTCCGTCCAGCACTTTACATTACCTCAATGGAAGTGACAATGCCTGCTGGTTATGATTTTGTAAATTCAGAGTTTAGATTACAAGGAGGTAGTTATGGTGGTGTAAATCCTTTAGATATAACTATTACACCCTCTAGTATCGTTGGAAATGTACTTACATTTGTGAATCCTGGTATTGGAGCAATGGGTGAATGGGGAGCGCTAGAAATTTCTGTAACTAATACTTATGGCGCTTATCTTCCATTTACTGTTGAAGCAAGTTGTTTAACACAAACTTATGAACCAATCAAGTTTAAAGTAAATGTTATTGATTATTATTATCACGCGGCTGAATTCTTACCTACAATTCCGAGTTCATTTGATTCGGATCTCCCACTAAATAGAAATATTGAATTACGCAATAAGGCGGCTATTTCAATTCAAAATCAGACAGGTAATATACAGTCGAGTAGTCTTTCAGAGAGTTTTGAAGTGCGTTTGCAAAGCACAGGTCTTTCAACCGCACCATATAATTGGATAGCGATTGAGGATGTGCTAGGTGTAACCATCCAGCAAGTATATGATATTTCAAATGGAACATTTATTCCTTCAACTCCTTATGCCGGTGGTAAGATTTATTACTTGAGTCAGACAGGAATTCCCTCTGGAAATAGTAAAGATTATCGTATTGATTTTACTTATACAACTTGTGTATCCACAGATATTCAAGTTCAAGGTGGTTGGAATTGTTCAGAATATCCAACAGATCCTTCTAGTTACCCATGTGGTGCTGCAGTTGCGAATTTAACTTTCACCCCTCAACTTGGAGGTGTAGAGATAATCCCTGTAACTGAAACAGTTTCAAATGTTTCATTATGTAATTCAATTCCATTTGAATACCGCATAAATAGTACAAGAGCGGGTAACACACTTAGTAATAGTTATACAGTCATTACAACTACTGGAATATCTCCAGTAGCAGGAAGTTTTGAGATTGAATTCCCAGCGGGTTCTGGAAACTGGGAGTCAGTAACAGAAACTGTTAGTGGAATTAATTACACCGTAGATTTAACCACACACGCTAACTACCCTTCATCTGGAATAAATGGTACTTTGAATGACGGGGGTGATCCTAATACGCGTCTAATTGGTGTGCGTTATAATATGATTACTAATTGTAATTTTGTTGTAGGTTCTTCCTTTAGTATGGTTACAAATGCAAATAGCTTGTGTGGTGATTTAGCTTCTGGGTCTGGAAAAAGAGCTTATACTCCCGGAATTAATATTGATGGTGCTAATGCAGATTATCAGGTTGATCTAGATTTATCAACTGTTAATGGTTCATTTAATAACTGTGGTGGGCCAATCACTTTAAAAGGATTTTATGAAATCACTTCCTCTGGTCCTGTAACAGGGAATAATTCTTATCTTTTAATAAGCTTGCCTGTTGGATATAATTATACGCCTAATTCTTATGCGGCTACAGGTGCTAATCAAGCAGCCTATAACAGTGTTTCCACAACTTCGAATGGAGAAGTAGTTAGACTCGATGTTCCAGCAGGAATGGTTTCTGGAAGTACACTTAATTATACTATTGAAATTACTGAAAGCACAGCCGTTTATGCCGTATGTGGTAATAAAACCATTGAAGTCTCTGCGATTGATGACATAGCAAATGTTCCTTGTGCATCAGAAAACAGTGGTTTTTGTCCAGCTATCAATATTGAAGTAGCAAAGTATAATTTAAATTTCTCGGTGGAAAAAGCGAGTGCAAGTATAAATTCTGATATCACTGTGTCAACCATGAACGGTAGTAATGAGGAAATAGAAACGTTTTTTACTGTTAAAAATGATCACCCCACTTTTAATATTGCTTCAGGTACTGTGGTAGGTGCTTATTATGATGCTAATCAAAACGGTGTAGTAGACGGAGCAGATGTTTTATTGGGGAGTCAAACAATGTTAGCAAATATTTTTGCAGGTAACATTGTTTCAGATTCCATTTCTTTTACTGCTAATCCAAATCAAGTATGTAGCATTCTTTTAGTTGTTTCAAGAAATAAAAATACTTGCTTATGTTCAGGGGGTCTAATTAAAATGGATATTCCAACTATGGTAAAAGGTATTGCTGGAATAGATCAACCGGTTTGTAGTACAAATGATAGTGAGAAAATCGGTTTTCCTAATAATCCTGGTTATTCATACTCTTGGCAAGGATCAACAGCTGCCGAAACTGGTTATTTAGACAATCCTTCATTGTCAGATCCTACTTTTAATTATACAGGTCCTGCAATTTCATCACCCACAACGATTAGTTATGTGCTTACAGTAACTCGGAATGGTGGTTGTATTTCAAAAGATACTGTTTTGGTAAATCTCGAACCTTCTCTTGGAACTTCAATTACTATTACAACTCCTGGATACAATACCATGCCATGTCCGGGTGATAATGTAACAATGATTTCTCCTACTTTTACCGGAGGAACTTATCAATGGTTCAAAGATGGTGTGGAAGATGTTTCTGCAACAACCAATCAATATAACTTTCCAGATCTTCAACAAACCAATTCTGCCTATTATACATCAATTGTAACCGTTGGTAAATGTAAAGTTGCAGGTGGTTTACTTATTGATCCTAGTGTTTGTGGAGGTCCTCTTGCAGTAAAGCTAACTTCGTTTAACTCCAATTGTGAACCTGATGGAGGCGTGAGTTTTAGATGGGTAACTGGTAGTGAGACAAATTCTTTGAATTTTACGCTAAAGAAATCTTCTGATTTGATCAATTGGGAAATAGTTGATGTGCTTCCTGCAAAAGGAAATTCAAGTATTGAGAATAGCTACGTAAGTTTGGATAGGTATCCATATGCAGGGATATCATATTATCAGTTGACGCAACGTGATATTGATGGTTTAGAGAAGGTGTACCCTCCAATGAGTAGCAACTGTAAGAGTATAGTTGAAAAAGAATTTAAAATTTATCCAAATCCAACAAAGAGAGACTTTAAGGTGGAATTCTATACCGATAGTGAAACGATTTATAATCTTCAAGTTATGGATATAAATGGAAGAGTATTTATTTCTCAAACACATAAATTAGAGAAAGGTAAAAACACATTATTGATTTCTGAAAACTTGGTTAAAGGACTTTATATCATCCGAATTACAGATGATACTAATGGCTCCAAAACTGCCAAATTAGTGATAAATTAAACTCTTATTTATTAAACCTTTATCCTTACTCACATTCTGTTGAGTAAGGCTTTCTCGTATCGCTACAGTTGCACTGCTTTACTGCGCTCTCACTCTCTTTCTTCCTCTGTTTTCTTCGTATAGCTGCAGTTGCAATGCTGCGCCTCCGCTCTCACACTTCACTCTCATTCTATTATTGCACTGCTGTGCTCCCTCTGTTTTTCCTGACTTATATCAGTAACCCACTTTTTTCTCTTGATTTAACTTTAACTCTCCAATATTTCATTCACCTTTGTTTTTATACTAAATATTGACTCATGAATAGAAACATCCTCAGAGTTACCAAAAGATTCACTTTTGAAATGGCACATGCTTTATATAACTATGATGGCAATTGTCAATACATCCATGGACACTCCTACAAACTTTACGCAACAGTTTTAGGGTTGGTAAATAATACTCCAGGTTCTCCAAAAGATGGAATGGTTTGTGATTTTTCTGTTCTGAAGAAAATTGTCAACGAAAAAATAGTAGAACCTTATGATCACACTTTGGTGTTAAGCGAAATAGACGAAAGTAAAAAACACCTTGCTGAGTCTGGTCAACGCACTATATTGTTTCCTGTTCAACCTACTTGCGAAAACCTATTACTCCATTTCAAAAACGAAATATTAAACGTGTTGCCTAATAATTTAACACTAGCCAATATCAAGTTATATGAAACCGAAGGTTCGTTTGCAGAATGGGATATTAGAGATCAAGATTTTTAAGCATTTGTTTCAATATATGAACTCATTTTAATTTCCTAAATTGTTAATAACAAATTTCTATTTTTTTTAAAGCCCTTGATTTTAATAATAAATCCTGATAAAAAGATATTCACATTCTTGAATCTCTGACTTTATTAAACAATTTCAGAAAGGCCCTTTTCTTATTTATTGCCCAAAAACCCGCGTTACTCAGTATTTTAACAAACTTTTGTAATTTGATAATGAATAACCTAAGGGTTTATTTATTGTCTTTTGCTTAACAAATGGGATTTGTAGTAGCTCATTCGAGGTATTTAGAATGATTCTAAATTAATTTTAAAACGGGTATTAATGTCATGAAACTGTCATTGAATATGGATATTCTGCTAATTTTGCTTCCAATAAGTATTGCGAATTATCACACATATTTGTGAAATTATAAATCAAAATATCTAAGAATCAGATGTTTAATAAGGGAAATAAAGGATTGTTTGCGTTGGTTTTAACGCTATTCATGTTGACTAATTTTGTGTCAAACGCACAAGAGGGTGAGTCAATATTTAATTCAAAATGTGCCACTTGTCACGCTCCACATAAGGACATGACAGGGCCTAAATTGTTTGAAGTTCGTCAAAAATGGGAAGAAGGTGGAGCCATGGAAGGTTCACTTCACCAATGGGTGAAAAATTGGCAAGTTGCTGCAGCGACTGATCCATATGCGAAAGAAGTTTCGGATTGGGCACCGTCTGCAATGACTTTGTTTGCTGATTTGACCGATGAGCAAATAGAAGCAGTTTTCGATTATGTTGATGAACAACCTAAAGGAGGTGCTGTAGCTGATGCTGCTGGTGCAGCTGGAGGTGGAGTAGCTTCTAACATCGCGACTGAAGAAAATGATTTCGGTTGGATATGGTACATATTAGGTGCTGTATTCTTAGTTATTATATTCTCTGTCGGTGGCGTTAAACGTCAACTACAAGAATTAGACGAAGATGCTGACAAACAAGTTAAAGTTGGTTCGAAAGTTTGGGTATTCAAAAACAGAAAATACGTAGGTATTGGAGTGCTTGTTCTAGTTATGGCAGGAGTTGTTTGGTTATTCTTAGGACTTTACCAAATTGGTGTAGTTTCATCATACCAACCAAGTCAACCAATTGCATTCCCTCATGATATCCATGCTGGAATAAATGGAATTGACTGTAAGTATTGTCACAACTCTGCTGATAAGTCTAAATCTGCTGGGATCCCAACAACAAATGTTTGTATGAACTGTCACAAGCAGATTCAGGGTGCAGGTGATCAAGTAGAAAAAATTAAGAACATTTACGCATCTGCAGGATTCTCACCAGAAGGTGGAGGGACATACAGCGGTGAAACAGAACCTATTATTTGGAATAAAGTTCACAATTTACCAGATCACGTTTATTTCAACCACTCTCAACACGTTGAAATCGGTGGGATTGATTGTAAACAATGTCACGGTGATATGACCAAACAAAATGAGTTACCTCGTGTAGTTCCTGTTGAAGAATTGAATATGGTAGAAGGTAACATTCAATTAACGCGACCAACATTAACAATGGGTTGGTGTATCGAATGTCACAATGTTAAAGAAGTATCTACTGGTACCTTAGAAGGAAAAGGTGGGTATTACGATGAAATACATAAGCGTCTACTTGAAAATGACGAGTCATTATACGAGGAATACCTTGAGGATGGCAAAGTAACAGTTAATGAACTTGGCGGATGGGAATGTGCTAAGTGTCACTACTAATTAAAAGTTGATAGCTAAATAAGATATGGCAATGAGCAAAAAATATTGGAAAGGTCTTGAAGAGTTGAATCAAACTCCTGAATTTATCGAGAACAGAGACCAAGAGTTTAGTCAAGATATAAGTATTGATGAGTTTTTAGCGGATGAAAAGTTAAGTGAGTCATCAACTCCTAGAAGGGATTTCTTGAAATTCTTAGGGTTTAGTGTTGCAGCTGCTACAATTGCAGCATGTGAGGCGCCTGTAACAAAAGCTATTCCTTACGTTAACAAACCAGTTGATGTTACTCCAGGTGTTGCAACTTGGTATGCGTCTACTTATTATGATGGGAATTCTTACGCTAACATTCTTGTTAAAACGAGAGAAGGGCGACCTATTTATATTAAAGGAAACAAAGATTTCGGTTTTACAAACGGTAACGTAACTCCACAAATCATTGCTTCTGTTCTTTCTTTATATAATGAAGCAAGATTACAATACGCATTTAAAGATGGGCAAGGAGTTTCTACAGCTGATGCTGATAGTGAAATTATTGCTGAACTAAATAAAATTAAAAGCAAGGGCGGTAAAGTTGTTCTTGTGTCAAATACACTTGCATCTCCTTCTAGTTACAAAGCTGTTGAGGAGCTTGAAAGATCGGTTACAGGTCGTGTGGTTCCAAAATCAACTTCAGTTGTTACTGAAGATGAAAATGGTGTTATTGGTAAAGTAGTTGATAAAGTAAAAGGTGTATTTAATAAAGAAGAATTAGCAGTTGCTGCGGCGGTTACTTCAGGTTCTGCGACTGGAGCTCAATTTGAGCACATTCAGTACGATTCTGTTTCTTACGCTGGTATCAGAAAAGCAAATGAACTTTCTTTCGGAAAATCTGTAATTCCAGATTACGATTTCTCTAAAGCAAAAACAATTGTAAGTTTTGGTGCCGACTTTTTAAGTACTTGGTTGATGTCAACGCAGTATACTGGTCAGTATGCTAAAAGACGTAATCCTGATGGTGATTGGATGAACAAGCATTACCAGATTGAATCTAATATGTCAATCACTGGTTCTAATGCTGACGTTAGATTAATGATCAAACCTTCTGAGGAAGCAGGATTGTTAGCAGCGTTAGTAAAAGACTTAGGAGGTTCAATTAACGGTGTTTCTAGCTCTATTCCAGAAAGAATAGGTGCAGATAACGTTAGAAAAATGGCCAAAGATTTGATGAAAGGAAACGGACTTGTTGTTTCTGCATCAAATAACGTTGCTATTCAAGTACTCGTAAATAAAGCCAACCATTTAATTGGAGCTTACAATACTACAATCAACTTGAATAACCCAGTTCAGATGTTCGCATCTGAAGATGATAAAATGATGAAACTTGTTGCTGATGTTCTTGCAGGTAAAGGACCAGATGCAGTATTCTTTTATGGTGTAAACCCAGTATATTCAGCTCCAAACGGAGTAGCTTTAGCTGATGCACTTGGAAATACTACATTGACAGTTTCTTTATCAGGTGTAATGGATGAAACAGCTACTAAATGTAAGTTTGTTGTACCAGATCACCACGCATTAGAATCATGGAATGATTTTTCACCAAAAGCAAATGAATATTCTTTAGCTCAACCAACTATTCGTCCTTTATACGATACGGTTTCAGCATTAGAGTCTTTCTTGGTTTGGTCTGGAAAAGCTGAACGTGACGGAAAAGACAGTAAAGTATACTTCAATTATATTAAAGAAAACTGGACGAATACAGGATTTGCAGATGCATCAAACTTTGATACTTTCTGGAATACAACTATTCACAATTCAGTATTCTCTAAAACAATGGCTTCACCATCATCGCCAAGCTTTAATGATGGAGCTCTTTCTAAAGTAGCTAAACAATTACCTGAAGCGGGTGAATTGGAGGTTGTTTTATATCAAAAAGCAGCTATTGGTCGCGGAGATCAAGCAGCTAACCCTTGGTTACAAGAAACACCAGATCCAATTACTAAAGTAACTTGGGATAACTACATCACAATGAACCCAACGATCATGAAAGATCAGGGGTACAACGAACATATTGACCAAGAGCACGGATGTACACTTGCTTCAATTACTGTGGGTGATGTAACTTATGAATTACCGGTTTATCCTTCACCAGGACAAGCACCTGGAACGGTTGGTATCGCACTTGGATACGGTCGTGGAGAAGGAAATGCTAATATTGGTAAAGCTGCTTTCCAAACGAAAGAATATGGTGGACTGGTTACTGATGAAAATGGTAATCCAAAACCAATTGGTAAAAACGCATTTAGAATGATTCAAACTGCTGGTGGTACTATGGAGTACACCGCCGCAGCAACAATCGAAAATAAAAATATTAATTATCCAATAGCAACAACGCAAATTCACAGAACAGTGATGGCGAGAAATTCTATTGTTAGAGAGACAACTTTAGATACTTATCTAAACCACTCTAAAGACGCATACAATCCAGCTTGGACTTTACAAAAAATTGACGAGCATGGTCATCACGTTGAAGCTCCATTGGCAGAATTTGACTTGTGGGATGCACATCCAGTTGAAAATGTGGGTCACCGTTGGGGAATGACAATTGACTTGAGTTCATGTATCGGTTGTGGTTCATGTCTTGTTGCTTGTCAAGCCGAAAACAACGTTCCAGTTGTTGGTAAAGACGAAGTAAGAAGAGGTCGTGAAATGCACTGGATACGCATTGACCGTTACTATGCTTCAAATGATGAAGCAACTGTTGGTCAACGTAAGGATAAAGATAATTTCACTTACAAAGAATTAGAGATTGCTGCGGAGAATCCAAAAGTGGTTCACCAACCAATGATGTGTCACCACTGTAATCACGCACCTTGTGAAACAGTTTGTCCAGTTTCGGCAACGACACACTCAAACGAAGGGCTAAACCAAATGGTTTATAACCGTTGTATTGGTACACGTTACTGTGCAAACAACTGTCCTTATAAAGTAAGACGTTTCAACTGGTTCAACTATCCTTCTTACAAGAAGTTTGGTGAGGTTAACCCAGCGCAAGACGACTTAGGACGTATGGTTCTTAATCCAGACGTTACTGTAAGAACACGTGGGGTAATGGAGAAATGTTCATTCTGTGTTCAACGTATCCAAGATGGTAAGTTGACAGCTAAAAAAGATGGTCGTCCTGTTGTAGATGGAGATGTTACTACTGCTTGTGGTGATGCTTGTCCAACAAACGCTATTATAGTAGGTGACTGGAATGATGTTAACTCTAATGTTAGAAAATCAGCAGACAACAAACGTTCTTACCAAGCACTTGAAGAAATTGGTGTTAAGCCAAACATGTGGTATAAAGTTAAAGTACGTAACGAGGAAAATGATATTCTTGCAGGCATCCAATTGGCAAAAGAACATGCTGGTGATCATGCTGAGAAAGAAGAGAAGAGTCATTAATTGAATTAGAAGTATTAAAACAATAAATATATTGTAATGCATAAGGAAGCAACAATTAGAGAACCCTTAGTTTTAGGACACAAAACCTATCATCAAGTAACTGAGGATGTTTGTAAACCAATCGAAGGTAAGGCACCAAAAACTTGGTACATTCTTTTCGCTATCGCAGCTATTATTGGTGTGTATGGTGTTGGATGTATCTTGTATCTTTTGGGTACAGGTATTGGAACTTGGGGATTAAACAAGACCATTAACTGGGCTTGGGATATTACTAACTTCGTTTGGTGGGTAGGTATTGGTCACGCAGGAACACTTATTTCTGCAGTACTTTTATTGTTCCGTCAAAAATGGAGAATGGCAATTAACCGTTCTGCTGAGGCGATGACAATTTTTGCTGTATTTATGGCAGGTTTGTTCCCGTTGATCCACATGGGTCGTATTTGGGTAGCTTACTGGGTAATGCCATTGCCAAATCAATTTGGTTCTCTTTGGCCTAACTTTAACTCACCTCTACTTTGGGACGTTTTCGCGATTTCAACATATTTATCAGTTTCTTTAGTATTCTGGTATATTGGATTGATTCCTGATTTCGCTACAATTAGAGATAGAGCTAAAAAGCCAGTAGCTAAAAAGATTTATTCAATGCTATCTTTTGGTTGGTCAGGTCGCGCTAAACAATGGAGCCGTTTTGAAATGGTTTCTCTAGTACTTGCCGGTTTAGCAACTCCACTTGTATTCTCGGTTCACTCTATTGTATCTTTTGACTTTGCTACTTCGGTAATTCCTGGTTGGCATACCACTATTTTCCCACCATATTTTGTGGCTGGTGCGGTATTCTCAGGATTTGCGATGGTACAAACATTGATGCTGGTAATGAGAAAAGCTTATAACCTTGAAGCTTACATACACACAAAGCATATTGAATATATGAATATTGTAATTATGGCAACGGGTTCTATCGTTGGTACAGCATATATTACTGAGCTATTTATTTCATGGTATTCTGGTGTAGAATATGAAGCTTACGCATTTATCAACAGAGCAACCGGACCTTACTGGTGGGCTTATTGGGCAATGATGACGTGTAACGTTGTTTCTCCACAATTGATGTGGTTCAAAAAATTAAGAACAAGTTTAACATTTACATTTATCATTGCGATTGTTGTAAATATTGGAATGTGGTTTGAGCGTTTCGTAATTATCGGAACAACATTACACAGAGATTATCTTCCATCTTCATGGAGTATGTTCTACCCAACACACATCGATATCGGAATCTTCGTGGGTACAATTGGTTTATTCTTTGTATTCTTCCTATTGTTTACAAGATACTTCCCAGTTCTAGCATTGAATGAGGTGAAAACAATCTTGAAATCTTCAGGTCAATCTTACAAAGATGGAACTGCTAAAACACCTGCATTCTCAATCGAAGAACAACATTTAGCAGATGTAAAAGTGAAGCCTTCAATAACTAAAGAAACTATTGCTTCTGCAGTTCAGGAAGAAACCAAAACTGTTCCAGTTCAAAAGAAAGTTGATCCAATCACTGATCCAGTAATTGATCCAGCATTAGCTAAAATTGTTACTAGCTTAGGTTCGACTGATGCAACTAAGAAAGACGACTTGAAAGAGTTGACAGGTTTAGATGCAATTACAGAAGATAAATTGAATAAAATTGGAATTCTCACTTTCTCACAAATTGCGAATATCGATCCAACTGCAGATCTTGCTTTATTAACTGCTTACTTAGGTAATGCGGGAAGTCAAGCTAATCTATTAGTATGGAAAATGGAAGCAGAAGAGAAATTAAAAAACGATAATAATTAAGACATGGGATCGAACGTAGTTTTTTATGCAATGTATAACGATGATGATGTGCTGAAAGATGGTGCAAAAAAGTTAGTTGCAAAAGGAGTTAAAGTATCAGAGGTTTTTTCGCCATTTCCAATACACGGATTAGATCCAATCATTGGTTTGAAAGAAACTAGACTTGGTATCATGGCTTTTATTTATGGATTAACTGGTCTTGCACTGGCTTTGATTGGGATGAGATACATTATGATTACAGATTGGCCAATGAATATTGGTGGAAAGCCTAACTTCTCGTTCTTAGAGAATATGTTAGCTTTCGTTCCAATTATATTTGAGTTGACTGTATTGTTTGCAGCTCACGCCATGGTAATCACTTATTTCTTAGTAAATAAAACGATTCCTGGAATGCCAGCTCAAAACCCTGATCCACGCACAACAGATGATCGTTTTGTAATGGAATTAAGATTAAGCGAAAACAGTAAGTTTTCTGAAAAGGAACTTGAAGAAATGCTTATGGAAACAGGAATTGTAGAATTAGATCTAAAACACATTAAATAAGTCATGAAGAAGAAATTTAAGGCAATATCAACAAAAGCTTTGGTGCTAACCTTTGGAATCGGAACGCTTGCATCTTGTGTTTCAGATCCAGACTCTCCAGGATTAGAATTTATGCCAGATATGTATCGCTCGCCAGCGATTGAAACGTATGTGGATTATGGTTGGGTTAAAGAAACACCGAATGTTGATGCAATGATGACGCAGTCGGCAAAGCACCCACCTGTAAATACTATTCCTTATATGGGGAAGGTAGAAGATTTAGAGTTCTATTTACCATATCACCGTCAAGTAACGAGCTTTGCTCCAATAACGCATGGTTTACAAGCTAAGCACGGTTGGAATATTAGTGAGGAGCCTGCTGGAGATTATTTTAAGTCAGCTGAGGATAAAAACCCAATTGAATTAACTGAAGAAAATCAGAAAGCTATATTTAATCAAGGAAAGAAACTTTTCGGAATTAACTGTGCTCACTGTCATGGTGAAAAAGGGAATGGAAAGGGACCAATGGTTGAAAGTGGAGCTTATTTAGGAGTTCCAGATTTCGCTAACCTTACAGAATTGGCTGATGGTCAAATGTTTTATTCTATTTACTATGGTAAAGGAATGATGGGAGCTCACGCACCATTATTGAAGAATAAAGAAATTTGGACTGTTGTTCATTACATCAATAAACTTCAATCAGAAGATTATGGTGTAGGTTCTGCAACTGAAGGAGTGGTGTCTGATTCGACTAACGTTGAAGCAGCTGAACAATAGAAGTTTTTATAATTAAGAAAATTAATAGATAAAATGGATTATCAAGTTTCAAATAAAGCTAAAATATGGACCACAGTCTTGATGGTTGTTGGAATCGTATTTACAGGTATCGGAATAATTGCGGCGGCAGGTGACGGTCATCTTGGTCAGAAATTCATAGGAAACCTATTATCGAATAGCTTCTTCTTTTTCTCTATTGCTATTACAGCGATGTTTTTCTTAGCATTGCAATACGCAACAGAATCGGGTTGGTATGTATATATCAAACGTGTAATTGAAGCAGTTACAGGATTCCTGCCAATGGGTATGGGTTTGTTAATCATAACTTTCCTTTCTTTAACATTCACGAATGGATCTCACATTTACATGTGGATGGATCCTGAAATAATGCAAGAAGGTGGATCTCATTATGATGCATTGTCTGCGGGTAAAGGTGCTTATTTAAATAAACCATTCTTCTGGATCAGAACATTGGCGTATTTAGGGATTTATTATATCATGTGGAAAGGATTTATGAAGCGTTCTATTTTACAAGACAATAATCCTGCTGAAGCTGAAGCAATTCACTTTAAAAATTATCGTCGTGGAGCTCTTTTCCTAGTGTTTTTTGCTGTATTTAGTTCAACAAGTTCTTGGGATTGGTTGATGTCAATTGATATTCACTGGTTCTCTACATTATTCGGTTGGTACGTATTCGCTGGTTCTTGGACTAGTGCAATGGTGGTTATCATTATTCTTTTATTGTATCTAAAGAAATTAGGATACCTTCCAAAAGTAAATGAAAGTCACATCCACGATATTGGAAAATGGGTGTTCGCAACATCTTTCTTGTGGGCTTATCTTTGGTTCTCTCAATACATGTTGATATGGTATGCAAATATCCCTGAGGAGACAACTTACTATTTAATGCGTATAGAACATTACAAATTGCTTTATTTTGGAATGTTTATCGTTAACTTTGCATTTCCTATGTTAATTTTGATGTCAAGAGATGCTAAAAGACACGCTGGTATACTTACTTTTGTAGGATTAGTTATCTTGGCTGGACACTGGTTAGATGTTTGGATCATGGTTATGGGTGGATCTATGGGACCAACTGCAAGTATCGGTTTTATGGAAATCGGAATGGCAGTATTGTTCTGTGGTCTATTTGTTAGAGTGATTTTGGTTAAATTATCGCAGTCTCCTCTGGTTAGTAAAAATCATCCATTCTTGGATGAATCTTTACATCACGAGATATAATTTTTAAATTTAGAATAAGTTAATTTTAGAGAGATGGGTAGTAAGTTAATTATAATATTGGTGATCATTTTTGGCGTACTTGCGATAGCGCAATTAGTACGTGTAAGTGAGCTAACGGCTAAACACACCAAACGAAAGGAGGAAGATATTCCTGAAAATGAAAACAAGTTTAACGCTAACATGATGCTGATCTTTATGATTGCGCTTTATGCTGGTTTCATTTACTTGATGTTACAATATGGTTATGTTGGTTTAGGACCTGCTGCATCTGCTCATGGTCAAGAAATTGACTTCTTATTTGATCTAAACTGGATAATAATTACAGCAGTATTTTTTCTTACAAATACGCTTCTTTTTGTTTTCTCATGGAAATATGCAAGAAAGCCTGGTGTTAAAGCATATTACTATGCGCACAACAACAAACTAGAGATGGTTTGGACTGTTATTCCTGCTGCTGTACTTTCAGTGATCATTATTCTTGGACTTAGAACTTGGAATGATACTACTGCAAAAGCAGGTGCGGAATATGAAAATATTGAGATTTTTGCTTATCAATTTGCATGGACAGCACGTTATTCTGGAATGAATAATGAGTTGGGTAAGTTTGATTACAAATTAACAACTGCTGAGAATCCTTATGCAGTTATGACCAAAGCGAATATCGAGCGTTCATTATCTTTAATGAAAGTTGGAGAGCCTGGTCAAAATGGGATCAAAAGAATAGAGGATAAGCTGAATGATCGTTCAATAATACTTTCTTCAAAAGAACGCAAAGACTTAGAGGTAGAGTTAGGACGTAAAGAACGCATGTCTCGTTTGCTTGAAGCAATGTCAATTACGTATGCAGATTCATTAGACAATCTTGCAAATGATGATGTTATTGTTGAAGACAGTTTGGTTTTATTGAAAGGTCAAAACTATAACTTGTCTTTCCGTTCTAAAGACGTTATTCACAGTGCTTATTTCCCTCAATTCAGAATGCAAATGAATACTGTACCTGGAATGTTAACTTACTTTAAATTTCAACCTATCTTTTCAACAGATGAGATGAAAAGAAAGATGAATAATCCAGAATATGAATACGCTTTATTGTGTAACAAGATTTGTGGAGGTTCTCACTACAGAATGAAAATGTCAGTGAAAGTATTAGAACCTAAAGAATTCCTTGAATGGCAGAAAACTAAAGCTACTTATGACGGGACTCCTTGGATTGATGGTAACGAAGCGAAATTGCTAGAGTACTATGAGTTTATAGCAAGTAGAGTTAACGAAAATTAATCATTTATCAATATTTAAATATTTTATAACATGGCAGCTGCAGCTCAAGAAGCAATTCACGAACACGATCACCACGAAGAGAGCTTTGTATCAAAGTATATCTTTAGCTACGACCATAAAATGATTGGTAAGCAATTTTTGCTTGCTGCAATATTTATGGGTGTAGTAGGAATGATGTTGTCTGTATTTTTTAGAATACAACTAGCATGGCCTGGTGAATCATCAGACTTTTTAAATATGTTCCTTGGTGACCGTTGGGCTCCAGAAGGAATTTTGAACCAAGACATGTACCTTGGACTTGTAACAATTCACGGAACCATAATGGTTTTCTTTGTATTAACAGGTGGATTAAGTGGTACTTTCTCTAATGTCTTGATTCCACTACAGATTGGTGCGCGAGATATGGCTTCAGGTTTTATTAACCTTATGTCTTTCTGGTTATTCTGTATTTCATCAATAATTATGTTGGCTTCCTTATTTGTAGAGTCAGGACCAGCAATGTCCGGATGGACAGTTTACCCTCCGCTTTCAGCCCTGCCGCAAGCCGTTTCAGGCTCCGGATTAGGAATGACACTTTGGTTGATTTCATTAACAATATTTATTGCGTCTTCATTAATTGGTTCTCTAAATTACATCTCTACGATTGTAAACCTTAGAACTAAAGGAATGAAAATGACAAGAATGCCTCTTACAATTTGGGCGTTTTTAGTTACTGCAATTGTTGGTGTACTTTCGTTTCCAGTTTTACTATCAGCAGCGTTGTTGTTGTTTATGGATAGAGTAATGGGTACTTCATTCTACCTTAGTGATATTATCATCGGTGGTGAAATGTTAGATAATGTTGGTGGTTCGCCAATTCTTTATCAACACCTATTCTGGTTCTTAGGACACCCTGAGGTTTACATTGTACTTTTACCAGCACTAGGTATTTCATCAGAAGTTATATCAACCAATTCACGAAAACCTATTTTTGGTTACCGCGCCATGATTGGATCATTATTAGCAATTGGTTTCCTCTCATTTATTGTATGGGCTCACCACATGTTTGTTTCTGGAATGGATCCTTTCTTAGGAAGTGTCTTTGTATTTACAACCCTATTGATTGCAATTCCTTCTGCTGTAAAAGTATTTAACTACTTAACAACTTTATGGAGAGGTTCAATTATATTCACTCCGGCAATGTTGTTCGCAATTGGATTGGTATCTACATTTATTTCTGGAGGTGTTACGGGTATTATTCTTGCCGATTCAGCATTAGATATTCAAGTACATGATACTTACTTTGTTGTTGCTCACTTCCACGTAGTAATGGGACTGTCAGCAATATTTGGAATGTTTGCTGGTGTTTACCATTGGTTCCCTAAAATGTATGGGAAAATGATGAACAATAGATTAGGATATGCCCATTTCTGGACTACAATAGTGAGTGGTTACGGTGTTTTCTTGCCTATGCACTTTGTTGGACTTGGTGGAGCTCCAAGAAGATATTACGATAACTCAATATTTGACACATTTAATCCTACTGCAGGAGAAATGATATTGGATTTGAATATTATCATTACTGTTTTCGCTATTATTGGTGCATTTGGTCAATGTTTCTTCTTCTTTAACTTCTTCTATAGTATTTTTAGAGGTCCTAAAGCACCATTGAATCCTTGGAGATCAAATACATTAGAGTGGACAACTCCAACTGCAATGCCTGGACATGGAAACTGGCCTGGAGAAATTCCAGAAGTTCACCGTTGGCCTTATGATTATTCTAAGCCTGGCGCAGATGAGGATTTCATTCCTCAAACTGTACCATTGAAACCGGGTGAAGTAGAACATTAATCTGATTATATAATATTTTGGAAGCCCAGTACATTTAATGTGCTGGGCTTTTCCTATATTTGAGTATTGCTGCTGATGTGGTTAATATCTTAGTTTATTACTTAACGCCTGGAGAATGTTTGAATACATACTCAAATTTTAGGTATTGATTTAAAGCAGGTATGATTACCTTTATAATTCCGATTCAAGTCGGATAGTATAACAACAAAAAAACAACGTGGAAGAAGAGGATTTTGATTATAAAGTAGAGAGCGTAAACCCCGATTCTGAATTCGATCGTGTATTGCGACCAAAAACTTTAGAGGATTTTACAGGACAAAAGAAAATTGTAGAAAACCTCCAGATTTTTGTTCAAGCGACAAAACAACGAAATGAACCTTTGGATCACGTTTTATTGCATGGACCTCCGGGTCTAGGTAAAACAACGTTGGCCAATATTATTGCTAACGAATTAGCAGTTGGATTTAAAGTAACTTCAGGTCCTGTTCTTGATAAACCAGGTGATTTAGCTGGATTATTGACTAATCTAGAAGAAGGTGATGTGCTATTTATTGATGAAATTCATAGATTATCGCCAGTTATTGAGGAGTATTTATATTCTGCAATGGAAGACTTCGTGATTGACATTATGATCGATTCTGGTCCAAATGCAAGAACAGTACAAATAGCTTTGAATCCATTCACCCTGATTGGTGCTACAACACGTTCAGGGTTGCTTACGGCTCCATTGAGAGCTCGTTTTGGGATCAATGCCCGTTTACAATATTACAACGCTAAAACACTCACAACAATCGTGAATCGTTCTTCTGATTTATTGAATATACCAATTTCTCATGAGGCGGCTTTTGAAATTGCAAGCAGAAGTAGAGGTACACCTAGAATTGCCAATGCATTATTGCGACGCGTTAGAGATTTCGCACAAATTAAAGGTGATGGAACAATCAATATTGAGATTACAAACATTGCTTTAACGGCATTAAATGTAGATCAAAATGGATTGGATGAAATGGACAATCGATTGCTTTCTGCATTAATTGATAAATTTAGTGGAGGACCTGTTGGTATAACAACTTTAGCTACAGCAGTAGGTGAAAATGCTGGAACAATTGAAGAAGTTTATGAACCATTTTTAATTCAAGAAGGATTCCTAGTGAGAACACAAAGGGGGAGAAAGGTGACAGCAAAAGCTTATGAACATCTAGGTAAGAAGCCAAGTACTTCACAAGGTGATTTATTCTAGTATTAAAGGGTCACATTAAATTTATGGGGACTAAGCAAATAATTTCTCTAATCTAAATAGGAAAAAAGCTGTGTCTGTCACGCCTCTTAAATTTGCTCTAAATAGTTTAATTTTTGCATTAAAAGATTCAGCGTTGGCATTCGTGTTTCTATTTGTATAGAAGTTTAAAATGTTTTCAAAGTTAGTTTTGACAGTATTAGCTGTGGTGTAAAAGGTTTTTAATTCCTTTTCAAAAGTGTTATTTATCCATTCTTTAAATCTTCTCTCTGCTGTTGTGCGAAGTTTTTCCTCATATATGGATCTAAAAGCAAGACTATGTTTGTAAGCTACATGAAGATCCGGATGTTCTTTAAATAATATTTCAGCTCTTTCCCTTTGATTTTCTGTCCATTGGATTTCTTTTTTGGCGATAATATATCTACTTCTTGCCAGTAATTGTTTGGGTGTATCTCCATTAGAAAATTCTTTAGATTTATACTTTTTACCTTCTGATTTGCACTTTAGAATTAAATCATTTTCTTTATCAAGCTCCTCCCATCTCTTCTTAATTCTAAGGTGTTGTAATGCTTCCATCACTAGTTTAACTACGTGAAATCTATCTGTAACAAGTGAGGCTTCTGGAAAGGTCATTCTTACTGCGGACTCAATGTTTTTAGCCATATCCAGAGTTATTTCCCTAACATTCTTTCTACTTTCTAATGGCAACCTCTCTAAAGTATCAATAATATCTTGTGAACGTGTACCTTTTATTGAAGCGACCAAAGAGCCTCGTTTTCCTCTTCCTATCTTATTTGTTACAAAAGTATATAGCTCTCCATTAGATAGACTAACTTCATCAATACTTAAATACTCTCCAACATTGGCTGGGTAAATCATGTATTGTTCTGCATGTCCTTTTTGATCCCATATATCAAAACCGCTACTGTATTTCTTATAATGACGACGAACTTTATCCGCTGCAACACAATAGTAGCTTGCAATATTGCTAATCGTATCTTCTCGGGTCTCGACCTGTACCTTTTAAAAAATCAGCGAGCTCTTGCGTTAATTTAGCTCCCTGTGCAATAAATGAGTAATCACTTTTTATCTCCTCCAAAGTCTCCTTATGTCGCCATCTCCGCCTTCTGATATTTAAATAAACAGCCTTACCTCGAAGTGGAAAGTCTTGGATTGTCTTAATTGATATAAAGCCTTTTGAATGATAGCTAGAAGCATCGTAGCCAAATGGCAAACTATTTTTCTCTTCCAAATCTACGCTTAGGATTTCTTTTTTAGTCTTAATATCACAAAGCACTAAAACTTCTTTTATATCAAAATACTTTATAAGCTCCTCAGGTAAAACATGAGATATTAAGGATGAAATCATCGATGTTTTTAGCAGGTAAAACTAATCAAATCCCCGTAAAATTCACATGACCC
>Ga0314774_1000310_pt1 | contig 41780 bp, 59 predicted proteins | sample MetaGCBIA2018_FD_204515 | JGI IMG/M metagenome (GOLD analysis project Ga0314774, IMG submission 204515) | Cryopeg brine microbial communities from Beaufort Sea near Barrow, Alaska, United States - CBIA 2018 | ecosystem: Environmental > Aquatic > Marine > Coastal | place: USA: Alaska | collected... | reverse complement strand
GGCGCCATTGTTGAACTCAGAGGTCTTCACTTCTTCTACTCCACTTACCAAGAAAGGGAAGTGGTTCATCGATATGGAGGAGGAGGCTAGGAAGGATCCTGATGGGATCCTATTCCTTAAGGCCACCGCAAAGGTGAATATGCAGAACCTTAGACCAGACTACTTTGAGTCGATGCGGAAGGTGTTCACTAATGATATGCAATACGATGCCGAGATGCTGAACATCAGGCCAAAAGAGATCACCGATGGGTTCTATGCGCAACTGACTGCTGACCATTACTACACCGACTATGATAACGGCTTCCTGGAAGGCTTACCTCTGAAGGATCTGGATGGCAGGTCATTCAACTGTAAGCAGGATCTTGACCTGCAGAAGGGTAAGCCGCTGATAATGTCGGTGGATTGGGGGGCTAATATCAATGCTATGACGATATCGCAGCAGAATGAGGATGCGTATAAGGTACTGAAGGAGTTCTTTGTTAAGAGTCCGAAGATCCTGGACCACTTATTCCTTGAGGAGTTCCTTCCTTACTATGCGCCGCACAACTGCAAGGAGGTTTACTTCTACTATGACCGGACAGGTAACAACCGCACAGCCAATTCAAAGATGACCTTTGCAGACCAGGCGAGGGATATCCTGATGAAGAACGGATGGACAGTGTACAACATGACCACAGGTGTGAATCCAAGTTATATGGATAAGTTCAGACTGATCAACGTTGCACTGAGGGAAGATGGTAAGATGAAAGGGTTGCCGAAGATCCGGATTAACCAGGCCAATTGTCCTAACCTGATCATCTCAATGGAACACGCAGAAGTTTATGACCGAGGCAAGGGACTGGAAAAAGATAAGCGAAGCGAGCGAAGGAAGGGAGTGGACCAGGAACATGCCACGCACCTGAGTGATACGTTTGACTATCCATTCTTTGAACTCTTCTGGGACAAATTCAATGGATCATCCGTGAGTGCCGAAGACCTGCCAATCGCCACGTTCTAGCAGGAGTCAATTCATATTTGCATAGAATTATCAAATGGAAATAGTCATATCGTTATAGGTTACGGCGCTTAGCACCGTTGCACTTTTGATAAAAAATGTTTAGCCCTATGAGTTTAAATAACTGAAATTCAGTAAAATAACTTTTTGTAATTGAGAAAAATGAAAACAGATTATACATTAGAGATCAAAAATCTGCTTCGAAACAACTTCGAACCGGTAATATCTCCATTCGATTCGGATGAATACACCGAAAAGAAAACTCTTACTGATGTTTACAATCTAGTAATAAAAGTAATTCCGAAGACCTGGGTTTACGAAAGTGATCTTTATGAGATCCTGGAAGAACTCGGATTTAAAAGTTTCCTGCATACCGATCCCGCAGAATTCAGCGAGGACCAGGAGGAAATTGTCGAGGAAAAAATTTCTTTGTTCTATTTTATGAATAAAAAAACAGCCGCTGTATAAGCGGCTGTTTTAAATTTTCCTTTTATTAGTTAACCGGTAATCTCAACCAGAGAATCCTCGGAATAAATTCCTGTGGTACCGTCTTTAAATTTCAGGCGAACAATATCTTCTTTTTGTTCAACTACTATTCCGGATTGGCCTCTCTTATTATAAGGATCTGTGGTAAGAAAATGAGGTACTTGGTACGTTTTCATGTCTGTTTATTTAAGCGTTAATTACAGTCTAATATAACACAACATCCTCCGTAAGTCAAGCACTTACAGGGGTTTCTTCTAAGTATTTTTGAAGTTCTTCTTCGGAAAGTTTCTCACCGTTCTTTATGATTTCATACTCCAAAGAATTATCCATCATATACTGCAGCCACCTTTTAACTTCTACATCTGAATACTTCGGATCCAACTCTATGCCCCGGCATTGCCTCCAGTGTTTTTCACAGGCTATCAGCGTGCTTCCGCTTCCAAGGAACGCATCAAAAACAATCTGCCTTTGTTTGGAACTGTTGGTTATCAAATAACTCAGCAGCTCCACCGGTTTCATTGTTGGATGCTCCGTGCTCCTGCTTGGCCTGTCAAATTCAAGAATGGTTCGCTGCTTCCTGTCGTTAAACCAGGGGTGAGCTGCTCCCAACTTCCATCCGTACAAACAAGGCTCATGCATCCAATGGTAGTCCTGCCTTCCCATTACAATAGAATTCTTTTTCCAGATAAGGCACTGGGAAAATTTAAAGCCGGCATCTACAAAGGCACTTCTAAAATTAACACCTTCTGTATCTGCATGAAAGACATAGATTGGCGCACCTTCATTGGAAAATTCATAAGTGGGAATGTAAAAAGCCAGGAGAAAATCATAAAAGGCGCTCACTTCCATCTTGTCATTGGCTATTTTATCACGGTTCCCGGTCGATCCTCCGGAATAATCCACGTTGTAAGGTGGATCTGTAACGGTTAAATCGATCTTTTCTTCCTTCAAAAGGTTTTTAAAAACCTCCGGCAAGGTACTATCTCCGCAAATTATGCGGTGGGTAAGCTCTTTCTTTGTGCTTCGAAGCTCATAAATATCTCCTGTCTTAGTGATCTCTTCCTTCGGGGGTTCCGGATCAAAGTCTTTCTCTTCTTCATCCTTGAACTCTTCAGGAATAAGCGCATCTATAAAATCAAGATCTCCAACCATTAAACCAAGCGACTCCAAATCGATATCAGCGAAATGCTCCTCGAGTACATCCACATCCCAAAACCCGGCAGGAACGTTGGAGGTAATATTGTACTCTTTAAATTCCTCTTCAGTTAAAGTTCGGTTCGGGATCCGGACATCTATAATCTCATCGCCGCGATCCAGCAGCATCAGGATTTTCACACGCTGGTGGCCGGCCACAATTACATTGTCGGTGTTTACCGCCGGGACTTCTGCAAGGTTAAATTTCTCAAGGCTTCGCTTCAGGCGTTCCTTTTTGTCATCGGTTAAAATTCTGGGATTGAATTCATAAGGAACCAGGTCCTTAACTTTTCTCCGATCATTATGCCACTCAAGCGGTGCTAGTAGCGTAGAATCATTTAATTTGTTTAAATTTGTCATCTCTTATCACATTTTTTAATAATTAATTTTACCCAATCGAGGGAAGACACTGTCCTCCAGTTCCCGATTGGGTTTATTATTAAGTGTGGTAAGAGATATTTAGTAAGCTGGGGGACTTTTTTATAAAAGTTCCTCGATCTTCCTTAGATTGATTTCGTGAGTGTGCAGCCTTCTTTCGCTGCGACTTATTTGCTGTTCTATTTTAATAGCTTCCTGTTTATTTGATTGCTTCGTGAGATCTTCACGCCATCCTTCCAGTCTTTTTTTAATTTTTGAAATGCTGCTTCCAAGGCTTGCCTTCTTCAGAAATAAATGCTGTACCGATAATCCCGAAAAATCATCCTCGGTTTTTGTGGGAAGCAACGTTTTATAAAGCAACCAATGATCGATCTCCTTCCAGATAGTTTCCTTTTGTTCATCCAGGGCTTCAATAGCCAACTGAATTTTTAAAGCATCCTGCTCCGCTTTTGCGGGCAGATCGTTTAATGCGAACTTTAGATCCTGCATATCATAGAATAAGTCCTTCAGTACTCTGAAACGCGGCCTGAGTTCCGCAGGAAGGTCTCCAAATCGAACGCGCTGGAAATAACTCTCGCTGCTCTTCTGAATTAACTGCGTGCGTTCTGCAGCTTCCTGGACCTTCACGGTTTCAACCGGTGCCAGCTTCAGCTTCTCGATGGTGGGTTTTTTAACTTTCACCACCACCTTGTTCTTCAGCTTTCGCAGTTCGCTTATCAGTAAACCAAAATTACGGTCGCTGTATCCCTGCTGAAGCGTGGACAGGATCCTGCTCTTGCATCCGGGAGAACCGGCGTAGAGTTTTACTCCGGCATTGTAATCTTTGGTTTTAAACCAGTCTTGAATTTCATTCATAAGAAACAGCATAAAAAAAGCAGCTCCGGGAGGTCAAGAGCTGCTTTCTAACTAACTAACTAAAAACAAGGTTTATGAAGAAAATAAAAAGCCGTACATTATTCCATCGCTTGCATTTCGCTGGGGAAAATGGAGTTTGGTTTCTAAGGTGTGAGTAGGATTTTCTTTTTCATAATTAGAATTTAGCCAACCCACATCATCTGTCAGATTTATTGTTAGGTTAAGTTCAGAACTAATCGTGTTTTTAAATTCCATTGCTGGTAAAATAGCCCTATTTTCAGCAAGGCTAAATGCTGCTTCCATTTGGAAGGAATCGAAAGAAATTTCCATTACGGAAACAGATACTACATTTGCTGAATCATCCATCTGGATTAATTCAGTGGTCGAATTTTCGGCCGGGTCGGCAGTAGTTAATCCGAATCCCGTGAAGCAGATCAGTCCGATCAGCAACATTAAAAAGCCAGCTTTCGCTTTCATTAATTTTTGTTATTTTCAAGAGCTTTCAGTTTGGTTTCTGCAATCCCGGTAATAGTTTTTGAGTCACTAATGCCGGAAAGCAGTTCCAGTTCCTGCGCGCTGCTGGCATTTTGTACCAAGGAGGCGATCTCTTTTACAGTGAGCTTTTGTTTTTTTAAGAAAGCCTTGGCGCCCGACTTCAAACTTATCCAGGGGAACACCTTTCTAGGAAGTTTGTAGATGGCAAATAATCGCTCATCGCTTACTTCAACGGTGGTATCCAACCTTCCAATTTTCGGAATGTCATAACGGCCTGCGGCAACTTTAAAAACTTTACTCATAATTTATTATACTACCGGTGGGGTAAATTCTACAAGCGCGCCATCATATTGAGGGGCCATATAATTTTGTGTGTCCATGAACTTCACGGTGGTCGCTTTCACGTCTCCGGGTTTAGATCCAGAAGTTCCTGCAGCTTCGCTTAAATAAGCTGGGCTTAGTTCACTTCCTATCTGCTTCACATCGCCGTTCTTTTCTCGCACTACAAAGATCATTGGGGTGTTTTTATACTTCCTCAAGTATCCTGCAACCTTGGCGCTGGTGCCTTGTAAAGCTCCGCCAAAACTGTTCTGGAAAGAAATATTTCCTTTCTCTCCCACCTGCGCACTTTCCACCATTCCGCTGTCCGGATTCACATAAATTTTATGGAAACCACGGTCTGGCTTAAAGGTGTGTGCTGCCGTAATGGTAGCAAGGCTGGCAAGATCTGTCCCTGTGGAAAGATCTGATGGTTTTTCGATCGTAAGAAAATCTGAGACCGCTGCGGCAAATACGCCGACTTCGCTTACTCCTGCTGCTACTTCATCGGTAGGGCAAAAGTCTAAGCTTTCTAATGGGATTGCATCTGTACAGGCCATTGTTTATTTTGATTTTTGAATTAGTAACGTGCTGTTTCCGTAGATCAATTCAGAGATGATGTCTTCGTCTTCGAAGATCTCTTCCTGACTCATGGAATGCCCGTCAATATTTATTTTTTTAGGAGCGGTGGCCTTAAAACTCCACTTCCTTCCTTTCTCGTCTGTATAGACAGGAACTTCTTTTTCAGCTTTCTCAGCAGCAGCTTTTTCGGCAGCAGCTTTTTCGGCTTCAGCTTTCTCAGCAGCAGCTTTTTCGGCTTCAGCTTTTTCGGCAGCAGCTTTTTCGGCTTCAGCTTTCTCAGCAGCAGCTTTTTCGGCAGCAGCTTTCTCAGTTTCTACTTCCAAGGCTTCCAGTTCGGCTTCCTTCGCCTCAATGGCGGCTTTCAGTTTGGCATTGGTGTCCAGACCTGAGATATCAATCCCCAGGTCTGTACACTTTTGCAATAATTCAGCTTTATTCATTTTTTAGAATTTTGCTATTAGACTGCGGTGAATCCGTCTTCACCGTAATATTTCTGGTTCAAAGCTGTAGAGCCAAGACCTAGTGTCGCGTTTGAATAGTTGGAAACATATACCAACTGGTTGATAAGGAAATCATATCCTTTCCAGAATTCCATAAAGAATTTCACTTTATAGTCTTGGATCTGAATGTCTGTAATTGCCGGTTCATTGTCAAAAACATCGATCAACCTTTTGAAGTTGTTCTCTGTAGTTGCGAAGATCAAATCAGAATCCATTCCTGGTATTCCAACGATCTCTCTTTTTCCAACCCGGGTTTTCATCGCGTCATCCTGGAACTTGTTCTGGCCAAATTTGTCCTCATAGTTCATCCCGTAACGTTCCTTATTGTTTTCACTCATGAAGATCTTCTTGATCTTCCCTTTTGTTTTGGAAGGAAGGCCTCTTTCATACTTGGTGACTTCATCCACAATATTGGAATCTGTCAACGCGTTCATTGGAATTCGGTAAGGCGTGTGGTCTGTTGCAACCGCAGGATCCAACGCAAGAAGGTTGGCAAGGATCTGCTCGATTCCGTTCATGGAGAATCCAAATTCTGCCAAACGAGCAGCATCATAAACTCCTTTTACAGATAATGTGGCAAGGTTATCAAGCACCTTCGGAAGCAATTCATTCTCGATGATGTACTTTGAAACAGGCATATCTGCCGGTTTTTTGTCTTCTGCATAAAGCTCAGCCCAGTAGGAGTGAAGAATATCAGCGGGAACCAAAGCGAAATTCACTTTTTGTTGATAATTCTTCAGGGTTTTGGTCTCAATTTGTACGGCTCCAAGTTCGTTAAAACCTGCGCTTGAGAATCCCTGCACCACATTGCTTAACAAGGTGTGCCCTTGTGGGAATTGACCTTTGATTTTTGTGAGAGGCTGCGTGTGTAAATCCAGAACATTCTGCGCGCGGTTGATTGCGGCAGAGATTAATGTAGGATTGTTAGCGAGGTATGTGTTTGCCTCTTTTACAACGTCATTGATGTTGATTGTTGCCATTTTTTACTTGGTATTATAGATTGATGAAGTGAAGTCGATGTAAGCGTGTTCAGCTGCTGGAGCATCATAGGCCGCTCCGGCTGTGTGAGAAGCGCCCGGTTTCCCGTTAAGCTCCTGGATCTTCGCTGTAAGTGCAGTCTGAATTTCTTCAGAAGTTGCATTCTCAGCAATGTTTTCAACGCCGGCCTCGGTGGCAACGGCTTTTAATTGCACTAAAACACTTTCTGAAGTTGCAGTTGCAGCCTCTAAAGCGGTTTGTGCGGTGGCTTTTTCAGCAGCAAGATCAGCTTCGGCAGTTGCCTTGGCATCATTCGCGGCCTGAACATCAGCGGCCGATGCCGTTAACTGATCTTCGATCACCTGTTTTTGGTCCTCATTCAAAAAACTTCCGTCTTCCGTACTGGCCAAAGGCTCAGATAATCCAAGGACAGCTTCCAAATTAGGATAAGAATTAGGTTTGCTCATGTTGGTTTGGGTATTATTAATATTAGAATTTGATAACTCGAAAACTTTATCGACTGCATCCTGGAGCGTTCCAAGAGAATCTATGAGACCTTTTTTAAGGGCTGCGGGACCGCTATAGGTAGCTCCTTTAAAAACATCTTCAGAAACATTTGGTCTTGCTGCTTTTATATCGGCAATGAAATCATCAACCAGAGGATTCAACTCCTCTTTGATGTATGCCTTGTAATCGCCTGCCAGAGCATCGCGATATGCTTTATTTTTTTCTGTGGATTTTTCTGCGTAGATCGTGTGGATCTTCACTCCCTGCTTTTCATAATATCCAGAGAGATCCAGCATTTGAGTATACGCGCCAATGGATCCAATTGCTTCTGCTCTTTTATTGGCAACAATATGACTTGCAGCACTTCCTATATAATAACCTGCACTTGCCATTAATCCGCTTGTATAGGTAACAACCGGTTTAGGGTAAGTCTTCAGATAATCATAAAATTCAGGAGTTCCGTAAGCTTGTCCACCTCCGCTGTCGATATCTAAAACAACTCCTGCAATAGCAGCATTGTTTTTTAATCTTTCCAGGGCAGCGATCTTACTTTGCGTTCCAGATGGACCGCATTGCTGATCATATTTGTAAATGGGTGATTTTATGTTTAAAACAGCAACTACTTTTTGTTGACTCTCTTCAGGTCCATCGTTGACAGCTAATGAATTTCCGGCTGCATTAATTAAGGAAGCAACTGGGTTTTCTTTCTCTACTTTAGAGACTCCTGTTTTTCCATCCAAAAGGTTGAACAGCATTGGCAAATGACTTTCGGCATAAGCCATATCAATATACCAGGGGCGATTCAATAAAGAGTGTAGGTTGCTTATAGACATCAATTGAGATTGTGAACAATAATTCAATCACAATATTAAAAGGATGCCAAAACCTAAAAAAGGACACGCCCCAAACTTAGCAGTTTGAGGCGTTTAGATAGGTGTCCGGTTGAAAAGGTACGTTTAGGGCGTTTAGTTTTAATTTGGTTAAAAAGATACATCGATGCCTTCGAGGGCCTATAAACTTCCGGCCAAAGAAAACGCCAGTCCGCGATCTATTACAGGAAAGTCGGTTTCTTTTCCTGCAAAGTATTTCGCGGCTCCATAGGTCTCCCCGGCCATTGCAAGGTTGTATCCTTTAAGGGCGGCAGGGGTTGGTGCGTGGAGTTCATCATAAGTAAATAGCAGCGGCTGTTCACTGGTGCCGTATAAATGAGAATGCGAATGACGCACTACAAATGCCACCACCAGTTTATTATTAAAACTTTCCAGCAGCCCTTGAATTGCGGCATCCTGCGGAATAAGCGGCAGGGAAACGCTGTGGCGGTATTGTTTGTTTTCATTCACCAGGGCGGTATTGGAGGATAAGGAAAATTTCTCAGGGATAAAAGGGATCACCATCGCCTGGAATGCTGCCGGCAGAGAATTCACCACGCTCAAAACTTCCTCGTCCGGGGTTAGGTGGTTGAATTTTGGAAGTTGGGTAGCTTCAATAATTACGATTTTAAAAAAAGTATCGAAGCTGGATTCATTAAAAATGTTACAAAGGTTCTGGATCATGGTGCTTTTTTTTATGGACAATTTTCCCAAACATTTTTTTTGTCCTTTTTTTAGGGACAAAAATCCCGAGTGGGAAAATTGTCCCTTTTTTAGGGACAAAATATTTTTAGGGGAAAATTATCCGTGTGCCGGTATTAGTTTTAAATTTAGGTCAATCGCGTCCTTCCGTCGCTTAAAATCACGGTACAGCGTATCCAGTTTAATGTCATCCTCGGTAATATTATACACCATTAAAAAGGTACGTATGGAGTCTAAATACTTCGCGGCATCTATTCCTTTGTTGATCATGATATGGTAAAAAAGCTCTTCGCGAAACATCTTATCTACCTGGTCATTGAAGAGCTGGGCGTTCTCACTTGTAATATGCATCCCAAGCCTTTTAAAATGCTCTTCCTGCACCGTGACTTTAAAAACTTTGGTAAAGATTAGTTTTCCGGGCTTCACATCCGGGTTGCGGCCGTGCAGGCTTAAAGCAAGGCTGCCGAAGGAGGTATGCCTGCTGGCGGTGATATGGTCACTGCCACATCGGGTTATTAAATACTTGTAAACGTGATCTGCAACCGGGAAATGCTGAGTGATTGAATAATCTACAGGGGGAGGCATAGGCAAGGCGGATTTTGGTTTTATCAAATATATGTTAAAATCCAATGTAAAAAAAGGGACTTATACCTGTAAATGTGGGAATTATGAAAATAAGATTATAAAAAGTAGGACCCTTAAAAAATTCAAGGTTTGAAAGTTAGAAGATTAAAAAATATAAACGCAACTCTTAAAGTATTGGTTTAAGAGGTACGTTTAGCGACATGTTAGCAAACAGTTCTTTAATCATCCATAGGTTTATCTTCCGTATCTCCCGTAGCCCACTCTAAGGCAGCTTTTACACCATCTTCATAGCTCATTCCTCTAAACCCTTCACCGTTTTCTTGTGCAGAAGTAGCTCTATCAATCTCGTTGTACATTTGGTCTGTTGTTCTCATTTTTAATTTATTTAGTTATTAATATTAATTCTCATTAAACCGATTTGCTAACAGTTAGTGATTTTTAAGTTTTAGTATTTTAAGTCTATTTCTCCACCAAGCTACATTATGCACACCCACAGATTCCCAAGGCTCAAGCATAAACACCCAAGCCATAACTAAGTAAAATCTACATTCTAATTTTTTCATGTCGTATTATTTTTATTTACTAACGAAAACTATTGGTTCTGTCTCTGTGATTAAGTAGTGCTGCCAATAATCGCAGGATTTCAACCTACGCCATTGGCTATGCAAAGAGTCATAAAGTTTAGATTCCATTGCTAGTATTTTACTACCTATCTTAATTTCTTGCTTATCATTCCATAAAACTAATTCAGTTGAAGAATGAGTTCCTATTTTTGCTTGTATTCTTGGTTTGTGATACATAATTTTAATTTAATTAAACCGATTTGATAACATTATATAAAAACCATAGAAAAAACGGTTTTTATACTGGGCGTTAGCGGTAATTGTTTTTAAGGTTTAAAATTGATTCTACATCTACTCTATACCTCACAGGTTGGAAAACTTCACCAGTTTCGTATTTATCAATCCTTGCTTTTTCAGCTGCTAAATCCAATGTAGCGTCACAAGCTCTTCTCATAAGTTCATCCACTTCATTGTCAGAATATATCCGTCCTGAACCGTTATAAGTTTCCTTTAAATACTGCTCTTTAATTTTTTGTAAGTCCATAATTATATTTTTACTTATTAATTTAACCCCGCTAACATCATATAAAAGCAAGCGGAAGCTTGTTTGTAAATACGCCTGCTTTTATACCGGGCGTTAGCAAACAGTTAGTCATCTTGTACGGCTTCCATACCAACATAAATACCTTCACCTACGATTGCGTCTTTTTCGTGTCCTACGTCACTTGAAGGAGTGTTTACAGGTGACATGACACCGTGCCAAGAACTACCTCCCAACCCTTTACCTTCATTAAATTCATAACCTTCTTTTATCACGTACATATAGCAATCTCCAGTGTCATAAACTACTCTACAACCTTCAGGACATTCTTCTTCTATTAGTTTTTTAAGTTTCTTATAGAATGATTTTGGATTTTTCATATTTTATAAATTATTTAATTAAACCGATTTGCTAACACTGTATAAAAACCATAGAAAAAACGGTTTTTATACCGGGCGTTACTTCTATTCTAAATTTATTACCTGGTACAAGTCGTCTACCTTTTGGAAGGCCGGGATCTTTAAACTTGCAGCAATGGCAATTTCCAGTTTGGCACCAGGAGAAGTATTGCAGCAGGGTAATAAATACACGGCATCGCACAAACATAGCGCAGCAATACATTTCTTCATAGCTTCTTCCCAGGTCGCGTTAGGATTATTGACCAGGTTAATAGGATTGATAGCCTCAAAACCCCTCGCGATGACTTCTTCTTCGGCTCTTTTGAATTTCAATCGGACCTCCATAGAATCCAATCCGGTTACTTTCCCGGCGATGTAGATATTTTTTTTCATTGTGCCACTGTTTTAAGTTGTTTTTTTAAAGCAATTTCCAGCAGCTTTAAAACCGTATCCCGGTTTTTATTCTCTTTTTCATTTGCAATTGCCAGGCGTAAATCTTGAATTTCTGGCAATCCAAATTTTAAACTGTCCCGTATGTCTTTGATGTTTCCACGTTGGTTTATTAGAAATTTTTTCATAATTATTTAGCGTTAGTGATTGGAAATATTAATTTTGAATTGATACCGTCGCGGACTTTTATTTTACCGGCCGTGTGCAGTTCCTTGAGCAGCGGACGTACACTGGAAATCCCAATGCCAGCCTTTACCGAAAGCTGAACGATGGAGATCCCGCATTTGCCACCGGTGGCTTTGTGGTTTTCCTCTATGATCTGGAGAAGGTTGGTCATAGTTCCATTAATTCTTTAACCTTCTGAAGCTTGAAAGTGTCGGATAGGGTTTTACATTCAACAACATCATAACCCCTATCTTTTAATTCATCAATAAGATCTTGTGTATAAAAGTCATCCACATAAGTTTTGGGGCAATCCCTTTCCTTTATCATATCAAATTCCTCTCTGGCATAATCTTCTACGTCTGAAGAATTTATTTGTTCCAGGATAAACACGTCAAAATCTCCGTGGTGTTCATCACGGGAATACTCTTTTTCCCTTTCAAATCGTTGACCGTCTTTCCATTCTGTTTCAGAAATGGTAATTTTTTCAATACTCATAATCTCAATTTTAGCGTTAGTTAAAGTTTAATTCACTGTTAATAGACAAGGTTTTATCACTTGTCCTGGGCAATTCCTGAAAAAGAACATCACACAACCGCCTTAAAATTGCCTGGTCCAAATGATTGTCACAATGGTTTGAATAATGCTGCAGGGCATCAAACAAGACAAAAGCGGTGAAGGTTTCCATTTTTATGTTAACCAACTTCGCCTGGAACCGGTTGGTGATCTTCTTTAAAAGTTCGTATCTGAATGCCTGCAGCATGGAAATATGAATGTATTGCTGCGCGCTGTGCTCCTGCTCCAGTAATGCCAGAAGATCCTGATGGTATTTCTCGCAGGAATTCGCGATCACTCCTAAATCGTGCTGATTGATCTTTCCAAGGCTAATTTTTGGACTTGTGTAACTCATAATGCTGTTTTTTTGAAGTAGGCCTGTCTCTGCCCGTTAATGTAGAACTGAAGGACGTTCGCAGCTGCGCAAAACTCAGGGTGCTTTCTAATATTGGCCTCCATTTTTTCTGCAATCCTGTAAACCTCGTATTTATTGTATTTCAGGAAAGAATACCAAACGGGGTTGTATTGATCTCCATTTGCCCTGGTAAGTTTCAAATTCTCATGACCATTTTTAAGAAGGATCACCATTCTCACTTTGCTGCAGCGCGGGCAATAGGTCTTGTTATTCAGGCCGCATTTGCATTTAATTTCACTCATTTATAAATCAATTTTAGCGTTAGTTTTTACTTTTTTTGAACTTTAAACTTTTGACATTTCCTTCTTGATAAGCGTATTCAATCCGGCATTCACCTGTTTGTTACAGTTTTGTCTTACAAATTCGTAAACCCGGTCTAGGCTTATTTTCCCTTTCATCATTTGGCGAATTTTCTCGCGGGCTTTTGAAACATCGGTCTTATGCCTGGAGGAATTTGCGGCAGCAACTTTGCGTTTTTTCTTGCTGGCGATCTTCTCAAGGTCCAGACGGAAAGTTTTTAAGGCATATTCAAATGAATTATTCTCTTTAAAAGTCCGTGCAGGATCAAAATAAAGGCTCGGGAAGCTTGGGTTCCAGCCGGGATGTGCTTTTTTGTATTTTTTAACCTCCCGCAGCACCTCGATGCATTTTTTCCAGTGGTTTATTAGCGAATCTTTCTTGAAAGTTTTTCCGGTGAAACTCTGGAAGGAATCTGCAAGCCAATATTTATAAGCATTCATCCAACTTCCGGGGTGCACTTCGAGATCTTCAAAAAGACTGGCCGAAAATTTAAAAACATCCTGAATAGCCAGTTCTTTGAAGTCTTCCGGATGCATCGCTCCCGAAAAAGCTTCCCTCTGGGCGTATTCTTCAGGGATTGGACGGTAATTTTTGTGTTTCCCGGCGGAAAGATCCTGCGCCAGTTGGGTTTTATCATCCAAGGTGTCCATCAAAACCGCGCTCAGTTCGTTTTTTTCGGCTAAATAGTCGATTCCTTTTTTAATAAAATCGGCTGGCCGCCGGGCCCCGGTGAATTTTTTCTTTTTTTCTTTTTCCGGTCTGTTAGGAGCAATGGAATTTTTTCCATCTTGCCTTTTGGGTGTTTTAGTAGTTTCTTTGGTACAACTGGATGGCGATTTGCTTTCGGGCAAATCTCCTTCTTCCCTTATCTTAAACTTATTGATAGTGTTTCTACTAGATACATTACTATGCGGAACTTTGTTCGTTTGTGATGGTGTAAGTAACTGATTATCAGTAACCGTCTTTTTTGAAGATCCGTTGTCGGTGATGTCTAAAACCTGCGGGTTAAAGGCTATTTTAATGGGCCTGTTGGGTCCGTGATATGAGTATCCGGTTAACACCCCGGCCTCTTCCAAACGTTCCCTGTGTGCCCTTACAGACTCCACGGTAACGGGGAGAACTTTCACCCCGTTCCGCTCGGACTCGATGATCTTGTTGGGGTAGATCTCCATTTTTGGCAATTCTGAAGCTACGGAAACTCCCAGTGTTAAGCGGAATTCCTTTCTTCGGTACAGTTGTGCATTGTATTGATAAAGTAGGGCTATAAAGTATTTTTCTGTTTCAGGCTTCACGGGTTGCTTCAGGTTTTTCTTCCGAAGCTGAAATCCGTTCTTTGTATTGTATTCCTCCACCGCCTCGTTGTATTCTTCCGGCGTGTGGTCCTTCATCATATTCTTCCAGATCTGTTCTTTTACCTTCTGCTCTACAGAAATAACCGCAGTCTTCCTGAAACGGATCACCTGTTTATTGTATTTCCGAATGGGCGCTTGGTCTATCCACAACTGCATGTTGTATTTGTAGATAAACTGGTTGTATTTGGCAATGCTGGCGGCAATGTTGGCCGTGGTGAGAATGGGGTGAACAAAAGCGTTCTCATTTACCGTGTCCTCTTTTTTATAAAAGAAATTGTTCGCTTTGGCCGTGGTGGCCATAAAGTTTTGCGCGAGATTTCCAATACTGCGGGGGGAGGTTATATTCATTCGTTACTTTTTAAAATTATCGGTAGGTTTCCCATCCCGAAGTTTCAGGTTTTCAAAAAAAATATTTTAAACCAGTCCGGTAATAGACACCTAGCCTAATTAGGGCAGACTGGTTTAAGGCAGCTTTCAACTTGCCTTTGGGTGTGGCGCGGGCAGGATTCGAACCTGCGTCCTCCGGGTTATGAGCCCAGCGAGCTACCAACTGCTCTACCGCACTGTTTTCCCGTCTTTCCGGGATGTCAACATTTCCGACCTTCTGGCATTTTTTGCCGCGATATCCTTAGCCGTTTTGGGGAGCGCACCTCTCAATCACGTGTCCTTGTCTCCAGTTCCTTAGCGACACGTGCCGGTTTAGCTCTTATTCATAATTTCAGAAACAAGGATCTCCAGGTTCTCTGGCCTGTATTTATCGCCAATCCTGTTGAAGATGTCTTTTTTCTTTTTGGACCTGGCAACCTGCCGGGGGCTGAGCATCTTTCTTATCTTCTCTGCAAACAAATGCTGCTCGTCCTCCGGAAGGGCGGAGAAGAGCGGCATTAAAGTATCTGCAGTGAATTGAGACATTGTTTTTGTTTTAGTGGTTTTCTGAAAAAATTTCAGCAGACATTTCTTCTCTTTTTTTAAGCTCCTGATCCTGTTGTTGCAAACAAGATTTTATGCTAACCGTTTCACTGCAAATACAGGACGAAGCATTTATATTTTTAGTTTTTTCGCTCATTATTCCACAAAATTGGGGGTTAAACTTTCTGAATAAAAGGACACTTGTTTTTCCTTGTATTTCCGGATCTGCATCCGGTAAATAGCCCTTAAATCGGCTTTTTCCTTTTCACAAAAATTGCTTATATCAACAAAAATCAAGTTTTCTTCCAACTGGGCTATGGAGCGTTGAATTTGTTCGGGGGAATTAACGTTTATCATATTGCAGGAGAATAAAATCTAAGGATCCTTTGCCTCATTGCCGCGAGCATAAGACCCGGCTTTGTTTGGATTCCCGTTTTGTTAAAAAGTTCCTTTTTATGCTGGTTGTACGTAGAATGTGCGATTCCCATATGGAGTGCTATCACTTCATCTTTGTGATCCTGTGCCATAAGGTCTATCATTATAAGCTCGCGCTCCTTTAAGGGGCAGCCATTGAGTTTTATTCTTTTAAATTTCAGGGAAATGCAGTCCTTGGAGTGCCGGTAATTTTCCGGCTCCTGCAGTTCTTCATTAACCAGATCCGGCTTTCCGTCAAGGCCTCCGTACATAAAGTAGGTGTAAAGCTCTACCTGGCGCGTAAAGGAAACAAAGCTTCCTTCCTCAACCCTGCAGGAAATGTGCTGCACTGCTTCGGCGTTGGATTTATAGGCGTTGACAAGTCTGGAGAAATCCCCAGGGCTCAATTTTTTGAAAGAATGCACCTTTCCGTTCTGGATCCATTGTACTTCCAGTGTTTCCTGAATTCCGAAAAATTCGATGCCGCAATCTTGTTTGAGCAGACCCGCAATTAAATGTTGCGAATGTTGTAGCGATGTTGTAGTTTTGTCTTTCATTTGTCGTCTGATTTAAGCGTTAGTGACTGGTGAGAATCTGCCTGGAGCTCTAACTCCGGGCTTTCTTTTTTGTAATTCTTAAGTGTCAACATAACAGGTTAATAATTGGTTTTTAATTTAAGCGTTAGTGACCATGTAAGTGTCCAGCAACCGGCCGGGCAATTAAGCGTGGTAAGATTCTTCTATTCCTTCAGCTTTTTCAAATTCGCTGTTTATTTTGTGTACTTCCAGGATGGTAAAAAATATGGCTGCCATTCCAAGAATGATCATAAACACGATCCAGCGGTCCTGGTGTAAAAGTTTATCCTCCACATTGAGTTCAATTTTTTTATTCCTGCTCATCGAGTTCTTTTTTGGTATTGGCAATAATTTCATTTCTTCGTTCCTGCTCGGCCTTTAGGATAGCCGGATATTCCGCAACAAAATCAAATATTCCCTGTTCAATTTTTGGATTTGCTTTCCTTCCGTTAAACACTTCAGAGATCACCATACTGTGGTAAGGGGTTTCAGTTCTGCTAAAAATTTTCTTATCATAGAAGTACATGGAAATCTTGGCAATGTGCTTGAATCCAATAATTTCCAACATCTCTTTTCTTTGTTCCTGACTAATCATACTATTCTTCTATTGTTTTAACCAAATCAATACTATATATTTGATTGAGGTATTAACCTTAGCAAATATAACACAAACATTTACTAACATACAAACATTTTGTTAGTTTTTGTTTGTAAATTTTTACAATACATCGGGAATGGCCGTGAAACAAGGGGTTCAGGGGATGAAAACACAAAGGGAGGAGCTACTCAATTGGTTGGTTGAGTTCCTAAACAAAAAAATCGGATCATATTATGACGCCAGGGGGTTGTTTGAACAAAAGTTGAAAATACAAGACCGCGCGTTACTTGATTCCATACTGGAGGAGCTCATCCAATATGAATGGATCAAAACAGGAGAAGACAAGTATATGGTCTCCCTGAGCTATAAGGGGAGGGAATTGCTTGAGAAGCACGGCAGTTATTCGGGGTTTTCTAACTCCCAGCGATGGAGGAAAAGGATCATTACGTGTAAAAATACATTAACTGCCTGGAGTACAATCATAACGACAATAAGTACAGTGGGTATGTTCATTTTTGCGGGTTTAGCTTATAAAAGTGACAATGAAAATGATCGTTTAGAGAAAATAAATAATGAATTAAAACAAAAAATTGATTCTTTAAGCAGGAAGGAAGTGCCAAAAACGATTAAGGTTCCTCCCAAAAAATAAATATACAAACAAATGCCAACATCGTGAAAAACAGTCAAGAAATTTTATCTGAATTATTAGCCTATCTTAAAATAAGCGCTAACAAATTGGCATCTGAAATTGGCTTAAAAGCGAACACAAGTATTTATTATGTGAAAAACGGTAGAAATAATATCAGTCCTGATCTTGCAAAAAAAATTACAAACCGATATCCTAAAATTAACTACAATTGGTTATTAACCGGGGAAGGGGAGGTGCTGAAGAGTGAATATGCGCAGGAAGAGGAAAAACATGATTCCCCGAATGTTGAAGATGAAAAGATTACAGTTAAGGAATTTCACGATAGTATAAAAAGAGATCTAAAAGCATTAAGTGAAGGAATGACCCACAACTTTGAAGTGGTTAGCAACGGTTTAATTACCTCGCTCCAGGGCCAGCGTAAAATCCTTGATTTCATAGAAAAATTAAATGCAGAAGAGATCTCCAAAGCAACTTCAAAGCTCGATGAGCTTTTGAAAGAGCGTAAATAAAAAAACAGCTATCCCTATATAGCTTTAAAAAAGTAACTAATTAAATATTTGATATGAGGGTAATTAAAATTTTAGCTTACCTATTCATTGGCTTTATCGGGATTTTTGTTATAGCGGCGGTATTTGGAGGTAATGATAGGGAAGAGAAACAGTTGGCTATGGAGAAAAAGCATTGTGCTCTAATCTGGGAAACAATGTCTCCGGAAGAAAAAGAACTTGCCCTGAATGAGTTCATAGAGGAATCCGGTTCTCCGAGCAAAAGCAATATTCCCTTAGAATTTGTTGTGGTAGACCTTCTAAAAGGAAATGTGAAATATCCAGAAACCATTATTGTTGACGAAAAAAAGCTTGATTCGTATATATACATGAGCCCTTCCACAGGGTCCATCGCGAATGTTGATGAAGGATTAATCAATTATTACAAAGCTTTTACCGCAAAAAACAAGCTTAACATGGATGTTAGAATGAGAATGGATCTTCAGTTAAAATACACCGGAGGCTGCAAAGGTTTTAAACTTGTTTCCTTTAATGTTGAGTAATTTGAAAAAAGAACGGTTACCCGTCCTCAAAATATTCCTCGATTCTACATTGCTCCTCCGGGGAATACTTTTTTCTGTTTTTAATGAAGTCTAGGTAAAGTTCCAGGCGTTCAATAGCGCTTAGCCTGGTTAACTGGTCAATCATAATAGGTTGGGTTCAAATTAGTGTATTGAACAGCGTAGGGACTGAACCTGTTAAAAATAGAATACTAATAACTAAATAAATAAATAATGGGCATGAGACGTTTTATGAGTAATCCTAAAAAAAGAAATAATAATAATTTAAGAGAGGATCTTGAAAAGTTATTATCCATTGATTTCGGAAATCTTTCCGGTTTTTCAAATAAACCGAAAAAAGCATCAAATGAAAAAACTGAGGAGGGTTTTGTAGATTACCAAAAGAACCTTAATCCTGGAGAAAATGAAATATTTGATACCATCACAGTTTCAACTCATGAAGATCAGCCGTGGGTTTACAGCTTTTCAAGTAAAAAAGGAAAGAATATAAATACTTCAGATCTTGAAGTTTTCACGAATAAACTGGTAGATATAAACGGAACCGACGATTCGGGAAAAGATTCAATAGAGCCTTCAGAAATTGAGGATATCCAAGGCAAAACGGAGTGGGCTGGCAGAAACTGGACAAATCGAGAGTCATATCCTTTATCTATTTCGGAAACCAATAAAAATATATTAGTTCTCCAGGTAGAGTTTACTGGTTAGGGGTCTACTGCGGGGCCTAGAATTTTTTAAAGTTTTGGATTTGAATTTTTTTAATTAACTAAAAATCAATAGGATAAATTATTAAATGTGGTTGGAGTAGTACTTAAAATCCAATGATCAGCAACGGTCGTGCGGGTTCAAGTCCCGCTCCGAGTACTTTAAAACCCCTATTAACACAGGGGTTTTCTTGTTTTTTATCCTCTCTCATTGCTATGAAGATCGAGGTAATTTTAACAAAAGGGCCTACAGAGGGGCCTAGTTCTTACAAAGTAATTTTGAAGAAAAGACTGTATTCTGATCCCAAACTTCACATCCCGAAAAATAACGGGAAGCCTGTTATTGATAAAGATCGGCCTTGGTATGTTTATTTCTATTGGAGAAGCACCGGTGATAAACTGGATAAGAAATTCCGGTACAAAAAAGGGATCAATTCATTCAAGACTGTCAAAGAAAGGAAGGAAATAGGGAAAGCGCTCGTTAAGGGATACCAGGAAGCACTTGATAGGGGATGGAGTCCAGAAACAAAATCAGTTCCAAAGAAGCGAAGCTCGAGATCTGATTTTATGACGGTTGAAAAGGCGCTGAAATACGCTATGCAGATCAAGAAATCCGGAAGTAAAAAGCTACCAACGCTCACCGGCTATGAATTTCACATGAACCGGTTCCTGGATTGGTGCAAAAGTCAGGGCTATCTTGGAATCGATATAAAAGAATTCACCGTTGATCAGTTTTATGAATTTCACGACTGGTTAAGATTTGATTACCTGGTGGAGGCCACAAAGGAACCTTTGACCGGGACTTCCATAAATAATCACAAAAGAAGCCTCTCTGCGCTGTTTACCACACTCAAAAATGAAAGGCTTGTCCCGGTAAATTTCATCCGGGACATTCCCATGGTGGACCAGGAACCAGTGAACAATAAAGCTTTTACAGCTGAAGATCTGGTTAAACTTAAGGCTGAAATGGAGAAGAGTGATCCTCATTTAATCCCATTTTTTAGCTTTATACTTTATCCGTTATTGCGACCTGTGGAAATTTGCCGACTCAAAATAAACTCCTTCAATACCGATAAATGGTTATTCTCTGTGCAAACAAAAACAGAGGTTTTAAGCCATAAAAGGATCATCGAAAAAATAAAACCTGTTCTGGAGACAATGGAAATCGAGAAATATCCGGGAAGTTTTCACCTGTTCACCAACAAAAACCAACCTGCAGACTGGGATGTTCCAGAAAAAAGCAAGGTGGACCACTTTGGAAAACGCTTCAAGAAAATTAAGGATGCGCTTGGTTATGGCCGCGAATATGGATTATACTCTGGACGGCATACGGCAATTATGGATCTTTACAATGCCAAGCTTGGCGATGGAATGGGAGAAATGGAGATCATGTTGAGCCTGATGCCGCACACTGGACACAAATCTATTTCCGGGATCAAAAATTATCTTCGAAAACACAAACAATCTATCCCTGCGGATCACTCCCATATTTATACGATAAACTTCTAGCCTTTGAAAAATAAAATTACAATAATTAAAAATATAGCTGAGAGAAAGGCTAGAAGAAAAATCAAAAGAAACAAAGCTTTCCGAAGGAGACGCAGTGTTCACAGAAAGACAGGCAATAAAAGCAAGTTGCTAGACAATTTTTACGATTTTGAAAAAAATGTAATACTGAAAAAGCCTTGTGAAGAGTTCACTCTTCTTGATAACACAGAGGAAGTTATAAGCTACCTTCAAGAACTGAAGTCGTACAAAAGTAAATCTTCAGACGTAGATAAAATCATTGTGGATTTGCGAGGAATAAAAAAAATAGACATTGGCGCAATATGTATTTTGTTATCCGTTGTAGAAGAGTTGTCCCTAAGTAATATAGAAATTGAAGGCAATTTTCCCGAAGATGAAGCTTGTAAAAAGATTTTTAAAGAATCGGGTTTTTTGGCTCACATGAAAAATTTAACAGGAAATAAATTTGCTCCACCGGAAAATAAGAACTTAATAATTAAACAGGGTCGAGGAACTACCAAGAACAGAGAAATTGGAATTGCCGTAAAAGAAGCCATGGAAAAAATAACTGGAACCCCTTCACATTATCATCCAGTATATAGCATTATACAAGAAATTAATGGGAATGCTGTTGAGCACGCCTATAGTGAAAATGAGCATTGGTTATTTGCGTTTAATTATAATCCGGTGACTAATAGAGTAATTTTTACATTCGCTGATAATGGTTATGGCATTTTAAAAACTTTAAAAAAGAAGTTTAGTCAACAAATAGCGGATGAGTTCAAAAACCGTTCAGATTCTGAAATCTTATTAAGGGCTTTTAATAAAAAATACAGTTCCAGGCATGTTGACCAAGGCAACAGAAATAAAGGCCTACCTCTTTTAAATAAGATACAGCGCCAAAAAGAAGTTAAAAATTTAATTGTAATTACAAATAAAGTATCTTTGCACCTAGAGAAAGGCTCTGTTAGAGATCTGAATTCTTACTTCAGTGGAACTTTTTATTATTGGGAATTAGATGCAGAGTGTATTGAAAATGGCAGAAAAAGTAACTAAATACAGTGTTCTTGAGTTTACAGAATATCCCGGTCCGAGATATCAAACGCAAGGAACGCATTCAGGTGAAGAATTTTTTCAAGAAGTGTTAAAGCCGCTTTTTGAGAAATTGCTTTTGGAAGAAAAGAAGGATCCTGAAAATGATTATTTCCTAGAAGTTAATCTAGATAGTACTGCAGGATATGCCTCCTCCTTTTTAGATGAAGCTTTTGGTAATCTTGCTTATGAATTTTCTCAAGAAGTAGTAATTCCTCGATTGAGAATTATTTCAAATGAGGAGCCTGATTGGGTATCTGTGATTAAGAATGAAACTGTTGCTGAATGGGAGCAGAAACGGGTAAATGGAATACCTCGAAAACCACATTTTGAAAAAAGAAAATAAGTTTATAAACATATATACAATTGTTTCTTTTATTGGAGGTTTTCTACTCTTCCTACTTTTTTACTCTCTAATTAAGCTTTTTGAAGATTTTAGTGCCACTAATACAATCGAGGTAATATCTATATTAGTCAATCTCGGTTTTGGGGTAATCATATTTTTTCTTGTTGAGAAGAAAATTGGTGATGATCGAGCTGTAAAAGATCTTTTCATTCAGGATGTAAAAGACATAAAATCCAACTATAAGGCTTTTCTAATAAAATTGAATCACGGTTCATGTAATTCTAAAGAAATTAACAAGTGGTTCAAACTAATGAGTATTAATATTCAACAGTTTGAGTATTTTGTTTCCAAGGAATTTGGAATTGAGAAGGATAAATTAAAACTTCAAGAATTTAATCGAAAAATGCAGAAGTCTATAACGGGGAGTCCAGAATTTAATGAAAATTTTAATAATCCTGTAATAGAATTTGAAATCGTTACAACTTTACAAATTATAGAGTTAAATAAGGAGTTTAAGCACGCTCTAACGGATGTTACGGTAAAAATTACCAGAGCGTAGCCTAACATCCTATTTTTATCTCCTCAAGATTAAAACGTCTCACTTTCCACACTTACCTTCATCGTTTTTTCACTTAAAAACTTCCTTTGTAATTTCTTGAGCACGTGCAGCTCGGTGTATTTGTAGCTTAATTCCTCTATGGAAATGCGTTCATAGACCGAACATTCAAAGGTTTCTTTGAAGCTTTTGGAATGCACGCGGTAATTTAACCACAACTCCCAAAAGGATAAAAATACATTTTGCAGGAATAACTGCCGGATGAGGGTTGGAGAACACAAAGGTTTTCCGTTCACCAGACCGTCATATACGCAAAAATCTATGGCCGATCTGTTTTCGGGCAAAACGGCGGTTAAAATATTTAGGTTTTGTTCCACAATTGCCGGCTGCACGTCCATTTCTATAGTGATGATCTCATCGCCTTCTTCTTCCAGTTCAGAATATATCTGTCCGTTGTCGTTGTAAAATATGCGCTCGCCATTGGCATAGGAAAGCTTGTAGAATCTGTTGGAATTGTGTTTTTTATTGGGCTGCGGAATTTCGAGGTGGGAATGATCCTCCCTTTGCTTCAGCAAAATGGAATCCTGGGTAAAATCTATGTTCACAATGGAATCGCCAATATTAAAATCCAAATTGAGCCAGTTCTTTACTTCATTCACAAACTCGCCAAAATCCATATCCGGCATAAAATTCGCCAGGGAAAAATACGTTGGGAATTCATTGAGCCTTCCATCATTAAATAAAAATTCAAACTGGTTGAATGGCGCAATGCTTTCGGGTTGCCAGTTCAGGGTAAGTTCTATCTTGATGGTGTCAAACGTGGTTTCTGGGGTGATGTTTATTTTTAATTCGTGCTCTATTTTTACCCGGTTGTTTTCAGATTTAGCCGAATACAAGGTTGTTTCGGCTAAAGTTCCGGCGTCTATCTGCAAAACTTTCAGCTCAAAAAACTGCGCGGTAACGGGATCCAGGTTCAGGTTGAATTTCAGGTCATAAGTGCCTTCAAATTCCGCAGTAAATTGGCGCCTGTAGATGGCAACATTCCGCATATTGCTGCGAATTACTTCATCCGGAATCGCAAAAGAGAAACTTTGAAACTGAGATCCTTTAAAGCGTTCCAAATAGGTGTCTGGCATAAACAGCACTTTCCGAAGCAGGGCATTATCCACCGCAGGACCGCCTATGGTTTTTCCTTCCAGGGAGAAGCCGAACCTTAGTATTTCCAAGAGATAAGGAAAGGGCGTCATCACGTTGTAGTTCCTGTAAAAGATATCTGGAGTGACTTCCTGCGTAACATTTTCGACAAACTGTGTGCCGGTGTAATTGTTCATGAATCCTAGAAAATCCTCGTAATCATCGCCATCTGCAATTTTTGGGGCGTACACCATTGGAAAATTAAAGGGGGTGGCCGGCCATTCTTTGGTGATCACGGTTTTTGCGTAAGCGCGCAAATCGGGAGAGAGCACCACCGGCCATGGTAATTCTTTCAGCTTGAGATCGTACACGCCAAGCTCCTCATCTCCATAGGAAATCTGGCACTCGATGGTGCTGCCTTCAATTTCACCTAAAAACAGGGTTGCAGGATAATACCGGTCCGGTAGGATCAATTTCCCACGCACCTTGGTTTCCACGTTCGTAATGTTGTCCAGGAAAGGCAAACCTAGTTTCCCGGCAAGGTCATCATCTGTATTTATAGAAAAAGGCAGGGAAAAACTCTTGTTAATACTGTCTGAAAAAAGGTTGCTTTCCTCATTAAGCGACACGCCATACGCAGAAAGGTCTATTTCTATGTTCTTTTCGGTTTTGAATAGGATCATCTAATGGCGGCATCAAAGGTTAAATTATAATTTCTGCTGAATTGTCTCGTTTTTGAGACAGAAATGCTTCGGAAGGTTCGCACCACTTCCACACGTTCCCCGGCAATTTCCAACCACATTTTTTTACTCCGAAGGATCCCGGCGAGCCAGTTTGCCTCTGCATTGGAATATACATTTCCGGTGCCCACCTTGAAACTTTTGGGTTCCTTGATCTCTATAATGCGAGAAATCACCTTCCCGGCTTCGGCAAGGCTCACGGTTTTGCTGTCTTCTTCCTCAATGATCTCAATGGCGCCATCCAAACTCATAATTTCCGGGCAGTCCCACTGGTTGAGCCAAATCAACCTGTAGGTTGATAATTCTGATGGTTTTATAATGACATCAATACTGTGTCCTGCACAGGAAATGGTGATTTTATCGCCTCCTGAAAGGGAATAATCTGAAAGGTTTACCACAGCAGCATAAATATTGGTGGAAATTCCCAAAATTGGAACAGAACCGGTGATCGATCCTGAAATTTCTATGCTGGCGATTGATCCTTCATCATAAAAACTGAAACTTATAAGCGCATCTTTTGGAACCGTGATTGATGCAGGGATATTGGAAAGCCTGTTTTCTGTCTTAGGAGATCTTCCATTCAGGAACTTCACGTTGGCATAACTGGAGCGTTCTGTAATTGCGGTGGAATTTATCACTTTGTCATACACCGTGAAATCCATTTCCAAAGGTTTCACCGGGATAAATGCTCCGGAGGTGAAAATGGAAGGTAAGTTCTGTGGTTTTAAAAGCGCGTTGGTTTCAAGGCCTATAATGACTTCTGCCAGATCGTTGAAATAGGGCACCCTCCTGGAATAGGATTTTATTTTCCCGGAAGCGGTGCTTTCAAATTCCATAAGAGCTTCTGCATTGGAAGTCGCGGTTCCAAGTATAAGCGCGTTCCTGTCATCTGCATAATACAGCTTGCCGCTCTCGATCCCCTCGGTGAGTTCCTGAACAATCCTTAATAAAACACTGATGGTTTTTACCGAAAATCCCGTTTCCACACGAATGCTGCCGTTGTAATTTCCAAGGGCAAGCCCTTCTGTGGCCTGTGTATTTATTTGGATTGAGTTTGTCCCCACCGGTAATGAAAGCGGTGACACATTTAACCAGGGCGTTGCAGTACTTACGGTTGCAGCAAGTGAAGTTTCCACACTAACATTTGCAGTGCGCGTGGGTGCTTCTCCAAGAATTTCAGAAAAAGAAAGGCTGGTACGGGATAAGATAAGAAAATCCCCGCTCTCATCGCTGCCGGAAATAAGAAGGGAAACGGTTCCCTGCTTTACACTGGCGCCATCATCTACCTGGAACGTCGCTTCATAAAGTCCAATGGCAAGGCCGGAAACATCTACGCCAAGATCGATGGTTTGTGCAGAATTTCCGGTATTTGCAGAAAATGTCAACCAGGGCTGCGTGCCAATAATGCTCCACGCATTTTCTGTGGAAATGGTGAGCGGTTGCACTGCAGGCGCTGCCGATCCCTGGACAAAGGCAAAATTATAGGTGGTTTTTGAAAGATTAAGGGCAATGGTATCAATGATCTCCAACGTGATATTAAGGGTGTTTATCAAAGTTCCATTTGCCGATCCTCCGGAATAGGAGTAAATTTTAACAACTGCGTTATGAAATCCGGCAGAAAGATTGTTTGCAACTTCCGGATCTATGGCAACGCGGTAGGTGTAGCTGGTAATTTTCCCACTTCCGTTCCTGGTTTGTGCCTGGGTGATCATCTTGATCCAGGACGGCTGATCCATATAATTTATATTATCAACCGGGTTGCCATTATAAACCACCACATCCAAATATGGCGCTGAAAGGTATTTTTTATAGGTAAATGAAATATTTGCCATTTCTTACTTCTTTTTAATTTTTGCCCGTTCCTTAATTTTATTTAGTTTATCTGCCGCTTCCTGGCGTTTCTGCTCGGCTTCAAAGCCGAAGAATATATCCCCGGTGATATCTAAAGCTTCCAGAATAGCTTCCAAAAGTGCAATTTGCCGGGAATCTGATCTTCCGGAAGTTGGTAGCACATCAGATGCTTTTAAATCGCCAGGTGTATCACCACCGGCAGCATACAAGCCGAGTTTCTTTTTTCGTTTATTCTCCAAATAATTCAAAATGGGTGGAACTTCGGGATCTCTTCTAACCACTTCAGGAACCACGTATTCATTCACGTGAACATCTCCTGCAACTTCGTGTCCGGTAGAATCTTTGTATCCCATTCCGAAGAGATCGGTGAAACCACCACGGGCAAAACTTGTCTTGACTCCTGCTTTTGCTTTTCCAGCATTCTTTACTGCCGAAATGATCCCTGCTATCTGGATCCCAAACCCAATTAACAACGGAATGTTTTGAGGGAAACCAACCTTGGCGGTTTCTGCTGCCCCGGTTGCGGCTGCTCCGGTTGCTTCTCCTGCGTTCAAGGCCATTTTATTGGCGAATAATCCCAACTGGATGGCTGTTTCCTTTACAGCCATTAATTGCTTGGCGATCAATAATGCCTGTCCTATCTTGCTTTCTGCACCGGCTGCAGTTATCGCAGCATTCAGGGAGTCGCTTATCAATCGCTGTTTTTCGGCATTCAGGCGATTGGCATCCTTTATTTTTTCATCGGTTGCCTTTTTCTGGATTCCTAAAACCGCATTTTCATGAGCTTCTTTCAGTTTTTCAATTACAGAATTCTTCTCTTCCTCTGTAAGCTGCAGGAATGCCATTTCCTCTTCAAATTTGGCAAGCTTTTCCTCGTACAATAAAGCCTCCTTTTCAAGTTCCTGCTCCTTTTTTATAGCGTCTTTTTCTTCCTCTGTAACGGCTTTTGCAAGTTCCAGTTCATTTTCCAGTTCTCGTTTCTTAGCCTCAAAGCTTTTCATACGCTCCAGTTCCTTTTCCTCTTCGGCGGTTTTGGCTTCATCGATCTTGATTTGATGCTCTGCTTCAATCTGGTCTATCAATTCCTGATTCGCTCCCAGGGATTTGGCTTTTTCAATTGCACGTTGCTGGTCGAGTTCCGCCTTTTTAATTGCGGAATCTGCCTCGCGGTCTTCCGCTTTTTTTACATAATCTGCTTCCAGTTTGTCAATGGCCTCAAGGCGTTTTTGTTCTTCATCGATGGCTGCCTTGGTTCTGGCAGCGCTCAACTTGATCGCCGCTTCAGCTTTTTTCTTTGCGGCTTCCTGTTCTTTTAATCCGTTGCCGTTTGGATTTGTAGGATCTTCGGTTTTTGGTTTTTCAGCATCCCGTTGCGCAGCGGCACGGGTTTCCATTTCCTTTTGTTTTTTATCGAATTCTGCTCCAAGCGCATCCCAATCGGCATCGGCACCTATTGTAAAAGCATCCTTGGTATATTGAACAGTTTGGAACACAAATTTCCTGAAGGCGGTATCTACGCTTGCAAGTTTTTCTAAAACTTCATTGCTGAGTTCAAAAAAGCCTGCTTTAAAGTTTGTCCAGGAAACGGAGATATCATTTGCAAAAGCGGCGTATTGATCAGATTTCAAGGCATCATTTTGAGCTTGTTCCAGTCTTAAATTAGCATCGGCCACACGTTGCAAACCTTCTTCCAAAGGAGTAAGCGCTCTCACTTCTTCATTAAGTGCTGCATTTACAGCTTCAAAAATAACCAATGCTCCTCCGGCATCTTCCCCTGCACCTTTAAAAAGATCGGCGGTGAGAAGTTGAGCCTGCTGAGCATTGAGTCCTATGGTTTCGGCTTCGGCAGAAATAAGCGCCAGGGCATCTTTACTGGTTAAACTTCCATCCTGAATCCCGGTAAAAATTTTGTTGGTGAATTCCTGTCCGAAGGCGTTTTCCAGCGCTTCCCGTGCGGTGGCTGTTTCCTCCATAATTTCGAGGGAAAACTCCTTGATGGCATCCGGAAGTTTATCGGAATAAATCCCCATATCGATCCCGGTGTTCACTATCTTCTGAAACTCATCCACGGTAAACCCTGCCTGGGCAAACAGCCTTGGATATTCCTTCAGGCTATCCATAAACTCGCCGTTCTCTTTTCCTCCGCGAATAAGTCCGTCCTCGATCCTTTCAAAAGCCTCTTCATAGGTTATACCGAAAGCGTTTACAAGGTTTTTTGCGACTTCAAGAGTTTGTTTGAAATCATTCCCAAAGGTTTTTTCAATTGCTGTGGCTCGTACCCTTGCACTGTCCAGGGCTTCTCCGCTTAATTGGGTGAGTTGCTGCGTGGTCCTGTTTGCCTCCACGGCAGCTTCATTGTATTTCACCCATTCCTTTGTTGCCAGAACAACTCCTGCTAAAACCGCAATTGCTGCACCTATAGGAGTGGCAATAAAAGCAAGTCCGGCTTTGGTTGCAGCGCCAATACCTGACGCCACTCCCATCATCCCTGCACGGAATCCCATAAGATCCCCATTTTTTAAGCTGGAGAAAGCACCGGAAAAACTCTCGCCAAATTCCGCCATTGCCGAAGTTTGCGCATTTGTTGCATCAGATGCTTCTTTGGTTTGGTTGATGAAATCGCGCTGCTTTTTCTTCATCCCATCGTAGGTATTTTCTACTTCGGCGAGTTTTTTATTGGCAGCGTGCCATTTTTCAGTTCCTTCCTCTAAATTCCGGGTGTAACCGCGCAATGCTTTCAGCTCTTTTCCTACAGAGTTTAGGGTTGTGGTCGCCTGTTTGTCGTTGACTTTTAGCGCAAGATTGAAAATTGTAGGTGCTGCCATTATGTTTCTTTATTTATTCGGAGTGATAATTTGGTGAGGCGCTGGATAATTGCCTCGCTCCTGGTCTCACTCAGGTTTTTCATTAAATAATCGAAGGCACCAGATTTTGTGTAGATGTCCTTAAATATATCCTGGGGTTTAAGTTTTACGCTGTGGGGTTTCCGGCTGGTGTAAGATTTCTTATAACGTTCATCCTTTAATTCCACGCTCCCGGCGTACCGGGTTCCTGTGAATCCAAAATGTTGCACATATCCAACCTTTGTGGTCTTGAAATCGATTCCCAAAAGCCTGTTTTGTCCCATCTTGGAAACCAGCCGGGTGGATTTGGCAAGGGGGTTTTTCCCCTTGATGCCTTTTCCACGGACGGTTAATTTTTGCGCGATCAATCCCTGCACATAGTTGTGCGCCATTTTCGCGGCGGCTTTTCCTATTTGCTTCTCCCGTGCGGTGATGTTATCTACGGCCATATTAACAGGTTAAATCAATGTCTTCCCAATCGGCGGCATCCACTTTTGGAAGCTCATCGCCTTCAAACCTTCCGCTGAACTGATATCCATACAGGCCTTCATTAAAGATGGGGCCTTCCTTGATCCATTTCATTGAGGAAACCTTGAATTTATTATAAATAAGATGCGCGGGGTTTCGGGCATCATAGCGCATCCGGGAAATGATCTTCCTCCCCAGGCGCTCACATTCGTCCAGCATTTCATTCTGACTCGCAAAATCATCCTGCACCGGGCGCTGGTAAATTGTAAAAATGAAGTTGATTCCAATGGCCGAGTTGCTTAAAGAAGAACCTTCTGCATCGCCTTCTGGTGACTCCACCACCATCGCGGGAAAATTGATCCCGGACTTAAAGGATCCCATAATCTCATCCAGATCCATCCTGAAAAATGATTTTTCGGGAAATGCCGTGAAATTGGCGTTGAGACTCTGGAAATAATCTATGATGTCTTTATGTGTCATTTTTTGGATTTTTGATTCTCAGAAAGTTCATTATCGAATAAGCCAAGGAATTTGTAAAGGTTCAGGTTTTCCACTGCTGCGAGTTGGTGCGGCTTGTATTCTGCCTTTGCCGAGATCAATTTTCCGAAAGGCACATATTTGGCTTTAGGTCTTGGCTTGAGTTTTTCTTCTTCGGTGGGTTTTGGAGCTGGAGGAAAAACATTGAGGTGCCTTCCTGCCATATAATTACGGGATCCTTCATAGGCATAGGCGATGGCGAGTTTCCTTTTGCGGCGTACTTTTTTCCATAAGTGTAAATTTTTATCTACCAGTTCATTTTGAAATTCCTTCCGGATATCGGTTTCTTTTTCTCCGCCGGCTTCCCGGTACAGGACCGCGCAAAGCAAATCCAGATACCTGTCATCCTGAAGTTCCCGCCAGCGATAAAACATAGCATCTGCAAAGGAAAATTCCTTCACCACAATATTGTTAAGCCTTGGCCCCGGAGGGTGGAAGGTTGTTTTTTTGAAGAATCCCACACGAATGGCCTTTGGAAATACGGTTCTCTGGTTTCCCTTCAGCAAAAACTGAACGTTCTCCTGGTATTCATCCGGAGGGAGTTGTTTTAAAGCAATGTAGGTTTTTACGGGATTGTTTGTCCTGAGCAGGTTCTTGACCAGGGAAACATAAAGCCTGGAGAAGATCGCCGGCAGGAAATCTACCGGGTGGCAATCTTTAAATTTTTGAAAATGCTCCAATGACCCCGCTATCTCCTGCAGTTGGATTTCGTTAAGTTCATCCCAGGTGCGTGCAAGTTTGATGTTTCTCCCGAAAATCCCCAAGGACATCCAAAGGATTAGGTCTTGAATAAAGCTTAGTGTGTAATTCAGAGTTAGTTTCATAACGCTAAATTGAAGGAAGGCAGCAACTAAAAAAAGGACAGAGCCCCCCAACCCCCGAAGGGGGAGTTAATTCACAACCCCTAAAACAAAGCCGCCACCAAATGCTGCCAGCGTTGCTAATGCCCAGACCAGCCAGTTGGATCCCGGTTTCTTTGCTTTTTCTGCTTCAAGTTGTGTTTTCAGGATGTTGTAGGAATCCCTAAGGAGTACTAATTGTGTAGATTTATTTTCAGATTGCAGGGATAGCGTGCTGTTTTGTTCTTTCAGATTTGCGATGATGAGGGTGTTCACTTTTTGAACTGACTGCAAACGATCCTTCTCTTCAAGATCCAGTGCGATCTTCTTTGCAATTTCAAAAGGGAGTTTAACGGTATCGTTTTGTGAGAATATCGGTGAGGATATCAGCATCAGTAACGCTGTTAATAGCAGCTTTTTTTTCATCTGAATTCTTATTTATTGCATCAATGGTGTTTTCAATCTTTTGAAGGGAGCCATTCAGTTCTGCCAGATATTCATCATAAACCTGAATCGAATCCTGAAGCTTCAAAATCGCCACCTCATTTTCGGCTTTCTGAGCTTCCATCTTTTTATCCACAATTTTTACCGATTTCTCCAGGGCTTTGTTCCTGGTGTAGAAATCAAATAGAAAATAGGTTTGCCCGGCCATTAGTATGGCCAGCCCAATAATTATTAGAATGTTAGGCGTGAATTTCATTCGGTACAGATTTTCAGGGTATAAAACAATGTCACTACCAATGTGATGCTGGCTAATGCTGTTATAATTATATAGATCCGGAGCTTGCTCATTACACTCGTTTCATCCAGCCGTTGAAATACTTCTCCTGATCAGGTCTCTCTTCACAAATCCATACGTACCTCATAAATTGAAGTCCGTTTAAAACCTTTAACAAAATAGTATCATCCACCTTTTTATAAGCTGAAATTGTAATAGGTCCTATTTTTCCATCCACTTCAAGATCCGGGAAGTCTCTTCCATTTCGGTTCATTAGATTTAAAGCCTCCTGAAGGAATCTTCTGGCTATTCCCTGACCCATATTCACACCGGTATCAAATAACTCCAAGGCAAGATCATACTTCAGCATGTGATGAGATCCCGAAGCTTTCCAGTAATCTTCCAAATAAATATCCTTGGCATCCTGAAGCGTTAAGTTCTTAATATCCAGATGCGGATAGGCTTTCTTGGAAATTCCATATTTGGTTTCTCCGCCACGATCCATAGGGTCATTAACATATCCGCCTTCAATCATAATTAGTTCGTGGAATGCTTTTTCAAAGTGCTGGTTCATAGTTTTAATTTTTGGCTGCATTGCCGTCTGCAGAAGTTTTGTATTCGAAAATTTCTTTCTGAAGACTGTCCAGTAAATACACATGCTCCGGGTAATCCTTCATAATAATGCGCATTAATGGCAGCATTGCGTTCAGGATGGTGTGGGTTCTCACAATTCTGCCGCGCTCTTCCGCAACGTCCCTTTCAAGATCATCGATTCTTTTATTTAACTTTTCAACCTGGCTAGATTTATCTGTTGCTTTTTCCTTAGCGACCTTGTTTTTCTCCTTGACCCACTCTAAAAAAGTTGAGCCCCATTTGTTCGCTCCAAGAGCCAAGAGAATTGTTCCCGCAGATCCTATAATTGACAGTACAATAGAGTTGTCCTGAAGTTCCTGCATCATCTTTTTGGTTTTACGCGTTTAGCCAAATGTTCCGGGATGGCGTTCATATCTTTTTGAGCTTGCATTGGGGTAATGGCAGACCAAACTACTATTGCCTTGCGGGATTTGCAATTGCCACAATCCACGATTTCCAGGAGAAACATATATTCCTTATAGATTTCCAGATCCCCGGCGGGTGCCTGGTAATCATAATCATAGGAAGTATCCAAAATGGCAATATCGCTTACGATGGTACTAACAGTAGCCTTTACTTTAAAAAGTGGTTTTTGATCTGTTTGCGCAGCAGCACAGCCTATAAAAAGGAAAGCGGCCAAAAGAAGGAGTATGATTTTTTTCATTTTGGGGGAATTAAAGATTGATAATAATTATGGTTTATTTTGTTCCAGGTTTCGGGGTCCCGGTAATAGAATTCAACTTCTTCATAATGCACATCGCTCATAAACTCTAAAAATGCCTCGTCTTCATACGAAGATTTTATGTGACGCAGACCGAAAACGTGTCCGAGTTCGTGCTTAAGTGTTCGCTCAAATCGTTTTGGCTGCAAAATTAGCCAGCGGTGGATCTTTATTGTATGGCTTTTGCCAATCCTTTGATGACTGCCATATAATGGATAATTCATCCACACCACCATGATGGTATCTATCTGGTTTATCTTTTCAAAACTCCGGGTTTGGTTCTTGAAATTCTCTGCAATGAATTCTTCCAGGATAGGATACACCAGGTCCGGTTCGTTGGTATATAAATTCTGACTGCTGGAAGGCCCAAAGCAGAAAATTAATAAGAGGAATAAAAACTTTTTCATCACATTATTTATGAAGTATAAAAGTCTTTATTGGAAGAGTTTAAAAAAAGGACACGCCCCAACCTTCACAGGTTGGTTCGCGCAGGCACGCGCTAACCTTCACAGGTTGGTTCGCGCAGGCACCCAGCCCCCTAACCCCCGAAGGGGGAATTCCTTAATTATATTTTGCCATAAAGTCCTTGGTACGCTCGATGGTTTCAAACTTTGCCTGGATCCTTTTGTACTTGTCAAGGAAATTGCAGTAGTAGTTCAAGTCTATTTCAAGCGAACGCTCACAATGATCTTCCTCGATGGTGTCCAGATCGTGCTTTAAATTCAAGCCCCATTCGCTTAAATTATCCAGCTTATAATTGAGCTGAGTTACTGTGGAAATCTTTTGTCCCGGTATTCCATACGGAAATTGAGACGGTTTTTTAAGCAGCAGCCAGTTGAAAAATGAACCGCCAATAATATTTCCCAAGATGTTAATGCCGATTGCAATCAACTTGTAGGTTGATCCCTGACTTTGCAGAATTTCCCGTGCGTTTTGTTTCTTCTTTCTTAGGGTTGCAAAATAAAAACCAATGGCAGCTATCGTTACTAACGGTAACAGCAACAATCCAATACTTAACAGCAGGATTCCAAGTGTAAAACGCCACACATTTGTAGCGGCTTCTTTAAGCCAGTTCCAAATTAGGATGCTTTGAGGGGGGAGGGTTGTTTTCATTTTATTCTGTTTATTCGATGTCAATATCAGCCTCCCAATCGCTTGGAGTAGTTCCGTAATTTTCCCCGATCTCTACTTGCTGCTGCAATTCTGAAAATTCTTCCAATCTCTGCATTACATTATCATACAAATTGATATTTGAATTAAGTAAAGGCACTATTCCATTATTTTCAATCTGAATAATCATATCCCAAGACTTAGGGGCCTTTGAACCTAAATCATCCAGTTTTACTATTCTGTCAAATTCATCTTTGTAGTAATAATATCCTTGAGGTGTAATGGTATTCTTATTCATAAAAATACCGTCAATTATAAACCGCACAATCACATTAATAGGGGTTCTTGCCTTTGGCGGTGTTACCGAGAATTCTGTTTTTGTTCTTAGTTTTAGCATAGTATTTTATATTAGTGATTGTCCTGATAAAAGTTTCACGGTGATATCTGAAATTTCCGGTTTTGAAAGGCATTTATTAAAAATAGGCAGTTCATTTAATATTCCGTTGAAGAAATACCCCCCTGCTGTTGGGTGTTTACCAATTATAAGAGGTGCATTTGTATTGCTCATTCTTGTGTAATTACCTACTGTTGTTGTTGAAACTCCTACATTAACATTATTAATAACTAATTGTAGGTTTCCGTTCGCATCATGTGTGATAGCAAAGATGTAATCCTCTCCTGTTATTGGATTAAACGAGTAATTAAATTCTTTAAGAATTGAAGAAGAATTTAAGCTATACATTCTTAATGTTAAAACACCAGAAACATGTAATAATGTATATTCTCTTACAGAAGAATTAAATTTAGAAAATAGAAGAGAAATTTGGTTCGCCGTCCATTTTATCGGTAAAATAAAACTAAAGGGCTTGTCATTTGTTCCGTCCGTAAAACTTAAGTTATCCGCATCTGGAATTGTTATAAAACTTGAAGAACCGTTAAATACGGCTGCCTGTCCTGCTAATCCTGCTGTATAAGTAATTGCCGTAGGTGTACCGTGATTTGTTCCAGCGCTATCAAGTGTATTTCCTTCCATTTTGTAGTAGGAAACAATATTAGAAGTTGGAATAGTATAAGTTGCATTTGTTTTTTGAACTACTGTGTTACTAGTGGATTTGTTATAATAAATATCTACGGGCTTCACTTCAAAAATGTAGTTAGTATCAAGGCTTAATCCTGTAATGTAATCTCCACTTGTTATTTTTTTATTGTAAATACCATTCACATATAACTCATAATAGTCAATCGCATTAAAGCTTCCTGTGGGTGGCGTAAAATTAAGCTGTACGGCTGTTCCATAAACAGTACCTACACTTAAATTATTGATAGGGCTAGGCGTTGTGTAGTTTTGAATATAACTGATTGTTGCTCCAAAGCTTCTTCCATGAACTATATCTGGTTCTTCTGCGCCTGCATTAACCGTAGCAAATGAAGGTGGTAAATAAATAACAGCTTTTTTATCACTAGTATTTTCAAAGATTGCTTGATTAGACGTGTTATTACCTATTGTCGCTATTGAAGGAATGTAAATATTACAGCCTGAGTTTACAAAATGTCTGTCATCAGAAAAGGTTGTTAAGGAATTTAATTCTATTGCGTCAATTTCATTTAAATATGAAAATGCGTGCCTGTACGCAATAGTGGCATTCGGAATACTTATATACTTTAATTTTCCTGTAAATCTGCTTGAGTTGTGTGAAAATGCAAATTGACCTATACTTGTGATCTTTCCTTTATCAATAAAATAGGTAATATCCTCATTATCCACAAATACATAATTTGGTAGTGCATAATTAATGCTTATTGTTGCTTCAATATCATTACCAATAACAGCAAAATAAGAAATGTTTGCGCTTGAAATCCCTAGCTTAGTCGCTAAATCTTCTTTTGTTAGAATCGTACTCGCAACTCCACCTATAAAAGTATTAGGTTGAATTGCTCCACCTCGTTTTTTCCCATATTCAAATAACTGTACTGGGTTCATACTATACCGCGTTTGAAATTCGTATTGATACAACTGTACCCACCACTGAAACCGTTGCGGTACTTCCTATTGCTCCGTTCATTACATTTGTTCCATCAACATCTCGCCTTGTTTTCCCTGCGCTTGCTAAAAACGTAATCGCTCCTGTACCTTCTTTTTGAAATGAATACACTCCGTTTGCTGTTGCTCCTGCTGTGATATTTATTGCGTTAGTTCCGTTTTGCACTAATACATTTTTACCGTTTTGGGAATATCCTCCATCGCTTAATGCTTCTGTATTAAAAGAAACCGTGGTTGTTTTTGTTACTTGTGGGGGTTCTGATATCTTGGCTAAAAGCGCTATTCTTTCTGCTGCACTTAAATTGACTGCTACATTAGCAAGGCGAACATCTGCTCCCGCAGGAGCTTCTAAACTGGCCAACCATTCTGCTTCAGTACCCGCAAATCCATTTGCAACGGCTACTTCATAAGCAGACTTTCCTTCTACACCTTCTATGCTGGCAATCCATTCTGCTTCTGTGCCCTGAAAACCATTTGCAACGGCTACTTCATAAGCTGAAATGCCGGGATCTCCGGGAGTTCCTTCCAGGCTTAAGAGCCAGTCAGCTTCCGTGCCAACGAAACCATTAGCTACAGCAACTTCATACGCTGAAATGCCGGGATCTCCGGGAGCGCCTTCCAAACTTAAAAGCCATTCGGCTTCAGTTCCTGAAAATCCATTTTCTACTGCAACTTCATAGGCTGATTTTCCTTCAATTCCCTGAACGCTCGCGATCCATTCTGCTTCGGTACCCTCAAATCCGGTATCGACCGCACTTTGATACGCTGATTTCCCAACCAAAGTGGCCAGCCATTCAACTTCGGTTCCTGCAAAGCCAAAAGCCACTGCGACCTGGTAGGCATCGAGTCCGTTGGTGCCGTCTTTTCCGAAGGGTTTGTAACCGCCATCATAATATAAGTAGAGGATCTTCTCATCCTTGACCACGTAAAACACTCCTTCTATTCCGGGATCTGGCCGGTTGGCTTTGGTGGTGTAAAATTGTATGGGGGCAATGTTGGTATTTATACTCCAGGATCCATTGGCAAAGGTGGCTATGGTCTTTGGGTTTCCTGCGCCAGGATCTATTACCGCCCAGCCGTTTTCTTCGGCAACCGGGAAGGCAGCCTGCAGAATGGCAAGGCTTTCAAAGAGGCCGTAATATTGTGCTTCTTCTGTGCTTCGGGAATTCTCGTCTATCTTATTGGCGTGGTCCACAAGGATTTGCCCGATCTCCTGAAAATCTTCTGCTGTAGCTTCTGTAATCCTGTTGATGGACGGGTTTACATTTTGCTTTCCGGTGATTTCTACTGAGGGTATTTGAGCGTTTGCCATTGATATTTTATGTTATAATTCAAAATTGGGTATTATCCCTTCTCAAAAAAAGGACAGCTTAAAAGCTTACGGTTGATGTGGTGTTGTGGGCTGGATTGGGTGTGCTGATAGCTGTTTTTAGGGCGAACTCTGCAAATATTTCCGGGTTCTCATTGAGGTGCAACAGCAGTTTTTTCATATACTCATTCGCATCGTTCTGTTTTGCCAGGTGAAAGTTGTAGAGCTCCTTTTCTGTGAGCCTGCCGTATTTCTCACCGGGCAATTCCTCGCTGGTGATCACGAGTCCGTTTGGCGTTACCGCAAAAGCGCCTTCATAGGCGAGTTCAGAAAGGCAAAAGGCTACCTGTGCAGCCTGGCAATATCGCAATGCCTTTTTGGTGATCTCTGTGGAAGCGGCCTTTATAATAGTAACCGTCTCATCTCCCAACAATGCATCAAAAAATTTATCTTCCACCTTTAAGAGGTGCGGCTTTAGCTTGAGGAATGTGAGACGGCTGTTTTCTATGTTGTAATATTTCTGGAAATCCTGGGTCTTACGGACAAAGAATTCTTTAAAATCTGTATATCCTGAGGATGTTGTCCAGGTAGGGAAATCTGCCGCATTGGCTTCCATGATCTCCAAAGCTTCATCGATGGCCTGGGTGCCGGACTGCAGGAGTTTTCTCCTGAGATCCTTTTTCTCTCCCCATCCTGCCGGGATGGTGTTGGCGTTGGAATTTATATGAAACCCCTTATCGCTTATCTGGATCACGCCCACGTGGCTGTAATTGAGCATCGCAAGGTTGGAAGAGGCTTCTTCCATTAACTTAAAAACTTCCAGAGGTTTTCCGGTGGTTGGAGCGGCTGCAGACCAGGCTGCATATAATTCTGCTCCCAAAACGGGTTTTAAATGTTTGCGTTCCTGGGTTTTTATGTACGGAAGGATGAGTTCAAAGTCGAAATTGAAGCCGCAGGTGACGTGTTTCTTGAAGGTGATGATGTCTTTTACTATCATGATAGTATTGAGATTTTAGTATTGAGTATTGAGATTTTTATCTTTAGATGAACTTTCAGATAACCATTAGTAAATAATTATAAGCACCCATAGATCTACAATTCTTATCTCGGAAAAAGGGGTTTCAAACCATTTATTTATAAAGTTCTGAGGGTAGAAATGAAAAAATATTATTAATGAAATTATAATTATAGCAACAATAATTCGGCTCATTGTTTTGGTCTTCCAGTTGATTTTTACAGTATTTCTCATATCAAAATTTGTTTTCTGTTCCTGTTGGATTCTTATCCAATGTTGTGAGCTCTGTTACTGCGAAATCACCTTCAAGGTCTTCGGGCCATTCGTTGTAATCCCGTAGCAGTCGCCACATTTCGAGGGTGGTTTCTCTTTTGGTCTTGAAAAGGGAATTCAGGATGCTGAAGGCTTCTCGTTTATCGCTTCCGGATCCTCCGTTCAGTTTTCCTCCTGGTATCCCCACACCCATAAGGTTAGGATCTACGCCAATGGCGCTCATAATTTCAGAGTTTCCGGCAGAGGAATCCAGCAGGCCTTTTCCTTCAGATGAATTTTCATCCTTCAATGGAACTACTTCAATTCCTTTTACCCAATTTCCGTCCCGGTCTTTGAATACCGTTGACTGAATTGATTTTCCGGCGTTCTTATTTCCGGCCAAATGAGAGTCAATAGCATCTGTCAACGCGGTTCGGATTTCTTTTTTCTTCTCTGGCGTGTATTTTTCCCATTCATTGAGATAGGTCCTGAGGAAGTATTCTTCAGAGATATAAACCATATATTTCACATTCAACTGATTTTCAGAAAAATGCTTTTTGTACTGCGGAATGGCATTCACGACGTCCATCCAGCCGTTCCGGTAAACCGAATGATGTTCCGGTTCCGGATAGTAGGTCTCATCGATGAGCGGATAAAAGATGGGCATTGTGAATTTATGAATCTTGTTTTTCTTGCAATATTCCTTCACCTGAGACGCGCTGCAATAACTGTCTATGGTGTGTATTTCCTGCACGAATTCGGAATCTGGTTTCATTGCAGTTGTCCAGTTATGGCAGAAATAGGCTTTTTCAATAAGTCCTGTTTTTGGATTTATGGTGGCATAGCGCATTTTGGCGGTTTGCAAGCGCCTAACGCTCACAATTCGGTTGTAATCGTTGGAGAGGATATACTCCGGAAATCCAAGGTTCCAGTGTTCAAGATCTGCAATTACCTCGGTGAAAACCCGATGCATCCGGGTTTCTTTAAAAAACGTATGAATTTCCTTATTGGAGGCCAAAGGCACCAGTTTTCGGTCTTCCTTGCCATCATCGGTACTATCTACGCGGAAAATCTTAAAACCCTGCCCGTAATGTGCGGCCTTGTTAAAGCGATAACTGGAACCACCGGCGCCGTTCAGCTTTAAAACCTTCATAAAATTTTGCGGATAGAGATTGTCTTCTCCCCACTGGGCGATATTGGAGCTGGCATTTACAGGCTCTTCCTTTACCTTGATGTGGGAGTGGGATTCCTTGGAGTCTATGCGGAAAGCAGCATTCGCTCCCAGGCCAAAGCTTAAATGTTCGTTTTGATGGATTATTTGAGTCATTAGTAGATCACGTTTAGATCGTTGAAAGTGATGATATGGTTGATGTGTATTTTCTTGATTTCGGAGTTTTCGAGTCGGATATTCCGGGTTTTGTTCTGAAAATGCTGCGGGTTTTTTCTGAAAGCGACTTCTTTTTTTTCTGAAGATTTGAAGTTTTTAAGCGCATAGATGCTGTTTTTGTCCAGCGGCTTTTCCTTCATCACGAGTTTAGCATCTTTATATACCTTCAGTTTACCGCCTGTTTTTGAATTTTTATTCAGGCTGCGAATGGAAATGTCAAATTTTATGGCACGGCCTTCTTCATTTGGCGTGCGCATAATTTTAAGGACCTCAGTTAAATAGATGGTTTCTGCCATAATTCAAATTTGAGGGATGAAAAGAGGTAAAAAAAGGACAGGCCGCCTTATGTCCTTTTTTGGCAGTTATGGAAGACAGAATTTAGCTTGAAAACCCCGAATATTGGCACTTATAGCAAAAAACGATACCCATTTTGAAAACATACTCGCATCCTATCTAAATGAGGGCAGTGTGGAGCTTTCCAAATTTGAAGAGGAGATGAAGGCGCGTATAAAGACTTCTTTTTCGCTCCTGCTTAATTTTCATAGCAGGGAGCAGGCCGCGAGCGTGCTTCAGCAGCAATTCGATATTTCACAGGCCACCGCTTACCGGGATATTGGAAGGGCGCTGCGTATTTATGGCGACATCAACAAAGCCAGCAAGGAAGGAATGCGGTATATCATTTTTGAATATAATCAGAAACTCCTGCAGCTCGCTACCAAGGAAAAGAACCTGGAGCAGATGGGACGGTCCCTGGACAGGATGATAAAACTTGCCGAACTGGATAAAGAGGATAGTATCGTTAACCTGGAGAAGCTCGCCAATCTGGATATCACTATCAACATTTCAAAAGGCTCTGAAAAGCAGCTGAAGGAAATGAGCAAGAAAGGGGTTGTAGATCTCAATAATTGGGAGTACCAGGATGCCGAATGGGAAGAAGTAAAAGAGGAGCGTGATGAAGAATAACAGAAAGGATGTCACGCTGAATGTGGCACAACTGATTTCCTCCATGGCGCCACAGAAGCAGAAGTTTTTGGAGTGGGGCCGTGGTGCCGGGAAAACCACCTATTTAGGCTTTGATGCGCTGCAATTGGTGAAACAGATGCCCAGGGCATCATTTGCCATGGTAGGATCTACCTATTCACAAATCCTATCCAAATTTATGCCCGCCATTAAGGAGGGCCTTGAATTGTTCGGAATTCACGAGAATGTTGATTATGTGGTAGGAAGTTCTGCAGGGAAACGTATGGGATTCCAGCTGCCGTTTCAGTCGCCGGATACATTCAATAATATCTGGCATTGGAGCAATGGCTGCATCTTTCAGTTCGTGAGTTTGGATCATAAAGATAGTGGCCGGGGTTTGAACGCATTTGCTATTCGCGGTGATGAAGCCGCGCTCCTGGATAATGAGAAGCTGGCCGTGAACGTGCGAGTGACAAACCGGGCAAAGAAGGAAATCTTTAGGAAGGCGCCATTGTTGAACTCAGAGGTCTTCACTTCTTCTACTCCACTTACCAAGAAAGGGAAGTGGTTCATCGATATGGAGGAGGAGGCTAGGAAGGATCCTGATGGGATCCTATTCCTTAAGGCCACC
>Ga0314774_1000307_pt1 | contig 42247 bp, 31 predicted proteins | sample MetaGCBIA2018_FD_204515 | JGI IMG/M metagenome (GOLD analysis project Ga0314774, IMG submission 204515) | Cryopeg brine microbial communities from Beaufort Sea near Barrow, Alaska, United States - CBIA 2018 | ecosystem: Environmental > Aquatic > Marine > Coastal | place: USA: Alaska | collected... | reverse complement strand
AGAACGAACTGGTCGCTTATGTCGCCATCGGGATAGCGATACAAGAACCTATCTCAAGCAGCCGCTCATCCCAGGTTGATTTCCTAGTGGGCTACTAAGCGTAAAACGCACTCAGACCCCGTAAGGAAATCTAACCAGTGATTCAAAGTCTCATGAGATAGGTCTTGTATCCTATCCTAAATAAGCGGCATATACTCTGGGTTAGAAAAGACTTGTTGTTTGGGTTGCAATAGATCTTTGTGCAACTTAACTTGGAGCTTTGGAGATTGAACCGGTCGTTTGAGTTGCCATCAACTGTGTCCTTTGCCTTGTTCTTTTTATCCCCTAGCTGAGGGATATGGCGATGTATGGGATAGTACCTGAGAATCTATCCTTATAGCGACATAAGCCGAAGTTTCAATAAAAATTTCAGATGTATCCCATAAGACCTTGCAATCTTAGTGTAAATATAGTAGTATATATTACAAACGAAAACGATTTCGAAAACTTGTAATATGGAGGGATTAAGTCAGAAAATGATAAAAATAATCGAAACAGCTAAAGATACTGATTTAAGATTAACAGAAACGAATGCAATCATAAACAAAAGAATGAAAGGAAGTATCAATAATATAATTAGTATAGACAAAAGAAAATCTTACCAAAGTATGGTTGGTTTTGGTGGCGCATTTACTGAAGCTACAAGTTATACTTTGTCTAGAATGAGTGATGTGAAAAGAGAGAAAGTTATTAGTGCTTATTTTGACACTCAAAAAGGACTCAATTATTCGATAGGTAGGATTCCAATTCATAGTTCTGATTTTGCTTTAGGTAATTATACATATATTGAAGAAGGTGACAAGGAATTGAAAACCTTTGATATTGCGCATGAGAGAAAATGGACCATTCCATTGATTAAGGAAGCAAGTAAGATGAGAGGTGAATCAATTAACCTACTTGCTTCACCATGGTCGCCCCCAGCTTTTATGAAAGATACAAAGGAAATGAATAATGGTGGGAAATTGTTACCAGAATATTATGATGCTTGGGCTAATTACTATATTCGTTTTATTAAGGGAATCACAAAGGAAGGGTTATCGATTTTTGCTCTTACCGTTCAAAACGAACCAGCGGCAGCTCAAACGTGGGATTCATGTGTTTATTCAGCAGAGGAAGAACGTGACTTTGTGAAAGATTATTTAGGACCAAAGTTGCATGAATCAGAATTAGAGGATCTTCAGCTATTTATTTGGGACCATAATCGTGATGTGATAGTTGAACGTGCAACAACTGTATTAAACGATACAGTAGCAAACGGCTACGTGCATGGAGTTGGTGTTCATTGGTACGTATCCGAAGAATTTGAGAAGTTAAGCCAGGTACACGATGCTTTTCCTGATAAACATATTCTGTTTACCGAAGGATGTCAAGAAGGTGGTGTTCATCTTGGATCATGGCTTACAGGTGAGCGTTACGGAAGGAATATGATAGGAGATTTCAATAATTGGTGTGAAGGTTATCTGGATTGGAATTTAGTATTAGATGAAACTGGAGGACCTAATCATGTTGGAAACTTCTGTGATGCACCGATTATTGCTGATACGACAACGGATGAACTACACTTTAACAGTTCATACTATTATATAGGTCACTTTAGTAAATATGTTCAACCTGGTGCAGAACGCGTTCATTCAGAGAATAATACAGAGTTATTATGTGTATCTTTCATAAACCCGGATTTATCTGTTGTGACGGTATTGCAGAATGAAAGTGAAAATGATAGAACAATAAAAATAATTAGTGATGCTGAATTTTGTGTTAAAATTAAAGCTAGAAGCATCGTAACAATTGTTGAAGAAAATATGGAGGCCTAAATGTTAAAATTTGTGAATGAAAAGGGAGAATTCCGAGTTACAAATCCACAAGATGTATCTTATTCTTACTTCCCATTATGTAATGATTATGGAATGAAGAATTCAATAACGCCAACCTTAAATGGAGATATGAAAGCGAATCAACATCAATTTATGATGGTGCCTGTATCTCAAGAAGCGTTACATGATTCGAATTTCGGACGTAACTTCTGGATAGTGAAATCAGAGGACTTACCTTTTTCAATCGTTGGGAACTCTGCATTGCAGCGAGTTGAAAATAATCAAGAGATGACTCTTGATGCAGGGTTTTTGTGGCATCAAATCACTTCGAAAAATCAAGATGTTATGACTAAGATATTGACTTACGTACCGGCTACTGAAGGTTATATTGAAGTTTCTAAGGTGACAATAAAAAATGAAGGAAATGAAAAAATTAAATATATACCGTATGTTGTTGTCCCTTTATTTTCAAGATCAGCAGATAATCTCAGAGATCATCGACATGTAACAGCGTTGCTGAACGATATCCATATTGAAAAGAATGGAATAGTTAATAAACCTACCCTTTCTTTTGATGAATACGGTCACCATAGCAACAAAATGAATTACGGCGTATATTGCCAAGATGATAGTGGTAATATGCCAAACAGGTTTTACCCTGTGTTAGAAGAATTCATCGGGGAAGGTGGAACCTTAGATTGGCCGAAAGCAATTGTTAATGGATTAGTGAATGACTATAAAGTTGGCGATAATGTTAAAGGCTATGAAGGACTTGGAGCTATGTCTTTCGAGGAGATAACACTTGAACCGGGCGATAGTAAAGAATATGTTTTTGTTTTGGGAATGGATGAAAACCTTGAAAATCTGAAGGAAATGTCGAATAGGTATTTGACTGTCGATGGATTTGATAAGGGTCTTGATGTTACGAAGAAGCATTGGGAAAAGGCATTGTATAACCTTGAATTCACAACAAAGGATCTTGGTTTTGGCCAATGGCTGAAATGGGTAACACTTCAACCAATCCTTCGTCGGATTTACGGATGTTCTTTTTTGCCACACCATGATTACGGTAGAGGTGGACGTGGATGGAGAGATTTATGGCAAGATTGTCTTGCATTAATTCTCATGGAGCCTGAACCAGTTAGAGACATGTTATATAATAACTTTGCCGGTATCAGGATTGATGGAACGAATGCAACAATTATTGGTGAAAAACCCGGTGAATTTCTTGCCGATCGTAATAATATTCCAAGAGTCTGGATGGACCATGGTGTTTGGCCTCTTGTTACAACAAAACTCTATATTGACAGAACCGGTGATATTGAATTATTATTTGATAAACAAGTTTACTTCAAAGATAAACATAATTTCTTTGGTAAAGGTAAAGATGAAAGCTATGAAGAATCTTTAGGAGCGTGGCAATTAGCTGAATCTAATGATGTCTATGAAGGTACTGTATTAGAACATCTTCTGATACAAAACCTGGTTTCCTTTTATAATGTTGGCGATCATCACATGATTCGTCTTGAAGGCGCTGACTGGAATGATGGACTTGACATGGCTAAAGATAAAGGTGAAAGTGTTGCATTTACTGCAGCTTACGCTGGAAACCTTGGAATATTAAAAGATATTCTTATCCATTTAGAATCGATGAATATAACAACAATTGAGATTGCAGAAGAACTTGAAATATTGTTTGATACAATATGCTCAACTAAAAGCAATAACAATTGTAATGACAAAGGTACAGGAAGTGGAGCAAATAGCGATAATATAGCTAGTATAGGCATTGATTACAACAATATAAATGAAAAAAGAGAACTTCTGAATAAGTACTTTTACAGTGTTCAATCGAAGCTTTCAGGAAATAAGGCAGTGCTAGACATCAAGGATATTATCAAAGATCTGGATATTAAAGAGCAATCACTAAAAACTCAAATATTGGAAAAACAATGGATCACTGTTAATGAAGATGAAGGTTTTTATAGAGGTTATTACGACAATGACGGTAATCCATTGGAAAGTGCATCCGATGAAGTTAAAATGACTTTAACGGGTCAAGTATTTACAACTATGTATGGTATCGGTGACAAAAGTCATACTCAAAAAGTCATTAATGCATCTAAGAAATATTTATACGATAAAAAAGCAGGTGGATATCGTCTGAATACCGATTTTAAGGAAGTGAAGCTTAATATGGGACGTTTGTTTGGCTTTGCGTATGGTCATAAGGAAAATGGAGCTATGTTCTCTCATATGGCTACAATGTACTCAAATGCGTTGTACCAACAAGGTTTCGTTGAAGAGGGCTTTGAAGTCATTTATGATTTGTATAATCACTGTATGGACTTCGAAGTAAGTAAGATATATCCAGGAGTTCCGGAATATATTGATCCTAAAGGTAGAGGTATGTACCATTATTTAACAGGTTCAGCAAGCTGGTTAATATTAACTGTCTTAAATGAAGCTTATGGTGTCAAAGGTGAATACGGGGATTTGCTACTCGAACCCAAATTAACAAAGCCCTTATTTGATGATACCAATATAGCAAGCGTGAAAACTCTGTTTGGTCATAACCGTTTGTCAATAGAGTATAGTTTAGAATCATTATCAGAGATTCGCAGCGCTTTCATTCAGTCAATTGAAATTAACGGAATAGCAATTGAAAAAGGCAGTCATGCAGATGTTGAAATAAATAAACAGACAATACTCATTAAAAAAGAGTATCTGGATACGTTTAATCAAGAGGTAAGTATTCGCGTTTATATGAAATAAATATGGATTAGGAAATCGTTTTGGGAAGGGGAAGTGATGATGAAAACTGACAACTTCATCAATGATAACTATGAAGAAGAAGTAAAAGAACTGATATCTAAAATGACACTCAGAGAAAAGTTGGGCCAATGTGTAATGATTGAACCTTGTTTTTGTCTTGAAGAACTGAATAAGGATAGTATGGACAATGAGGAACAACCGTATAATGGAGTGATGGATCCGAAATTCTTGGATAAGCTGATAAACGAATATCACATAGGCTTATTTCTTTTCGGTGGGATATCCATTATTGGAGATGGTTCGCCTAGAGCATGGGCAGATTATCTGGCAAAAGTCAATGAACATGCCCAAAAAACTAGGCTTAAGATTCCTATGCTTTTTGGGGCTGACGCTGTCCATGGTGTGAATTTTATTAAAAGTTCAACGATTTACTCTCATAACCTGGGCGTAACGGCTACATGGAATCCTGAATTAGTTAGAGAATATGCTGAAACAGTCGGCAATGAGTTTTCATCAATTGGATTTAACTGTAATTTTGCACCGACTATTGATGTAGCAAGAGACCAAAGATGGGGAAGGGTTTATGAATCACTTGGAGAGGATTCTTATCTGGCATCCATCATGAGTCGATCATTGGTTGAAGGAATGCAAGAAAGTGGACACGTTGCAGCAACAGCTAAACATTTTATTGGATATGGTGAGTCAAGTAACGGCATGGATAGAACACCGGCGGATTTATCTGAAAGAAGTATAATTGAAACCCATGTACCTCCATTTAAAGCAGCTATAGATAGTGGTGTGCATGCAATTATGATTAATGGTGGTGATGTAAACGGAATCCCAATGCCTGCGTCAAAGAAATTGATGATAGGTTTATTAAGAAAGAAGTTGAACTTCAAAGGTGTTACTATGTCAGACTGGGAAGATGTGCACCGACTTCTTAGCCGTCATAAAGTTGTTGCGACTAGAAAAGAATCTATCGCTAAGGCATTTAATGCCGGACTTGATATGAATATGGCTGTTTCGGATTTGAAGGCAGTCGACATTATGGAAGAACTGGTTGATGAAGGTGTTATTTCCATGGATCGCGTCGATGAGGCGGTTGGAAACATACTTCGTGTTAAACATAAGATTGGATTATTCGATTATCGTAAAATAGATGTCGAAAATGCTGCTAAACTTGTCGGGAATGCTGAGAGTAAAAGAATTGCAAGACAATTAGCGTTGGAATCAATGACGTTGCTTAAGAATGATAATAATCTTTTACCTTTGTCTAAGAAGCTGAAATCAATACTCTTAACGGGTAATTCTGCTGACAGTAAAAGGCATCTTTGTGGAGGGTGGACCTTAGGATGGGCATCAGCGAAAGAAGAAGACCTTGATTGTTACACAATATTAGATGCAATCAGGGAAAAGGTTTCTAAAATTACGAACGTAACCTATATTTCAGATATTGGACAATTCGAAGAACTTGATATAAAAAGTGATGACTATGATATATGTATCAGTATTGTAGGTGAGGAACCACATTCGGAATGGTTAGGTGACTCAATGGGCATGAAGATGGAAGAGAATGAAGAGCTTATGTTAAGGAAAGCCTATGAAACAGGTATCCCTGTCGTCATGGTTTCTATGATCGGAAGACCGCAGACCATAACATGGGAGAATGGACATATTCCTTCGATTCTCTGGGCCTACGTACCGGGAACTGAAGGTGCAAAGCCGATTGCTGATGTTCTGTTTGGAGATTACAATCCATCCGGACGTCTGTCAATATCTTTTCCAAAAGATGGCAATCAAATTCCGGTCGTTTATAATGCGAGGCGTTATGAATGTCATGAGATTACGACTAAATATGAGCCTCTCTATCCGTTTGGTTTTGGTCTTAGTTATACGGAATTTGAATATAGTGACCTTAGAGTACCTTTAGAAGTACATGTAGGTAAAGGTGTTGAAGTTACAGTTAATATTAAAAATTGTGGTCAAGTTGCCGGATCTGACGTTGTTCAATTATATCTGAAGGACACTTATGCTTCAGTAACACGTCCTCTAAAATCTTTGAAGGCGTTTTCAAAAATATTTTTGAATGCCGGTGAAGAAAAAACAGTGACATTTAGGTTAGAGCCCAAAGAACTGAGCTTATATGATGAAGAACTGGAGTTCGTTGAAGAAAAAAGAGAAATTGAAATTCAGGTAGGTAATCAGTCACAGAAGTTTAAACTGATATAGCCTTGAGAGCTCCGCGCTCATTAAGTCCAGTGCTTCGCATGATGACGGATAACAAAATCAGGAATAGGAATAGGAATAGCAATAGCAATAGCAATAGCAATAGCAACAGCAATAACAACAACAAAACGATAACAACAACATGAAATTAAACGATTTTGAATTGAGAGGAGCAATAATGATGACAAACTACAATAAACAACCATTAAATATTGAGGTCTCTTCATTGAGAGAAAGTGATTCTAATAAGATTACAACAAGTGATCTAGAAAGTAAAACTAAAGATATTTTGGATAACAAAATTCATGGCATTTGTTTCAGCCCATATATGGACAATGATAATCCGGATTTAAAAATTATTGTTAGTGATGATCAAATCAACTCGAGATTAGAAATCGTTGAATCTTCAACAGAGTGGATACGAACTTTTTCGTGTTCACATGGAAATGAAAACATTCCGCGCTTGTCTAAGCAAAAGGGCTTGAAAACCTTAGTAGGTGCTTGGCTTAGTGATGATATGGAGAGTAATGAAGAAGAAATTCTTAATCTGATTCAAGTAGCTAAAGAAGGGCATGCAGACATCGTAGCGGTTGGTAATGAATTATTGCTCCGCGAAGAACTACATGAAGATCAGCTGATTGAATACATTAATCGTGTTAAAAAGGAACTTCCTGACATTCCGGTTGGATACGTAGATGCATATTATATCTTTAGGGATTATCCAACTGTAGCAGATGCATGCGATGTCATCCTTTCAAATTGTTATCCTTTTTGGGAATGTTGCAGTATCGAATATTCACTAGATTATATGAAACATATGTACCAAATAGCAAAAACCGTTGCAAAAGGAAAGAGGGTTATTATTACAGAAACAGGCTGGCCAACTATAGGTGAAAAATATGGAGGGGCACAGCCATCCTATGAAAATGCAATGAGATATTTTATAGAAACTTATGAGTGGGCTAAAGAAGATGATATTGATATTTTCTATTTTTCTTCCTTTGATGAAGACTGGAAGGTAACTGATGAAGGCGAATATGGGTCATCATGGGGAATATGGGATAAAAATGGTACTAATAAATTTATAGTTAAATAATTGATTAAGGCGTCAAATCTTACGAAACTACCTTTTGACTCTCTAATCAAAATACATGAGGAGTAATGAAAATGAAGAACAATATACAAAACTTAAAGACTGAAAATGCAATATGTTATTCGGGTTATAGGACCGGTCAAAGCCCTATAACACAAATATATCCTTCATATGAAGAAATCAAAGAAGATTTAATGATTCTGTCGGACAATTGGAAGTATATCAGGCTATATGATACAACAGAGCATGCTCGTACTGCTTTAGAGGTGATTCGTAATGAAGGATTTAATTTAAAGGTAATGATTGGAGTATGTTTAGAAGCAGAAGTTAGTAATGATAAATGTCCTTGGGGTGGATTCTATTCTGATGAGCAATTAAATATCAACAAAAGAGCTAATTTTGAAGTGATGCAATCATTGATTGAATTAGCAAATGAATATCCTGAAATAATTTTTTCGGTATCAGCAGGTAATGAAGCGACAGCTGAATGGACAGATCATCCAGTATCCGTTGAGTCTATCATAAGCTATGTTCGAATGATTAAGGAACAAATAGATCAACCTGTAACCTTTTGTGAAAACTATATCCCTTGGCAAGAAAAACTAAGTGAACTAGTTAATGAAGTTGACTTTATTTCGTTGCATACTTATCCGCTTTGGGAGGCAGTTGACATCAGTCATGCTCTTGATTTTACAATAGAAAATTACAATAGCGTTAAGGACAAGTATCCTAATAAAACTATTGTCATCACAGAAGCGGGATGGGCGACCCAGTCTGATGGAAAAGCAATACCGCTTCAGAGTGCTAATGAAGATATCCAAAAAGAATATGTTGAATATTTGACAAATTGGAGTCGAGAAAACAATATATTAACATTTGTTTTTGAAGCTTTTGATGAAGACTGGAAGGGATCGCATGAATCAAATGAGCCCGAGAAGCATTGGGGATTATATACGATTGATCGAAAGCCCAAAAAATTCATGAAAGATCAAGTTATAAGGTGATTGATACAAGAATATATAGAGTTGACCAAATCATTTATCATACTGGCTTTCACTAAATTGTTTGTGTTGACAAGTGACAATGGTGACGTTATAATGAGTTGACGAAAACGATTTCGGAAAAATGATTTTGAAGAAAACACACAGGGGAGAAACTAAAAGTGTTTTTTTACAGGAAAACGAAAACGTTTTAGTGATTAGTGGGACGAACAATGTTGCAATAGTGTTTTTTTTTACTAGGTGACGAAAACGATTTAGTGAAAGCGAGTTAGTTATGAAGGGTAGATTTTTAGTAAGATTTAAAAAAGAAAAATATCTTCAAATGATGGCACTTCTTGGAATGCTTTGGATATTCATTTTCAATTATATCCCAATGTATGGAATTATCATTGCATTTAAAGACTACAGCATAATCAAAAGTATATCTGAAGTACCTTGGGTCGGATTTAAGTGGTTTTTGGAAGTATTCACTGACGATAACTTCCTGCCGGTCATGAGAAACACATTAGGGATCAGTTTATTTAAGCTAGGACTTGGATTCCCGCTACCTATCGTTTTTGCAATATTATTAAATGAATTAAGAGGTAAACACTTCAAACGATTTGTACAGACGATTTCTTATTTACCACATTTTCTTTCATGGGTTATTCTGGGAGGAATTTTAATAGCTTGGTTAGCAGATACAGGACTTTTTAATGAATTGTTAGGGTTAGCCAACACGGAACATGAGCCGCTAAACTATATGGCAAAACCTCAGTACTTCTGGTCCATTGCAGTTCTTTCTGAAATCTGGAAAGAATTAGGATGGAATGCAATCATCTACTTAGCAGCAATTAGTGGGATTGATGCACAAATGTATGAAGCAGCAACGGTTGATGGAGCGAATCGAATGCAAAAAATCTGGTTTATAACGCTTCCAAGCATTACAGGTACGATATCAATCCTATTTGTTCTTGCAGTTGCGGGGTTACTTACAACAAACTTCGAACAAATATTAGTACTTAAAAATTCACTAAATGCACCAATGGCTGAAGTAATAGATACATATGTTTATCGAATGGGTATACAAGCAGCGAGGTTTTCATATGCAACGGCTGCAGGTCTCTTCAAATCTGTTATTGCTCTTATATTATTATTGTCTGCCAACAAGATAACAAAACGACTCACTGGCCATGGATTGTATTAGGAGGATGTTATGAGTAAAGTTAATAAAATCAAATCAAGCAAAGGTGAACAAACGTTTGATGTACTTAATATAGTATTAATGATCGTTGTATGTTTTGTTACACTATATCCGATATGGTACACCGTTGTATTATCTTTCAATGATGGTACTGATGCACTTAAAGGCGGTATCTTCTGGTTTCCAAGAGAATTTACATTAGATAATTATAAAGCGGTTTTTAGAAACAGAGGCATCATCACAGCCTATACGATAACAATCGCTAGAACTTTTATTGGTACATTCATCAATGTTTTTTTCACTGCTATGGTAGCCTATGCATTTTCTAAAAAAGATCTAATCGGGCGTAAGTACTATATTGCATTAGGAACATTCACTATGTTCTTTGGTGGCGGATTGATTCCGTTGTTCCTTTTACTTAAATCACTACAACTATTAGACACGTTTATGGTTTATATTATTCCGACAATGTTTAACTTTTTCAATCTACTGATATTCATGTCGTTTTTCAGTACAATACCTGCATCTTTAGAAGAGTCAGCTAAGATGGATGGAGCTAACGATTTAGTGGTTTTCCTAAGAATTGTACTTCCACTATCAAAACCAGTCCTTGCAACAATAGCTTTGTTTACAGGAGTTTGGCACTGGAATGATTATTTTTTTGGAGTTGTTTATATTAACAAATCAAGTTTACAACCGATTCAAACTTACTTATACAAAATCGTTGCGGAAGCTGGGTCGTCTCGAATGGCTATTTCGAATCCGGTGGGTGTAAGTAAAAGTAATGTAACGTCTAATTCCATTAAATATGCAACCATGGTTGTGACGACATTACCAATTGTTCTAGTTTACCCATTTTTACAAAAATATTTTGTAAAAGGTGTAATGCTTGGTGCTGTTAAAGGCTAAGTGATAGATATTAAACAATAGGATTATAATTTGGGAGGAAGAAAATGAAAAAGCACAGTTTTAAGAACATCATTACTTTATTGATTGTACTGGTATTGGTAACTACAATGTTCGCAGGATGTAAAAAAGAAGAGACAAAAGATGGAGCTACAAGTAAAGAAACAGAAAATACTACAGCTACAACGGAAGACGCAACTGGTTCAGGTATGGGATGGGTTGATCATGCATCAGAGAAGATTGATCTTACTTGGTACTTAAACTTTTCATGGTTTCCAAATCAATGGGGTGTTGATGCAACAAGTCAATATATCACTGAAAAAACCGGAGTTGACATTGAATTTATTGTACCGGCTGGTAATGAAGCTGAAAAATTAAACTCAATGATAGCATCAGATACATTACCTGATATTATTACACTTGGATGGTGGGAACCACAAGTGAATACAATGATCGAAGGTGAATTAGTTTATGCACTTGATGAGTTAGCTGATGAGTACGATGCATATTTCTATGAAGTTGCAGATCCGGCTAAACTAGGATGGTATGCTAAAGAAGATGGACATACTTATGGTTATCCAAACGCTTCTTATACACCGAAGGATTATGCAAATTATGATAATATTTATTCAAATGAAACTTTCTTAGTAAGAAAAGATATGTATGAAGCAATAGGTTCACCTGATATGAGTACAACGGAAGGGTTCTTACAAGCACTTAGAGATGCTAAAGAAATGTTTCCAGAAGTTGCTAATCAACCATTGATACCTTTTGGACTTCATGAGTTCAGTCCAACAGGAAATGCTTCAATCGATAATATGTTACCAAACTTCCTTGCAATTCCGAAGGCAAAAGACGGAGAACTATATGATCGTTTGTCAGATCCAGCAATGGTTACATGGTTAAAAGCATTTAGACAAGCTTATAGTGAAGGTCTTGTAATGGATGATGTGTTTATTGACAAACGAGTACAAATGGAAGAAAAAATTGCTCAAGGTCGTTATTTCTCAATGTTATATCAAGGCCAAGATGCATTATCACCCATCAAATCTTTATATGCAGAAAATCCAGATATGCAGTATATTGCTGTTGATGGACCTAAGAATATGAATGGTGATGATCCAACGCTAAGTGCTACAGGAGTTGCGGGTTGGACATTAACATTGGTTTCTAAAAACTGTGAAGACCCAGATCGTGCAATTGAATTCCTTGGTTATATGATGAGTGAAGAAGGACAACATGATATCTACTTAGGCGCTCCAGAAGTTTACGAAGTGGTAGATGGCAACGAACAATTCAAAGCAGAAGTATCAGATCTGATGAATACAGATCGTGCAGCATTTGATCAACAATACGGTGCTGAGAATACATTCTGGATGTTTATGGATCTTGCAATGCAAGCACAATGGAATCCGGCACTAACAGAACCTATTAAACAATTCAAAGAATGGACAACTCCTTATGTTACATGGATGGGTCAATTTGATGATATTAATCCACCAACTGATTCAGATCTTGGTGCTGATGGACTTAAGATTGCTGATAAATGGGGACAAACATTACCTCAATTATTCATGACTGAATCAGATGCTGAGTTTGATGTAATGTTTAATGAGTTTATCGAATACAGAGACGAGAACAACTTTGATGGAATTGTAGAATTCCAACAAGCTCGTGTCGATCTAAATAAAGAAAAATTAGGATTAGAATAAATTGAAAAATAATGTATAATAGAACTAGCTAAATGAACATAAAAACGAGTTGTGGCTAAGCTGCAACTCGTTTATATGTTCATGTTAGGTTTATATATTAGAGATAGGTTTATGAGGAGGCAATTATGTTACAATATTTCTTTAATAAAAAAAATTATTTCATCATTGAGGATTATCACAAGGGGAAACCTTTTTCGAGTTTTCTACCAGGAGTGTCAGGTCAAATGGGAATACCGATTTGGACGTTTTATGTGAATAGAGGGCAAGGAATCAGTGGTTTTGGAATCAAAGATAAAGATCATCCGATTATGGAGTTTTTCCCTGCAAACAGTGCTTACCAATATGTTTCGACTTATGGTTTTAGAACATTTATCAAAGTTGATGGCAGAATAGTTGAGCCTTTTAACCATACACCTGATTCGAATAAAAGAATCATGGGTATAAAAAGTGATCATTTTTTTATTGAAGAAATTTTGGAAAATGAAGGGCTTTCAATAAAAGTTACTTACGCTAATTTGAACAATGTTTCTCTTGGTGGTCTTATTAGAAGAGTTGAGATTAAAAATCTTACATCAAGAAATAAAACGATAGAAGTTATTGATGGTATGCCGGCATTGCTACCTTATGGTGTTAGTAGTTCGAATTATAAAGATATGGGCAACTTAGTAAGAAGTTGGATGGAAGTGACTAAAACGAACACAAAAGTGCCGTTTTATCATTTAAGAGCCAGCACTGGAGATGAAGCTGAAGTGGAAATGGTTCATCATGGATATTTTTATATGAATAACTCACAGGAAGATGCTAGTGTCTGTACGATTTATGATGCAAGAGTTTTATTTGATTACAAAACAGACTTATCCTATCCAGTCGGTTTTGAGAATAAATCGATTGATGAATTACATAAAGTCAATCAAGTATCAGCGAATAAAGTACCATGTGCTTTTCAAGGAAAGAAAGAGATTCTAAAACCAAGAACACCTTTAATATTAGACAGTGTATATGGTTATGGAGATGATTATGAAAGGGTAGAAGCCTTTATTAAAGATATTGATTTTAAAGATTTTATCGATAAACAATTTGAAAGTTCGACTGAGATCATCGAATCAATAACTAAAGATGTCTCAACCAAAACGAATATTAAAGCTTATGATGAATATATGAAACAAAGCTATTTAGATAACGTGATGCGTGGTGGTAAACCTATTGTATTTAAAGGAAAAGAGAAAGATAAGGTTTATCACATCTATTCCCGTAAACACGGTGATCAGGAAAGAGACTATAACTTCTATTCTCTAGAGCCTTCCTTTTTTTCTCAAGGGAATGGTAATTATCGTGATATGAACCAAAATCGTCGTCACGATCTATTGTTTGAACCAAAGGTAAGAGACTTTAATGTTTGGATGTTCTATAACTTAGTTCAGTCGGATGGATATAACCCGTTAAGTGTTAATGGATTAACCTTTAAAATCGAAGCTGAAATGCTAAAGGCTGTACTGCTACAGTTGGAACAATTAGGTTTTGAAGCAGATCTGCTACAGGAAATAACTAAGCAAGTAGCCAAGGATTTTACACCGGGTACATTATTAAATTCTATTTATAAATACTCATTAAGTGATACAAATATTCGTTTGTTATTACAAGTGATTATTGAGTCAAGTGAAACTAACATAGAAGCTGAATTTGGCGAAGGATTTTGGAGTGATCATTTCACTTATAATCAAGACTTAATCGATGATTTTCTAACTATTTATCCGGAGAGTAAACAGGAACTTCTTTTTGAAAGAGAAGAATACAAAACATATAATGCACCCTATTATGTGTTGCCTAGAGAACAAAAATATGGTTTGACTAAATCAGGTGATGTCCGCCAATATGGTTCCATTGCTAAGAAGGAAAACTATCAGGACAAGTGGATGGTTGATGAATCAGGTGAGACTATTTACATGGACTTATTTGGTAAATTAGTGATACTTACATTAACAAAATTCATGAATTTAGATCCATCAGGCATGGGACTTGAAATGGAAGGAAATAAACCTAGTTGGAATGATGCGCTTAATGGACTTCCAGGGTTGTTAGGTTCAGGCACTAGCGAAACGGTAGAATTACTTAGAATAGTCAAATTCTTAATTCAAAGCTTAACAGAATCTGATAAAAACCAAGTATACTTAGTTGAACAAATTCATTATTTAGCTAAAGAATTAAGTCTTGTCTTAGGAGATTTGAATTGCAATCTATCAGATAAAGAACTCATCAACAGATGGAATAAGGTGAATTCGCTAAAAGATGATTATCGTTTAGCAACCAGAGAAGTTATCATTAGTACTAAGATTTCTTATAAAGTAACTGAACTCATAACATTATTGGAACTCATTAAAGAAGTTCTTGATACGGGAATAACGAAGGCTATTCAAATGGGTAATGGCATATTGCCGAGTTATATCGTTCATGACGTTAGTGAGTATGAATTGTTGGGCACAAAAACAGCATATGGATTAGATGCGGTCAAAGCAAATGGTTTTAAACCTAGAAGGTTACCTTTGTTCTTAGAAGGTCCTGCCAGGTTAATGAAAATGGTCGATAAAAGTGAAGCGGCTAACATATATGACCTTATCAAAAAAACGGATATTTACGATAAAGAACTGAAAATGTATAAAACCTCAGCTAGTTTAGAAGGTGAATCTATGGAAATCGGTAGAATAAAGGCTTTTACACCAGGATGGTTAGAACGTGAATCAATCTTCTTGCATATGACATATAAGTATATTCTAGGGATATTAAAAGCGGGGCTCTATGACACGTTTTTTGAAGAAATCAAACACAATTTGATACCATTCCTAGATCCTAAAGTTTATGGAAGACCTACTACAGAAAACTCTTCGTTCATTGCGAGTAGTGTGAATCCGGATTCTGAAATAATTGGCCAAGGATTTGTTGCAAGGTTAAGCGGATCAACAGCTGAAGTATTGAGTATGTGGAAACTAATGATGGTGGGCAAAAAATGGTTTAGTTACGAGGAAGGGGAACTGAGATTTGAATTTGATCCAATATTATCAGGAGAATTTTTTGATGAGAATGGGGAAGTTACTTTTAATTTGTTAGGTACGACAGAAGTAACATATATCAATAAGAAATTATTTAATACCTATGGTCCGGACGGTGTGAAAGTAGCAGGAATTCATATTGACGGCGTACGTATCAGTACAACTTATTTAGATGAAATCATGTCAACATCCCTTAGAAATCAAGAGATTAAAAAGATTGAAGTCTTTTTGGAATAAATAAGCAAGGTGTAGTTGACAAAATTCGACAGAAGCAATAACATAGAGATATGGCTAAGATATTAAATGAATTGAGGTTCAATATGATTAAAATCGGTGATATTGCTAAAGCTACAGGTTTTTCAGTTACAACAGTATCAAAAGCATTAAATAATTATACAGATATCAGTGACACCACAAAGGCGCTTATTATTAAAAAGGCAAACGAATTAGGTTATATTCCGAATTTGCAAGCTAGAGGACTGGTAATGAAACGTTCCTTTACGTTTGGGGTTATGTTGGATGAGATTCTTGACCTAGGACTTGAACATCCTTTTTTTGCAGGAGTCATTCAATCGTTTAGAGAAGCAATCGAAGATCAAGGATACGATTTGGTTTTCATATCAAATGCTATAGGAAATAGCCCTATTGAAAGCTATTTAGCGCATTGTCGTCAGAAAAGTGTGGACGGTGTATTTATTCTTTGCACAAATCCGAAAGATGAAGGTGTGCTTCAGCTTATTGAAAGTGAAGTGCCAACCGTTGTCTTTGATTATTCATTAAAAAATAGTCATTGTTTGTTGTCGAATCATTATCAAGGTTCTTATGAAGCTGTTGAGTATCTTCTAAACCTAGGGCATTCTAAAATTGGGCACATCTATGGTAGCGAATTAACATATGCCGGTGCCGAAAGGCGAAGAGCCTACATTGAAGCATTAAAGCATAATAAGATTGCCTTAAGGGATGATTATATGGTTAGTGGAGGATACTTCGATTTTAAGTATGGTAAAAAGGCAATGAAAGAATTACTTAGTTTAGAAGATCGACCATCGGCGGTTTTTGTAGCGGGTGATATTATGGCTCTTGGTGCAATTCAGTGTTGTTATGAAGAGAATATTCGAATTCCGGAGGATCTATCAATCATTGGATTTGACAATGTAAGGCTTCTGGATTGGATAACACCGGCGCTTACATCAGTTAGTCAAAATGTTAAAGAGATAGGTAAACAGTGTTGTGAGCTGCTTATAGAAAATGTCAAAAACAAAGAGATGGCGTTTGAGACAAGGATTGTAAATACGTCCATCGTTGAGAGAAAGTCATGTGCACCTTATATGAAAAAGAAATGAGGGAATGTATGAAGAAAACGTTACAAGAATTTAAGGAATTCGTATCAAAAGGTAATGTATTTGATTTAGCGGTTGCACTCATTATTGGAGGTGCGTTTGGTAAAATCATTGCCTCCTTTGTCAAAGACTTATTCATGCCAATTATAGGGTGGATAATGGGAAGTAACAATATTACAGAAATGAAAATTGTCCTAGTAGAAGCAGTTGGTGAGACAACGCCTGAACTTGCAATTACTTATGGTATGTTTCTACAAACAACAATAGACTTTCTACTGATTGCGTTAGTTGTATTTGCATTGATGAAGATGATTAACAAAATTAAGAAAAAGGAAGCAATAAAACCGGCAGCGCCCGTTGTACCAACTAAAGAAGAAGTGCTGCTCACTGAAATAAGAGATCTGCTTAAAAAATAAAAAGATCTGCTTAAAGAATAAGGAGTATTATTAATGAAACAACGACGTTGGGTGACTTTTCAAACAATGGAAACATCAAATTCTTAAGAAAATTGGTTTTCTCTGTCTATTTTTGAAATGTTACGTAACTAAGTTGATGGTAAAATCATATCTAAGACCATGGCTTTTTGCTGTGGTCTTTTTTTTCTTAGTCCATGGCTCAACATAAACCGGAGGCTAAAATGCAGAATAATAATGCCAAATATTTAAACAATATAAAAATTAATTATATATACAGTTTTCTAAAAGGTGTCGATTTAACACGTGGAATATGGATGTTATTCCTAGTATACAAAGGAATGAGTTTGTTAGAAATTGGAATGATTGAAGGTATATACCACATATCATCCTTTTTAATGGAAACACCAACAGGGGCAATTGCTGATATCTTTGGTAGGAAAACAAGCCGTCTTGTAGGACTTGGTTTTACAATGATCAGTGCATTGCTGATGATTGCGTCAACTGATTTTATTGGGTGTGCAATCGCGTTTTTCTTCACCGCTTTAGCAAATAACTTTGAATCAGGAGCAGCAGAAGCACTTGTATATGATTCGCTTAAAGTAGTTAATAAAGAAGATGAATTCATGAGAGTAACCGGAAGAATTGAAGTGGTTACCCAACTTTCAAGTGTATTAGGCTTGCTGATAGGTGGAATAATGGGGACTTATTCATATGTAGCCATATATCTATCGGTTATGGCAATTACAGTGATAACTCTAATAATAGGACTTAATTTTCACGAACCGGCTATTCACACACAAAAAAGAGAGCCTATTGGTTTTATAAAAGCAATCAAAAGCCAATATGTAGAGAGTTACGTTATTCTTAAAGGGAATTTTCGATTAGTCTATATCATTATATTTGGATCAATCGTATCGACTTTCCTAACATTGTCTTTTTTCTATTTACAAGTAGCTTGGAAAGGTAGCGGATTTGTAGAATGGCAAATAGGAATATTCCTTGCAATATCTTCAGTTAGTGGAGCGTTTGGAGGTTTGATTGCAGATAAAGTGGATAAAAAGCTTGGAGACAGATTCATTCTTACATTTTTCCCATATGCGGTAGCGATACTAATCCCAACATTTTACTTTGTAACAATAAGTATTATTAGCTTTTCTATGCTATGTATATTGGAAAGTATCATATTTGTTGCAACTAGAGATTATATTAATAAATTGATACCATCAGAAAAAAGAGCGACAATCATCTCTTTCGATAGTGCGGTATTTAGTTTATGTATGATTCTTATATTTCCTCTTTTTGGATTTATTTCTGATCGGATAGGTATTTATAATACTTTTTTGATGTTAAGTCTCGTTTTCTTTATACTTACATTGATAAATTCTAAGATTGTTAGCAGTATGAATAGTCATATGTTTGACTATGAGTTAGAGGATAAAAAGACTTGATCAGGTAGTGATTAGACGGTGTTTACGGACATAAGATAGGATTGTCACCAGTAAAAGCTAATAAATAAGAGTAATATAAAAGCATATTCATATGCAAAAAGTGCACCCAAGAAACAACAAAAAGTGCACCCAAGAAACAATAAAAAGTGCACCCAAGAAACAATAAAAAGTGCACCCAAGAAACAACAAAAAGTGCACCCAAGAAACAACAAAAAGTGCACCCAAGAGAAACAATAAAAGGTGCACTTTTACATATGAATTATTAAATCACGACATGAAGCATTAAATTCTTGAAGCAAATATATCCATGTTAGATTTGTTGACTTCAAATGTTCCTGTGTCATTATAACGTTTAATGGACTTTCCTAAATGAATATCTTCTAGCATTTCAATGGCTAAAGTACCCCATGAGGATGCTCGCTGAGATATACATGCATGAATTAAGTCGTTTTTAACATAAGGAACTAATTCTTTGATAAAATCCATTGTGATAACTTTGATATTTGGATGATATTTCTTGATAAAGTCACCGTAAGCCATACCCCAACCAATGTCAGTTGTAAAAATCAGGTTGATGTCCGGGTGATCTTTGAGTATCTTATTAATTGCTGTACTAGCCGTTTTTTCATCAGCACTGCTTGGTATTGGAACACTGATACCGGTAATGTTTGAATTATCTTTAAGTTCCTTCAAGAATCCGATTGCTCTATCATTAATAGCTTCGATTTTCACATCTTGCCATTGACCGACCAAAGCTTTACCTTTATTACCTAACATTGTTTTAGCAACTTTAGCCGCTTGTTTACCAGCATTAAATCCTTCAGTTTGAATAAGCGCCTTATATTCAACACCGGGAATTGAGGAATTCAAGAAAATTAAATGTTTGCCATTTTTAACAATCTGGTTTAGTTTTTTTATTATGGTTGGAGAATTTATCGGGCTAATAACAACTGCATCATATTTCTTTTCTATAATGGCAGATAGAATATCTTCCATTTCTGCAATACAGTTCAAGCGATTTTTTGGCGCATAGAAGTCAATATTCATATTGAATATCTTTGCCGCCTTTTTGGCTTCATGTTCTGTTGGATGCCAGAAGGGAACGTCAATATCAAATACCATAGCTACAGATTGTTTGTTTTTGGTCGTACGTGATATCTGAATCTTTGCAAATTCTCCTGTAATAGTCTCGACGCTTGTCAATAATTCTTTTGTCATTTGAGATAACATGGAGGTGTTATTACTCTGATTAATTGCTAAAGATGCAAGCTCTTCAGTTGTAGCTGTTGATTCTTCAATGACAGAAGCAATATTATTTATTGCATCAACAAAATCATCTTTCTGATGGTTGATTCTAGTGAAATCAGTACTAAATGCATTTTGCTGTTCAACAAAATTAGTGATAAATTTATTTATCTGGTCAAAAGATTGAATAACTTTAAAAACAGCTTCTCCTTGATCAGTAAACACATGTTCAGAATCATCAATAATTGTTTTTAGATCGGTTAATTTATCGGTGACGCCATGAATTGATTCATTGATATTGGTGCTTGCTCTTTGGCTTTCTTCAGATAACTTTCTAACTTCTTCTGCAACAACAGCAAAACCTCTTCCGGATTCGCCAGCTCTTGCTGCTTCTATGGATGCGTTTAAAGCTAATAAATTGGTTTGTTCGGATATTCCATACAACACTTTTGTAACATTGCTGATTTTTTCGGCTCTTTTAATTAGAATGAAGATTTCTTCGGTTATCTTATTGATGACATCATGATTAACTTTTTGATGTTCACTGAGGTTATCAACAGTTTTCTTACCTGTTGTGTTAACAACTGACATTTTGTTTGCTAATTCAATTAGTTCAATTGAACGATTTTCCATTAATGAAATATTATTGGCAAGTTCATCAGTAAGCCCGAGACTCCGATTAATGTCAACTGCTTGTTTAGCGGTTCCATCTGCTATGTAGGTAGCTGCGGATTGTACGTTTTTGGAGGAATCGGAGACTTCTTCAATTACACCATTAAGTTTTCCAGTAATATCAGTGATATCTGCGAATTCGCCACCAAAATGAATGAAATAGGATCTTAAATTGTCGTAGATTTTAGTGACAAAAGTTTCGGGTAGATTACCTTTTTCAATTGACTCCTTAAAATCCCAATTAAGAATTTTATCTGTTGTTGAATCATCATGGTTAACAACTTTGACAAGATACAATGCAACAATAAATGAATGAATGATGAAATAAACAAAAAGCACGACAAGAGTTGTGATGTTAAGTCCATCACCTAAAAGTTGCAGAATAAGAATAAGTAGCAAAGGAATTAAATTCAATACAATACCAATGACTCTTTTGTTCATTGTCAAACCTCCTTAGTTCTGATTTACCTAAAAGTCAATAATTGAACAATATACATATCTTTATTTATTGCTTTTTACCATATCGGTGTAGTAGGGAGTACATAAATAGTGACAAAACAGAAACCCCAACCATAGCTTCGAATATAACCAGTACTTTCGTTATCGCATTTGTAGGCACAATATCACCAAAACCAGTGGTGGTGTAGGCTGTACCGGATAAATACCACATGTCAAAGTAGTGTGTGACAATCTGGCTAACCTGTGAATAATCATAAAGTTCTTTATGTGAAAGAAGATCTAAGTACTGGTAGATTAATGCAAATAAAGATATCGAAACAATTGAGAACAGAATGGCTCGGTAGGGCTTGTAACCATACCCGATAGTAGCTCGCAATATATTACCGCTAAGCATACGGAACGGAGATTGATCAGAGTTGCGAAGTTGATTGAGTTCATATCCTGCGTTTGCATAGAGTGCATCATTTTCATCATGAATTGCTGACTTATACAAAAGCTCCCAAGCACTTTGGTTTTTATTACCAATCTTATCAACATCTAACATAAATACCATGTTAATATCTGACTTTGTGTTATCTACCTGTTGGACAAAAGTTTTTTTGAAATTAAGTTTGTTAATAATGCTATCCTTAATTCTGAGTCTATCGATTGTCCCTGCTAAACTAAACTCTTCAATGTATGTGTTCCAAGTAATGTTAATAAATCCAAATGAATTATTTTTAGTAGAGTCGATTTCGAAACGATCGATTTTTGAATTTTTAATGAGGAGTTCTTTTACCGATTTATAAACTGTCAACTTTTCAATCGTAACATAATTCAGTTCCAAGAAGTCACCACAAATGAATTCTTTTCCTTCATCATTATGTGATTCACATTCATTAAAACTGAAATCAAATGAACGTATTAATGATCTAGATACATGAACCCAATTACAATCAGTCCTAAAGATATCTATATATGCGCCCGTTATTTGAACACTAATATCATGAATGACAAGTAGTCCAAAGCTTGCTTTGGAGTTGTTAAAAGAGCGAATAACCACTTTTTCAAAAAGAGTTATTTCTTCAATAATCAATGTGTCTCTTTCTGCTGAGATAGTCAGTTCAAAAAGTGAAGAATCTAGATAATCAATATCAATATTGTTCTGTCTGAATAAATCAATTAAGTAAACATCATCTATAGTCATTTTTGTAACGCCTTCGTCAAAAGTAATTAAATATGCATTATCCTTGTATTTGAATTCAATATTACCTACAATCATTTTTCCCTCCAATAGGAATATAGTATAAAGTAAGTATATCTTATTCTGTTGATTTACACAATTTGATAGTTATAAAAATATTCGGAATCGGAAATCCATCGCTGTTCATCAATAACTTGTGGATAAATCAAAAAAGTAAATTACATTTTAGTCCAAAAAAAATATCTGAATCCCCAAATAAAAGGCAACTGGAATTTGCTTTTTCATTCTAGGGTAAATTCATAATAATAGAGAGAATAAGAGTATGCTTCAAATAGGTAGATAGCTCTATATCAACAGGGAAAAAAGATGGATTTACACATATGTAAGTTGGTAATATAATGACATTAGAGAGGACTTGTAATAGCAAACTATCTAAAAGGATAGGACGCAAAGCAGAGAGTCTAAAACACAAACAAGAGGTATTAATTATAGTTTGTGCCATGATCGTCCGGTTACCCGAAGTAGGCTTCTGGGATATCGAAAGAAGTTCAATGGATTGGAAGAAGGAAGGCTCATCACATTGGACATGAAGTGAACGACTGATATGAGAATGATATCAGTCCCATTAATGAATATTCTGAATGGTTCTTGGACAATAGATTAAGAGTCTGGTGGTCCAGCATTTTTGACAAGTGTTGAATGATAAAGAAGCCGCAAGCCCCCTCTATAATTTAATTGATAGAATTTGAGATCTGATTGAGAAATGAGATCTTTTTTTTGTATTCGTTGTCAAAGATTCCAGTCAAATCCTACATTGTTATGAGAAATTCATATAAATCACTTATTCATGTTATAATCAATAAAAACTCAAAAGTGAGAATATAAAGAGGTAGGATAATGAATAAGAACATTAAAAGACTAGTTATAGTAATTCTTTTTGTAATGACAACAATAAATGTGTCAATCATACAAGGAGCTAATTATCAAGACAACTTGAACTTAGAATACGATGGTCAGACAATCACCTATAATCAACAACGGCTGTACATTCATATCAATGATATTTTAGTTAAGACGGGAGATATGCCTGCGATTATTCTGGATTCCAGAACGCTGGTACCAGTCCGTGAAATCTTTGAAAGTGAAGCAATTGGGGCAACAGTAGAATGGAATGCTGAATTTGAAGAAGTCTATATTAAATATGAGGATCAGTCTGTTATATTGCAGATTAATTCAGCGGTTGCACAGGTAAACGGAAAAGAAGTATCCCTTGATGTGCCGGCAAAACTTATTCGAGATACAGACAAAAACATTTCAAAAACAATGATTCCTTTAAGGTTTGTTGCTGAACAACTAGGATACACTGTTAAATGGGATGGTGAAAATTTCATTGCTCAGTTGTACAGTGAAGACTATTCCGGAGATGATTTCCAAGAAGAACATGATCATGGAGATTTGGTGTCAAAGGGCAATCTCGAAGAGAATAATGCGGATGGCTGGATTGAGCCGGTGGCTGATAGTACAGTGATTCAAACATCACTTTTCGGTAATTCCATTGTTCAGTTAGCAAATGATAAAGAACGTGAACTCTTAATAGAAAACAAAGTTGTCAATGATATTGAATCCGTTGAAACAGATTCGGTAGGCATTTATAATATGATATTTCATTATGATGATACTATACCTGAAAAAGTTACTTTTGAAGTGGCTGCAGATGGTCCAATTTCAGGGGTAATCACATCCCTTGAGGGAAATAATATGGAGTTGTATATCTTAAAGGCGACGTTGGATATGAATACCACTAAATTCGAATATGATGATAGTCCTTTTATTGATGCGTTGTCGATTGTTGAATATACGGGTGGCCAAACAGGAAATCAGAATTGCCTCATTACGTTTGATTTGAACAGTAAAGGTACTGTTTATAATATTCGTATGAATGAACTTCGGACAAAGGTTTTCATTGATGTTGTCATGGATCATGTTGAAGATTTAGTTGTTGGTCAAAATGAAATAGGTGATTACATTGATATTCAAGGTGTCGGAACAGATCAAGTTGAGGTGTATCGTGCAAATGCATCAACGTTGTCTTTTGACATTAACAAGACGACAACATTGATGACGAAAGAAATTGATAACATAGACGGTGAATATATAAATTCTTTATCAGTTTCACAAAAGGACACAACAACAACAAACATTACCGTTGATTTAAAAGGGGCACCTCATTATGAAATCACTATTCCAAAAGAAAACGTAACACGTATACAATTCATGAAATCTAAACAGAAAAATCTGTCATATTCAATTGGCGAATCATCTTCTTTCATGCTTAAGGATATGAACGATATTGAAGAAATCTTTAATAGTATAGAGGGTATCGATGAATACTCAAGCAGAGAGTTCCAGGTAATAATACCGGGTAATCATTTGGAGCAATTTGGGACAGAGTTCATTGAGATTAATAATGCCGGCATTGATGATCTTCAGTTATCTTTAACAAAAGAAGGCGATACAAGAATCACCATCAGGACCAATAAAATTCAAGGTGTTTCTATGGCTAAGTATGGTAATCAATTAGTTTTTGAAACCCATAATCCCAAAGAGTTGTATTCGCATGTTATTATCATTGACCCCGGTCATGGTGGAAGAAAGCCGGGAACCGGCAGTAAAGGATATTACGAGAAGAATGTTAACTTGCAAGTTGCCTTAAAACTCAAGACTTTGTTGGACAACAATCAGGATATAAAGGCTTATTATACTCGGGTTGATGATAGCGATTCATCTCTTTCTGAAAGGGTTGAACTTGCAAATGAAGTCGATGCGGATTTTTTCTTGAGCTTGCATAGTAACTCTTATGGGCAGTTGAAAACGGGTGCTGTAAGTTTGTATATGGATAGAGAAACCAATCGAAACATTAGCAGTTATGAATTTGCTAAACAAATCCATAATGATTATGTTGCTAACACCATGTTCATTGACAAGGTCATTACTGAGAGAGACAATTTATATGTACTTAAATATACCAAAATGCCTGCTGCACTGCTTGAAATGGGCTATATGTCTAATGGTGCAGATTTGAGAATGTTACTGGATGACGCTCATCAAGTACTTATGGCAGAAGGTATATATACTGGGATTATAAATGCATTTAAGCTTTTAGTTGAATAAGGAGGCGTAGTTGCTGATGATTAGAAAACTTTGGTTGTTAATGATTTCAGCGCTTTTATTACTTATTATTGTCAGTTGTAATTCAGATATAAAGACAGATACCACCATTGACGTTCAAGAAACGACTTCAGAAAGTTCAATTCCTTTTGAAAAGGCCATTGTTAGAATTATGGATGACCGCTTAAAGGCGATTGAAAAAAAGATTATGACCTTTATATGAGCACTATCACTAAGAATAATCCGTTTTTCTTTAATGAACAAGAAAGATGGTTTATGAGTATGACTAGTGGGTCGATTCATGATGTGTCACTTGAAATTCTCTCGACTGAAATGTCAGATGAACGTACTGGCGTTGTTTCGATAAATCAAAAACATAAGACGAATGAAAGTTTTGACTTTGACTATCCTTTACTATTTAAATATGAAGAGGGTCAATGGAAAGATTATGGGTATAATTTTGAAGTTTATGAAACAGAAAGATTTACAGTAAAGTATATGGCTGGTGAAAAAAGGGTTGAAGAGTTTGCTGGAATGCTTGATGACGCATATGATCATTTAGCTGAAATATATTCTGTAAAACCTTTAGAAGAATACGAAATGAAACTTTTTTATGACAGGGAAATGTTGCGACAACGTTGCATTCCTGAGAGTCCGTGGTTATTCACAGGTTGGTCTGAGCCGGATGAATCGCTTAAAGTGTTTACAGGACATCCATCAGATTATAAAAGTTATCCAGGAGTCGTTCAACATGAATTAGTCCATAACATCACCATACGCATTTGTAATAATAATCTACCTGTTTGGATTCTTGAAGGCATTGCGATGCATGACGGTTCAGCATATTATGATCTAAATGATTCTAGCCTTCTATCCCAATTAAACAAAAAAGGTGTTTCAAAGACGATTAGAGAGCTGGAAGTGAAAAATCTTTCAACAAATTTGAATAAAGAAGAGATAGCAAACTATTACAATACCAGTTACATGATTGTAAAATATATTGTAGATGAATATGGTCATGCTGTTCTAATGGATTTATTCTATGAAGCAGGTAAAAAACCTTTCCATGATAGCACGCTCAACAAGACGTTCGAAGTGGACAATCAAAAAACAGCAGAAGAGGTTTTTATGAAAGTATTAGGTCTTTCAACAAATGAGTTAAGTGAAGCATACCTGAATTGGCTAGAAGCTGAAGATATTTAAGAAAAGTTAGTTATAGACATTGCCAGTTGTTACATCTATGGTGGAAGAACATTTTGGTATAGCTTAAATAAACAATCTGAATTCAGAATAAAACCACCTATTATATAGGTGCTTTTGCTTTTAGGATACTAAATTTTAAGTATAAGGTCGTGATTTAATGAAGAATATGAATATAGGAAAAGAACCTCAAGATATTCGGGATCATATCTTGAAGAAAGAGTTAGGTTCAGAAAAAGCGCAAATAATTGATTACTATGGCCTAATATGCAATGAAAAATTGTATTGGCAGAAAGAAAATGATTCATATCCACCGCATGAGTACTTTACTCACAAATTTGCTAAAGGATCATCATTGTTGGGCTTGGTCTTCAGACTGAATGGACTATGTTATGCAAAAGTGAAGTATTTTGAAAAGAATTGGTATAAATATCAACCCTTGTATTATACTTGGAGAAATAATAATTTTGTTGAATGTGAATTATATGAAATGGAGTTTATTAAACACAAAGATTTAAATATCATATTTGATTTCCGAGATTTGAAGAAAATCACCAGAATTGAAGATTTTGTAACCTTGTGTGAGTATATTGAAGAACAAGAACATATCCTTGAAGCGTTTAATGAGAAATATCAAAAAGAGCTGTAAAGAGCAAACAGCATATACATATGAATATAGAAAGTAGATATAGTAATCAATAAAGCTTTAAAAGAATACGGAACATAGCAAAACAGTTGACTTTGTCAACTGTTTTGCTATAATGAGAGGTAGAGCGGAGGTGCTTAAGTATGAGTGAGAATAAAACAGTTGAAGGAATAAAAGCGTTTAACAGGGACTATACAGATCTGATTGGTTTAATGAATCAATATGTTTTGGATTCAGAGTATTCCCTATATGAATTGCGAATATTATATGAGATTCATTCAAAGGAAAAATGTACTTCTAAAGACATCAAAAACAAAATAGATATAGATGGAGGTTATTTGAGTCGCGTTCTCAAAGAACTTGAAAAATCAGGGTTAATCAAACGTGAGATTTTCGATGAAGACAAACGATACAGTTACGTTGCTTTGACCAAAGAGGGAAAAGAGCGATATGTTCAAGAAGAGAATGTATGTAACCAACAGATAGAAACGATGATTCAACATTTAAGTGATAAGGAAAAGTCTGAGATGCTTCAATCCATGAATAAAATCATTGATCATCTTAATCCAAACATAAGCAAAGAAGGTAATGACAATTCTAAATTGCTTGATTTAATAACAATTAGAGAAACCCTTAAACCGGGGGATATCGGATATTTAATTTATCTACATGGAATAGTATATAATGAAGAATCTGGTTATGATATTGGCTTTGAAGGCTATGTTTGTAATACATTCTATGAATTTTCAAAGACGTATTCAAGTGATAAAGACCGAATCTTTTTGGCGTGTCATAATAATGAGATAATCGGAAGTATTGCAATTGTGGGTCATACTACTAAGGAAGCTCAATTAAGATGGTATTTAATTGAGCCTAAATATCGAGGTATCGGTCTTGGTAAAATGCTCTATGAAAAAGCTCTTGATTACGCTAAGGAAAAAGGTTATAAGAAGTTATGGTTAGTAACAACTAAAAATCAGGAGAAAGCGGTTAACATATACGAAGCTTCAGGTTTTAAAGAAGTATCACAGACTATTGTAGATATGCGCGGTAAATCATTTGTTGAAGTCAGATATGAGCTTGATTTAGAAAATTAGGTTATCGGCGTTTGAACAAACAAGAACATTGTTGTTTGTAAGTTGTTTTGGGAACGGTCTCAGAACAAGAGAGCATTATTATTGTCAGTATAAAAAATTATCGTCAGTATAAAAACCTGGAAATCATGTGTCAAGAATAGGAGAAAATTAATGAAATACAGAAAATTAGGAAATACAGGGATGAAGATATCAGAAGTGTCATTCGGTGCGTGGGCAATAGGTGGCACATGGGGACCCGTTGATGATAAAGTTAGTATGACGGCCCTCGAAGCGGCTATTGATGGCGGAATCAATTTTTTTGATACAGCTGATGTTTATGGTGGAGGACGAAGTGAACGTCTTCTTGGGCAGTTGCAGAAAAGTCAAAAAGACAGAATTTTCATTGCGACAAAAGCGGGAAGAATGATTGATCCACATGTTGCAAGCGGCTATACATTAGAAGCTATAACCGGCTATGTTAATAACAGTTTGAAAAACTTAGAGGTAGAACGTTTGGATTTATTGCAACTACATTGTCCACCTTCTAAGGTATATGATAATGCGGAATTTTTTGGCAGCTTAAATAAATTGATTAAATCCGGTAAAGTAGCTAATATTGGTGTTAGCGTAGAAACTATGGATGAAGCTTTAAAAGCAATCGAATATAAGAATGTAGCAACCGTTCAATTTGTTTTTAATATGTTTAGGCATAAACCAATAGAAGCATTGTTTGAAAAGGCAAAAGAGAAAAATATAGGACTTATTGCAAGGGTTCCTTTAGCAAGTGGCCTGTTAACCGGGAAAATGAGCTTAGATACAGTGTTTGATAAAGACGACCATCGCTTTTTTAATCGTAATGGCGAAGCTTTTGATAAAGGTGAAACTTTCTCAGGTGTACCTTATGATATCGGTCTTAAAGCCGTTGAAGAACTAAAGAAAGTGAAGCCTGCTGATATAACCATGGCTCAATTTGCTCTTGCTTGGATACTTTCTCATGATGCAATCAGTTGTGTCATTCCAGGTGGAAAAACCAAAGCTCAGGTAAGCCAAAATGTTGCGGCCTCTAATGTTACGTTAACACCTGCGATGATGGACGTCGTTAAGAAAGTTTATGATGACTATGTTAGAGCTGAGGTTCATCATTTGTGGTAAGAACAGATAGAAGGTAGTTTTTCTCTAGATAATGACTTTATATTTCTTTATTATGTGATAAACTTTTATAGAGATGAAATGTATGATTAGATTTTGGAGGGTATAGAGAATTGAAAAAGATGGATTAGAAGTATAGCTAAATTAGAAGTGAAGCTGAAATCAGGTGTGAAAAGAATTCAGAAGGAGAGAATCAATGCATAAGATGCGGAAAAGCCAGAATGAAATTCATAACCAAGATGAAATGATTAACATAATTAATGAATGCGATGTCGTTCATATAGGTATGAGTGTTGATAATGTACCATACATTGTGCCTTTGAACTTTGGCTTCGTAAACAATACCTTCTATTTCCACGGGGATAAAGAAGGTCGCAAAATGGATATGATAAAGGCAAACCCTAAGGTTTGCTTTGAGTTGGATACAGATCATGTATTGATTGGTGAAAGTGATAGAGCGTGTGATTGGACAATGAAATACGCTAGTATCATGGGAAATGGAACTATGGTAATCGTTGAAGATTGGGTCGAAAAGAGAGAAGCTTTGAATATTTTAATGAAGCAATATGGTGGTGAAAGCGATTACTCATACTCTGATAAAATGCTTGAGCGTATTGGAATTATGAAATTGCTTGTTGAAGAAATGACAGGTAAAAAAAGCAATTGATACTCCACTGCATTAGGAAGGTATAAACATGATACCGACTCCAAGGATGGTGATAAAGGCTCCCGTTATTTCTTTAATGTGGAGTTTTTCTTTATGGTAAAAAAGAGCGATGGGTATCAGTAAAATCGGTGTAATTGAAGTTAAAGTAGATGCAACACCGGGAGTTGTATAATTAAGTGCAACTAACGATAGAGATACACCTATAAAAGGTCCGAATACAGATCCGACGATTGTGTGCTTCATTGCTTTTTTGTAGGTAAATGCTTTGGCTACGTTTGGCCAACCTCGTCGAATAGATACCACAATTGTAAAACCGATGATGGCAGCAATAACCCGAATTTGTGTTGAAGCAAAGGCATCATATCTTGTTAAGCCAGCGTTCATTCCAAGCTTACCGACGATGTATCCAAGGGATTGACAAAAAGCACCTCCAAAAGCAAGAGAAATACCGAGGATTGGATGTGTGAATTTAACCTTCTGGTTGGGTGTATCACCGCGAGTTAATATAACAGTCCCAATACCTGTAATTGTAATAAACATACCGAAAATTTGTAATGTTGTCATTTCGTCGCCAAGTATCAGATAAGCCAAAACCGCACTCATTGGAGGCACGCTGGAGAATATGAGCATTGAGATTCTAGCACCGATTTGAGTAAAAGCCTCAAATAGGAATAGATCACCAATAAGCAATCCGATCAGTCCTGATAGAACAAGCCATTTCCAAGTATCCAAAGAAGCATCAAAGGGTAGGGGAACTCCTCTTGTTATAGTAGAATAGATTAATAGGAAAACAAATGCGAACCAAAGACGAATTATGTTTAAGGTGAGTGATCCCATTTTTTTACCTGCATGTTCAAAAGCCGTGGAAGTTATGGCCCAACAAAAGGCTGTTAGTATTGCATATATTTCACCTAAACCATTCATGTATCATCCTCCGATTTGGTTTTTATCCATTATAATATGAAAAAACAGTATTTACAAGGTATTCGTATCTAGTTACTGAACTACCATGACTAGAAGTATTAAGTCCTATAGTATCAGGTGCTTCTTGTTAAAAGAACTCAAGTTATCTTTGGTGATTAAAGCGGACTCAATACATAAGCGATTTATAGGTAATGTAAATGTTGAAGCATTCAAGTCTCCTTGTATATTCTTCGTGAAACAGTCTTTTTAAAAGTTGAAAAAAATGTTGTATTTATATATATTATAATGTAGATTTATTATATAATAGAGTTAACAATATGATTAATAAAAAAGGGTGAAGTATATGAAAACGAAGAAAAGTTTTCCGATTATTGGTATTGGAGCATCAGCGGGAGGGCTATCTGCTTTTGAAGCGTTTTTTAAAGGGCTACCCTCTGAGGGGCATATGGGAATGGCTTTTATTTTAGTGCAACATCTTGCTCCAGATCACAAAAGTTTATTAACCGAAATTATTCAGCGTTATACAAAAATGACCGTGTTGGAAGTTAAAGACGGTGTTGTTGTTGAGCCGAATTTTGTATATATTATCCCTCCTAATCGAAATATGGTATTTCTTAATGGTTCATTGCATTTATTTGAAACGACTGTAGCCAGAGGACATAATTTTCCCATAGACTTTTTTTTCCAGTCATTGGCAGAGGACCTTAAGGAGCGGGCAATTTGTATAATACTCTCAGGAACTGGGAGTGATGGTACATTGGGCCTAAGAAGGATAAAAGGTGAAGGGGGGATGTCAATAGTTCAAAATCCTGAAACCTCTGAATTTGAAGGAATGCCTCAAAATGCCATTGCAACAAATCAGGTTGATTTCATATTAGAAGCTAAAGATATGGGACAACAGATTTTGAATTATGTAGAACATAAAGGAGCTGTCTTGCAAGAGAAGGAGATGACCCCTTCGGTAACATCAGAAAGTAATTTCAAAAAAGTATTTGTCCTTATTAGAAAGCAGACAGGACATGACTTTTCTAAATATAAACAGAACACTATTTATAGGCGCGTAGAACGACGATTGGCAGTGCAACAAATTAAAACAATGGAAGAGTATGTCAAGTATTTACAAAAATCACCCATTGAAATTGAGGCATTATTTCATGACTTATTGATAGGTGTAACGAGTTTTTTTAGAGATAAAGATGCTTTTGAAAAATTGGCTGATGTTATAATTCCGGCTATTCTTGAGGAAAAACAGGATGGTTCAGACTTGCGTATTTGGTGTACTGGATGTTCAACAGGTGAAGAAGCTTATTCAATTGCAATCTTGTTTCAGGAAAGTATTGAAAGACTTAATAAAAACATCCAAGTACAAATATTCGCAACAGATATTGATGCCCAAGCAATAACCTATGCTAGAAGTGGGATTTATCCTGCAAGTATCGTGACAGTTATTACACCTGAAAGGCTGCAAAAATATTTTGTTAAGGAAGCCGGAAGCAACACCTTTCGGATTGTGAAATCAATACGTGACATGCTGGTATTTTCTGAACAAAGTATTATTAAAGATCCGCCATTTTCACGACTAGATTTAATAACGTGCCGTAATCTGCTGATTTACCTGGGAGCAGAATTGCAGAAAAAGATTATTCCCCTATTTCATTATGCATTAAATGCAAAGGGTATACTTTTTCTCGGAAATTCAGAAACCATAGGAAATAATGAAAACTTATTTTTAACGATTGACAGTAAATTAAAAATCTATCAAAAAAAAGAAGACCTATATGGTTTCAAAAAGCCTTCCCTTTTAAACCTTCAGCCTAGAAAATGGACTGATACCCAGACTTCGACCGATTCAGTTAAAATATTGGCAGATGAAAGTAGGTCTTTGCGTGAAATCTGCGAACGTAATGTTTTGAAAGAATGTTCTATGGCAGCTGCCGTGGTTAATGACAAAGGAGTTATTCTCTATTTGCACGGACGATTTGGAAAGTACTTGGAACTGACTTCGGGTGAAGTAGGTATTAATAATATTTTATCTATTGCAAAAGACGGACTAAAAAAAGAATTAACAGTTGCTTTTCAAAAGGCAGTTGAAAACAATGAAACAATGCGTGTAGAAGAGATAAATGTAAAAATGGAAGGTCATTTTACGAAAATTAAGATGATCATGAAATATATCAAATTAGTTAACTCACCAATTAAAGAAGATAGATTGTATATTGTTTTGATAGATGAAATCAAGGAAGGCTTAAAGAAGAAAGAGCCGCAGGATGGTGAACAAACTCCTTACACGAACTTAGTACAGCAAGTGGAAGATTTAAGAATCGAGCTTAATATTAAAGAACAGTCTATCGAATTTAAGAATGATGAACTTGAAACTACGATTGAAGAGTTAAAGTCTTCAAATGAAGAAATGCAATCGGTAAATGAAGAGCTGCAATCAACGAATGAGGAGCTAGAAACATCTAAAGAGGAAATGCAGTCTGTAAATGAGGAACTTACAACCGTTAATTCAGAACTTGAAATAAAAGTTCGTGATTTGTCACAAGTTAGCAATGATATGAACAATTTATTGGCAGGTACAAATATCGCAACAATCTTTCTTGATCTTCAACAAAAATTAGCACGTTATACACCCACCGCCATTAAAATCATTAATTTAATATCAACGGATGTTGGTAGACCGATTGCTCATATTGTATCTAATTTGAAAGGATATAATACATTGACTGAAGATGTTGGAAATGTAATAGATACATTGGTGCCGAAAGAAATAGAGGTCGAAACCCTAAATAATAAATGGTATAATATGATTATTCAACCTTATCGTACATTGGAAAATGTTGTAGAAGGGATAGTATTAACCTTTGTGGATATTACAGAGCTCAAATTTTCTAATAGTGCACTAGAAGTCGCTGAATTTCGTCTTCGTAAAATATTTGAAAGCGTTAAAGAAGGTATTATAGTAATAGATGGCATTACAGGTAAGATTACTGATGTTAACCCTGCATTCACTAAACTTGTCGGATACACTGAAAAGGAAATGATGAACAGTTTAATTTGGGAAATCAAACTGTTCAAAGAAATAGTTTCATCAAAAGAAGACTTTGATAAATTACTGCAGGATACCAGCTTTCATTTAACTAATAAAATATTAGTTACCGCAAAAGGACAAAAAAAGGCTTTTGAAATTATCAGTAATACCATATCTACGGATAGCTTTGAAATTGTTCAATGGAATCTACGAAATCAAGAATAAATGAAATGAATTTTACGTATTACCATAACTGTAAACAAGGATTTAAGTAGACAAGTGAGGTGATAATAAATGAGAAACTCAAAAGATTTTTCAAAGGCTAAAAATACTAAATCAAGAGTGTCTTCAGAAGTGAAAAAACGGTTATTGGCAGATGCTGAACAAAAAGTTCAAAAGGCTGAAAACCCCATGGAGGTTGACATTACTACGCTTTCAAAGGAACAAACTGAGTCGATTATTCATGATTTAAGGGTGCATCAAATCGAACTTAAAATGCAAAACGATGAGTTGACTGATTTACATCGAGAGCTCGAAATACTAAAAGAACGTTATTTTAATTTATATGATATGGCACCGGAAGGCTATTTGATAATTTCAAAAAAAGGGAGCATCATTGAAACGAATTTAACAGCAGTAGGGATATTAGGGCTTACAAAATCTGAAATGTTAAATAAAAAGGTGGAAGATTTCATATTTCATGACGATCAAGATATCTACTATCACCAATGCAATCTACTTCACGGCAATATGAATCCACCGGCCTGCGAACTACGTATGGTTCGAAAAGATGGTGCTCTTATTTGGGCGCGACTGAAAGCAACGGTGGAGGAAGATTTTGCCAATGCTTCATGCCTGATTATAATGAGTGATATTACCTTGCGTAAAAATGCCGAAGTGGATCTGCTAAAAAGTGAAAAAAAATATAAAGCCTTATTTACTAATATGGCGCAAGGCTTGGCACTATGTGAAGTTATTACGGATGATTCCGGAAAATTTATTGATGGTTTGTGTATTGAGGCCAATAAGAGTTTTATAAAATTATTCAAGTCATCCAAAAAAAGAGTTACGGGCAGAAGAATTACTGAGATTATAGTGGGTGATCAAGAATACTGGTTAGATATTTTTAAAAAGGTTGTTCAAACAGGCGAGTCAAATTACACTGAGTATTATTTTGATAATTTAGATAGATATTATGGCATTTATACCTATAAACCGGAGAATGATCGCTTTGCTATTATTGTTACAGACCTTGCTGAGAATATAAAGCGAGAAACTGAAATTACTTAGTTGAGTTACCACGACTATTTAACAGGTCTTTATAACCGCCGGTTTTATGCGGAAGAATTAAAGCGTCTCGACACTCCAAGAAATTTACCCCTTACTTTGGCCGTAGGAGATATCAATGGACTGAAGCTAGTGAACGACTCTTTTGGTCATGTGGCTGGAGACAGACTTTTAAAAACCGTTTCAGAGATATTTAAGGAAGAGTGTAGACCTGATGATATCACTGCTCGAATCGGTGGTGACGAGTTTGTGATTATATTGCCAAAAACTGATATGAATAAAGCGGGAGAAATCATTTCACGAATCCAAAAGCGTGTTCAGAATACTAATATTGAGTCTGTTATTTTATCAATTTCTTTTGGATGTGCAACAAAAAATGCTAAAAATATAAAAATCGAAGATGTTTTTAATGACTCAGAAAATAAAATGTATCGCGATAAATTATATGAAAGTAACAGCGTAAAAAGTAAGATGATTGAAGTTAGTATGCAAACGCTCTATAAAAAAACAATCAGGAAGCCCTTCACTCAAAACATGTAGGGGCTATATGCGAAAAAATTGCCATTGCTTTGAAATACAGCAAAAAAACTGTAAATCAAATAAAAACTGCAGGTCTGCTACATGATATTGGGAAAGTGGCACTTGAGGAAAGTGTTTTGAACTGTCCGGAAACGTTGAACGAGACCCAGTGGAAAGAGATGAAAAGACATCCTGAAATTGGATATCGGATTTTAGGTGCATTGATTGATATGTCGCAAATTGCCAACTTTACTTTAGAACATCATGAAAGATGGGATGGGAAAGGTTATCCAAAAGGACTTAAGGGAGAAGAAATTTCTACTGTGGCAAGAATTGTTGCACTTGCAGATTCCTTTGATGCCATGACAACGAAACATGCATATAGAAGCGAGATAAATAAATAGGAAGCAATCGAAGAAATAATACGCTGTTCGGGAACTCGGTATGATCCGGATTTAGTGACGATCTTTGTCGAGAAGATAGCGAAAGATCTGTAGGAACCCTGTGCTAAGAAACCTTGATAAAAAGGGCTCTTAGCACAGAAAATCCAAGGAAAACAAGACAAGTAATTACCTGCATCACTAGGATTTAATAAGCTTTACTTCTTTTGCAAAAGGCATTAGAGAAAACCAAGTTTAACATCAGATAGAAATAATTTAGGCTCTTTGTCAAATATTGGGGTAAACCCATAAATTACAATTAACAATCAGTTCCCGAGGAAGAAAATTCCTCGGGACTTTTTATGCCTATCAGGCAATTAGCAGTTTAGCTTCTAATGGGATATTACTAAAAAACTCAACGGTTTAACCAACATCTGAAAAGTGAATCAAATTCGGATAATAAACACTTCAACTAAAACCCCGCTTGAGTCCCTAAGAAAAAGACGTGCTGGTAGTCCCCCTTACAAAAGCTTGTTGGATACGTTGAATGTTCGAATCTTATTTCGCGCTACCGATAAATTTCATTTACCCATCTGGTTTCTCTCCCTATAGCTGGTTGGGGCTTCTCCTACCCATTGGTGAAAAACCCTCGTAAAGTAGAGGGCATCTTGATATTTTAGGTTACTAGCAATTTCCTTGATACTCTTGTTCGATGAAATGAGAAGCATTTGAGCTTGTTCCATTAATTGACGTTGTATATAGTTTTTCAGAGTCATCCCTGTTGCTGTTTTATATAATTTTGAAAGCCTGGACTGGCTCATTTTCATTTGAACGGCCAAATCACTGGTTCGTGTTTTTGCAGAGATACCACTCTTTAGCATCTGATAAAGGGATATAAGTTCCGGTGACCTATTGTCATTCACATAGCCTATTAGGTTCGGATCCAAACTTCCAACAAATTGATAGATCAATTGGAGCATACTCCCCTTTACAAGCCAATAGTCCTTTACATTCTCGCTCTCAAGCATCCGAATAAGCGGTTCATATCTCTCAACTTCGATGGTCCTAGAGAGCACGTCATGAACTTCATCAAATAAATTGGTGCCTCCCCATTGTTTGCATCTGAAATGTACATATATTTTTTTTATGTATTTTGGTGTATAACAACTATAGTTCATGTTAGAAGGTATAACATAAGCATTACCTTTCTTTAGATAAATGGTTTCCTTATCGAGCTGTACAACCGCGTCTCCTTCAAGAACGATATATAGCCGAGTATAAGGTGACTTGAGATTTTTATGATTCCAATCACTACCGCTAGATAATCCATATTCTGTCAAGTCTACATCCAACATACTATTTATTCTTTTAACCTCTTCAAAAATCGTTACAGGCATGATCAGCACTCCTTTCGTTAACTATAAAAATACTTATATAGTAATTATATCATAACTTTGATAAGGAAATCATAACTTTTCAAAAAAATCCATATCCTAAATGGTTTTCTTCATATTATTTTAGATCATCATGAGATAGGATAAAGGCATGTTCATTATTAATAAACGGAAGATTCGATCACCCTTGAAAGCATGAAAACTCAAACTTCGGAATCAAGAAACAGCATTCATAATGAATAAACATAGCCTTTTAGGCTTTTGACTATAATATAAGTTTCAATAGCCAAGTAGGTTTTAGAAAGATGTAACTTTTAAATTTGTAATTGATTGTAGTAATCGGGGGAGATGATAATATGGTTTCAAAGGAAATTGTTGGTTTATTATTGGCTGGCGGCCAAGGGAGCAGACTAGGTATCATGACAACTCATATGGCGAAACCTGCTGTACCATATGGAGGGAAGTATCGAATTATTGACTTTCCATTAAGTAATTGCATTAATTCGGGAATAAATACTGTAGGGGTATTTACGCAATATCAACCGTTAGAGTTAAATGCGCATATCGGTATTGGAAAACCATGGGATTTAGATCGAATTAATGGAGGGGTTACAATCCTATCGCCTTATCAAAAATCCGGCAACAGTGAATGGTTCAAGGGAACGGCGAATGCAGTGTATCAGAATATTCATTATATTGATAAAGAGAATCCCAAGTATGTCATTATTCTTTCAGGTGACCACATTTATAAGATGGATTATTCGAAAATGTTGGAAGAACACAAAAAGAAAAATGCAGATGTAACTCTTTCGGTCTTTGAAGTTCCATTGGAAGATGCTTCAAGATTTGGTATAATAAACACTGAAGAAGATGGCAAAGTTTACGAATTTGAAGAAAAACCGGAAAATCCAAAAAGTAATCTTGCATCGATGGGTGTTTATATCTTTACTTGGGAGGTTCTTCGTAAATATCTTATTGATGATAGTTACAATAAGGATTCAGACTATGACTTCGGCAAGAACATCATACCGAATATGTTAGAAGACGATTTGAGTTTATATGCTTATAATTTTGGAGGATATTGGAAAGATGTTGGGACGATTCAAGCTTATTGGGAGTCGAATATGGATTTGATTGAACGCGTTCCGGAATTTGATTTGTTTGATCACAGATGGAAGATTTTCACAGTCAATTCTCAAAAAACAGCCAATTATATTGGTTCAACAGGCAGTTCAAAAAGATCAATTGTAGCTGAAGGCTGTATGGTATATGGAACAATCAAAAGTTCGGTTATTTTCCCAGGTGTTTACATTGAGGAGGGTGCTATGATTGAAGATTCCATTATCATGGAAGGTTCTTACATCTCCAAAAATGCATATATCAAAAAATCCATAATATGTGAGAATGTTCGTGTAGAAGAAGATGTTGAAATTGGTATAGGCGAAGATACAGTCAATGTATTAAAACCTGCACTTTACAATAGTGGAATCACCGTCATTGGAGATGAAGCAGTTATTCCTAAGGGCGCAAAACTTGGCAAAAATGTAGTTGTTGATCGTTTTGTTACTATTGATGATTACGAAACTCTTCATGTTGTTTCCGGAATGACAGTAATGGAAGGGGGAGTCTGATAATGAATAGTATGTTAGGAATGATAACAACTGGTGGCAATAACTTGGAAATGAAAGAATTGACGGCTAAACGAAGCGTTGCAGCCGTTGCATATGGTGGAAGATATCGTGCAATTGACTTTGTTCTATCTAATATGATCAACTCTGGAATCAATAAAGTCGGAGTAGTAACGCAATATAGTTATCGATCATTAATGGACCATTTAGGATCAGGTAAGGAGTGGGATTTGGACAAAAGAATGGGTGGCTTATATTTATTCCCTCCATATTTAGCTGAATCCGGCAGTGGCTGGTATCAAGGCAGTGCAGATGCAATGTATAACAACATGACATTCCTTCGTCATAGCAATGAAGAGTACGTCTTGATAACAACAGGCAATTGCATATACAAAATGGATTACACACCATTACTTGAACAGCATAAGAAATCGGGTGCAGATATCAGTGTATGTTGCCGAGACATGGCTGACTTGGACCCGGAAGAGCTTAAGCACTTTGGAATCGTTCAAATGAATGAAGGTAATAGAATCGTTGACATGAATGAAAAATCTATGAATCCCAATGGTACGATGGCTTCCATGGGTGTTTATCTGCTTAAGAGAACGCTGCTTATTGAACTGTTAGAAGAAAGCGCATCAAAAGGCCTTTATGATTTTGTGCGTGACATATTGATTCGTAGAGTAGATGATCTGAATATTATAGGATATGTTTTTGAGGGTTACTGGAGATCTATGAGTTCCATTCCATTGTTCTACAAAGCTAATATGGAACTATTGCAACCAGAAATTCGTAAGGAATTACTGGTTGACAATGGTAAGATTATTACAAAGATTAAAGACGAAACACCAGCTAAGTATAATGAAGAAGCAGAAGTTTCTAATTCAATTATTGCAGATGGATGTATCATTGAAGGAACAGTTGTAAACAGCGTTTTATTTAGAGGTGTTAAAGTCAGCAGAGGAACTGTGATTAAAGATTGTATTGTTATGCAAGATACAGTTGTCAAAGATAATGTCAGTTTAACGAACGTCATTTTAGACAAAGAAGTTACAATAACTGAAGGTAAAGTGCTTAAAGGTGAAGAAAGCTATCCGATTATTGTAGGGAAACGTGTCATAATTTAATTGACACTAGTTATATTTATGTTAATAGATATTGGATTAGTAAATAATAGTGGCAGATCATTATCTGCCACTATTATTTTTATATGAAATATAGTGGTGAGAACGATTTTAAAAACAAGAGTGTTCGTTTGCCATCGCACAAGCGATTTGGTAGAATAATGACATGAGAAAACCTGTCTGTAAAATTTATACGGTTCAATGTGGAGAATAAAGGAGACGGTGAATTAGTTGCTTCTGTAAGCGAAGATAAAACTAAAACTTGGGAGTTAAGAAAACTACATACAATAGAACATCTTCATAATCAACCGTTAAGACAAAACTGATAATTCTTGCAGATAAGTATAATAATATCACCTCAATAAAAGCAGATTACGACCAATAGTTCCATTGGATAAAAATGGTGAAAAAACGATACGTACAGGCGAAGGAATCGTAGCAGGGAACAGACCGTATAAGTCTGAATTTTGGACTAGCAATGGACTTTTTAACTGCACTTATTATATCAGTGGTATAGATTTTGAAGAAGCAGATAATGATGAAATAATGGACCTTTTTGTCAAAGATGGTTTAGTTGAATTTATGAAGCCGGATCACTATTTTTCAATCGGTGAATATCGGGATGATGTGGGAATTATTGCCCAATTGACTACTATAGAAGTGATTATAATAGCATAACTACGAAATTGTTATTTATTTCTTCAATAGAAGCTATTTTCAGAAAAAGGACATGAAGGGAATTAACGGAGAGGTTCGCGACTACGATCACGCATCCAAATCAGCGTAATTACAGCTATGATTCCCCAGAACAGCATATATAAAGCCGGAGCAATACTGTTATCTGTTGTCGCAATAAGCCAAGTGACAATCATTGGAGTTGTACCACCAATGATTCCCATGCCTAAATTAAAAGATATTGAGTATCCTGTAAGACGACGTGAGGTTGGAAATAACTCCACTAATAATGTAGGAGCTATCCCCAACGGTATAGCCATTAAAATGCCAAAAATTAATTGGCAAGTAAACGCAGCTACAACGCTGCCTGAAGCCATCCATAGAGCAGCAGGTATACCCAGCGCTACACAAAAGCCAATACTCAGAGCTATAAAATGAGTTCGTTTAATATATCGGTCTGAAATCCATCCGGCAAGAATAATCAACGGAACCACAACAATCGAAGTCATGGTATTAAAGAGCATAGCTTGTTTTAATGTGATGGACGTTTGATTGCTAACCCAAGTGGGAAGATAAACCATGGTGGAGTAGTAGATTACGCCATAAGATGCGGCAAAAAGAAACCCTTGTATCATTTCTTTTAAGCCAGTAGTAAAAACTGCTTTTAATGGTGATTCTTTAGGCTTGTGCTGTAAATGATCTTGGAAATGTTTCGATTTTGGCAGTCCTATCCTTAGGTATATAGCCAGACAACCTAACAATCCGCCAAAGAGGAACGGCAACCTCCATGCCCACGCCATAACGACTGTATCATCTAATAAAG
>Ga0314774_1000301_pt1 | contig 42990 bp, 60 predicted proteins | sample MetaGCBIA2018_FD_204515 | JGI IMG/M metagenome (GOLD analysis project Ga0314774, IMG submission 204515) | Cryopeg brine microbial communities from Beaufort Sea near Barrow, Alaska, United States - CBIA 2018 | ecosystem: Environmental > Aquatic > Marine > Coastal | place: USA: Alaska | collected... | reverse complement strand
CGAACCAACTCGCAAGCGAGGCGAGCGACGTTGCGCCAAGTAGGCCAAACGCCCACGCCCGTTCGCCAATTGCAGGTTGCGGCGCGAATGTCGTTGCCACTTCTTGGTGGCCTCCTCCGGCTAGATGTTGCTCAGCCACCGGGACTCGATTCCTTGCCCATTGACGACCAAGCCCATCTCCTTGTGAACATAAACCGACGAGTTCTCGTAGAACATGCTGCCTTCGTAGATCGTGATGCAAGTGCCTTTGTTGGAGGCGGTCCAGAAATCCGTGTCAGCGGTCACAACGAACCAGCCTGCTGTGCCGGAGTAGGTGCCGCTGCATGACTGCGTGCTCAGAACTCTCACAGCATCTGTCTGGTAACGGAAGATCTGCTTGAAGTAGCCGACCGTGAAGAGCCCGAACCACTTAACGTCAATCCGAGAGGTCGAGGTGACGTTGTAGATGGTCGTGGCGACCGCAGGTGCCGCAAAATCGCCGTTAGCGACGTTCGGCGAAAACCGTGACGTGACAACCGGAACTCGAGTGGTTGACTCGGAACTAGTAGTCACCATGCCCGGCCCGGACAAGGGGTCTTCGCTGGTGAGGACCGCGACAAGTTGGGCTTTCTGCTCGTCGGTGAGCGCGCTGTATTCAGCCAGTTGCTCCGCCGACGGGTCGGAAGCCATAAAGCGCGACTCGAACAACTGGACGGTGGCGTGCGGTGCCTCCGGTATGCCGTCGGAGTCGTCAACCGCCGCCGCTGCGCCAGTTGAGGCGAGTGACAGCACGACCGCGGTGAATGCCGCCATTGCGGCGCGCGGGATGGTTGTAGACATATTTCCCTCCCTTGTTGCAGCGCCCAATTTGGGCGCCTTTCGAACGTAACATGTTTGGTGGAAGCGTGCCCCCGGGGTGCCGCGGTGAGGGCTGATCGGTGCATGGTGGGGTGTGCAACGTGGTGGCTGTGGGCGTCGAGACCGATGTCGGCGACTCCCACCACGAACCTCCACCAAACGTCCGAGAGGCGGGTGAAGGCCAGTATCAGAGCCCGCGATTGACGCGAGCCGACGTTCGGTCAAGATCCTTCCGTTGCGCCAGTCGCACTACGAGCGCGTGCGCAAGTAGCACACCGAACGCGCAACCTGCGGAGGCCAAGAACACATCGTCAATAGACGCAACACGGCCAGGGACCAGTAAGTACTGGGTCACCTCAAGTGCGGCTGAGAGACCTGTCCCGATTGCCCAGACGCGCCCCCGGTAACCGGCGAGAATGGACAAGAAGAGAATGCCAAAGGGCACAAACAAGAGCATATTGCGCGCGATTTGCCCCACGGGCACTTGCCACGTTGCAGACTGGTGCAGTAGATCCCACATATCCGCGAAAGGCACGAGAGAGACCTGACGTCCCGGAGTGAACTGCCCGGAACCGGCTCTCAGGGTGACGTATCGCATCCCGCCGAGCCAAGCAACGAGAAGGGCTTGGAGAACGCCGGAACAGAGCGATCCACGTGACGTGGACACTGCTGAACGAATGCGATACCGCACCAGGGCGCCATAACCCACGAGGATCGCCACAGCGAGAAACTGGGGCAATGGTGCTCCGAACGCTCTCCACAACTGGCTCAATCGACCTTCTCCTGGCTAGACTACCGAAAACCGGTCGCCAAAGAGCCGTACAACCTAGCAATTGCTAGAGTCCCTCGCGCATCTTGCTGAGTTGGCGTCAGTTGCTGAAGTAGACAAACGACCGACAATCGTTAGCGTCTAGCGGCTCAGGCGTTCGGGGAGAGGGCGATAGCCAGCACCACTTCTGGGGACTCCGGCGTCATGTCCCACCAGGCGTCGTCAATCAGGGCATCGAACGCGCCGGAGTTGTCTGCGGCCACGCCAAGCCGCTCATCCATTCGCTTCGCGATCTCGTTGCGCGCGAGACCCGCAACCATGGGCACCTCGTCGTCCAGCAGGCGCGTAAGCAGGCTCCCCGGTGCAGACATTGCAGTCACCACGCGCAACCGGATTTTCAATACGTCACTGCTGAGCAGTTCCAGCACTTCTTGCATCAGGTCTTCCCTGCCGATCAGGCCCGCCCTGACGTCCTCCTTGCGGTCCCCTGCGAGCGCCAACTGCAGTTCCTGTGGCATTCCTGAGTTCTGCGCGACGGCCGCCCGCACGCCAGAACTGCGGTCGCGGCTCAGCGCGGACAGCACCTCCGCGGTGACGGACGTGTTGCGGGCGACAGTCCTTCGCACCTCGACCTGCTCATCCCTGGCGAGCGCCACCAGCACATGCGGCGGAGCGACCCGGTTGCCTGCCGCGGACATTCTGACCATGACAGTCTCGCTAGCCGCCAACGACTCGATCTCCTCCGGGCTGCCGGATGCGCGTGCGAGCGCAATCTCCGCCCAGTCGATCTCGGAGGACGCTTCTGCCCTCGCTGGTGCGGCGCCCGGAGCGGACTGTGCCGCAGCACGGCGCTGCCGACGCGTGGCCTTTGCTCCATGCACGGGACACCTCGTTGCGGCCGCGTCAGAGATGTGTCCCGCCTTCGGCGCGGTGCAGGTATGTCGCATGCCTGGACAGTATCCGCAGGGCCTTCGCGCACGCTGGATACCGTGAAGCATGAGCAAATACCACGAAGTCTCGGCCTGGCCGACTGACGCCGGTTGGCGCGTTGGGTTCCACTCGTTCGACGCCGCCCAGCGCGAGTTCAACTTTGGCGAGTTCGAGTACGTCTCCCCGCCCAGGCTTTCCGTTGAGGAAGCACTGAGGGTCGCCCCTTACCCGAACCCCGGCGGTTTCAACGAGTACACGAGCGAAGACGACGTCAAGCAGTTCGAGCGCATGGCGTGGGATTGCCAGAACCCGAAGGAGGCCGCCGCGCTCCGGCAGGCCGAGGCGACGGAGTGGCGCCGAGCAAACCTGCTCGAATGCGTCATGCCGCTTCCCGGCCAACACGTCATCCTGGAGTACCTGAGCAAGAGCGGCACCGGCATGACGCGCGGTGCGGTGCTTGCACGTGCCGACGACGGATCTTTGGTGGCGAACCGCATCGACTGGCAGGGGAAGCGCGAGACCATCACCGTGCTCCTCCCGGACGGTCAGATTCCGGACGACAGCGAACTGTCAGGGATCCAGCGCGACTTCTCGGCGCTGCCCGGACCTTCGCGCAACATGACCGGCGCGCAGCAGAATGCCAGCCGCGAGTGCGGGGCGAATACTCCGCTCGGCCCGTGCCGTCGCAAGACGTTCGCCGCCCGCTGCTGGCAGCACTCCTAGCAGTCGTCCCTTCGGACGGTCGCGCTAGGCGTCTAGGCGCTCACGGGCTCGAGTGCAGCGACCGGCCCCACCTTGTTGATGTAGCAACGGCCACACAGCGACTCGTACGTCGTCTGCTGCCCGTCGATGGCCACCTGCGCGCCCTGAGAGACGAACTCTCCGTCGACGACACGGGCGTTGAACATTGCCTTCGCGCCGCAGCGACAGATCGTCTTCAACTCCTCGATCGCGTGCGCGATCTCCATCAGGCGGCCAGAGCCGGGGAAAGCCCTCGTCTGGAAGTCGCCACGGAGTCCGTAGCAGAGCACCGGAATGCCCAGGCTGATCGCAATGGTGAACGCTTCATCCACCTGCACCGGCGTGAGGAACTGCGCCTCGTCAACAAAGAGTGCGTCCACATACAGGACGGCAGTCTCGGCGAGGAACGCCTCGGTCAGGGACATGTCCGGCGACAAGAGGATGTCCACGTTCCGCTCAGCGCCCAGCCGTGACGACACACGAGCGCCCGCCTTGGTGTCAGTGCCGGGCTTCGCGAGGATCGCCCGCTGGCCCCGCTCCCCGTAGTTGAAGGCCGCCTGCAACAGCGCAGTCGACTTGCCGGAGTTCATCGCGCCGTAGCGGAAGTACAACTTGGCCATCGGTCAAGGCCCCTCTCTCGTTTTGAACGGCTCGAGATACGCGCGCAGGGCGATGTCATGCCGCCGCCTGCGATCCGTCGCCCCGGCCTTCGCTTTGAGGGTCGACAGCAGACCTGGGCGCTTGCGCGACAGGCCAATCATCGCCAGGAAGATGTCGGCCTCGGGCTGGTTGCTGGCGCCATTCGGGTGCTCAGATAACCGCCGCTGCTGGACGCGGGGGTCGAGCCACTCGCCACTGGCCGTACGCGTCCATAACGCACCTTCGCAGTCCCACCAGGGGCCCGGTTCGGCATCGCGGACTTGCTCGACGGTGGCCAGGGTTTCGCGTGGCATCAGCGTCCTTCCGCTTCGGTTTGGCGTGCGCTTGCTGCGGCAAAGTGCGTGAGCATCTGGTCCTCGTGCAGCAGCCGCGCCTGCCTATCAGCCCACAGCCCGACGGTGCGAGCCAGCAGACCTGGGCGCACGCGCGACAGTCCCAGCGACACGATGAATAGTTCCGCCAGATAGTCGACATCAATGTCGAAGTCGATGCTCTCTGGTATCTCCACTTCGGGCTGGAGTTCCCCAAAGCGGTCGACCCACTCGCCGTCCTCTGTGAGTGTCCACGACCCGCCGAGGCGGTCCCACCACTGGCCCGGGTCGGCCGAAGCCACTTGCTCGACCGTGTTCAGGGTGTCACGTGCCATTTTACTGGTCTTCCTCGCGGGAGGCGGCGAACTCACGCCAGGCAGCCGCTGAGGCCCTAGCGTAGCCGTCTGTGCATCCGCAGACCAGGCACACGTCGCGACCGAAGTCACTCTCCGTGTCGAACACGCACACGAACGCTGGCGACTCGGAACACACATGATTGCTGGCGACAGGGAACCCCGCGTCAGGAAACTGCGCGAGGAGTGTCTCCGCATATTCTGGCGACGGTCGGAGCCCGGAGCGAACGGCGAGTGCGATGCGTGCATGCGGCCTCGACAGCCCGTTCTCGTCGGACACTACAAGCACCTTCGCCGGCAGGGGTCCGTGGTGCAGCAAAGCGCGGTCAATGTCTCCCGCGTTGGGAATCACCCTGGACTCGTGGGCCTCGATTACACGTGTGCCTACGGCACGGTGGTCGCTTAGCAAAACGTCGGACTTGTCCACGCAGACACTCCCCTGACTTGACATGCGCGATCAGATCACGCCTCGGCAACTCTGGCGCAAGACTACCGCACTTTTGAGGACCGCATTGGGGCCGCGCGGGGGCGAATCGTCTCTCGGCAGCGAGTTACCGCCCATGAGCGGTAGACACTCGGAAATCACCGGGGCGCAAGCGATTTCGGCGCGCCGGACGGCCAACATTTCGGCCCCCATCAGACGACCCCCGCTTCGTAATCGGCCTTGGCGGCGAGCGCGTTGCGCAGCCAGTAGAACACGTGCCATTCGAGATTATCGTCGGACAAGCCAATGCCGTACCTCGTGTCGGGATACATCAGCGCGTCCAGCCCGTCCTCGGCGTTGATGTACGTCGCGATCGCCGCTTTCGCCTCGCCCAGAGTGTCGTAGGTGCGCGCGAAGGGGTACGGGTTGACACCGTTGTCCTCGACCTGCACCGTCGCCTCGCGCAGTGGGCTTCCCAGGGATCCGAGCAGCCACCAGCGCTGCATGCAGGACACCTGAAACTTGTCGGGGTGGGCGGGGCTCTCAACGACAAACACGGCCACGCTCGTGAACACACCTGCGTCGGGCATGTCCTTGAAACCGACCTGCGCTCGACGGAGGCGGCCGGTGCCGGGAATCCGGACGAGCCCCTCATCGTCGGAGCCGGAGAAGTCCTCGTCCAGCAGGGCCTCCGGCGGCAATGCCTGGACGGGGTTGCAGATGTCTGCGAAGTCGTAACAGAGCGCCACCCGGAGCAGGTCGATGTCTTCTCGTTGACATCCTCCCCGCCCTTTACGGACGGGGATTCCTGGGCCGTGAGGCCCAGAAGTTAACGCCGCCCTGTTGCCAGGGGCTTGTGCGTCCTGTTCACGGCATGTCCTGCCGCATACCCGGATCATGCCGGGACAAGTTCTAGTGCGCGCGCGAGAATGTTCTCGGCGGCGTTGGTGTCCGCGTTAGCGGCATACCCGCATGCGACGCACTCGAAGACCGCTTGGCTATCGCGATTCTCGGGTGCGGTGTGACCGCAGGCAAAGCAACGTTGTGAGGTGTGGTGCGCTGGAACAGAAACGATGGTGACGGGACTCGTGGCGCGGGCTGCCTTGTGGTGCAACCGCTGCTCGATCTTGCCCCATTGGGATGCCAAGATCATGCGGCTCAAAGCGGCCTTGGCCGCAGACCCGTTCGGCAGGAAGACGCCAGGCGCATCAGGATCCGGCTTTGATGCTGGGGCTCGGGTCATGCCCTTCGTGTTGAGCGCTTCGATGGCGATGACGTCGTGCTCGCGCACCAACATGGTGGTGGCTTTCTCGACCCAGTCTGTGCGTCGGGAGTTCAAGCGCAACCGCAGCACGCCCATGGAGTCCTTCGTTGCCTGGCGGCGGTTTGAGCCCTTGATTTGACGGGCGAGACGGCGCTCGAGCGCGAGGAACTTCGCCCGCTCTCGCACACTCAGGGTTGGCGCTGCGAGCATGCGCCCGTCGGACAAAGCCAAGGTGTTGTGCGCCGACGCGCCACGATCGACGCCCACGACCGCGCCAGTGGGGGCGCGTTTGAAGTCCGGCGGCGGGGTTGTGAAAGACACATGCCACTGACCGTGTTTGAGTGTCACACGCGCCGACGAGGCGGCCTCAATGTTTTCCCACGGGCGAGATAGGCGGAACCGCACCCACCCGACCTTTGGGACCAGCGCCATGCCGGTGCGACGGGAGGCGCGTTTGAGAGTCAGGTCGCGCACAACAAAGCCCTCGCTGACGCCTTTGCGACGGAACGTTGGCCGGCGGTGTGTGCCGGCCCACCAGTTTCGTTGCGCCTGGTCGAAGTCACGCAACGCGCCCTGCTGCACGACTGTCGATCCCTCACGCAGCCACTCAAACGCTCCGCGGGCCTCAGTCAGTTGGCGCATCCGCACCGCGTTGTTCGGTGTTGGGCCCTTGTGCCTGCGCCACATGGCGGCCTGCTCGACCGCGAGATTCCACACAAACCTGGCCTGGCCGCAGTGAATACGCATGACAGCGGCCTGTGCCGCCGTCGGATACGCACGCTGCTTGATGCTCATGCCTACCACACTACTAGAGGGGTCTGACATCTACTTCTGCCAGGCGGGACGGTCCAGCGCTCACGCGCGGGCGGGACGGCCCGCTCTAACCCCGCCCTCACGGACGGGGCTTGCGAGCGGCTTTGGGTCAGGGCGAGCGAATAGCGCCTCGAACTGTTCCCAGTTGAGGCGGTCGCCCTCCCGTGGCGGTGGCGGCAGCGTGGCGTCGGCGGTGGTCATGCGACGGGCTCGTCGACGCTGATGTCCGCGAAGTCTGACAACGCGTTGGCGGCGTTGGTCGGCATGTACAGGTCAAGGTAGTCGTCGCAGCGCGTGATGACGTTGAGTCGGAGTTGGCCCTCCGCGCACACGCTGATGCGCTCCGCGCGAGGCACGTCGCTAGAGGCATACAGCCGTGTGTGGGATGCGGACACGCGTGACGTGGTCTCCACGCCCTCGGTGACGGTCACCACCTCCACGTCCCCGTCGACCGCTCTCACGGCCAACGCCTTGTGGACGGTTGTCGCAATGGGCGCTGCAGAGACTTCCGCCTCAGCCGAGTCCGGACCGAGGGGCGTCACTTGCGCGTCGAAAACCACGAGAGCGACCACACCGACGAGGAACAGACCGTAGAGGACGACCACTGCCGCACGACCGTGCCGCTGCCGGGAGCGGATGACGTATCCGACCACCGCCGCGAGCGTGACGAGAGGGACCGCAATGACAAGAATGTGGTCCACGAATCTCCCAAGTGAAGCGGGGTGCTTACCGTCTACTTCGCAGGAAGACTACCACACAGAATGCGCAGCGAATCGGGCGAGACGGGCGCTCCTACCGGCGGCGCATAGACACTTTGCGCACCGCGCTGTCGCAACACGTTTCGGGTCGGCGTGCTGCCGCGCGGGACTACGCATCCGGGTACAGCGTCTTCGCTAGTTCGATGTCGGGGTCCGTCGCGGAGATCGTCCTCGGGTCCACATCGGCGAACATGGCCATCGCTTCTCGGTTGTCCCGGTCGATCCCAGTCGCACGCGAGATGGGGACATTGCGAGACTGGTGCCACTCGTCGCCGTGCGGCCCGAGCCCGAGTTCATCGGACAGCCCCTCCATCTCGTAGTCGCGTGGCGTCCATTGCAGCAACTCGGCCACAGCCTCGGCGTCGATGTCGTCGATGCCATGAGCCAAGACGAAGTCCTCGATGGCGCCCTGCCCGTCAAAGTGCGTGCAATCGGCGGTTGGTGTGTAGAGCGCCGACTTCACGTCCGGGTCGTAAGCGCTTGCCCAGATGACACGCTTCGTGGACGGGCACACGGCCAAGGCAAGGTCCACGGCGAGCGTCACGTGCGTCCGCACGAACGGGACAGGATCGGGAGTCTGCCCGTTTCGGCTCGAAAGGGCCGCCTGCAGCGGCTCCATGTCGGGGGCCTCCCGCAGCGCAACGGCGAGCCGGTCCTGGGGCGTGGACGCCACAAACGCCACAGGGGCGGCGGAGGCCTGCGGGGGAAGCGTCTGCGCGCCTCGTCCGTGCACAGGACAGGCGGCCTCTGCCTCTGGTGACGTGTGACCCTCCACGGGGGCGGTGCATCTGCTCATGCTCAGAAGGTATCCACGCTCAGGTATTCGGGTGCAGCGCCAATGTGATGGTGACGGCATCGGAGCCCGGCGTCATCTCCCACCACGCTTGCTCGCGCAACGCCTCGATTGCCGCAGTGTTGGACTCGGGCACGTCCAGTCGCTCGCAGAGACGCATCGTGACCGCTTCGCGGGCGTTGACACGAACCGATGTCTCCTCGTCGTCCACCATTGCTGCCAGCGCATCATCCGGAAGGCTCGGGTTCCTGGCGACCGCGGCCCTGATCGTCGCGTCGTGGTCCGTGGCGAGCGAGCGAAGCGCGTCCTCTGGTGCGGAGGGGTTGTCTGCCACGTGACGAATGCACATGCGGTCGCCGTCCGTGGCGAGACGCCGCAACACGTACTGCGGGGTGGACGGGTTCCTCGCCGCGCTGCGACGCAGGGCATACCACTCGTCCTCCGCAGCGCTCTCCATCAGTATCAGCGGGGAGTTGGGGTTCTCGACCAGTGCCCGATAGATGCTGCTATCCGAGTCCGGCGACGTCACCTCCGCCATGAGCGCCAGCACATCCGTCGGGGTGTTGGTGTGGATAGCGACGGCCATTCGCACGTCTCGGTCCGAGTCCCCCGCCAGAGCCGCAAGCGTCTGGGCGTCAGCCGTCGGCCGCTTCGCTGCTCCCAGTCTGATCGCAGCGCTCTCGTTGCGCAGGTCCGTCCAATACAGGGACGGCGGTTTGCTGGCCGCACGCTTGGCGTCCGCGGACATGGGCCCCAGGCCATGCACCGGGCAGTTAGCGGTCGAGCCCAGAGAGCGGTGACCTTTGACCGGCGCGGTGCATCTGCTCATGGCTCTACGGTATCCACGCTCCGTCGTGCGCGGACGCCCGGCTACGCGTTCGGGTACAGGGTTCTCGTGAGGATAACCTCTGGCGACTCCGGGGTGAACGTCCACCACGCTTGCTCGCGCAATGCTGCGATTGCTTCGACGTTGCTCTCGTCCACGCCGAACACCTGAACCACCCGCCGCGTTGTCGCGATACCCACACAGACGCGAACCCCCGGGTCCGCATCGTCAGCCATCCCGGCGAGCACCCCGGCGGGGAGGTTGGGGTTCTCTGCCACCGTGCGACGAACGTTGCTGTCGTCCCCCGTCGCGAGCGCGGACAGCGCCTCTGCGGGCGTGGAAGGGTTCTCGGCCACACGCTGCCTGCCACCCGTGTCGCCGCCAACAGAGAGCCGCTGCAGCGCGTCTGGCGGTGTGGAGGGGTTTCCCGCGACGTTGCGACGCATCATGTACCACTCGTCATCCGCCCACTTCTCTAGCCAGTCGGCTGGCATCGACGGGTTCTTCGCCAGCGACAGGCACATGTTCTTGCCGTCGATCTGCTTCGCCTCGGCCGCCGTGAGTCCCAGTACCGCCGACGGCGTCCGGGGGTTCTCCGCGACGGCGCGACGCACCACGAATGACGGGTCATAGGCCAGTGCTGCCAACACCCGGGGATCCGCATCCGCCTTCGACGCCGTAAAGGCCTTCGTCTCATCGGACTCGTTGCGGTGGTCCGTCCACTCCAAGGTGGGACGCTTCATCGCTGCACTCGACGCGGCCGGAGACATCGGGCCCAGCCCGTGCGCCGGACAGTTGGCGGTCGTTGCCAAGGTCTTGTGCCCATTGACCGGCGCGCTGCATCTGCTCATGCTCGGAAGGTATCCACGGTCACGCGTTCGGGTGAAGTGCCTTCGCCACCACCACGGCCGGACTGTTGGCGTCCATTTCCCACCACCGCTCTTCGCGCAGGAGGTTAAGAGCGTCGGTGTTGGTTTCGTCGATGCCGAGCCGTTCGGACATGCGAGAGGGGATGCGTTTGTTGGCTTCCTCTCGCACGACCCCGTGCCCATCCGCAGTCAGCGTCGCCAGCACTTCGGGTGGGGTGCCCGGGCTCTGGGCAACGCCCCTGCGCGCGTCCCAGAACTCGTCCCCCGCCAACACCGCCAACACCTCTGGTGGTGTGGAGGGGTTTCCGGCCACAGTCGCGCGCATGGACCCGCTCCCGTCCGTAGCCAGCGCAGTCAGCGCGCCGGGTGGTGTGGAGGGGTTCCTGGCAACACCCTCCCGCACGTGCCACTCCTCGTCCCCCACCAGCGCCGCCAACACCTCTGGTGGCGCGGAAAGGTCGTCGGCGAGCCGCCTGCGGGCGGGCGATGATTTAGGCAGTCGCACCACCTGCGCTGTCGGGCGTGGAAGACCCGCAGACGGTGCGTGCTTGGCTCCGGAGGGCACCGGGCACTTCGCCGCCGAACCCGGCTTGCGGTGGCCCTCCACTGGCGCGGTGCATTGGCTCATGGCTAACCGGCGAGCCTGCGGGTCGCCCCGAGAATCCTCTCTGGTGAGAGTGGACGATCGCTGAGAAGTCGTTTGCCTTCTGCTTCGGCTCGGTCCGACTGATGCTGATACTCCGCGGCGTATTTCTCGTCGTCGATAGGGCTCGGCAAGTCGTGGCGCCATGAACTGTCGGTGATCTTGCCGTCTGGGTCTCGAACGAGACGGACGGGCAGGTGCGCGGCCCGGGGCTCCCAGGACTCGACGGTCGTGCCGTCCTCGGCGTGATTGATGCTCAAGGGGCCCACTCGGCGCCTCCCAACGCCATCGTCCCCCTCGCGCCACTCCTCGGACTCAACGCTGCCGTCAGAGCGATAGTTGATCTTGGCAGGAGTGTCGCTGAGGGGGCGCGGCTGGCCGCGGGGGAAGTATTCCTCGGACTCAACGCTGCCGTCTTCGCGGTACGTGGTGATGGCAGGGCTGTCGTCACTACCGGGGGTAGCCCCGCGCCCGGGCTCGTTTTGGAGTTTCGAGACCCTGGCAACGCCGCCGTCCTCGCGGTAGTCGACCTTGCGTTCGTTGCCCGACTCGCCTTCGAGCCACGACTCGGACTCAACGCTGCCGTCGGGGCGGTACCTGGTCGCCACGGGTCCGCCGTCGGGGCGCTGCCTGACGCCGTCTAGGCACCACTCCTCGGACCTAACGCTGCCATCTCCACCGTACGAGATCGCAGCGGGTTCGCCGTCACGGTGCTTCTTGCCGTTGGCCATCCAGATTTCCGCGATGACAGTCCCGCCAGCGCGGCCGTAGGCGATCCACGCAGGCCCTTCTTCATTGTGCAGGGTCTCTCCCACGAAGTGCTGCTCTGAGAAGAGTGTGCCGTTGTCCCAGTACTTGAGGTCAACGAAGGGTTCGGCGGGGCGACCCTGACTCGGAGCAGATGGCGGAGGGGGGCCTGCAGGCCCTGCTTGCCTGATGGGTCCGCGGCCGTGTACGGGGCACGCCCTTGCCGCTTCGGTGTCGCCCTGGTGGCCCTGGATCGGTGCGGTGCATTTGCTCATGCTTGCATGGTATCCAGGCGGGCCGAGGCCCCCGGTTGCTATTCGGAGCGCTCCCAGTCGTCACGTACCACCCGCATTCCCTCCGGGGGCAGCGACGCACATACGCGCACAACGCGGTTCTGCGGGACGCCGACGCGACACCAGGTCGAGATGGTTTCAGCGCGGCACCCCACGCGGCGAGCCAGCGCGCCGCGAGTCACCCCCGCCGAGCGCAACGCCGCTTTCAGCACGACGCCCTCGATCGGAGCCAACGGCGAGACGTCCACGTCGACCCCGCGCGCGCGCATCAGTGCCAGCACATGCGGCGTTTGACCGGCAGGGACGCCGCACCGGAGCCAGTGCTCGGGCGCTTTGCGACGCACACCGCATTCCACGGCGATGCGAACAATGCTCACGTCGGCTGCGTTCATCATTCGCCTCAGCGTCTCCGCGTCGATCCTCGCTCCGGCTATGCGCGCAGCCAGCACCAGCGGAGAGTCATCACGGAGCGCTTCGGTCACCGCATCGGCGTACCCGGCAGAGACTCCTCGCTTGAGCACCCAGTCGCTGACGGTGCACTGCGACACGTTGACGCGTTCCGCCAGTGCGGCCTGCGTGACCCCCGTTGCGTTCAGCATCGCAGCGAACTCGTCTCGCGGGATGGCCCGACGATCCCCCTTGACCCCGTAGATACGGGCGGTGACGGGCGGGCGGCGGTCGCGTTCTGTGCCCTCGAGCGCCACCAGCACAGCCCTGACTTGCGCGAGTCGAGCGCTAGGCACGCCCCGCACGGTCCAACGCGACACCGTGTTCTGTCGCACCCCGAGCGCCGCCGCGACCCTCGACTGCGACAGGTTGCGCGCCAGCATCTCGGACCGGAGCGTCTCAGCGGACTGGGCAGCGTCGAACTCTCTGGACTGTTGTTCCACGAGTTGGCTCACCACCTGCTGGGCGCCTCGCCGCTCACGCCCGTCGAGCCGAAGCCACCAGCCCCGCGCGCCGTGTCGGACAACTCTTCCACGACCTCGAAGACGGGGCTCAACACTTGCTGCACCACCAGTTGGGCGATGCGGTCTCCGCGACTGAACTGGAAGGTCTTGAACGCGTCGGTGTTGTGCAGGATCACGCAGATTTCGCCACGGTATGCCGAGTCGATCGTGCCGGGTGTGTTGAGCACCGTGATGCCGTTGCGTAGCGCGAGGCCGGAGCGCGGATGGACGAACGCGGCCATGCCGAGCGGCAGTTCGATCGCGACACCCGTAGGCACCGACAGGCGCCCGCCAGGAGGAACCCTGTCGCCTTCGCGTGCGACTAGATCCGCTCCGGCGTCACCCACGTGGGCGAACTTCGGGACGGGCAGGTCGCCGTCGATCATGCGGATGCGGATGACTGGTTGTTCGGTCGTCGGGCTCATGGGGTCTTCGCAGCCTCTCCGGCATAGCGTTTCGGCACGAGTGCGCCATTGGACAATTCCCAGAAGTACTCGTACCCGTTGAACTCCACCTGCTCGGAGTCAAGGTTGAGGGCGTGCATCTCGCGCTTGAACTCGCCAAGCACCCTCGGGGGCTCCTTGTCAGATGTCGTGACCGTGTTGTCGACGTGACGCACGAGCCACTGGCCGGGGCGAGCCAGCACCGCGCCCCGAGCCGAAAGGAGTTCCATGCCGTCGTCGTGGTTTTGGGCAACGGGGACGCCAGCGAACGTGCCGCACTCGTGCCAGTTCGTCCCGTCGTACCGCGCGGTGACGCACGGGTCGTCGAACCCGGCGAAGTGGGTCGGGTCGCTCATGATGCCGCCTCCATATTTGCCGTCGCCTCGCGCAGTGCCGCGCACCGACGTTCGTTGAAAGATTCGGAGCACTCTCGACACAGGTAGACGCAGCCGCCGTTGAGCGCGTCCACCACGGGACGCGGGTCAATGCGCAACGCCTGGGCTGCGAGTTCCTCTGCGACGATCTTCTCGCCGTCGTACACGGTCGCGGCCGGAACGCCTTGCGTCGCCGGCTCGAGCGGGTGTCGCAGGCAGTACTTGCCCCAACTGGCCTCACGCAGAATCTGTGTCACCGGGGTCGCACCCGGAGCCTTCGTGGCGGAGTAAACGTACATCGAACCGTCCTCGCCAGGGACCTGCCAGCGCCACACCCACGCCACGTCGAAGTCACCCTCGCCGTCCTCGTCGTAGTCGAAGGGAATCTCCGCGAGGAACGTCTCGACGTCGAGCCAGTCGATGTGGCCGCGCAGGTCGAAACCCATCACGCCGCCATCGTCCATCTCGCGCACCACGTCATGTTCAAGCATTTGTGCGCTCATCGGAAAGCACCTCCACCTCGGTCACGGTCGCCGCTTCGCATCGCCAAGCGTCGGTGTTCGGTCCATGCTCGGGGTCGCGTTCGACCACGCCGAGCGGTTCGGCCGTGAGGACTTTCGGGCGTCCTCGTCCGGTCGCGTGCTGCGCGTACCGCCCTGCAACGAACGGGTCGCGCGTGAGGTACACGAAAGTGTTTGAGGCCGCTGGACGGGCCTTCCCGGGCTCCACAGGGGCGGTTGTCAGCGCACGGCCGGTCACGGACGGCGGCAACAGCAGGCCACCCTTGGTGAATCCGGCTCGCGTGCCGTGAAACCAGCGCTCAGGGCTCATCGCTGCTCCTCCGGGTGGGCCTTCTCGTACGGCTGCGCGCACTTCGCGCACCAGGCATCCTCATGCCCATCGACGACTGCGAGCACGACCTTCTCGTGCGCGCCACCCGCCCGCGTATCAGAGCCACGATATTTGGCAGCGTCCTCGGCGGCGTTCTGGATGGCCTCCACGTAGGAGTCACCGCGCAAGCCATGAGACGCCAGATAGCCAGCATCGCCGGCATCGCTCCAGAACTCGGTCGAGTGGCAGCCCTTGCCTGCGACGGCGACAGCGTGCAAAACCCAGTCAACGGCGGCGTCGCCAGTCGGCGTGAAGCCGTAGTAATACGCCTGCATGCGGGGGTCTTCGTGGCCCTCCCACGGCGCCTTCTGCTCGCCAGGCTCGGTCATTGTCCTGGAACCTTTCTATAGGACGCGCTTCCACGGTGGGCGGCCGGTGCAATATTGCTGGGTTGCATCAGCGCCTCTATCCTGCGCAATTCATTGATGCGCGCCTCAAGTTCACGCTCTAGTTGCTCCATGGCCTTGCTTGTGGCGTGGGACGCGCGAGCGGTCTCGACACGTCGCTCCGCTCTATTGGCGCGCTTGCCAGCATTGCGATAGGCGCGCTCCAGTTTGTTGGTTGCGGCATCTATCTCAGTTTGGTATCGGTCGCTGATTGGTTCGGGCCGGGGGCCGATGTACCAGGGCGGCGGCCTGTGTGGCAGTCGCTTCATCGTGAGCGCCTACCAGCATCGTCGTCAGCATATTGTCGATTTTCATCAATCGACTTCCGCACCCCCTTGGCCGTTCGTCGCAGGGCGGCCCGACCCTCTGAAGCGTAACCACCCGAGGCGTGGCCAAGTTGTTCGGCGAGACGTCCAGCCATGTGCGGAACGTGAAGTGCCCGCGTCAATGAGTTTATGAGACTGAGTTTCATGCGCAAATCCGTCTCTGCGACTATTACGCCCATGACGTCGCTTGCCGCTCGCTCCCTCTCCGCCTTCGTTGCTCGCGGAAGTTCAACGCGCAACCTGTCTTCAACGTCGCGATCTAGTCGCTCGCGATACATCGTTTTGGCGCTGGCGTTGATCTGAGACCGCAAGTCCCTCACATCCTTTGCGTGTCGTTCAGCGATCCCTTTTGCGCGCTCCCTCTCTGAGTCAAGCGCTGCGCGCAACTCCAGAATTTCGGAGTCCAACTCCGACGCGCGCCTCGTCGCTGCCGCTGCTGCGTGTTTGCCTCTAGCCATTACTCCCTCTCGTGGCCCGTCCGTCGGGCGTGTGTGCGATTCCCCCACCGCTGATATCTGTTCCTCCGGCCTGGATCACATCGACCCCCGCCGTGGAGGCGACCGAGGGACTGGCGTCGCTTGTCCGGGCGCTCATGCCGCGCCTCCCGCCAGGACGGCGAACTCTTCGGCGTCCATGATCTTGACGCCCAACTCGCGCGCCTTCGCTTCTTTGGACCCTGCGCCCTCGCCGATGACGACAAGGTCGGTTGACTTCGATACGGACCCGGAAGAAATGCCTCCCAGGCGCTCCACGGCCTCCGCTGCCTCTGTACGGGACAGTCCTGGCACCGAGCCAGTCACAACGACTTTCAGGCCCGCCAGCGGCTTCACAGCGTCTTCGGCGTCAGGCGTCTCGCCGGTCATGTTCACACCAGCGGCGGCCATCCGGGCAATGTCCCCAGCCATTGCCGCGAACCCGGCGACAAACGCCTTCGCCCGCAGCGGGCCGACAGCGTCGATGCCCTTGTCGAGGAACGCCGCCTCGTCAGCGGCAACCAGTGCGTCCATCGATCCGAACGCGGCGGCGAGGCGGCGGCTCATGCCGCGTCCCGTCATCTTGATGCCCAGGGCACACACGACACGGTTCAGCGGCTGCGACTTCGTGGCCTCCAGACCGGCCAGAATCTTGTTGGCGACCGTCGCGCCGAGCAGACGCTCGTTGCCCTTCACCGTCTCCCCCATCGGCAGCGCAGCCAGGGCGGCGGCGTCGAGGTAGAACAGGTCGGACAGTCGCTTCACCAGTCCGCGTTCCACGAGAGAGTCGGCGATCGCCGTGGAGAAACCGTCCACATCGAGACAGTCACGCGACGCGAGGTACGCCACCGCCGCCGAGATAGAGCAGGTCGGGGAAGCGCAACGCCAGATGGCTCCCGTGCGGTTCAACTCCTCGCCGCACTCGGGGCACGACGTGGGAGCCACGTACGAAGCCAGACCGGCAGGGCGGGCAGCCGTCACGACTTCTTCCACACGCGGGATGATGTCGCCAGCCTTGAACAGCACGACCGTGTCGCCGATACGCATGTCGCGCTCAGCGATGAAGTCTCCGTTGTGCAGCGTCGCGCGCTCCACCGTGGAGCCGTCAACCAGGACCGGCGCGAGGACTGCGGTGTACGAGATGTTGCCGGTACGGCCGACGGCACGCTCAATGTCCAGCAGTGTCGTCTGCACCTTCACGGCGGGGAACTTGTAGGCCATCGCCCAACGCGGGTGACGCGAGGAGGCTCCGATGCGCTCACGGGCCGCACTGCTGACGACCTTCACGACTGCACCATCGAGCGGTGCGGGAATCAGGCCAGCGTCACGTGCGGCGCCCATCGCCGCGATCGCCTCTGACACGGATGTGTCGTCGAGCAGGGTGGGGAACAGTCCGCGTGCGGGGCGGAAGCCGATGTGGGCAGCGGCGTCCATCCGCTCCCAGTACTTGTCAGAGCGCAAACCGTCCGGTGCGTACTCGTCGTCACACACGGCTTCGTAGGCGGCGAAGGACACACGCGCTTCGTAACGCACCGTCTCCCTCATCACAGTGCCGGAGGTGGCGTTGCGGGGGTTAGCGAAGGGCTCTCCCCCGGAGGCGACCCGTGCCGCGTTGGAGAACTCGAAGTCACTCGGGGACATGTAGATTTCGCCGCGCACCTCGAAGGCGCCGGAGTCACGCACGGTCTTCGGGAGTCCCGTCACGTGCAGGGCGGCAACCTTGTCGGTGATGTCCTCACCAGCACCACCGTCACCGCGAGTGGCGACCAGCACGAGGTTGCCATCGACATAGCGGGCAACAGCGGCGATGCCGTCCACCTTGGGTTCAATCACGAATTCTGCGCGCACGCTGGCCGCGAACTTCTCGATGGCGTCCAGGTCCGTGGACTTCGACATCGACAGCATCGGCGTCGTGTGTGCGACTCCCCCGCCACTGATCGTGCCCGCAGCGACCTCGGTCAGCAGACCGGCGACACCTTCAACCTCGTTGAGTTCGGGAGACGCTTCGACAGCCAGGGCGATACCGGCCAGGAGCGTGTCGTACTCGTCGTCGCTCATCAGCGGGTCGGCACCCGAGTAGTACGCGGCGGCAGCGGCAACAGCACGCTCAACTTCGGCCGTGAAAGCGGGGGCGCTGGTTGCCATCTGAGACTCTCCTTGAACCCGGCGAAGTGTTCGTCGGAATACTGAAAGACTACCACACCTGACTGACACGCGGAGAGGTGGAACTCAGGAATTCGGGAACAGCGCTTTCGCCAGCGTGACGGCTGGTGAGTCCGCTGTCATCTCCCACCAGGCCTGGTCACGCAGCACGTCGAGCGCGCCGATGTTCTGGTCTTGGATACCCAGTGCGGCGCAGATGCGGGCGTCAGCCACTGTCCGCGCCTGGACGCGAATGTGAGACCACTTGTGGTGCGACAGTGCGGCAAGCGTCTCCGAGGGCGCCGCAGGGTTACGCGCCACGTAGTGGCCGACGTCGTCGGGTGCGCTCTCCGCAAGCCGGGCGAGTACTGCTGGCGGTGTCGAAGTGTTGCTCGCGATCCGGCATAGCGTCCCGGGGTCAGTGTTGCTCGCGGCCATCCGCTCCAATACTTCCGGGGCCATCGACGGATTGGACAGCGCACCCCACTGCTCAGGTGACGCTTTCCGCAAAGTAAGTGCTTCCAACGCGGCAGCCGGGGTGGCCTTGTTGTGACTCGCCGCGTTCCGCACAGACTGAACCCTGTCCCTCGCCAGCGCGGCCAGCACGGCGGGCGGCGACGACGGGTTGCGGGCCACTCCCGCTCGCACCGACTTGTCCTTATCGGACGCAAGCGCCGTCAGGGCGTTAGAAGACGAGTCGAGGCGGACGGCCACGCGGGCTCGCTCCGCGGTGTCTGCGCCGGTCGGGGCGGCCGTTGCCGGGGGCAGTTTGATACCTGCTCGGTGCACCGGGCATCGTTTCAGTGACGCCTGGCTTCGATGCCCCATTACCGAGGCCGTGCACACGAGGTTGCCGCTCATGGGTTGACAGTATCCGCGGGGCAGCGCCCGCAGCCACGAAAGGGACGGATACGCATTGCGTCCACCTTCCGGCCAAAGTATCTAGCGCGAGCGCAGCGGGTCACACCGCGTCGCGCGTGTAGTGCTTTCGAAGCGCGGTCTGCGTGATCGCCTCGTCGCGTCCGGACAGGCTCACGAATCCGCCGCGCCGATCGATCTCGACCACCTCGTTGCTGTGCCTCGAGCGCCACTCCTGGCCGACGGCGACCGGATCGTCCGCGACCTGGCACAACTTCGGGGCCGCAAACACCGGCACGCGCTCAGTCATGGTCCCACCGCTTCGTTTCGGGGTTGTACTCCCCCACGCACTTGAACCTCCACGTCCAGCCGTCGGAGTCTCGACCGGCCAGTCGCCCACAAACATCGCAACGCGGACGCGTGTAGTCCCCACGGAGCGTGTCGAAGAGGTCTACGGTGCGCACCGGCTTGGTTGCCATTAGGCGACCATCCCGGGGTCCCCCGGCTCAGCGCGGTAGGCGTTGGCCGCCCACTGCATCGCCAGCAGTTGCAGGGCGACCTGGAACTTCAACTCGTAGAGGCTGCGGTCCCAAAAGTCAGTGAACAGGCTGCTCGCATACGGGAGCGTCTCGTCCTCGAAGTCGGTCGTCTCGAAGGCTTGCACGGCTCCAAGCGCGGCGTGCTCATCCTCCGCGTCGTCGAGGACCACATCTTCGATGCGCGCCCAGATCGCGGCCTCCGCGCTCTTGCGCTCGTCGCTCTTCTCGTCCTCGTCGGGGAGAGGCTCTGCCCCGTCGTCCGTCTCGGTGATGTGCATCGCGTAGTCGCTCTTCACGGCCTCGGCGAACAAGCGCGGTGACCACTCACGTGTGCCGCCATCGCTCGCCTGAACCTTCTGCGCGAGGTACTGGAAGTCAGGGGCTCCACCGCCCGCGACGAACGCGAGCATGTCCTCTTCGCGGCTCAGCACCAGGCAGCCGAGGTCACCGCTGATAGCGATGTGGCCCGGCCAGGTGGCGATCTGGAACGAGTAGAACGAGTCCTTGGGTCTGCGCACAGCCAGGTGGCGGTACAGCCCGTCATCCTTGATGACGCGCAACGCGTAGTCGTCAGAGAAGCCGACGAACGTCGCCAACGCCTTGTCGATGTTGCTCTTCTCGGTCTGCTCAACTACTGGGCTCATGGCGTCTCCAACCTTCGGCGACGGATTCCCCGTCGTCCCTCTTGGGTTACATTCGTCGGAAGCCTACCACACAGTTGCGACATGGGAAACGAACAGCGGCGCAACGCATTGCGGTCACCCCGGAACCAAAGTATCTAGCGCTCTACGCGTCGGGGAACAGCACCTTGGCAAGGACGACCTCAGAAGACTCAGGCGTCATGTCCCACCACGCTTGCTCACGCAACGACTCGATGGCGGGCGCATTGGCTGGGCCAATAGCGAACGCGTCGCAAATGCGCTCATTGCAGGCCGCAAGCGCAGCGTCTCGCACCGTCGCATTGGTATCCGTGGAGAGCGCGAGCAGGATGGGTCCGGGCGTGGTGGGGTTCGCTACCACACTGCTGCGCACGCTGGCGTGGCGATCCATGGCGAGCGCGAAGATCGACCCCGAGGAAAGGTCCGAGCGTTCAGCGACCGCGCGACGCACCATCGGGTTCGCGTCGACACGCAGCGTCTCCACTAAGGACGGTGGTGTTGACGGGTTCTCTGCCACACGCCGTCTCACACCCGCAGCGGAGTCGCGGGCCAACGCGGCAAGGCCATGCGAGACGGCCGGGTCTTCTGCCGCTGCGCGCCTCGCGTACACGTCAGGCGTGTGCACCCAGCCGGGCCGGGGCAGAGCCGCGGGAGGGACATCGGCTCGAGCGCCACCGTGCACTGGACAGTTCGCTGCCCCACCGGCCACGTGACCGACTTTCGGGGCACTGCACTGGGGGCTCATAAGTTCACGGCATCCAGGGCGCTCACGCGTTCGGGTGCAGCGTCCGGGCGAGCACGACCGCCGCTGAATCCGGCGTCATCTCGAACCAGGCCTGATCCCGCAGCAGATCGATGGCCGCGATGTTGGCCTTGTCGATGTCGAGCGCCGCGCAGATGCGCTTACCGACGTAGCGGTACGCCGTATGGGTGGCGCTCGTGTCGCCCCTCTGAGCGAGGGCGACCAGCGTCTCGGACGGGAGGTTGGGGTTCTCTGCGACCCCGCACTGCACGTCCTCGTTGCCGCTCTCGGCGATCGCCACCAGCGTCTCTACTGGGGTTGACGGGTTTCGTGCCGCCGCGACCTGGGCGTTCTCGTTGCTGCCCGTCGCGAGTCTTGTAAGCGTCTCGGGAGGCGTGCTGCGGTTGCCGGCCACCACGTACTGCGCGTGCTCGTCGTCGCTTTCGGCGAGAGCCGTGAGTGTCCGTGGAGGGGCGCTCGGGTTCTGCGAGACGGCCTGGCGCGTGTACTCGTCGTCGCTTTGTGCCAGTGCCACGAGTGTCTCCGGCGGCGTGGAGGGGTTGCAGCCCACCCCGGCGCGAGTGTTGTCGTCACCGCTCTCCGCGAGCGCGACCAACACCTCGGGTGGCGTGGAGGGGTTGTCGGCAAGAATCTGTCCCAGAGCCTCCTCTGGCACTTCCGCGAGCGACGTCAGGGTCGCGGGTGGTGTGCTCGGATTATCCGCGACCGCACACTGGACATCCTCTTCGCCCCACGCCAGCGTGTCCAACGTCTCGGGAGGGGTCGCCGGGTTCTTCGCCACGGCCACCCGGACATCCAACGTCTCGTCGTCTGCGAGGTGCGCCAGCGTCTCCTGCGGGGTCATCGCGTTCTCGGCGACCTCAACCCTGATCTCCCACTCATCGCTCCCCGCGAGCGCGTCCAGCGTCTCTGGCGGCGTGGAGCGCCTCCCTGCTGACTCCCACCTGTCGAGCGAGTCGTCGACGACCGTGAGTTTCGGCGGGGCCAGTGCGGCAGGCGAGAGACCACGTGCGGCATTCCGATGCACGGGGCACTTCTCGGCGGACCCGGACTTGCGGTGGCCTTCGATAGGGGCGGTGCAGCGGAGGAGGTTGCTCATGTGTGGACGGTATCCACGGCCAGGTTCACTGGTTCGGGAAGAGCGCCTTGGTGAGGACGACAGCGGTCGACTCCGGTGTCATCTCCCACCACGCCTGGTCGCGCAACGCGTCGATGGCCTCGCTATTGGACTCGTCAACTCCGAGCGTCGCGACGATACGAGCATTGATGGCGCGCGCGCCCATAGCCGACTCCTCCGGGTGCGGGCTCGAGGCGATGATGGCGAGCGCCTCCGCCGGTGCGCTCGGGTTCTGCGCGACGATTCGCCGCGAGATGCCGCCATCGGTCGAGGCGATTCCGGTGAGAGTCTCTGCGGGTGCGCTCGGGTTGGCTGCTATCGGTTTGCGTAGCGCTGACGACTCGGTGACGGCCAGCATGCGCAGGGTCTCTGGTGGGGCCGAGGGGTTGCCAGCGACTGCGCGCCGCACGTACCAGTTGGAGTCCTCCGCCAGTGCGGACAGCGCCCTCGGTGACGTGCCGGCATCCTGGGCCTCCTCCCGCCGCTCGCGTATCCCAGAGGGGCTCGGCAAGCGCTCCTGGGGTGCGTGCAGGCTCCCGCTCGACTTCCGGTGGACAGGGCAGCGGGCGAACGATCCGGCGGAGTGGTGGCCTTCGATCGGTGCGGAACAGGAGGCGCTCATGGGTTCGGACTCAACGCCTTGGCCAAGATGACACCCGGACTCTCTGGGGTCATGTCCCACCAGGCCTGGTCCCGCAGTATGTCGATGGCGGCCTCGTTGCTGGAGTCCACGTCGAGCAAGTCGCAGATGCGAGATGCGACGCCGAAGAGTGCCGCGCCGCGCACGAAGTCATTTTCGTCCTGCGTAAGCGCCACCAGGTCGGGAGCGGGAAGGTTCGGGTTCTTCGCCACAGAGAATCGAGTCTCCCGGTCTTCGGCGGACGCGAACTCGACCAACACCTCGGGCGGGGTGCTGGGGTTCTTCCCTAGCCCCTTGTGCACGAAGTACTCATCGGCCGCAAGGGAGGCGACAACGGACGCGGGCAGACTCGGGTTTCCGGCAACGCCGCTCCGCACACCGCGGTCGGAATCAGTGGCCAGGAGTTCCAGCACTCCCACAGGAGCATCCGACCTGCACGCTATGCGAATCCGCACGTCAGCGCCTTCGTCTGCTGCCAGGAGCGCAAGCGTCTCTGGCGGTGTCGACGGGTTCTCCGCCAGGTTGTAACGCACCATGATCGACTTGTCCTTCGCCAGACGCGCCAGCACGTCGGGCGCAGCCGCAGGGTCTTTGGAGTTCTGCTCCTTCAAATACTCCTTGGGGAGGACCGGCCTTGCATCGAGGATGGCGTCGCGGATCGTGACGCTCCGCCCCTTGCGCAGGCCGTGCACTGGGCACTTCGCCCTGGACCACAGGGTGCGGTGTCCGTGCACAGGTGCCGAGCACGAAGGGCTCATGGTCGGTCTTCGTTCAGCGCTGCCTCGACAAGCGAGTACGCCTCATCGCTCCCGATGCCGTACTTCGCCCGCATCGAATTCGCTGCGTCGTTGCTGTTCTTGCGCGCAACAAACATGTCCCGCGCCGACTCCACCATTCCCACTCGGCGCTCCGGCTCGGCCTCAGACAGGAAGGGCTCCGGGGTCGACCACTGCGGCACCGGTACGCCGAACAGTCTGCGCGCCTTGGGCTTCGCGGTACGTGGGCCACAGACAGGGCAACGCATCCTGGTCTCCGGCCGGATGTGACCAGAGTTGGGGGCAGAGCACACAGGAGGATTGGCCATGACTTGATGGTATCCAGGGGCTGCTTCGCTCACGAGTTCGGGTATAGCGCCTTGGCCAAGACGGCGCCCGGCGAGTCCGAGGTCATCTCCCACCACGCTTGGTCCCGCAGCGACTCGACGGCGGCGGCGTTGGACTCGTCTACGCCGAGAGTCGCACAGATACGCTCGTTGATCGACTTGTTCGCCGCGTCTTTCACGTCGTCATTGTCGTACTCTGCGAGCGCGGATAGCGTCTCGGACGCGGCGTTGGGGTTACCCGCAACATTGCACAGGCGGATGAGGTCCCCGGCTCCCTGTTCGACCAGCACGGCCAGCGTCTCGGGGTCCGTGTCGGGGTCTTTCGCCGATTCCCATGCTCCAAGGAATTCCGCCATCGCGATGTCTGCCGGACTCTCCTGCGGTGATGGCGCTGAGAGGGGCTCTTGGCTGCGAGTGGCGCCCCCATGCGCAGGACACTTTGCGGCGGACCCCGGCTTGCGGTGACCGGCAACAGGTGCGGTGCATTGGCTCATGGCTTGACGGTATCCACTGGCCCCGCCCTCACGAGTTCGGGTACAGCGTCCTGGCCAGCACGACATCGGGGTCGCCGGCGGTGAGCGTCCACCACTCGAGGGCGCGCAGCGACTCGATGGCATGCGTGTTCCCCGCGTCGACGCCGCACAACTCTTGGATCCGTTTAGCAATCGTCGCGACCGCGAACTCACGCACGTCGTCCTCCTCGTCCGCCGCGAGCGCATTCAACATGGCCGGGGTGGCGTTGGGGTTCTCGACTACACCGTGACGCACGAACCAACTGATATCCGTAGCGATCACTTCCAGCGTCTCCACGTCGGTCGACGGGTTCTTCGCCACCGCCCACCTCGTGTCCGGCTCGCCGACCGCCGCCAGGAACATCAGCGTCGAGGACCACGTCGACGAGTTGCCCGCCACGGACTCCTTCACCGCCTCGCTCGGGTTGTGCGACAGGTCCGCAAGTTCCTTCCCTGACGTCCCGATGTCCAGCGCGCGCAGGCCGATCTCTCTGGCGCTCGGGCTGGCAGCCTTCGGCATCGCAGGGGCGCTGCGGCTGGACTCGTGCGGCCCATGCACGGGGCACTTCGCCGCGGCGCCATCGGAGGAGTGCCCTCGCCTGGGTGCGGTGCAGCGCTGGTTGCTCATGCCCATACGGTATCCAGGGGTCGCGGCCTACGCGTCCGGATAAAGGGACCGGACCAGCGTCACGGCGGGATCGTCAGACTGCATCGCCCACCACTCCTGGTCGCGCAGGAACGCAATCGCCTCTGTGTTGTCCGGGGCGATGCCGAGGCGGGCGCTGATACGTCGGTCGATCTCACGTCCCACAGACGTCTGTACGTGTCGGGACCGATCCTGCAACGCCCGCACCAGCGCGTCGTCGGGCAGTCGCGGGTTCCGCGTAACCCCCATTCGCACCACCGCGGACGGGTCCGACATCATGCCGGGCAACGCGTCGACTGGCAGTGCCGAGTTTGTGGACGCCAATGCGCGGACGTGCTCCGTGGGGTCGTTCTTTGTCATGTGCACCAGGACGTCCGGGTCTATATGTTCCCTCCTCGCCACCGCCATGCGCACCATCTCGGACGGGTCGTCGGCAAGCGACCGGACCGCGTCCGGCGGGCACGCCTCGTTCCGCGCAGCAACGCGTCTCGTCACATCGCTTTCGTGGGCGGCAAGCGACCGCAACTCGCGTGAGGCGGTTGCGTCTTGTGCCCGCTCCGCAGAGCCCCGCTTCAGGGCGAACAGTGACGGCAACATCGAAGTGGCGCCGCTGGGCGCAGCACCTGTGGCCGACGTCTCCGAGCGGTGCAGTGGGCATGCCTGTCGGGACTTCCCGGTCAGGTGAATGCCGGACTTGTTCGTGCACCACGTGACGCTCATACCGAGAGGGTATCCACCGGTCCCGGACTCACGCGTCCGGATGGAGGGTCAAGGCGAGAGCCACCGCGGGCGACTCCGGCGTCATCTCCCACCAGGCTTGCTCGCGCAGACTGTCAATCGCCGCGGCATTGGACTCGTCGATTCCGAGAGTCGCACAGATGCCCCGCGCGCGATTGGCGGACACATCGAAGCGCACGACCTCGTCCTCGTCGGAGACAAGCGCAAGTAGCGTCTCGCGATCGATGTTCGGATTCTCGGCCACACGCTCTCGGACATCAGCCTCCCCGTCCCCCGCGAGCGCGGCCAGCACATCTGCTGGGGTGTTCGTGTTCTCGGCCACGCGCTCTCGCACCAGAACGTCGCGGTCCTGCATGAGGATCAGCAACGCGTCGACTGGCGTCCCCGGGTTTCCGGCCACCACGTCGCGCGCTCCCACGTCGCCGCTCTTGGCGAGTGCCTCCAACGCTTCTGGTGCGGTGCTCGGATTATCCAGCGCATGGTCGCGGACGCCACGGTCTTCCTCCTGCGTCATCAGGGCCAACACGTCTGGTGGAGTTGAAGGGTTCTCGGCCACTGCCTCGCGCACGCCCGCCTCCCGGCTCCCGCTCAACTCCCGCAACGCCTCCGGGTCGGAAGCCGGACTCTCGGCCACGTCGAGCGAAGGGAGCGCGAACACCTGCACCGTGGGCGGCAGGCTTGGCCCGGCCGTGGTGGCACCCTTGCTCGTACGGCCATGCACCGGACAATTCGCTGCGCCACCACCAACATGTCCCGCCACTGGGGCACTGCACTTGAGGCTCATAGGTTCACGGTATCCACCGGGGCATTAGGTGTTGCGCCGTGAGCGACCGCAAAGTATCCAGCGTCACGAGTTCGGGTAGAGAGTCTTGGCCAGCACAACAGCAGGGCTGTCGGCGCTCATCGTCCACCAGCCCTGCTGTTGCAACGACTCAATCGCCTCGGTGTTGTCCGCGTCGATGCCGAACGTCGCACAGATGCGGGTCTCCTCCGCCAGCAGCGCTGCGTCCCGCACGTGAACTTGTGGGTCCTGTGCGAGCCTCGTTAGCACCGCCCCGGGCAGGCTCGGGTTCTGTGCGGCGCTCAACCTCTCGAACTGCCCGCGCACCGGCTCGGCGAACCGCTCGATCACATGGACCGGGGTCGAGGGGTTGCTCGCGACATTGCACCGCACGTCCTCGTTGCGGTCCGCGGACAGCAACTCGAGAACCGCAGGCGGCGTGCTCACATTCGAAGCGACGCGTTGCCGCACATGCGCGCCGGGGTGATGGTGATCCGCAAGTAGCGTCAGCGTCTCCTGGGGCGCACGCGGGTTCATCGCCACGAACATCACAATCGACGGCTCGTCATTCATGGCGAATTCTGCCAGTACATCCGGGGGTGTCGCCGGGTCCTGCGCGATCCGCACGGCCGATTCGTAAGTCAGGGCATGAGGCTGCACCGGCAAGGCGGTCGCAGCAGGTCCCGCCTTGGATCGGCGCCCATGCACTGGACAGTTCGCTGCGGAGCCGGCAACGCGGTGTCCGCGTACCGGAGCGGTGCACTTAGTGGTCATGCGTTCGGGTAGAGCGTCTTGGCCAGCACGACGGCCGGATCGTCAGGGCCCATATCCCACCAGGCTTGTTCACGTAGGGATGAGATTGCCTCCGTGTTGTGCCTGTCGATTCCGAACGTCACGCCGATGCGGGAGTCTGTCCAGAACGCCGCAGTGCCCTTCACGTACTGAGAAGCGTCGCCACTGAGCGCGAGGAGCACCTCGACGGGAACATTAGGATTCTTGGCGACGCGGACCCTCACCTCTGGGTCTGCGTCCTCCGCGAGCATCGCGAAGTCCCCATGAGGGAGGTTGTGGTTGCTCGCGGCACCACGGCGCACGTCACGGTGTCTGTCACGCGCCAGAGCGGACAGGTCCCCCGCAGGAGTGTTCGCTCCGGCGGCGGCGAGGAAACGATCGTTCACCGTGGCGCGGGCACGGAGTGGGCGAGGCATCCCCATAGGGAGCGCGGACCGCGACGCTCCCCCACCGTGCACTGGGCAGTTCGCTGCGCCGCCGCCGACGTGTCCGGCCTTCGGGGCACTGCACTTGGGGCTCATGTGTTCACGGTATCCAGGCACCGCTTGGGCAATATGCGTTGCGCTATGGGCGCTCACAAAGTATCTAGCGCTAGTCGTTCGGGGCGAGGGCGAGCGCCACCGCGACCGCCGGGGAGTCGGCGTCCATCTCCCACCACGCCTGCTCCCAGAGCGAGTCGACCGCCGGCCTGTTGGACTCGGCGACCCCGAGGTTCTCGCAGATGCGTTCCACGGCGGCGTCCATGGCCGCCAACTTCACCTGCACATGCGGGCTGCTCGTCAACGCCACCAGGGTGGGCGACGGGGTGGACGTGTGATCCGTGACGGGCATGAGCACTCGCCGGTCGTCGGACCGCGCCAATTCGGTCAGCACATCCGGCGGCACGGACGGGTTCTTCGCTGCGTTCTGCAGCACGTCCCACCTGCCGGACTTCACCAGGATGTCGAAAGCCTCCGGTGGAGTAGCCGGGTTGCTGGCGACTCGCGCCTGCACGAACACGCCCTCGCCGGGCTGCGCTAACGCGAGGAGGGTTTCGGATGACGCTGACCTGTTTTCTGCGACGTTCGCCCGTACATGCTGAGACGTGTCACTCGCCAGGCGCGCCAATGCCTCAGGCGGTGCCGCGGTGTTGCTCGCAACGGCTTGCCTCACTGCCCGATCGTCGTCGGACGCCATGAACGCGAGCACCTCGGGCGGAACGTTTCGCCTCCAAGCGATGCCACGTCGAAGGGTCACCCGCTTGTCGGTCGCAAGTTCCGCGAACAAGGCAGGGGATGTTTCCGGACCTCCCGCCACCGCCTGCCACGCGGGGAGGTCCCGTTGCGGCATCGGTGCGGGTGCGCCAGGTGCGGGGAGCGCGGGCTTGCGTCCGCTCGATGTGCCGTGCACCGGACAGTTCGCTGCGCCTCCGCCGACGTGTCCGGCTTTCGGTGCTGTGCACTTGGGGCTCATGGGTTCACGGTATCCATGGCGGCATTAGGTGTTGCGGTTAGCCGTCACCCAAAGTATCTGGGCTACCGCGCGGGTGCCGCCAGCGACAGCAGCGGCCATGCGTCATCGCGTGGCGTATCGCCAAGCATCCAGTCGACCGACTCGAATACCGCTGCGGATCCGTCAGGCAAGACGCCCACCGTGGTGCGCGACCTCTGCACGTCGTAGTCCAGGACGGTGACGGCACGTATCGCGTCGGACACCTCGGGCCACCACTCACCCTGATCCCAGCGGTACGGACCTGCGTGACCGTGAATCTGCCCAAACGGCACACTGTCGGCGTCAAGCCAGCGGGGTAGCAATTCGAGCGTGAGTTCCGCCCATGACGTGCAGGCATCGAGACGCACCTCACCGGTCACGAGGCGTCCCGGTCGCTCCGACTCCCCCGCACCATCCGGGCGACCAATCTCCGCGTTCAGGGTCGCCGCGACCGTGTGGGGGCTGTCCGGGCGACCGAGGGCGTCCCAGTAGTCAAACGTCAGTCCCGCATGGGTAACCAGGACGTCACGGCCATTGGCATCCGAGACGACAGTCGCGAGCGCGCAGAGTCGCTCATCCCACCAGGCGGTAACGATCGCAGCCGCCTCAGCATCGAGACGCCAGGCGTCGGGGTGCGCTGCGCCAGACAGCAGGGCCACGTCATGGTTGCCGAGCAACTGGACGTAGCGTCCGGGGTTCTCTCGCAGAAGGCGATCAGACAGACGCGCGCACCCAACGGAATCCAACGCGTCGGCCGGGTCCACTCTTCGGGTGACGTCACCCACCTGAATGAGTGTCATGTCGGCGGGCACCACGGGTGCGTCCGGGTCGATACCAATGCCGGCGAGGCAGCGACGGAAGGTTCCGAGTTGCCCGCCGACGTCACCAAGGATGACGACTCGGTTTTGCGTTACGCCTGCGGACACGATTACTCCTCGGGCGGACTCCGCGTTGCGGTTAGGCGTTGCCCATAGTTTCTAGTGCTGAAAGAGCCCCGCGAATGCTAGGGCTCCTCCACCGATGATGATCGCCGGGAGTGCCACCCACGGGAAGACCTTCATGAAGAAGTCCGTCGGGTGCTTCGTCGCGCTCTCGTCACTCATTGCCGCTCCTCGGTCCGTCAGCACGCCGCGCTGGTGTGCATTCATCAGAAGCCTACCACACCTGACTGACAGGCTGAGCGCGCCTTCTCGTTACCAGTTGCGGCACACGGACGACCAAAGTGTCTAGCACTACGCGTTCGGATGGAGCGTCTTGGTCAGCACCACGGCGGGATCGTCGGGACTCATCTCCCACCACGCCTGCTCGCGCAGCACGTCGATCGCTCCGGTGTTGGACTCATCGATGCCGAGGCGGGCGCTGATGCGGGCGCGCACGAGATTGGCGGCCGTAGAGCGCACCCGCGACGTATTCTCTTCACCGGCCAATGCCGAAAGCACTTCCCCCGGAGTAGACGGGTTCTTCGCCACACTCACACGCACCATCTCATTCCCGTCGCGAGCCAGCGTGACCAGCACCCCGGCCGGAGTGGTCGGGTTATTCGCCACCGCCCCGCGCGTCGTCCAAGAGGCATCGCCAGCCAACCTCGCCAGCGCCGCGTCCGGGGCAGCACGATTCGCGGCAACCTTCTCATACACCCGCCAATCGGTGTCGCCAGCAAGGGCGAGCAAAGCCTCGACGGGTGTGGAGGGGTTCGCTGCAACGACCTCGCGCACGCTCCCACTTGCGTCACCGGCCAGCCTCGCCAGCAGATCGTCCGGGGCTCTGCGATCGCTTGCAAGGTCGCTTCTTAGGCCTGTGTCTAGTCCCGACTCGATCAGCGTGCCGGGCAGTGACGGACGCAGTCTCTCGACCAAGGCAAAGGCGCGATTGGTCGGGGCGCCATGCACAGGGCAATTCGCTTCGGACCCCGGCTTGCGGTGGCCTTTGATTGGTGCGGTGCATCTGCTCATGAGATCAAGGTATCCATGCGGGCATTAGGTGTTGCGGCAAGCAGACGCCCAAAGTATCTAGCGTTAGACGTTCGGGGCGAGGGCGAGGGCCAGGTCGACGGCCGGATCGTCCGGCGTCATCGCCCACCACTCCTGGTCGCGCAGCAGATCAATCGGAGCCACGTCCGACGGGTGAATACCGAACCGCTCACAGATCCGACCGGCAATGGTCTGAGTCGCGCCCTTGCGGACGAGAAACCCCGGATCGTCCGACAGTCGCACCAACGCGCTTGCGGGGGCACTAGGGTTCAGGGCGACACCGCGGCGCACTGCAAGTGCGGTATCGCGCGACAGGACTTCCAGCACGTCAGTAGGGGTGTTGGGATTCGTAGAGACGCCTTCACGGACATACGGGTCGACGTCTCCCGCAAGCGTCACGAGGGTCGAGGCGTCCGTGCAAAGCGAGTGCGCGGCATCTTGGCGTGCGGCGAGGCGAGCGGCGCCCGTGAGGGGTATGCCGTGAAGACAACAGTTGGCCTGGTGCAAACGCGAGTGCATGTCTGCGGCGTCGCCAGATTCGATGCCCACTATTGCCATCCGACAGCCTCGCGTTCTTCGATTGTGCTCATGGCCCTTCTCGATCCCTGTTCGCTCCGGAGTGCAGTACACGGAGGCGTTCGCGAAGCCTACCACACCTCAAGTGAGGCGAGAACCGGTGCACTACGCGTTGGGCGAGAGAGCGAGCGCCACCACAACAGCGGGGCTCTCGGGCGTCATGTCCCACCACTCCTCGTCACGGAGCGCCTCGAGCGCATCAGCATTCGATTCGTCGACGCCGAGTGCCCCACAGATGCGGGCGTCAACCGATGCGGCAGCAGCGACACGCACCTCGGACGCCTTGTCTCTCGCGCGCAGCATCATCAGCGTCTCACCCGGGGTCGACGGGTGCTCCGCCACACGCAGGCGCTGACCCGTGCCTCGGTCCCCCGCAAGCAGCGCCAACGCGCCAGGAGGCGCGGACGGGTTCCCGGCCACCTGAAAGCGCACACGGATGTCGTCATCCGCCGCCAGCAGCAGGAGGACCTCGGGCGGTGCATTCGGGTCCTCCGCCACACGCCGCCGCACCCACACGTTCCGGTGCCTGGCAAGTCGCGCCTGCGTCTCGGGGCTGACGGGTGCAGACGCCGGAACATCCCGACCGGACACACGCACGCCATGCACGGGACAGTTTGCTGCAGCACTGGCCCTCGAATGCCCGGCTGTGGGGGCGGTGCACTTGGGGCTCATGCGTTCGGCGCCAGGGCAAGCGTGACCACGACACCGGGATCGTCGGACGTCATCTCCCACCACGCTTGGTCACGCAGCAGGTCGATGGCGTCGGCGTTGGACTCGTCAACGCCGAGGGTGCCGCAGATGCGAGCGGTGATGGTTTCGCGGGCACCGGTCCGCAGTGCTTCCTGCTCGTCAGCGGCCAGCATCACCAGCGTCTCCCCCGGGGTTGCCTGGTTGCGTGCCACAGCCTCGCGCACCGACAACTTCTCGTCCCCCGCGAGCGTCACGAGTGCCACAGCCGGCGTCACGGGGTTGCTTGCCACACGCAGGCGCACCCTCTGATCCCCATCGGCACCCAGTGTCGCCAGTGCCTCCGCAGGGGCATTCGGATGCTCGGCGACTTCCAGCCGCACGTCCTCGCTCTCGTCGGCAGACAGCCGAAGCAGTAGGTCCACGGTGACATTCGGATTCCTCACCACGGCACGACGCACGGACCAGCCCTCGTCCGCGGAAAGCACTACCAGCACATCAGGCGGAATGCTCGGGTTCACCGCGGCACCGTAGCGCACCGACGAGGACGTGGCGGTCGCGAGCACTACCAGCACGTCAACAGGTGTGTTCGGGTTCAGCGCCACTACGCGGCGCGCCGCCTCGTCATCTGCGAGCACTACCAGCACGTCAGTGGGGGTGGACAGGTTCTGAGCCACGCCACGGCGCACGATGTCATCCTCATCCTCCGCAAGTGCCGCAAGCACCGCAGGTGTGGTGCGCAGATTCTTCGCCGCGTTCACCCTCCTACGCAAAGTCATGTCGGGATCCAGAACGGGGCGACCCGTCGGGGGATTAGTCACGACACCCGCAGGCGCCGGCGCCCCACCGTGACAGTGCACAGGGCAGTGCGCTGCGGGACTGCCCCTACGGTGCCCACGCACGGGGGCGGTGCAGCGCGGGCGGTTGCTCATAGGTTCAAGGTATCCGCGGGCTACGCATTCGGCGAGAGCGCTTTGGCCACAACCACGGCAGGGCTGTCCGGCGTCATCTCCCACCAGGCTTGGTCGCGTAGGTAGTCGATTGCGTCAACGTTCTCGGGGTCCACGCGAAGTGTCGCGACGATACGAGACAGCACGGCCGCCGTGGCGAACGCAGACGTCCGCTCATCCTTCGCCTTGACCAATTGCGCCAGCACAGCAGACGGCGTGGACGGGTTCTGCGCCACCCGCCTATGGACCCGCTCATCCGTGTCGGAGGCAAGGACGGTGAGCACCTCTGCTGGGGTGGCGGACTGCTCGGCCACTTCCACCCGAACATCATCGCGTTCGTCGGAGGACAGCCGGACCAACAGGTCCACCGTGATGTGCGGGCTCCTGACAACGCCACGGCGCACCGACCAGTCCTCATCGGAGGCGAGAGTCACCAGGACGTCAGGTCGAGTGCGCGGGTTGACTGCTGCCGCGTAGCGCACGCCAGACTCCGCGTCACCCGCGAGAGTCGTCAACGTCTCCACCGGTGTTGCATGGCTCCCGGCGACGTCCCCTCGGATCAACCCGCTCGTGTGTTTCGCGAGAGCCACGAATGTCTCTACCGGGGTGGAGCCATGCTTCGCGATCCTCCACACCACACCGGAGTCCTCATCATCCGCAAGCGCTGTCAACGTCTCCGAGGGCGTGCCGGCATTCGAAGCGACACCGCGACGCACCGTCTCGTCCCTGTCGCGCGCGAGCATCACCAGCACGGCGACAGGTGCGTTCGGGTTCGCTGCGACGAGTTGCCGTGTCGCATCGTCCCCAGCCGAAGCCAACGCAGCCAACACGTCAGGAGGCGTGCGCACACCCTTCGCGGCAGTCTTCTTCCTGCGCAACGATGCGGCAGGGTCCAGAACCGCACGCTCCGTCGGAGATCCGGCTCGGGACGCCACGATCGCCACGGCAGCCGCACCTCCGGTGCCATGCACGGGGCAGTGCGTCGCGGATCCGTCACGGTGCCCACGTATCGGTGCAGTGCAGCGGGAAGCGCTCATAGGTTCAAGGTATCCGCGGGCTACGCGTTCGGAGACAGCGCAAGCGCCACCACGACGGCGGGGTCGTCCGGCGTCATCTCCCACCAGGCTTGCTCACGCAACGCCTCGATCGCTCCCGCGTTGGAAGGGTCGACGCCGAGCGCCGCACCGACGCGGGACGCAATCGCAGCGGTGGCTTCCCTGCGGATGACCGGATTGAATCCAGATGACTCCAACGCCTCCAAGGCATCTAGCGGCGTCGACGGGTTCTCGGTCGCGTTATGGATAACCGTCCCGTGTGGCGTCTTCGCGAGCGCTGCCAGCGTCTCTGGTGTCGTGGAACGATTCGCCGCCACTCCGCATTGCACGCTGAAGAACTCGTCGTCAGCGAGCGACGCCAGAACCTCCGGCGGGGTGTTGGGGTTCCAGGCAACGCCCTCGCGCACCGACAACTTCTCGTCCCCCGCGAGCGTCATCAGCGTCTCTACTGGCGTGCCCGGGTTACGGGCCGCGCACCCGCGAGTCGCAGACGACTTGTCACCCGCGAGCAGCAGGAGTGTCTCCACCGACGTGTGGGGGTTCATCGCCACCATTTGGCGTGTGTACTGAGTGCGATCCGCAGCAAGCAGCGTCAGTGTCTCCGTCGGCGTGCTCCGGTTCTTTGCTACGCACGCACGCACGTCTTCGTCTTCGCTCGTCGCGAGCAGGCGAAGCGTCTCGACGGGCATGCCCCAGTTTTCAGCCGCGTGCAGACGCACCGCACCCTTGCTGTCCTCCGTGAGTGCCACCAATACCTCGGGGGGCGTGGAGACGTTTCTCGCCACCCACATTCGCACGACAGCCACCTCGTCCTCGGCGAGTGCCGCAAGTACCTCCGGAGGAGTGGAGATGTCTGACGCCACGTCCGTACGCACCGTCACGGTTTCGTCCAGCGCCCGCAACACCGCAGCCCCGGACGGCAGAGACGGCGCACTTGCCATCACGGCACTTCTGGCCACGGCGCGGCGACCATGCACGGGGCACTTCAACGCGGACGCTGAGCCAGCGCTGCGATGCCCGGCAATGGGGGCGGAGCATTGGGGAGCGTTCATAGGTTCAAGGTATCCGGGGGTTACGGGTTGGGTGAGAGAGTGAGCGCCACCACAACAGCGGGGTCGCCGGGCTTCATGTCCCAGTACGCCTCGTTGAGCAGATACTTGATTGCTTCCCTGTTCTCGGGGTCGACCCCGAGCGTCGTAGTGATGACGTCGCGTAGACGGGAGCGGACGTTCGACTTGTTGACCGACTCCGAGCGCCCGCGCGTGGCAAGGGCCTGCTCGATCTCGGCTCGTTGCTTGTCGAGCCACACCTCCGCCCCTTTCCGAGTGTTACCGCGATACCCGGTCCCGATGACACTCCGTGGGGGGATTCGGCGGGCGTCAAGATCTGCGCGACTTTGCCGGTTCTCCTCCAAGTCCTTGACGAGGGTCTCCTTGCCGAACCCGGTCGTCTCTCCCGCCCAGATCGACTCATAGTGTGCGACGGCGGCGTCAGAGTGGTGCCCCGCCGGGAGATCGAGTGCAGCAATCGCCGACTGCTCCTCCGGCGTAGGGCCATCACCAACAGGCGTGCGACCGAACTCTGCGTCGACGGACCGCCACGCGTGTGTGAGCGTCTCGAAGTCGGCCTCGGACAGGCTTCCCGTCTCCCTTGCCGACACCGCAAGCAGGGCGCCATTCGCGGCGAGGATCGCGTCGGACTCGTACATGTCCTCCACATCACTGTCGCGCGCGAAGTCGTCCTGGCAGTCGACGGCGAAGTAGTAGTCGTTCGCGTGAGACCCGCCTGCCGCGTCAAGCGCGGCGAAGGCGCGGCTCTCAGCGGCCGCGACCTCTGCGTGGCGCCCACCCTCGGGCACGTAGTCGATACCCGCAGCCGACCGCAGCGCCTCCACCTCGGGCCCATCCAGGCCCCCGACTGCCTCAACAACGGCAGCAAGGTCGGGGCGTCGTTGCTGCAAGCCCGCCCAATCCTGCGTGGCACCCGCTACGGGAGCGCTCGGAAGGGACTGTGGGGCAAGACTGGACGCAGCATTCCCACGGTGCGTCCCACACTCAGGGCATGCCTCCCGAGCCGCGGCGCTCGTGTGCCGCCTCGTGACAGGTGCCGTGCACCGCGTGTTTGTCGTCATGCCTTCAAGGTATCCACCGGGGTGGCCCCTGCGAGGCGGGCTGAGGCTTACGCGTTCGGGCTGAGCGCCAGCGCCACCACAACGGCCGGATCGTCCTTCGTCATCGTCCACCACTCGTGGCCACGCAAGTAGTCGATGGCGTCCGTGTTGTCGGTGGCAATGCCGAGGCGGAAGCAGATCCGCGGGGCAATCGCCACCGCCGCCGCAGTGGCGACATCTGGGTCCTCGTCCTCTGCCAGAACGGCGAGACTCTTGTGCGGCAGACCGGGGTGCCTTGCAGCGCTCCACCGAACAATCTGTCCCGGATCCCGTGCGAGCAGCACAAGGGTCTCGATAGGGGTGTTCAGGTTTGACGCGACACGACCCCTCGTGTCCGTGTCCGTGTCCGTGTCCGTGCTGCCCGCGAGCAGCACGAGCGTCGCCGGAGAGGTGTTGAGGTGTTCCGCCACTGCGGGGTGCATCACTTCGTTCGGTTCCCCCGCTAGAAACGCGAGAATCTCTTCGGTGGCGTTCGCATTCTCGACAACCGACCACTGCACATCCTCATTGCCCTCTCTGGCGAGGACGGCGAGTGTTTCGACTGGCGTGCCTGGGTTCGCTGCACACAGGGCACGGAGAGCGGAACGATCACCGTCCGGGTCCTCGGCCAAAGTTGCGAGCACGGACGGTGGCGCCCAATGATTCTTGGCCACCGAGCAGCGGACGTCCAGTTCGTCGTCGTTCGCCAGCGCGGTGAGCGTTTCCGGTGGCGTCGAGGCGTGCTCGGCTACCCACTCTCGGGTTCGCTCATCCTCGTCACCGGCGAGGAGAACCAGAGCGGACACAGGTGTGGATGTGTGGCGGGCGACGACGCCACGCACCAAGACATCTTCGTCTCGCGCCAACGCGCCGAGCGTCTCGGGTGCGGCACTCGAGTTACAGGCCACGTCATACCTGATGTGCCTGCTTTCGTCCTCGGCCAATCCAGCCAGCGCCTCCGGCGGAGTACTCGTGTTGGAGGCCACGCGCCGCCTGATGCGAAAGTCCTCGTCATCTGCCAACACCGCAAGCGCCTTCTTCGAGGAGCGCCCGGCAGCGGCCCACTTCTCGTCATGCGTCCTGTCTTCGATCACGAGTGTCATCCGTGGAGCCTTGGCTCGCGGCGTCTCGGTGGACTGGCCGTGCACGGGACACTTGGCGGCGGACCCAGGCTTGCGGTGACCGGCAACAGGTGCAGTGCACTGGGGGCGGCTCATGCGTTCAGGGTATCCACGGGCTACACGTTCGGACTGAGCGCGAGCGCCACCACCGCGGCGAATGCAGACACCATCAACGGTGCTGTCCCCTGTGCCCTGAGAGCAGCCGGCAGTAACGACGAGAGATCTTCATCCAGTGCCCGCAAGGGCCGCCAGCATTAGACGGCTCACAGAACTTCATCTGGTCGGCGCTCACCCCTCCCGGCGGGCGCACCCCTGCGGCACGTAGCGTCTCGGCCCGGTCAATGATGCGTTCGAGTCGCAACTCCTGCGCGCCGAGGATCGAGTCTTCGCCGAAGTACCGTTTCACAATCGCTTCGATCTTGTCCTCGCGGTCGATGCCCAGCAGGTTGCACAGCACGGCGGCGTCTTCGATGTCGCGGTCGAGTTCCCTGCTGTGAATCATCGACTTGAGCGCCAGGATGTACTCAGGCGAGGCAACGCTCACCGTCACGCCCTCTCCCTCGAAGGCTGTGCGCGGTGAGTCGTCGTCCAGGACGCCATTCAGGGTCGCCCGGACGGCATTGTTGAGCCACCCTTTCGGCAACCTCATGTCCTTGGCCATCGCCTCGACTTCCCGCTCCACTTCCTCCACGGGCTCGAAGATCGCGTCGATGTCCATCGTGACGCGCCTGCTGCTGTATGCCATTGCCATAGCGGACCCGCCCAGCACGAACACCTCCGCGTGCACGCCCCGGGCGGACAGGCGCTTCCCGAGTTCCCTCAGCAGCGACTCGATGGTGTCCTTGTCGAACTCCTGCATGGTCGCTACACCGCCCCCGTCAGTCCGTTGCCGACGATGAGGTTCATCTCCCGCAGGAGGATGGGGGTAGCGAGCCACACCTGCGCCAAGTACTTGCCGTGATCTGTGGGAGACCACGGTTGCGCCAGTGGCACCAGTTCGGCCCACCACGGCGTACCCGGCTTGAACTGTTGCCATGAGATGACGGCGGCCGCGTGAAGCAGCGCATTCCATTGCGGTGACGCAACGTGGACCGGCTTGTTGTGGAACGCCTCGATGTCGACGTCGGTGACGAGGTGGCTCTTCGCCTGTTGGATCCCCTGCGCGAGGACGCTGACGCACCACGACGGGTCTGCCTCGTGTTCCTGCTTGACGACGGCGCCCATGGCGGGGAAAGACGACAGGCCGTGCGCCAGGATGACGGAGTCGGGCCCTGCGGCAGCGGCCACTGCGATCTTCGTGGCCGTCGCCTCGGTCATCTTCTTGACGCCGGACTTGTACTGCGACAGCGCGGGCAGGGAGACGCCGGACAGCACGGCAAGGTCAGACAGGGGCATGGTGTTCATGCTCTCGGTCCACGGGGCCACGGTGAGCGTATTCATAGTTATATCCTACGCTATCTCTCGCAGGGCGTCTACTCCGAGCGGGCGCTACGCGTTGGGGTGGAGTGCCAGCGTGAGCACTACCTCTGGACTTTCCGGCGTCATCGTCCACCACTCCTGGTCGCGCAGCATGTCGATTGCCTCGGCATTGGCGAGGTCGACACCGAGAGCGTGAGCGATGCGCCGAGGCGCTCGCACGTACACCGCGTCGCGCACCATCGTCGACTCGTCAAGAGCGAGCAACCCAAGCGCCTCCGCGGGCGCTCCGGGATTGCCCGCCACGGCAAGCCGCACGGCATAGTCCTCGCTGCCAGCAAGAGTCGTCAGGTGCCCCGGCGGAGTACGCGGATTCTCGGCCACACGACGGAGCACGATGGCATCCTCACCGCCAGAGAGCGCGACCAGTACGCCAACTGGCGTGGATGAGTGTCGCGCCACGGCAGCCCTCACGCTGCGCTCCTCATCCTCAGAGAGCAGGGCCAGCGCCTTCGCCGGCGCGCGCCGGTTGTTCGCCACCCGCACCCGCACCCGCACGAGTCGATCCTTGGCGAGACGCTCGAGCGCTTCGGGTGACGTCGAGTCATCTGCGGCCGCCTTCTCGCGCGCGTTCGCGCGCAATCCTGAGGTCAACGCGCCATGCGGCGCGGTAGGTCCGCCCAGCATCGCGCCAACGCCCCCGCCAGGGAACGCGGCACGCGGTGCGTGGATGGGGCATGACGCGGAAGTGCCGTTGCGGTGACCTCGCACAGGTGCGGTGCATCGGGTGTTCGTCTTCATGCATTCAAGGTATCCACCCGGGCTGGGATCACGCCCCGCGCGAGTGTCGGAACCTTACGCGTTCGGACTGAGCGCGAGCGCCACCACCACGGCAGGATCGTCCGGCGTCATCTCCCACCAGGCTTGCCTGAATAGCGCCACGATCGCGGCCGCGTTGACGGGGTCAACGCCCAGGGTGTCGCAGATGCGAGACCCTGCGGCTCCGGCAGCCGAATCGGACACCTGGTGAACTTCATCGTGTAGCAGCGGCACGAAAGCGGCCAGTGGGGTGTTGGGGTTCTTCGCGACAGTCTGGCGCACGTAACGATCCTCATCGTCGGCGAGACGCACCAACACCTCGGGCGGAGTGTTCGGGTGCTCGGCCACAGCATCTCGCACATACTCGCTCGCATCGCGAGACAGCAGCACGAGCGTCTCTGCGGTGGCGTTCGGGTTCTCCGCCACGCCCTTGCGGGTCCAATGCTCCTCGTCGCCAGACAGCACCACCAGCAACTCCGGTGGAGTGTTCGGGTGCGACGCGACAACATCCCGCACCGGCGCAGCGTCGTCCTCGGCCAGCAGCACCAGCACCTCCGCAGAGGTGTCCGGGTGCTCCGCCAAAATGGCCCGATCCTCCGGGTCATCATTTGCGTCGACCAGCGCGCGGGCAGCCAGCGCATCCCTTCGAGGACTCGCACCACCGAGTGTCACCGGTGCGAGTCGCCCCACCCCGGTGACGGAACGCGCTCCGACATTCGAACCATGCACCGGGCACTTCTCGGCAGACCCCGGCTTGCGGTGTCCATCGACGGGTGCGGTGCAGGTGGGGCTCATACGTTCAAGGTATCCGCGGGCTACGCGTTCGGACTGAGTGCGAGCGCCACCACGACGGCCGGACTCTCCGGTGTCATCTCCCACCACTCCTGGCGGCACAGATCCTCGACCGCACCAAAGTTGCCCGGGTCGACCCCGAGACGGCGGCACATCCGCGCCAGCGCGACTATCCATGCCGACTCCCGCACTTCTTCGCTACGATCCGTGCTGGCAGCACGCAGGACCGTCACCTCGGGGATCTTCGGGTTGGTCAGCGCCAACCTCCGGACCTCCTTGCGCCGGTCGTGCACCATCGCCGCAGCGGCAGCCTCCGGCAGCGACGTATTGGTCAGCGCGTACAGGCGCACCTCCCACACCTTGTCGGACGCAAGGCGCTCCAAGACCTCAGGTGGCATCTGTCGATTCAGCGCGGCGTACACCCGCACTTGTTCGTCCTCGTCGGCGGCGAGCGTGACCAACTCTTCGACAGGCAGTCTCTCGTCCCACGCGCTGAATGCTCGATCTGCGGCGTCACGCTCCATATTCACCAAATGGGGTGGACACTTACGGCCCCGGAAGTACGGATCCGTTTCCGTTGGAGCCGTGTCGCTCGTGCTCTCGGGAGCGTTCATGATTCACCCCTCTCGGAGTCGGCGCGAACCGCGCGCCCGGTCCATTCGATTGCACACCTACCGCACATCATGCCCGTCCCTTTCTCTGTGTGTCCGCGGCGAGGCTTTCCAGTCGGGCTCGTCCTCGTCGCGCCGGGCTCGCAGTGCTCCCTCAATCAGCGCGTCGAACGCCCGCCTGTGCTTGGCTGAGACGCCTCGCCCGGCAAAGTACGTCGACACGGTGGGCGGGTTCACACCAAGCGCCTCGGCCACTTCGCTGCGTGTGAGTTCGGCCATTCGCATCGCCAGTCGATCTACTCGCCCCGGCGACAAGTTCTCAATCCGTGGGCGACTCGCCTCAACCAACTCCGAGCCATCCGCTAACGCAAGTCGTATCGCCGCCACACGTTCGAGGGGCACCCCGTAGCGGGTCCAATTCGTCCACGTCGTCTTGCTCAACCCCAGCGCGCGCATCAGTTCCTGCCGCTCCACCCCGGTCAGCAGCAGGCGCGTTGAAGTCCACCTCAGCCAGCGATGTCGCGTCTCGCGGCGCCGCTGCTGCTTCTCGTGGAACTCCCGCTCAGACTCCACCAACTCTGAACCGTCAGCCAACAGGCCGCGCACCTGCTCGACTAGCACGACAGGGACGCCTTCACGGGTCCACGCTGCCGGGTCGCTAGTGCCGCGCGACATCGCCTTCGCTAGTGCCGTGGGACGCACGCCCGTCTCTCGCAGTCGATCCCTCAACCACTTCGCCGACTGCTGCCGTCCGGCGCCTCGCTCTCGGACCCCGCGCTTGAACGGGGACTCCGGGTCCAGGACGCGAACCACAGTCTCTCGCCACCCTGTGGGCACCCCCGATCTGGACCAGGCGACGATTCGGCTTGGGTCAACCCCCAGCGCGCCAGCAATCGCTGCCAACGTGATCTGCGGGTCGCCGCACGCTTCTGCAAGGACCCAGTCCGCTCGCCTCTTTAAGTTCTTGCGTTCGCGGGCCTGCTCGACCAGTGGTGAGTCGTGCGCGAACAGCATGCGGATCGGCTCGACCCGTGCGAGCGGTACACGTTTTGCGCGCCACGCTCCTATAACGCCAGGCCTCACGCCCAGCGCCTCAGCCAGGTCCTTGACCATCACGCCGGTGCGAGCCATCTCTCGCCGCAGCCACACGCCCGACTCATCCGGGGGTGGACCCCATCGCGCGTCACGCTCCAACGACGACTCATCCGCTAGCAGCATCCCCGCTTGTCCGATGCGAGCAACAGGAACCGCGGACTTCGACCACATAGACACCGTGGTTTGGGCCACACCCAGGGCTAGTGCGAGCGCTGCCTGCGTCGTGCCGCGCTCCTCAAGGCGACGTCGCAATTCGCGGCCGCTCATCACAGCAGGCTCGCTGCGCCCCCCGCCGCGTGCCAGCACCTCACGCACCTCCGCCTCGCGTGCGGCAGGCAGTCCGGACTGCCGCCACTTGTGCACAATGCCCGTGGACACGTCGAGCGCGTCAGCCAACTCCGACACCTCAACACCGGCATCGTCCATCGCTGCCACAAACACCGCACCAGCCTCCGCTTGTGCGCGAGCAGCCGCCTGCGCGGACACGTGCACCGACAGCGCCCGCTCCAACTCATCAATGCGAGACGCCGGAACGCCCGACGCCATCCACCTACGCACCGTCGACTCTCGAACTTTGAGTGCTGCGGCGACGTCCTCAGTGCCAGCCCCTGCCCGGTCCAGCATTTCCTGGGTGAGCGGACGTACGGCATGCGGCAGTTCCTCTGCGGGCGCGCCCACCCGAAGCGCCTCCCGTCGCAGTTCCTGACGCAACAGGCGGGCCTCTTCGCCGCGTGCTCCCCACCGCAGCCAGTTGCGCACCGACGGCACCGGCACGTCCAGCGCCTCAGCCACCTCGACTACCGTCATCCGCACGTGCGCGACAGCGTCCGCCACATCACGGGAAGACATCGCCAGCACATCGCGGCCTCTCACGGAGTCTCCTGCTCGGACCCAAGGGTTTCGCCACGGTAGTCCAGGATCTCCTTGAGCCGATAGCGCTCCCACTCAGGGGAGTCCACCTCATAGGAGTCCATCGGTGTTTCGGGCGGCAAACTCGACACCAGGCGCTGCAAGTCCGCACGCAGCGTCTCGCCCCGATCGTCAGGACCAGACCTGATCACCGGGTCGCCGTCTTCCAGCAGCCAAGTCACCAGCCACAGCGGCGCATGCGCGGCC
>Ga0314774_1000300_pt1 | contig 43010 bp, 42 predicted proteins | sample MetaGCBIA2018_FD_204515 | JGI IMG/M metagenome (GOLD analysis project Ga0314774, IMG submission 204515) | Cryopeg brine microbial communities from Beaufort Sea near Barrow, Alaska, United States - CBIA 2018 | ecosystem: Environmental > Aquatic > Marine > Coastal | place: USA: Alaska | collected... | reverse complement strand
TCGCTTCCTTCAGACCCTGCCGTTGCCAGCAACGCCCTTGCGATTCGGATTGTCTTCCCCCTGATCAGGGTGACGCCCGTATCTTTCAACGGGCCGGGTTTGCCAGCTACGCTGGGCAAACTAAAAAGAACTTAACCGTAAATGGCTAAGTCCTTGTTTTATATGGTGGGCGTTACTGGGATTGAACCAGTGGCCCCTGCCGTGTGAAGGCAGTGCTCTCCCACTGAGCTAAACGCCCTTAATAACTTCTAAAAAGAAAGATATCTATAGCAGTTCACATATGGCAGTGTCAAGTTGCATCCATGGCCGTTTTTGCGATCCATCCTGAGTCGCGGCAAAGTTTCTTCCTGCCGGATCGTGCACGCCCCCACCCTCTTGTCTGGCATCAACCGTTAGCAACAAAAGGGGCTCAGCTGTAAGTAACCGGCAAAATGTGTAATGTGTAGCCCTGTCACCATGGTGAGTTCCCCTCCCAAGATTGTCTTGTCAGTCTTTGCTTTCGTAATGACTCACCATCAGGATGCGCTTCACGATCTGTTCTAGCTCCAGCATATTTCCAGGCCAGGCATACCCGACTCCGACATGTTCGTGCATCCGTTCGATCACCAGGCCAACCAATTGATCGGCACTCTGCCCGGTATATTTCTGGAGGATATGGACGATGAGCAGTTCAAGATCGGCCGGGTTTTCTTGCAGACAGTGCTGTAAAGACGGAACCGAGATGGTATTGACCCCGAGATGGAGATAAAGATCCTCGCGCAGCTCCCCTTTGGTACGGATCGACGCGATCTTCCCTGAGGCGGCCGCCATAACTCTCCCCGGGAAATGGTGTTGAGTCTGATCGCCAATCGGAGTAAAGATGTGATCCTGAACAACCCCTTGCAAACGGGCCTGAACCGGCAGCGGAACAGCACAGATATTGTCGAGAAATGCCGTTCCTGCCGCAGTGCATCGACTAAAAACACCCTGATAGTTTTCAAGCGCCTCAGAATAGGCCATCTTTTTATGACCAAAAAGTTCCGACTCCAGACGCAGACCGGAATATTGTGCGACTCGAACCGGGATAAAGCAGCCGACAAAGCTTTCGGAAAAAGACTCTAACTTCTCGACAAACGGAATGTAGCTGCAATAACTGACAGCCGCAGCGGCGGTCTTTTTTCCGGAACCTGACGCGCCGACAAAAAGGGTTGAAAGTTCTCGAACCCGATCCCACAAAAATCGCTCATAGAGGGAAAAATCGTGAGTAAAAATTGAATTCCAAAGGTCGTGACGCAGCCTCTCCATGCTGACACTGTTGCCGACCAGAGTCGTACTTAAAAAATATCGGGCGCGGCGTGACTGATAATAGATCGCAAGATAATGCAGGGCAACCGATCGCGCCATACCGGAATTCGTCAATCGATCCAGAAGCTTTGTGCCAAATTCAACTTTGCAGACCTTCCCCCCCTTCTGGATCTGCTCGACCACCAACGCGTCAAAAACTTTGTGAGCGCTGTGCAAACTGTCGAACAGCACGGCATGGTGGAGCAACAGACGATCCTGTTCCGCGTATGCAGAGATAAAGAAGGGCTGCTTCTGCTTGAGACGTTCCAGCCTGTCATGCAGGTGCGCGTGAACCTGATCATAAAGATCCCCGGTTCCCCGCCCGGTCTCTTCAGACAAGACTTTACGCACAGCTTGACCTGTCTCACCGTACGGGTTACCGAAGGAGAAGAGACTGACATCGGTCAGATAGCGGCGGTCAGAATCAGAGAGGGTCAGAGTCTTCTGCATAATAAACAGTCCTTTTAAAAGTTATTCAGACAACAGGAAATCTTTATCCCATTAGATGTCATGGATAACAATTTGCACTTCGTTCAAAAAAACAAAAAAACATGAATCCGCTGAACATAATGACAATAACGAGACGCCGTCTGAAAAGATTTAGTTCTAAAACCTGAGTCGTACTTTATAGTTATAAGTAAATCAATCTAAGTCATTGTACAACGTTTTCAAATTCGGGCAAGAATTTACAGCGGTTAAAACTATTATCAACGCGTGCAATCCCCCTGAATAAGCCGGTTTCAGTTGACCGCACCGGCCGTCTGCATTACAGTGCATCTCCATTATTGCTACCGACCGGAGAAAAGTAAATGACCCACATAGAGCTACCGAATGAAAAAAAAGTGAAGCACCTGACCCTGCTGCGTCAACCCCGCACCATCTCCGGCAAAGAGTTCAATGCCCTATCTGCCGAAGAACGGCTGATGATGATCCGATCTGCCGACAGCGGCCAGCGCTACCGGCTGCTGATTGAGGCGATTGACGGCCCTGAGTTGATGTCACGGCTACCTGAGCAAGATCTGTTTTTGATGTTTAAAGAGATCGGTGAGGATGAAGTCGCCGACCTTATGCCGATGATCACACCGAACCAATATACCGCCTGCCTCGATCTCGACTGTTGGGAATCGGACTGTTTTAAAAGTAATACCGCCCTCTCCTGGTTGGAACGTCTGCTCGAATGCGAACCGGGAACGGTCCTGACGACCATTCGGGAGATGGATTTTGAGCTGCTGATTCTTCTGCTCAAGAAGCATATTCAGATTATCCAGGGGATGGAAACCATCCACGACGCCGACAACCAGGTCACCGCTATGGATCGCATCGGAGGGTATGAAGTCAATTTCCCCGGAGAGCGGGAGAGTAAACTGTTCACCGATCTGTTCAACATTCTGTTCCAATATGACGCGCCATTTTATATCCACCTGATGGAAGCGTCCCGTGGCGAACTCGATTCGGTGATCGAAGAGAGTGTCTATCTTCAGCGCTCAGACCGCATGCTCGATCTTGGCCTCCCTGACCCGGATTCCGCCCGCTCTATCTACGCCTGGCTCGACCCCGAAACGTTTTCACCGGATGAGGTCAAACTGACGATGACAAAGCTGGACGACAGCGTCGCCCCGCCGGCTTTCATGCTCGCCGTCGCCCAACCGAAGAATCTGCTCGCCGCGGCGTTGGCCGCAGGGCTGTCGGATTCAGGCTGTTGGGAACTCGCATATCTCTCCAACAAGGTTCTGATTACGAATCAAGTCGACGTTGGCGATAGAGACGACATGCGGGATTCCCTCGAGGGGATGTTTGACCGGCTCAATCTTGCCCTGGAACACCTTTGTGGTGACGATGTCGAAAAAGCTGCAGAACTGCTCGATCAAGCCTATTTTGAGCATCTGTTCCGCGTCGGCTACAGCTTGACACTGAAATTACAACGCCGCGCCCGGATCCTGCAGGCCGCCGCAACCGGTCCATACCTCGATGCGCCCGACAAAGATTTTCTTCAGGCTCTTCTCCGCAGACCGCATCCGCTCCTGTTTGAGGGGATTGAGCACCCCGGCCTCGACGACAAGCGGAACTTTCAGACGCTACGTGATCTGCGCCTCGCGGCCGACCATCTCGATCACCTCGATCTTCTCCGGGAACTGTTCGAAGAGCGGCTCCCCTTCTCGCTCCCAAAACGGGAGACCGATCTGACCGGATGTATCCCTGCATCGACAAGCGATCTCGATCTGAGCACCCTCTTTTTAACCGCCTTGGGGAATAAGATTCTCGACCGGGAGTTTACGCCGGTGCCGATCCCGGCAGAAGACCTCCCGATTCTGCACGGGCGAATCAGCAAAGAGCGGACCCTCGATCTTCGCCTTCGTGATGAGACGGTTGTCTGGATGGAAAGTTTGATTGAGAAGGGGGGGACTTTTGCCCAGAGCACACTTGATATTTGGAAAAACGACTTTTGTCCGATCGATCCAGCTGCTATCGACCCGCGCTATTTACAAGGGATGATCATCCGGATATGAACAACAAGCCATCACGAGACTAAAAAAATTGCGCAGACACGGCATAGGATTAAGCCCTTCAACCGCGCCATTGACCCTATAAAGATCAGCCTCGCGACCGATGTCGCGAGGCTGATCTTTTTGACAGGAGGTCGGTCTGTAAAACAAGGAAGGAGTCTGAAGGTTGACTCCGGCATATAGATGTGGTACTAATTGTTTCACATCAAACCATTCTTGCTAAAACAAAACTATGACAAAACGACATACTGACAATTTGCCACGAACCCTCGTTCCCAAGGGGATTCAAGATTCGCCCTCCATCGCGGGTCCGAAAACCAGTTATGACCTGAGAATTCTGAAATCCTTGCGCAGAATTATTCGCGCGGTTGATCTGCACTCACACAAACTTTCCATGCAGTACAACATTACCGGCCCTCAGCTCGCTTGCCTGCTGGCAATCGATGAGCTCGGCCCTTTAACCGCCTCCGCACTGGCCAAGCTGGTTTATCTCAGCCCGAGCACCATGGTCGGAATTCTCGACCGCCTGGAGCAGAAAGCATTGGTCATCCGGGAGCGGAGTCGTCAAGATCGCCGGGTCGTCAACATCGAAATCACCGCAGACGGTCGAAGGCTGGCAAATTCGGCCCCGTCGCCGCTGCAGGAGAAGATCTCAAAATCGTTACACGAACGTCCAGAAACCGAACAGGTTTCGATCACCAGAGCGCTGGAGAATATCGTAATCCTGATGGAAGCAGACCATCTTGATGCTGCACCGGTTCTGGAGACAGGCCCCGTGAGCCATTTCGAGATGATCGAAAAAGAGAAGAGCTAGCATCAAGCGCAATAGTCGGAGCAGACTTCGACTGTTTTTTAAGGCTGAGAGCAACTCTTGGCCTTTTTAAATTTAAAGATCGATTCCAATAAATAAAGGAGACATTATGTCTATATTTTCTACATCACAACAAGAGATCGCAGCTCAGCTCAGTGAAGAGCCAATTGCCCTATCGAAGTGGAAAGACTGGAAATGGCAGCTGAAAAACTGCATCAAGTCGGTCGATCAGTTCGAAGAGTTGCTCGGCATCAAGTTGGAAGAGATGCACCGGAAAAAGATCGAACTGACGGTTAAAAAATTCCCCCTCGCCATCACCCCGTACTACATGTCTCTGATCAATACCGACGATTACAAGAACGACCCGGTTTTTCGTCAGGCGTTCCCGGCTCCAGAAGAACTCGAGATTCAAAAATATGACATGAGCGACCCCTTGAGCGAGGACAAGGACAGCCCGGCGCCAGGGATCACCCACCGCTACCCGGATCGTGTCCTGTTTCATATCAGTAATGTCTGCTCGATGTACTGCCGGCATTGTACCCGCAAGCGCAAGGTTGGCGATATCGACTCAATCCCCTGCAAAGAAGATATTATGGCCGGGTTGGAATATATCCGCAACACTCCTGTGGTGCGTGATGTCCTCCTCTCCGGCGGTGATCCGCTGATGCTTTCCGACGAATATCTCGATTGGATTTTGACTGAACTGCGTAAAATTCCGCATGTTCAGGTGATCCGTATCGGGACACGCATGCCGGTGGTTCTCCCCTACCGGATAACCGACAAACTGGTCAATATGTTGAAGAAGCATCACCCGCTCTGGATCAACACCCACTTCAACCATCCACGGGAGATCACGGCATCGTCGCGCGAAGCCCTCGCCATGCTGGCCAATGCCGGCATCCCGCTCGGCAATCAAACCGTTTTACTCGCCGGCGTCAACGACTGCCCGAGGATCATGAAATCGCTGATGCACAAACTGGTTGAAAACCGGGTACGCCCTTACTACATCTACCAGTGTGACCTGTCAGAAGGGCTGACGCACTTCCGCACACCGATCGGCAAAGGGATTGAGATCATGGAGAGTCTGCGCGGCCATACCAGCGGCTTTGCCGTACCGACCTATGTGGTCGATGCACCGGGCGGCGGCGGAAAGATTCCGCTGAACCCGACCTACCTCATTTCCCTGTCGACCAACAAAGTGGTCCTGCGTAATTATGAAGGGATCATCACCACATACAAAGAACCTGACAGCTATGAAGAGGTCTTCTGCAACCGCGAGTGCGAAAAGTGCGATCTGCAATTACAGCTTGATGATGCAAGTGAGTGTCTCACGATCGGGATTGAAAAACTCCTTTCCGATCATGACAAGACCATCTCTTTGACCCCGAGCAACAACGAACGGATGGAGAGGAGAGGAGAAAATAATGACTGATAATATTGAACTCTTAGGAAACTCCGTAATCCAACACGGCAAAAATAATGATCGTGTCTATCTGATGAAGGTCAATGCAAATGACTGCCCGGAACTGATCGACTATGCCACCAAACTCTCCGCAGAGAACGGCTATTCGAAGATTTTTGCGAAATCTCCGGAGAGTAGTCGCCAGTTTTTTTTGAAAAACGACTTCTGTGAAGAGGCGAAAATTCCCAACTTTTTCAACGGTAAGGAGGACGGCTATTTCTATAGTCAATTCATTCAGCCAGAACGCCGGGTTGAAAAGGAGCCGGAGCTGGTTCAAAAGGTTATAAAAGCTGCCAACGATAAATTTGTTGAAGTGGCACCCTCTCCCGTGCTCGGTTCAGAGCTTAACTGGTGCGTCATGAAAAAAGAAGATGTACAGACGATGGCCAAACTGTACAAACAGGTGTTCGAGACCTATCCCTTCCCGGTTGATAAACCGGATTATCTGACAAAAACCATGGATGAAAATGTGATCTATCACGGCATCTGGAAAGAGGATGAACTGGTTGCCCTTTCGTCGGCAGAAATCGATGCAGGCGGAGAGAATGTTGAGATGACAGACTTTGCGACCCGCCCGGACTTCCGCTCTCAGGGGCTGGCGACCTACCTGCTCGACAAAATGGAAGAAGATGTCCGCAGCAGAGGGATTCGCACCGCCTATACCATCGCCCGGGCCTACTCCTATGGCATGAATATCACGTTTGCCAAGCACGGCTACTGCTTCGCCGGCACCCTGACCAACAACACCCAGATTTTCGGTCAACTGGAGAGCATGAATGTCTGGTACAAACCGCTCTGAAGCCGGAGAAAAAGTACGATTTCGACCTCAATGCAATATCGGCATCGATGAAAACGGGGGTCTTTGTCTTTACTCTCTGGAGTTGACTGCTTCGATTGCAAGACGCCCCTCCACTTAACCCTGCAAGGCCGCACTTTTTCGGAGTCTTAAACGTCCTCTCTTGTGATCGTTGCAGAGTCACTGTAGTCTTGCTTCATTTAATGCTGGAGGGCGTCACTCCCCCTCCCGACTCCCCCTCTACGACTCTGATATCGGCCGGCTCTGATCGAAAGGCCAAAGAGGTGACACAAGTCCGGGCCGCTGCTCGCCCAGATCGAAAGCATCCTGAAAACGAAGGACACTGAAGCCCAATGACCTTAAATGATGACATGAAATCATGCCCCCTGTTTGCCGATCTCACCCCTGACCACCTTGAGAAACTCGCAGGGATCGCTCACCAGCGCAAAGTTCAGCGTGGTGAACTGCTTTTCTCTGAGGGGGATGAAGCGAAAGGGTTTTACGTTGTTGCTGAAGGGCGGGTCAAAGTTTACAAACTCTCAGCCGATGGCAAAGAACGTATTCTGCATATCGTCCAACCCGGCGCAACCTTCGCCGAAGCAGCCATCTTCGGTGACGGCAACTATCCGGCTTACGCCGAACCACTGGTCACCTCGCGCTTGCTGTTTTTCCCAAAAAAAGAGTTTCTCAACCTCTTGCACAATCAGTCACAGATGGCGATTAACATGATCGCCGGACTCTCCCGCTACCTGCGCCAGTTTGCTACCCAGGTTGAACAGCTCACCTTTCAGGATGTCCCGGCCCGTCTCGCCAAATATATCCTCTCACTCCCCGGTGCAACGTCAGGAAAAGTGTCTCTCCCTATCTCAAAAGGACAACTTGCCTCTAACCTCGGAACCGTCAGCGAAACGCTCTCCCGAACCCTGCGCAAACTCGCTGATGAAGGGTTGCTGGAGGTCGATGGTAAACACATCACCCTGTGCGATCTCGATGAGCTCGAAGAGCTCGCCATCAGCACTAAGGAAAAATAAATATTTTCAATTGTTATCAGCGTAACAAACAGCAAATATCAAAAAAAGAGGGCCAAATCAGATGATCCGGCCCTCTTTTTACGTTCATTTCAAACCCGGACTCAGCGCCGGTTCCCCATCACCCGTAACAGCATCAGGAACAGATTGATGAAGTCGAGATAGAGACGCAGAGCACCAATGATCGCCGCCTTATGCCGCGATTCACCATCGGCAAAACCGGCCTGGCCGAGTTGTTTTATCTTCTGGGTGTCGTAAGCGGTGAGACCGACGAAAACCAGAACACCGATATAACTGGTGACGTAATGGACAACAGGACTCTGCAAAAAGATATTCACGATCGAAGCGATGATGATACCGACCAACCCCATAAACAGGAAATTCCCCCATCCGGTCAGGTCACGTTTGGTAATATAACCGTAAGCACTCATCGCGCCAAAGGTGCCCGATGCGACAAAAAATGCACTGGCGATCGAACTACTGGTGTAAACAAGGAAGATCGATGCGAACGTCACCCCGCTGAGGGCGGAGTAAAATAAAAACATCAGGGTCGCAGTCCACGCGCTGATCTTATTGATCGCGGCCGAAAGCGCAACAACCAGTCCGAGTTCGGCAATCACCAGACCGAAAAAAACCATCCGGTTGCCGAAAATCAGGTTGATCAGCGCATCGCTCGACAGGGTCAGAACCGAAAAGATCGCCGTCAGAAAAAGACCGGCGGTCATCCAGATATAGACTTTCGGCATGAAGCTGACTTCAACTGCGGCAGCCGACGAAACAACGTAGCTGTTATTTTGTTCGTACATGTAAAGGCTCCTTGAATAGTCTGATTTATTTGGTAGACAGCATAGCAGAAAGACGAAAAAAAAGGGGACAGAATTAAGTTCTGTCCCCTCTACTGCGTTATCATTTTTTCATGATTTAGCGTTCGATCAAATCGCCCCGCACTCCGACACAGATCGACGCGATCGGAATCTCTTTGCCGCTGTTCGCCACCGCCTGCCGAGCCATCATCATCAGACCGCCACAGCACGGAACTTCCATGTGACAGATGGTCAGACTCTTGATGTGACTCTCAGTAATCATCGCGGTAATTTTATCAACATAGGAGGAGGTGTCATCCAGCTTCGGACAGGCAATCAGCAGCGCCTTGTCTTTAAGGATGTCTCGATGAAATTCCGCGTAGGCAAACGGAGCGCAGTCGGCGGCAAACAATACATCGGCGCCCTGTAAGAACGGTGCGGTCGGTGGCACCAGATGGAGCTGAACCGGCCATTGACGCAATTCGGTCGGACGCTGTCCGCTCTCGTCGGAGGCGGAGGACGCCTTCGGCTCTATCGTCTGCATCCGCGAACCGGGGCAACCACCACTGATCGGATTGGCCGGCTTGGCAAAATCAGACACTTGGGCCGACGGACAACCACCGCCATGTGAAGGTTGCTGGTTCTGGGCATGAAATTCAGTCAATTTTTCAGGGGCATTTTTCTTCAAATGTTCCTCCACAATCTCTTCATCAAAGTCATCGGCTTCGCGCTTCTCTACGTGGATTGCATCCTGCGGGCAGTGACCGAGACAGGCGCCGAGACCATCACAGAGATTCTCTGCGAGCAGTTTCGCCTTACCGTCGATAATCTTGATTGCGCCTTCAGCACAGGCCGGCACACAGAGACCACAGCCGTCACATTTTTCTTCATCGATGGTTACGATTTCACGGATCATGGTGTTGCTCCTTTATGGCTGATTTCGCTATTTGTCTGTTTAAGTTGCCCTGAGTCTAACAAAGAGCAAAGATTCGATCCTTGACCGGAGTCAAAAGAACTCTTTTATTAAAAGAAATAATGCCAGAGGAGGTCGAGCCGTCCGCGCAGCAGAAGATGTCTGCCGGAAAAACGCATCACATCCTTGATCCGCTGCCGTCGGTTCGGCTTATAACAATGGACCGGACAATGTTTGCAGACCGGTTTCGGGTCGAGCGGGCAAGCTATCCGCCGGGCAACAGCATAGGCCAGCAGCTCTCGACAGTCAGAACAGACAGGATACTCCCCTGCCACCAGCAGTGCTGAAGATTCCGTGCCGATATCGACCCCGTCGGTCGGCGCATCATGGTGGTAGCGACAGTAGACAGAGGTGAAGCTGACCAGCAGACGCAGATCTTTGCGCTCTTTATTATTGAGATGAGTGAAGTTGTTTGATGTCATCATAATCAGAAGTGTAGCGGTTTTATGAAAGAATCATTTGATGCGCGTCAAATAAATGTACAAAAAGAGAAACCGTTTTCATTCCGAACAAAAGAGAGAAGTTCTGCCTCAAGTCCATCTATCACTTTTTCTCAGCGACCAAAAGATACGGGGCAGCAGAGCTGTTCGGTACGTCAATTCGCAACACCTGCCACAGTTTCAATGGCAAAGCGGCAAACAAGGCATCAACCCCCCTCCCCTCCGCATCGCCTCCTGAGTGACCTGGATAAACGACGACAGCGATCCGACCACCTTTTGCCAGCATCTCTGTCGAATAACGTAAGGCAGCCAGAGTTGAATCTGTGCGGGTGGTGAGGGTTTCGTCCCCTCCAGGAAGGTAACCGAGGTTGGCGATGATCCCTTTGGGGGGAGCAGGGAGGTATTCCGACAGGTATTCATGACTTGCGCCGATCAGCGTAACGCCGGTCGGAGCGATTGCGCGAGTGGTACGACCTGAGCGAAAAACATCAATACCGGCCTGCTTCAGTTTGGCAAAGGTGTTGACCAGCGCCTGTTCCTGGATATCGAAAGCGAGGATCTGACCGGTCGGTCCGACCGTCTGAGCGAGGAACAGGGTATCGGAGCCGTTGCCGGCGGTCAGATCGACCGCCAGGTCACCAGAGGTCAGCACTTCACTCAACAATTGTTGCGCGCGGGAAACAATATTGGAAAAATGGGACATAAGGAGTCAGCGCTGTTCGTCCAGAATCTTGACCTTGAGATCGATCGATTTGCGCTGATCAAGGCGAAGCAGGGTGGTGATCTGCCGGGCCAGAGCGTCTTCGTAACGGTCGAGAATCCCGTCGGCATAAATGATCCGCCAGACCACTTCCATCACCTCGTATTTCTCATCGATGCTGAAATTTTCGTTAATCTCGCGGGCAAACTGGTAGAGACCAGCACTCTCATCGAGTTGACCACGGGCGTAATCGATCAGTTCGGCGATCAGTTCATCATCGAGATCGAATTTATGCGCCAACAAGTCGCGAATCGTCAGTTCTTCGAGTTCGTGCAGCTCTTTATCCGCATGGGCGACTTCAAGCAGGAGACAACAGGTCGCCACCTGGATCCGATTATGCTCCTGCTGTGGTTCGACCAACGCTCCACCACCGAGCAGACGTGCTATCCGACCTAACATTTTTCACCTCGATAGCGGATCACACGCGCCTTTTCCAGGGTAATCAGACCACCACTGAACATCCCATCGATCTTCGGCAGTACCGCTTCGATATTCTCTTCACTATCGACCACTTCAATCACCAGCGGCAGATTGCTCGACAGCCGCAGCAGCTTATCAGTATGCATTACCGATCCGGCCCCGAAACCGGCCACACCACGCAGGACCGTCGCACCGGCCAACCCTTCGGCACGAAACAGTTCAAGCAGCGCCTCATAAAGCGCCTGACCTTGAAAACGATCGTTTTCACCGACAAAAACCCGCATCAGGGTCTGCTCACCATCGAGTCTGTCCATTTAACTACTCCTATAATTGACGCGCGAGAAAAATACCGAGACCGGCAAACACCAAACAGACCAGAACATTGAGCACAATGTTGCTTCCGGCCTGCCAGTAACTCCCCTCTTCAAACAGTCGCATCGTCTCCAAAGAGAAGGTTGAAAAAGTGGTAAAACCACCCATAAAGCCGACAGTCAGTCCGATCCGAAGCTCAGGCGAGAGAAATGTGCTGCGCAACCCCGTCTCCATCAGCAGACCGAGCAGAAAGGATCCGATCACATTGACGGCCAGAGTCCCATATGGGAGACCACGCCCGGCCAGGGTGTAGACCCAGCCGGAAACCAGATAACGCGAGACGCAGCCGAGTGCACCGAACAGGCCGATATAGAGAACTTGCATAGGGATAAAAACTCCGCAAAAAATCAGTGTCGCCATTATTCCGTTTGGATCCGCTGCTGTCAACCTTCGTGTTTCAATCGACGGGAAAGGGTTTAATGCTGATGCCGCGCATCCGCTTTTCGATCCAGACTTCGGAATACCCCTTGGTCCGATAGAGTTCACGAGTACGAGCGATGCCGAGCTCAGGATCTTCAATCTTCTGCACCCGCTCGTAGACGACTATGGCTAGCAGGGTTTAAACGGTTCGGCCTTGGGTGAAGGGATTGTCTGGATGATGCTAAATATGCCTTCTGTGTTGGTGCAATCGGTGGCTCGAAGTTTTCCATCAAGGGCCTTCAATTTCAACCCGTGACAATTTGTCACGACCTCACTTCCCATTTTTTTGAGCCGCTGCTTCTGCTTTCGCTAATAAGCGCCAGGATCGTCACTGGCGGTCAGAACACCGCAAACATCTACGACCTAAAACCACCACTCATCTTTGTACAGAAGTCAATGTAGTTCTCGGCTCTTAAAGATATCTATTTTCATGCTCATTATCCTTCCCCCCTTGAATATTCGCGGGTACAGATTGCTGTCTGGAAACACCCCACAGGTGTGGGGAAGACGAGTCATTATGCTTATTTTCTGCATGGTGTTAAGAAACACCCCCACAGGCGTGGGGAAGACGAGATCAACGGAAATACATACACCATCATGAAAGAAACACCCCCACAGGCGTGGGGAAGACATGTCAACGCGGTTTGCTTTGTACTCAGGCGTAGAAACACCCCCACAGGCGTGGGGAAGACTAGCGGATTATCTCGGCATCTATATCCTGCCAGGAAACACCCCCACAGGCGTGGGGAAGACAAAGCAACCGAACTGACCGCCAGCAACAAGTCAGAAACACCCCCACAGGCGTGGGGAAGACCATCTTTCAAGCTATCAAGACTGTCATGGAAGGGAAACACCCCCACAGGCGTGGGGAAGACTCAATAGGGGATAAACCATGATTACCTTTGCCAGAAACACCCCCACAGGCGTGGGGAAGACACGCTTCCGACTCGCTGATACAAGCACAAGGGAGAAACACCCCCACAGGCGTGGGGAAGACAAGCCAACAAAAGCACCGCCGCGGTTATCAACAGAAACACCCCCACAGGCGTGGGGAAGACTGATAAAACTTAACTTTGCAGCGGAGGTAGATAGAAACACCCCCACAGGCGTGGGGAAGACCTTGCATGACGTCCTGGAATTTACTCTCCTCAAGAAACACCCCCACAGGCGTGGGGAAGACCGCAACCGACAGCTGAAGAAATGGAGGGAAAGGGAAACACCCCCACAGGCGTGGGGAAGACATCAATCAGAGTTGCGCGGCTCTTGTCTGGCACGGAAACACCCCCACAGGCGTGGGGAAGACTATCTCTATGTCCCATGCGGGGAAAGTCATGGTGGAAACACCCCCACAGGCGTGGGGAAGACCAACGAGTTGGCTACAGTGATTGCTTATGCCGCGGAAACACCCCCACAGGCGTGGGGAAGACGCATATTTCTCGCCAGATTCGTATTCGTCAGTAGAAACACCCCCACAGGCGTGGGGAAGACGTCCCGCAGCGGCACGGGTCGAAACACCTGCCAGAAACACCCCCACAGGCGTGGGGAAGACTCCTCGTGAAAGCTTCGGCATCACTCACCTACAGAAACACCCCCACAGGCGTGGGGAAGACTTCATCGCATCCACACTCAGGGCAGGCTCTACAGAAACACCCCCACAGGCGTGGGGAAGACCGGGGTGTTCAGGCGGGCGGCCATTTGGGTGATGGAAACACCCCCACAGGCGTGGGGAAGACAAAATCACAGAGAAGCAACTCAACAATGCCGCGGAAACACCCCCACAGGCGTGGGGAAGACCCCCTTATCTTTGTCCCTGACATGCACGACATAGAAACACCCCCACAGGCGTGGGGAAGACTCCACCGGCTTTCTGCTCAAAAGCGATAGTCAAGAAACACCCCCACAGGCGTGGGGAAGACTTGGCAAAGCGTCCCATCGAGATCGCGTCTGGAGAAACACCCCCACAGGCGTGGGGAAGACTCCGTAACGCTGCCTTTGCTCGGCTTCAGAAAGGAAACACCCCCACAGGCGTGGGGAAGACTTCTTTTGATTCGCTCATTTACTTACCTCCTAGGAAACACCCCCACAGGCGTGGGGAAGACAAAAATGACAATAGCCGTTCGTACCTGTCTCTAGAAACACCCCCACAGGCGTGGGGAAGACCTGATCGCCTTCTGCTCGATCCTCTTCCGTGTAAGAAACACCCCCACAGGCGTGGGGAAGACACCAACATATCGGTGAGAGAAATCAATGAAACACTATTAGTTGTGTTTTATTAAATCAGTCTCAAAAAAGGTCACACTCAAATTCGACGAGATTAAACATCGGACACGGACTGTATTTGTTTTTCAATAACTAATTGCAGTCCAGAAATCTCGGTAAGATCGCGTTTTGTGTCACCTAGCCCATAAATCTCATAACCAGGCGTTTCGGGAATACGTCGAAAAATTATCAGCCCGCTTTCAATTGGGCAGTGGTCATGCAAATAGTCCACTACCTTTTTGGCAACAGCATCCTTAACTCCGGAAATAAACACATTGGGCCGTGGTTCAATAAACCAGAGTTTCATTCTGCCTCGCACGGCAGGTGGCAAATCATTTGCGATCACGACGAGCATTTTTAACTCCCAAAGTGGTCTGAATATCTTGTCCTATTTTGCTAAGCAAATCGGCTTCAATGACGCGCTCGCGAAAAGCATCAGATACTTTGTGTTTATTGTATTGACCGGCCATTTCAAAAGTGAGCGAAAAAGCCAGGTCAATACAATGGTGTTCCTTATATAAATCAGCCAAGTCGTAAACAAAAGGCAAGGGACTGCCGGAATGAATGAACCCAATATGAGGCGAGTAACCCATGCTATGCACAGCTGAGCTCAAAATACCGTAGAGTGCGGCATTACAGGAGGTGAGCACCCGGTTGGTCATATCCCCCAGTTCAAATTTCCCCGGTGTAAAATTACGCCCCTTCCAGCCAACACCATACTCCTGCCCTTTTTCTTCATACAAGGCACGGACCCGATAGCCTTCCATTCCCATCATTTCTTTTAAGGATTTACCCGCCAAGTCCACTTCTGGAAAACGTTTGGCGAACATGCGTCGCGCGACTTCCACTGATTTTTTCGGGTCAGCAGAAAGCTTCATTTGCTCGCGCATGTTGCGGGTATCCGCAGTCGGTGTTTGTCCGCAGGCGTAGAACAACAGACTGTCTTCGCCCACCCAGCAAACACTACAATTGGATTGAGCGATCACTTTGACCGCTTCATGGGTGATGCTGGTCCCCGGCCCCAACAACAGACAGTTAAGTGTGGCAATGGGTAAACGGATGACATTGCCATCACAATCAATCCATTTGACACTGGAATCGTCGATTTCCAACCGCCCCCGCTCAAGGTAGATAAAAGGGTATTTATCTTTGACCTGCGGCAGGCTGTCTCGAGTCACCTTAATGAGCAAGCGGGTGGAGGATGTCTTTGCTGGCGCAGCATCATCTGGCATAAATCAAACTCACCTGGCGGTCGCGGTAGCGTTTGTCTTCGCCAAACTGAACAGGAACGTCATTGATGGTGAATATCTCGTCGGCCTCGCCTTCGTCAAGAGCACCTTGTACCACCCTAAAATCCTCAATGCGTTCTTTTTCCAGCGCAATCAAACCGGCCTGTTTAATGGCGACCGCTTCATTATCAAAAATGCCACGATAAATAAAATCGGTCGGCACACAGTTTTTACGTCCGAGATAAATATCCCAGACAGGGTTTTGCAAGGCGTGCGCGATGGCTTCGACCTTATCGGTGGGGACTTCAATAATCACGGCAAAGACTGCATCCTGCAAATAATAGCGGTAGGTCATTTTGGTACCACCTCCCACTGCTTTGTTCCCTTCGTTTGTTTTAGGGATGAGCAAATTTGTCCAAGGGTCTTGATCGTTGTAACCACTGCCGACCATCTGGAAATCACGCAGCAGAGGCTCTCGCTCCTGTTTGATGACGCCAGCAGAAGTTTGTTTGCTCCGCGCAAAAGAGGTTACCGTCTGGCTGAGTGGCGCAAATTCAGCCAACAGATCGTTCTGTTCGCCGCCTGCGCCCAAAGCCGAACAGACTAAACCGAGCACCCCCGACTTTGTCGGGTAGGCGAGGGTATCGCGTCGCCCAAATTTGGAATCGGAGCCCCAAGACTGCAAAGGGGCTTCGAGCCACAATAAAACATAAGGATTACTCATCAAATCGCCCCTCTATAGTGCATCCAGTCGCATGTTGCTTAAGCGCAGCAATTAAATCATCGATATTGAAACTGTCGTCTTGCCCGTAAGTGTATTCCTCTTGCTTGCCAAACAGGCTGCCATGCAGCTTTTCTTGTTTGGTCAAATAATTCGTCATCGCCTCAATGCTCGGCTGGATGAAGCCGCCGTCTTTGGCTTTAATCGCTGTTTCAAATGGCACCTGCAAACGCTGACCTTTACGCACCAGCACCTTGGCAAATTCCCAGGGTGAAGCGCCGGACTGAGTAGCTTGACGTGCGGTCGGCACGGCTACAAACAAGGCTTTGGTAAAGTTTTCAACCGCATCAGGCAAATTTTGCCCTGCCAGGGTTTGGCAAAGCTGGCCCAAATCGAGACTCACGTAACGGTAATAGGTGGCCGAATTAAACTCCAAACTGCCCATATGCGCGGAACCGGGCTCGGTAGCAAGATCATCAAGCGCGGTGAAAAATTCGACCTCGTTACTGACTTTGTGGGTAGATATCGCATGAGAAAATGAGGTAGCGGCCTCAACATTCAGGTCGGCAGCTTGTGCGACCATGCGGCCGAAGAGAGCGATATCAATGCCATCAACAGCTGGATTCAATGCCTTTTTAGCAACTTTATGAACATCTTTGTCTTTCATATTATTGGTATCAAAATCTTTTTCATGTGCGTACTCTGCAAAGGCCTTAGCTTCGCTCATGGTAAAGAACAGCAAGGTATCTTTGCTTAAATAACTTGCTATTATTTCACCCGCCCCATTGGCTTTCTCTTCAGTTGCGCCCAAATCAGCGCAAGCTTTGGCAATGGTACTTGCAACATGTTTGGTACGCATACCCAGTTTGGCTCCAAATTCGTGCATCGCCATGCGCACAGGACGTTTCCATGCTTGCGAACTGACACGTGCGCGTTGTACGCCGCCAACGATGGCGGTTTTCGGTGCGCCGACATCGTCGCGGTTGAGGCAGGTCACGGGGAAAGATTGCAGGATGTGAAATTCGATTCGCAGGTTTTTGAATTGGTTAGAAATGGTCATTTTAAAATTCCTTTTCAGTGAATGGTATTGAATCAGCGTTTAACTTGCGATTAAGGGCACAATTTGCAAAAGGCCGAAGCCGAATGCACGCCCCCGCCCTACCCCCAAGGTGAAACTCTGAGTAAACCGATCTCGATCAATAACGGTCAACTCACCTTTTAGCGTGGCGCTGCCATGCGTGATGGTTTTTCCTCCCTTGTCGAAGGTTTGCACACTGATTTTCTCAGTCTGCAGGTTCTCAGCGTTTACCCTGAACCCCCAGGATTCTGGTGCCCGTTCCAAAAACCATCGCTCGATAGCTTCGCGTCCACGAATCGGCACGATCTTGCCTGAATGTTTTTCGCGTTTACCGGGATTCAGGGTCACTTCAAAGGCGTAGTGATCATGCTCCACAAATGTTGCCATAAGGGGTTTAGTTTCCACTTCGCCAAACTGCGGAGTTTGGTGCGGCTTGCGATTGGAGAGCATCAGGATTTGCCGACTATTAAAATCGCCCCCTTTGTCCGCATAGACAATCCCACTCGGGATACTGGCCTGTTTTTCGGCGTCTGAACGAATATCTTCAAATAGGCCATAGACAACTTTGTGCAGGGCATAGGCGTCTGTAATCTTAAGGGTGTTCATGTCAGCTCGATTCAAGCGCAGCACACTGGCATAAGCTAAACAGTCTTCACTCATCTTTACCCCCTTCCACAGATTTACCGTAAAAACCTTGGGCCCAGCGAGCTTTGATCTGGGTTTGGCTATCGTCATGACCAAACCAGAGTAAATCATCAATCAAACTGGCATAATTCAGATGACTGTTCCCTTTCGCTTCAATCAGGCTAAACAGTGGGCGTAAAATGCGGCAGGCTTCAGGCACGGAATCGCAGGCCAACAAACGACGCAACTTGGCTTTGGCCTGATCGCTGGCATTGCCGTCTTCATAACAACGCGCGATGGCCTGCCCGATTTTGGTCGCACCGTTTTTTTCAGCTTTTGCCCTGGCAATCGCGGCGGCAATCGTCGCATAGGGCAAACGCTGGTTTTCATATTCCAGGTTAATCTTGAAGCCCGCTAACACTTCCCAACTTTGATATTCAGTGGCAGGATTGTCGGCACGTTTAAGTGCGGCCCGCAGTCCTTTATCGGCCTGGCAACGATTGATGATGTAGTCCACAAACGCCAGACTTTTACTGCGATGAGTGTCGGTCTTATGCGCCTGCTGCTTTGGCTCAAAATTCATACTGCCTCCTCAGTGGGATTTTTAAGGTATTTGCTTAAATTTGGTTGATTTTTTGCCCAGGCATCTAGCTGGCGAGCCGTGTCCTTGGGGCAATAGGTGTCGTAGGCTTTATTGACGAACCGAGAGAAAACAGGACGCAGAGAATGGACTTTCTCTGCGTTTTCACACGCATTCACCAACTCCTGAAACCGCCGTTCGCATAGTTGCCAGAAAAGGTTGCTAGCTAGCGCCGCCTGCCCTTTTGATTCCATGTTTTGGCTTTTGAAATAATTGAAGGAAGCGCCGTAGACCGTTTTAGAGAGTTTATCCAACTCATCCATCTCCAGTTGTAAGTTGGCAAACCATATTGCATCTAACATATTGCTATCAAGTTGAATCAAAGATTCTACAAAATCGTCGGCCCCTGCCACATACTGCTCCCCCGCATTACTGCTAACACGCAAACCGCCAGACCAAATACCGAGAGTTTGCACATGGGGCCGAGAGCGATACATGTTCAGGCGTAGTTGATAACAATCAAAGCTCTTGTTACTGCCTTGCGCTAAGAAGCTCAATAATGCCGTCAGTATTCGCCATGGGCGTTTTCCTGGGTCGGCCCAAATTGCCTTAGCATCTTGAGTGGAAAAATTTACAGATACGCTCGGGTCGACAACCGACTCTTTGTAGCCAGGGTGTGCAAGCCCTTCTGAATAATGCAAACCCTTATCTGACAATAAACAAAAACGAGAGAGAGGAACCAATCTTCCCATGAGGGTGGATTTCAGTTCTTCGGCAATGGAACAGCATTCACCGCTCGGCATCTGCTCCCAAGGCGCGACACCCTTGCCTTTCGGATAAATTCCCAAAATAGCAATTTGTTGCCGAGTAAATAAATTAAGCCACAAAGTTTCCAGTAAGGATGCACCTTGTAAAAAGTTATGCAAAAAGCCCAAAAAACCGATGGACGCGCTGGGTTTCCCTGTAGAAGGCTTGCCTTTGTCATTGGCCTTTCCTTGATAACCGGGCGAGAGGACCAGTGAATTATCGGTTTTTTTACCTCCCAAGCCAAACCCCATCAACGTCACAATCAACAAAGCTTTGTCAGCATCTGTTAAGCTTTTCTCTACCTGAGATTGCGTAAGAACAGTCGTGTTTCCTGTAGATACCTCAGCCAGCACTGCTCCAAAATTTTGTACTGCTGCCGCCTTGATTGTTGGCATCTGTAAAAACGGTTTTTCGCCGTACAAATAAAACCGGTCGTGCCATTGGTCGAGATATTCCAGGCATTTTTCTGACAGACCTGACGGCTGCAAATTCGACCAATCTTCATCATCTTCGGGTGTATACGCAGACTGGACGACAGCTAACAGAAGTTTGGTCAGTGCGATTTTATGCACCGGATTGCCACCCAAGGCTCGATATTCAGGATGACTAAACAACTGCCGTAAACTGACATTCCCCACGTCCACAATCGGAATCCAAGGCTCATCGATCAGATTAAAACTGTTTTCTTCGGTCATATTTCCCCCTATTTTTTATGAGCTTGATAGCCAATTATCGCATCGTAATTTAGCCGGTAACTATCGTTGACGACACTCTTATCAAGAGAGTTTACAGCCCCACTTTCGACAACCAATGCCACGCGTAGCATAACGCTTTCATCATATTCAGGCCTGCCCAGATAAAAATAATCATCGAGCCACTGAAGTTGCTTTTTGCTGATCGCTTTAGGGGCAAGATATTCAGCAACTTTTAACGTGTTTTGCATGAGGGTTGCGCTGACCTCGCGCCACTGTTTGCGTGCCAGGGAGCGCCCGTTATGAGGGACCCATAATCTCTCAGTATCAAGCATAGTCACCCAAGTCCCTTGATTCTGCAGATCGTGTTGACAAGCACGAAGCAACAACACTTCAGTTGATTCCAGTTCACTGTGGCGGGTTCGGGCTTTTCCTTCCGGTTGGGTCGTGCCAGCCTGCGACAGCCCCAGCAAGGCCAGCCGTTCGAGTTTGCTCCTCATTTTCTCTACTTGATGCAAATGTTTAAGCATCTGCTCGCTATCATCTTGCGTGATGTAGGTCGATTCAATCAGTTCACGAATTTGACCGGGGAGCTGAACTTGCGCAATGCCTTGCCAAACTGCCAGACTGCGACATAGAACATAGGGTGCATAAACTTTTGCCGTTGCGCCAAAAGTAAGATCAGGATTTAAGACAGCCGTTGCCAGATCGGGCGAAAGTATCCATGCCTCGCGATTGGCCGTTTGCGGTCGGTGTGTATTTTCATGTCGCCACAAACGCCCCATCCTCTGCAATAGCATGTCGGTAGGCGCAATGCGGGTCACTAGAAAATCTGCGTCAATATCCAGGGATTGCTCCAACACTTGAGTGCCAACAAGAATGCGGCCTTGCTGTGTACGGTTATCGACTCCCTCTGTGCCATAATACGTCACCCACGTTTTTTCGTTGGTTGCTCGATCGCTCTTGCTGAAACGCGAATGCAGTAACCCGCACGCGACGCCAATCTCACTGGCGCGACCAGCTAGTTTTTGGTAGAGGTCTTGCGCCTCTTTTACTGTGTTTTCTATCCACAGAACCTGCTGCCCCTCTTCGGCTCGGTGCAACGCTTCTTCAACAGCATTGCATTCTTGGTGATGAGAAATAGTGACAGTCACATCAGGGATCTCTTCAACAGTAATTTCTCTGACCTCACCTACATTGGGCTGTGCTGTAATTAAGGGGTAACTGTTTGCCTGGGGTATAAAGGCGAGGAGTTTGCTTCGCCGCTCCAGAGAGAGGGTGGCACTCAAGATAATGACCGTGCAGTGCAGTTGACGGAGCGCTTTGATCAGGGCATCTAAAATAGTGCCGGTAAAACTATCGTATGAATGCACTTCATCCAGGATCACCACTTTGCCCGACAACCCAAAGGTGCGGACAAAGCCGTGTTTGACATTCATCACCGCCATTAAAGCCTGATCAACAGTTCCCACGGCAAAGGGGGCGAGAATACCGCGTTTACCTTGGGCAAACCACGCCCCGCCCGGGTTGCCTTCTTCGCCCATCTCAAACTGTTTCAACCAGGCATTACCGTGGACGAGCAAAGCTTGTTTATGGGGTGAATTATCATCCAACACTCGCTCCAGAAAAGCATTGACCCGCTCGTGTATTTTGTCGCTCGTCAACTGGGTGGGGAGCGCAAAATAAATGCCTGTTGCCAAATTTTTATCCAATAATTGATACGCCGCATAAAGCGCCGCTTCGGTTTTACCCGAGCCCATCGGCGCTTCGAGTACGTATACGCCCGGTTGATTTGTTGCCGCAATCAGTTTAACTTGAGTATCTTTTGGGCTAAAGGGAAAGACATCCTCGAAGCTTAGGCCCGATTTAACGTATGGTTGAATGAAACCCGCCGAATCCAGTGCTTGTTCTATTTTTGGCTTCCAATCTTCATTCGGATCGTCAAACAGCTCACCGGAGCCAATCCAGTCTGAAACAGTGGTCAACCCTGCCATAACACGCGCTTGCAAAGCATGTTGTATAACAGGAAAATCAGCATTCAACTTATGCTTAAGTTGCGTCAGCAATTCAGTACGTTGTGCCTGCCAAGGTGAGCCGCCGAATACTTCACTGCTTGCCTCATAAATAGCCAGATTTGGCGAAAAGCCGTGATGCTGACCCAGAATTTGTGAAATATAGCGTCCGACATTTTGTGCCTCAGCTGATACCTGACTCACACCCGCATGACCGCCCCACTGTTTTTCGATATCAACATTAAACGCTTTCAATGCTGACAACACGGCCTCATTTTTATGCGAAAGTGCACTGTAAATTTTTTTTTGGAAAGTCGGGCTGACCTTGCCGATATCATGAGCGGCAGCAATTAATACAGAACCGTCCGGAAACAAAGTCTCTCGTAGCCAATCAGGCATCCGCATCATCAGCGCTCGCGCTACCTCACCGACAATTTGGCAATGGCTGAGAACCAGTCGCCCTGGCGATACAACGCCCTGGGCGGTTTTAGATGATTTTGCCAGACACTGATTTAAAGAAAGCGACTCTGAATAAGATTCTTTATCTGTTTTTTGGATATGACGTCTCAGCATTTGCTCCCTCTTCATCTTTCTACTGTATGACTCGCGGAACTTACGGACGATTGCAGACATTTTTCGCTGAGCTCATTCAAAGAAGTCCATTCACCCTAGAACTCACAAAAAAACCGCTAGTCAGCATTAGGCTGACAATAGCGGTCTGTCGTTTTTTTTATTTCCCCTGCAACCCTGTTATCATTCCCATCCCCTGGAAGGCATCAAATAAGAAGTCTCCAACCTACGCCCTAAAGTGAACCAGGTAAAGATTTCTTTGATGCTTCTCAGAACAGATCAGACGTTGACATGAGTGACCTGCTCACCGATAATCGCTCCGCTCACTTTTTTAAACCCAACCATGCGGAAAAAAATGAATAATATCGTCATTTTCGACACCGAAACGAGCGGACTCTCACCAAAAACCGGCCACCGCATCATCGAGATCGGCGCCGTCGCAATGAGTGGCTCCGAGATTACCGGTGAATTTCAGAGCCTGATCGACGCCAACTGCGACATCTCCTGGCTGGCGACCAATGTGCACGGCATCACCAACCGGATGCTCAGTGACGAACCATCGCCCTTTCAGGTCTTCTCTGATTTTCGTGATTTTATCGGCGATGCGACTCTGGTCGCGCACAATGCCCAGTTCGACATCCGTTTCCTCGAATTCGAATTTGCCGATCTCGGCTTCAAACTGACCAACCCGTCGCACTGTACCTTGCGGATCAGTCGCAAGGTCTGGCCGCATCTGGAAAATCATAAACTCGGTACCGTCGCCAGACATGTCGGTGCCAGCTTCGATGGCCTGCAATAGCACCGGGCGCTCGACGACGCCAAGGTGACCGCCGAGATCTGGCGACAGATGCTCGCACATGAAAATTTTCCATTGTCGGCCTGACTGGAGAACACCAATGATTCCGTTTGAAGTTATCCTCACATTCTTCGCCGCTTCGATACTCCTTGCCCTGGCGCCAGGACCGGACAATATCTTTGTTCTTACCCAGTCGGCGTTGCACGGTCGTATGAGCGGACTGGTTGTTACCTTAGGTCTTTGCACCGGTCTGATCGTTCACACCCTGGCGGTCGCTCTCGGTGTGGCCGTCATTTTTCAGGCGTCTGCGGTCGCATTTACCGCATTGAAACTGTTTGGTGCCGGTTACCTGCTCTATCTTGCCTGGCAACTGTTTCGCGCCTCTGCGACCAGAATTGAGGCTGAGCGTAGCAATCGTCTCAGTTATAAAAAGCTCTACAGTCGCGGGATCATCATGAATGTGACCAACCCGAAGGTATCGATCTTTTTCCTCGCTTTTTTACCGCAATTCACCGACCCTGTCCGTGGTTCGGTTGCACTGCAAACAGTGCTGCTCGGACTGCTGTTTATATTATCCGCCGTGCTGATCTTCGGTGGTATTGCGCTGCTGGCCGGTTCACTTGGCGAATGGCTGAACCGTTCTACACGGGTACAAAAACAGATGAACTGGTTGACAGGATCGGTCTTTATTGGCTTGGCGTTGAAACTGGTTACGACCGAGCGCTAGAACAAATTAATGCTAAACGTCTGAAACCTGATCAAACAAAGGCAGCTCTCGCCCGTTCGCTCTGCCCTCTAGAGTGCACAGAGAGAAGCCAGAGATCGTTGTCTGGTTGCGTTTTTCTCAGCGTTCTCTGCGGGCTCTGCGCGATACAGGCTTTATGCTTTTGACTCAACTTATTTTTTTGACAGAGGTAGGCACTGAATCGTTCAATTTTCCCCACACATCACACCACAAACCAAAGGATTCGTAACATGACCCAGCAGGAACTGACCGACGCCGTGATGGCGCTCTCCCTAGAAGAGAAGCAAGCCTTTATCATTAATACCCTCCCCGGTCTGGCAAAAGAAGCTATGACAGACAAATCTTTTATGTTTCAACTGCTGCCGGTCTTTCTCGGGATTGTCGAAGAGAGCGGCCTCGATCTGGCGCAGCTAATGCCACTGCTCGGTTCGATGTCGATGGATGCGAAGGGGTAAAAACTCTCACAAAAATAGCTATCAAACAAAACGGCAGCCCTTTTTTTGAAGGCTGCCGTTTTTTTATTTCAAATCGAGCCGAGCCATCGGTTAATGCGACACCTCGGGGAGGGTGAAAGAAAAGGTAGAACCATGACCTACCCCTTTCGATTCTACCCAGATTCGCCCACCATGAATTTCGACAACTCGCTTCACGATCGCTAGCCCAACACCTGTCCCCTTAGACAGCGAATCAAGCTTCTCAAACAGGCCGAACACTTTATCTAAATAACAAGGTTCAATCCCAATACCGTTGTCTTGAATGTCGCAGACCAACTCCCCTGCTTCGTGACGAACACCGATATTGATAACGCCCCCGCCATCGGCTGCACTTGAGAATTTGGCTGCATTGCTGATAAGATTCTCGAAAACCTGCAAAAAGGTTTTCGCATCAACCAAGACGTTTGGCAGGTTCTCCGGCACCTTAATCGACACACCTGCTCTGTTTATCTGCCCGGATACCGTTTCGATCGCGGTCATTATCAAGACTTCAAGATTAACTGTCTCTACTGGATTCTTTATCACACCAATGCGCGAAAGATCCAGAAGCTCACTCAACAGTTGCCCCATCCGGTCTGACGCCTTAGAGACCACCTCAAGGTTTGATTTAAAGCCGATTTCGTCGCCTGCTGCAAAATTTCTTTCAATAAGGTCGAGGAAGCCGGAGATTGTAATCAGCGGACTCTTCAGGTCGTGAGAAATAGTGTAAATAAACCGTTCCTGCTCAGCCGTCTTTTCCTGAAGCTCGGCAATCAGCTGCTCACGTTCCTCCCCGGCTTGTTTGCTCGCAGTGATGTTTATATGCGTGCCAAACATCCATAATGGCTTGCCGTCAGACGTCCACGAAGAAACCTTTCCTCGGGAGAGGATCCAGACCCAGTGACCGTCTTTATGCTTCATCCTGAATTCGCATTCATAGAAATCGGTTTCATTCTGAAAATAGGCCTCAAGACATTCACGACTTTTCTGTAAATCGTCAGAGTGGGCATATTTCTTTCGGGAGGCAATCGAGACCGGTGAAATTTCCTCCAGAGTATAACCTATCATTTCGGCCCACACGCTATTCAACAGGGATTCCCCTGTCTGGATGTTCCATTCCCAGGTACCGGCTCTGGTCCCCTCAATAATACTTTCCAGCCGACGTCGTTCATCCTGCAATTGCGCCGTAGCCATTTTGACCTTACGCTTGAGGCTCCAGGACCAGAAAAATGAACCGATCAGCACAACGATGAGCGGTACGATGATGAAAAATGAATATTTCAAAAAATCATAAAAACCGAAAATCGGCTTTTCATAGACGCCGAGCCAGCGCGAGTAGATATCATGGTACTCACCGGTCGCCTTGACCACCGCCAACCCCTCTGCCAAACGCGAAAGCAGGACGGAATTCCGATCCGAAACGGCATAACAATATTCAGACGAGAACACCGAATGCTCACTGATGCGCAGATTTTTCCAGCCATATTTTTCAATCGAGTAGAGCGCCAGAATCTTTCCGACCAGGGCAGAGTCGTACTGACCGCTTGCCAGTTTTTCAAGCGCCTCTTCCTGAGATTTCACAAGAACCAGCTGCTTGGCGTAACCCATTTTAACCGCGATATCATGTAAGAGATCACCGTCAGCAACCAGAATCGACTTGCCAGCCAGATCTGCCATACTCCGAGGAGGGGGTGTCCCCTGACGGACAACAATGACATGACTGAGAATGGTGTGTGCTGGCGTAAAATCGAAGGCAGCGTCCCGTTCGCGAGAGTAAGACATCCCCTGAAGCACATCAATCACCCCACTGTCCAGCTCGGCGCGAATCTCTGCCCAAGGACCCAGTTGGATATCGACCTCAATCCCTGTCTGCTTGGCGATGGCCCGGGTTAGGTCGACATTGTAGCCGGCCGGCTGGCCGTTCTCATCGAGGAATTCATACGGAGGATAGTTGTCATCACCACCAACGACAATCCGACTCTTAGTGAATGCGAGTGCTTCAATCGGTCCGAACCATTTTTTGTATAAAGACTTGAAAGTGCCATCGGCAACGGCGATCGACAGCCCTTCATTGAGCAGATTGAGCAGCCGGTGGTCCCCTTTTTTGACCGCAAAACAAAACGACTGAACGAAATCTTCGAGAGGAGGCCCGACCGTTTTCAGGTTGGTCAAATCATGCTTGCGTATCAATTGCAACGCGACAAGTTTTTGAACAACGACGGCGTCATGCTCGCCGTTATGCAGTTGGCGCAACGCTTCATCGAAGGTTGTGGTTGTAACTATCGTCGCGCCGAGGTTACTCCGGCGCAGAAACTCCTCAGCGTTATCCCCTTTGAGCACAGCAATCTGCTCTCCCTTGAGGTCAGCCAGACCACGGATTCCGTTTTCGCCTTTGCGCACAACGATGGTGCCGTGCATCTTCAGATAAGGGAAGGTGAAATCATAGTCATGCTCACGCTCGGGTGTCCTTCCAACCAGAGGAAGAACCTGAACTTTACCGTCAACCAGAAGCTGCTTGACTTGCGCCCACGGACCGACCTCAAAGGAGACGTCATGCCCCATCGCCTTGAGAGCCGCCTGCAAAAGTTCGACAGAAAACCCGTCCGCTTGGCCATCCGGAGTTACGGTGCAATAAGGAGGGTAATCGTATTCACTAGCCGAGCTGACCACGGGTGAGACGGCTGCTGGCTGACTGGAATCGTTAAGATGGCTGGCAAATGAAATTCCACAGCTAAATAATAGTATAAAAAGCGAGATAAGGAGAGTGACAGCCCGCTGAGGTGGCCGGTGTTTATAGATCATTGAAGCCCTCTGTAAAGGATGGAGAAGACATGAAATAACTTTGACAAAATTGCCCAGACTTTTGAGAAGCAAGGTATCACATTCATAAGGACACATAAAACCGGCTCCCTTTACCGAACTCCGATTCCACCCACACCTTGCCGCCATGTTGCTCTGCAATCTTGTTCACGATACAGAGCCCCAAACCATCCCCTCTAACTTTTGGATCGAGCTGGTGAAACATATCAAACTACCAATTTAATATATTTACACTCGACTGTAAAGCAAGTCGGCACCCTTTGATAAGGAATCAGGGTGAACTTCTTTTTTGAGAATATTCAACAGGAGAGAGAAGGTCACGCACAAATTTATAGCGTTAACACTCAAATTAATACTTTAAGGACACTTTGAAAAGTTATAAAGTCATTCAACCGAGGCTATTGCAAAGGTCGTCATCCTCGTGAAAACGGGGATCCATTTTTTTGACATTACTGATAACCTCTGGATTCCCGCCTTCGCGGGAATGACGGAAACTCGGTTTTCTGGCATTTTGCAAGCGGTTCAACCTGCTCTCTTTAACATGGTTGCGTTTGACACTTTTTCAATCCTGATCAAGAGTATAGTTTCTCCCATACGGCATAATGAAAAAAAACAGCAAACAGGTGAGTATGCAAATACAATCGGACACAGACCCCGTCACCCGGATCATCAAGGAGTGCCATAAAGGGGAACAGGAAGCAAACCGCATTTTCAATCTCATAGCGGAAAGGCGTCTGAACTATATTCTTCTGGAAGACCACACGGAACTGGAACTAGATGAGGAGCAGATAGGGGAGTTCGTCCAACGCTTCAGTTCCGAGGTCGAACCAGAATACTGGCACTCGAAACGACATAAAGAGTGAGGCGTTGCGGGGCCTCTGCAAAAGGAGCACGAATCGCCTAAGAAGGTAAAGGGGGGCTGCTTCTTGAGAGACAAGATCTCAAACTTCAGGCCAATAAGATTCACTTTATCCCGGTAAAGTGATCTCCACCAGCAAGCCGCCTTCACCACGATTACTAGCCTTGATGATCCCCCCATGCAACCGCACCGCCTGATCGGCGATCGCAAGGCCGATCCCGGTGCCGCCACTCTGCCTATCCCTGGCATCAGCCACCCGGTAAAATGGGTCAAACAGCTTGCTCAGGTCTGAATCTGGAACGCCCGGCCCCTGATCGGCAATTTGAATCAAGATTTTGCCTGGCTCATGCCTCAGTTCGACTTTGATCTGGGTCCCCTCATCGGTATATCGAATGCCGTTTCGGATCACATTCTCTAACGCCCGTGCCAGCAGCTCTTCGAAACCTGAGACAACAACAGAATCCGGGCCATTAAACAGGACCTGACAGTTGCGATTTCTCGCTTCAAAGTCAGCATCGCGGACCAGACGATCAAGGAGAACACAGAGATCAAATTCAGACCGCGGCAATTGATTGACACCACTTTCAAGGCGGGTCAGGCTGAGCAGTTGGCCGATCATCTCATTCATCCTCCCTGCTTCCAGCTCGATCCTCGACAGCGCTTTTAGACGTGACTCCTGATTGCTCTCCTGTCGCGCCAACTCAAGCGCAACGCCGAGCCGTGCCAGCGGCGAACGGAGCTCGTGGGAAATATCCCGGAGCAGACGTTTCTGGCCATCGACCAGGCGTTCAATCTTCCCGGCCATATCATCAAAATCGACCGCGAGGCCAGCGAGTTCATTCTTCCCCCGCACCTGATCGCCAACCCGGGTCGAGAGATCACCGGCAGCAAACCGCTGCGTCGCCTGCCGCAGACGGCGGATTGGTGAGGTGAGCGATCGAGCCAGCCAGTAACAGACTCCAGCGGTCACCAAGAGGAGAATAAACAGACGCCAACCGAGAAAACCGTGGGTCAAACCTTTAAAAACATGCTTCATGGGCGGCTGGTCCGGCAGACCAAGAGCGACAACGTATCTGGCGCCGGTTTTACTCTGAATCGGGCTGGCCAGCCAATTGTGCTCCCCCATCATCGGATAGATGACTTCTCCGCTCTGCAGCGCCCGTTGCGATAGATGCTGCATCCGTCTCGGCACCCGTTTACGGGTGAGTGGTCGACCTGCATCGTCGAACAAAATAATGCGGAGACCGGCATCGTCCAGCAGTTTTTCTGCAAAGGCATCAACCTTGTCTAACCCTTCAATTTCAAATGCGTCGATCGCTTGACGACCGTATTCGGCAATGGCGTGTTTGGCAAAATTCTGATTCGCCAACGGTGGAAACTCCTGATCACGCAGATAGATGAGGAGGATTCCGGCCGACGTGACCAGAATAATGGTCAGCAGAAAGTAGAGGAAGATTTTAACAAACAGGCTGCGCATTTGTTTTATCTTTCTGGCAGAGCGTAGAGATAACCGATACCACGAATAGTTTTGATCCTCTCGCTATTTTCATAGGAGTGACCAAGTTTTTTCCGCAGTGAACTGATGTGAACATCGATACTGCGATCGTAAGGAGACAGTTTTCGACCCAGAGACTTCTCGACCAGCTCTTCACGACTGATCACTTCTCCCGCCTGACGGAACAGCAGTTCGAGGAGAGTAAACTCGACCGATGTTAATTCGATCTGCTCACCATTTCGTTTCACACTCCGATTGACGCTACTGAGAATAATATCACCGACGCTCACATCTCTCGACTGCGGAGTGGTCCCGACCGCTCCCGGTGCAACACTCTCTGTGCGCCGCTGAATCGCCCTGATCCGCGCCACCAGTTCACGCGGGTTGAACGGCTTCGGGAGATAATCATCGGCCCCCAATTCCAGACCGACTATCCGATCAATATCGTCACCGCGGGCGGTCAGCATGATCACCGGCAGACGACTCTCTGCGCGGATTTTACGGAGCACATCAAAACCGTTCAGCCCCGGCAGCATCACATCAAGGACGACCAGTGCATACTCCTCTGCCAATGCCCGCAACGCACCCTCTTCACCATGATTGACCGAATCAACTTCAAACCCTTCGCTGTTCAGGTAATCGGTCAGCAGTTCGCACAGCTCTATGTCGTCATCAATCACCAGAATTCGATTCATCTCTAATCTCCAAGTTCTTTCATCATAACGAAAAAAAGTTGAAACAGATGTAAAGAAATGTAAATTAAACCTACAAAACTTTGCACAAACAACCGAGATCTTAACCCACTCTTTAGATTCAAATCGCTATAGTGGAGACATCAAAGCGAAGAACACCCACTCATAGCAAAGAGGAGAAAAACCATGAAGCGAACAATTTTGGTCCCGACACTGATCGTTGGCGCACTGTTAATCGGAAGCCTGGCTCTGGCTGGTTCTGGTGGGCCGGGCAAATGGAGGGGGGATTGCAATGGCGGCGGACCTGGGAGTATGAACTCCGAACACCACGAAGAACGGATAGGGTACAGGCTGGAGATGATGACCACCCTGCTTGATCTGACCGCAGAACAACAATCTCAGATTAAGGATCTGTTCAATCAGCAGCATCAGGAGAAGAAAGGACTGCGCGAGCAGATGCAGGCGAGCCGAAACGCCATGCACCAAGCCAGAAATGCGACTCCTTTCAACGAAGCAGACTTTCGCGCCAAAGCGGCCGTGCAGGCCGAACTGAAAACCGACATGATGGTTGCACACGCCAAACTGAAACAGCAGATTCATGCCATGCTGACACCGGAGCAACAGGAAAAGGCAGATAAACTCGGCGATATGATGGGCGAGCGGGGGAAAAGGGGTCGTCACGGTGGCGACAGGTTTTAAACCGGACGAAAAGAATAAGAACCATAACAATAAAGCGGGCTCCAATCAGGAGTCCGCTTTTTATGCTTTCGAATCATAATATTTCAGCTGAGATTAAATTTCAAAGTCAGAATTGACAGGTCGCGACCCGTCTGCCCCTTACTTTTTTCAAGAAGCAGGGTATAATGGAGGCGTAAGAGAAGAAAATAACGGATAAATATTCATGATGCGTAAAATTTTAATCATCGATGACGATCAGTATTTTCTGGATTTTTTGACCGATTACGTCAGAGAACATTACCCGCTTTTAGAAATTCTCTCATTCAATAACGCGATCAAAAGCTTGCCCGCGATTAGTGACGATACCGACCTGTTGCTGATCGATCTGGAAATGCCGGGACTCGATGGGACCAAGATTCTTGCCTACGCCTGCGAAAAAGGGCTCAGTCGAGAGAAAATCATTATCTTCTCCGGCCACGATGCCGAGTATCTCCACAAACTCATTCCAATGGGTCAATGCCTGGCGGTTCTCAACAAACATGAGGCCCGGCAGAAGGAAGTTCTCGACATGGTGTTCAAATCACTGCAGAAAAAAGGGGGGAGCGAAGAAACAACCCCGTCGCATCAGGCTGCTAGAAAACAGTGAAGCGTCCCCTCTTCTCAAATCATAATCGCATCCAACAAGATCAAGAGCAGAAACAACCCCAGAAACAGCTTAAGTCTCCCCCCTTGAGCCGTTGCGAACAGTTCTGGCGACGAAATTCTGAAAGGGAGGAGCGAGCGGAACGTGAGCCAGAGGACCATACCGATGGCAGGGTAGACGGTGAGCGGCCGGGTGAGAAAACCGACCGCGATAAGTTGCAGACTACCAACCCCAAGCGCCGCCGTCCAGAGACGGGTCAACTGAACCAGTTGCACGGTCGTAACCGAATCGGGAATCAGAGCCAGACCGGCTTGACGATAATCGTTGCGCTCGCGGATCGCCAGAGAGATAAAATGCGGCACCTGCCACAAGACCATGAAGATCAGGAGCGAATAGAGCCGGGGTGACTGTAACGAACCGGAAGCTGCCAGCCAGCCGGCGGCAACCGGAAGCGCGCCACTAAGCGCGCCTGGAAAAAGCGCGAAGGACGAGTATCGTTTCAGGGGGGTATAGAGTCCGTTGTAGAGGAACAGAGCCAGCAGCGCGGCCAATGCGACCGGAAGATTGAGCGCAAAGAGGAGAGCGAGGCCGCTCAGGCCGCAACCGACAGCCAGAATCAGAGCATCGCGTCTTGAGATCAAACCGGTAATCAGGGGACGCAATCGGGTTCGCGCCATACAGGCGTCGACTTCGAATTCCTGGACCTGATTGAGAATTGACGCCGCCCCCGAAAGGAGAGCGATTCCGACCCAGAGGATCAGAGCAACGGCGGGTGAGCGCCCCCCCGGAACAGCGATATAGCCGACCACGGCGCTGAAAGCGACCATTCCGGTCAGCCCCGGACGGGTCATTAGCACCAGCTGTCCGAGCCCCGGCGTAACCCTGACTGAGCGGATCGACATCCCTACTTGAGCCCCTTCAAATAGTCAACCAGAGCGTTTAACTCTGCATCGGTCAATTGATCGTAAGCTGGCATGATCGGGGGGAAATCGTCGACGATCTCTGCTTCAGGGTGGGTGATGGAGCGGAGCAGATAAGCCGCATCGACCGTGATCTCCCCTCCCCCTTCAATTTCGGTGATCCGACCGAAAATCGCCTTAAAACTCGGTCCAACCCGTTCTGACCCGTCGGTGGAATGACACCCCAGACACCCCTGATCTTTGGCAATTTTTTCCCCATCGACGGGAGCCGTCATCTCGCCGCCCAACAGGAAATCAAGTATCCGCTCAAGATCAGACTCCGGGATCACCCCGGCAAAGGGGGGCATAATCGGCGGAAAGCCCTCTACGATCTCAGCCTTCGGATCGACAATGGATCGGCGCAGGTAGTCACGATCGATCGACAACTCAAGACGCTCTCCATCCCGCTCAACTCTGGTCAGACGCCCGGCAATCTTCTGCAAGGTTGGCCCGACCGACTCGGAGCCGTCGAGGCTGTGACAGCCGAGACAACCATACTGACCGAGCAGGATCTTCCCGCTGACTACCGGTGGCTGGTCAAACGTGACCCATTGATTAAACTCAGACAGAGGGATCGCTTCAATCGTGGTGATCATATCGGCATGCCCAACCCCGCAATATTCAGCGCAGAAGAGGTTGTAACTCCCAGTCTCCTCAGCCTTGAACCAGACCCAGGTCGTCATCCCCGGCACGATGTCACGCTTCACCCGAAAGGCCGGGGCGTAGAAAGCGTGCAGCACATCGAGCGATTCGAGTTTAACCTTGACCGGCGTGCCGACCGGAACATAGAGTTTGTCCGAGCTCTTGCCGCTATCGTAGATGAACTTCCACGACCACATCCTCGCCGTCGCATCGACCTGAATCGCATCATCCGGAATTCGCTGCAGGGTCAGAAACCCCTCCCAGCCGAACCAGAACATCGCCATAACCAGAATTGTCGGGATAGTGGTCCAGACAATCTCCAGCCAGAGATTGTGATCCTTTTGCGACAACGGCACCGGACAGCGCTTACGACTGTAGCGAATGACGAAATAGATCATCAATCCGGTGATCAGCAGCAGCATAATCACGCTGATCCCGAGGATAAAGTTAAAGGCGTTGTCTACAGCCTGAACCGTTGTGAGCTGTTGCGGGTTCACGGCTCCTCCTTTTCAGTCCTATCGATAGAGGACATCAATAAACGTAAAGCCGATAAAAACGGCCAGAATGATCAGCGCAGAGAGCAATGCGAGCTTGAACAGTCGCTGCTCGTACTTCATGTGCATGAAGATGAAGACCACCAACGCCGATTTGCAGCTGGCAATCGTCAACGCCACCCAGATATTCAGCGCACCAAGGTCGACCTGGGCGACAGCGACCGTCGCGCCGGTTAGAATCAGAAGAGCAATCCAGATCAGGATAAAGGTCCGGTAAGGGACGATATGCGAAGATTCACTACTCATTTGCGCCATCCTCCTTTAAAGAACCAGATAATAGAGCGGGAAGAGAAAGATCCAGATCAGATCGACCAGATGCCAGTAGAGTCCGGCATTTTCCAGGATCACCCAGTCGTCACGATGAACCTTCCCCTGCCGGATGAAGACCATGACCCAGACGATCACCACCGCTCCGATCAAGACATGCAAACCGTGCAGGCCGGTCATCAGATAGTAGAGATTGAAAAAGACCGTCTCACCGATTTCACGCGCCTGCAGCTCGGGGCTTCCCGGGTAGAGGCCGTGATGGATTTTGGCACTCCACTCGAAAAACTTGTTCAGCAGAAACAACAAAGCAGATGCGACCGTGGCGGCGAGGAGCCAGAGGGACTGCTTGGTTTTTCCGAGGCGCAGGGCTGTAATCGACAGAGCGACAAACAGACTGCTGGTCAGAAGCACCAGGGTATTGGCAGCGCCAAACCGGAGATCAAGCTCCGCACCGGCCGTGACGAAATCGGCCGGATAACGGGAGAGATAGACCGAATAGAGGATGAACAGCCCCCCAAACAGGAGCAGTTCGGTAAAGAGAAACAACCACATACCGAACTTGGCACCGACATAGTCCTTATGTTCGTGTGCACTCATAGAATCCCTGCCTCTTTGAAGTCATAAGGGCCATGGGTTACGATCGGATCTTCCTCGCCAAAATTGTCAGTCGGCGGCGGCGACGGGATCTGCCATTCGAGCGAAGCCCCCCCCCAGGGGTTCGGCCCGACCGGAGATCCGCGCCGAACGCTGTGGAACAGGTTGGCAAACATGGTCACCAGCCCGATCGCCAGAATCCACGAGCCGACCGTCGCCAACCGATTGAGATCGGTAAACTCCGGGAGGTAATCGTAATAGCGGCGCGGCATCCCCTGGACCCCGACGATCTGCATCGAGAGATAGAGAACATTGAGGCCGACAAACATGAACCCCCAGGCGATGGTCGCCAGCTTCTTACTGTACATCCGGCCATAGATCTTCGGGAGCCAATAGTGCATGGCGGCGAAGAATGCGAAGCCGGTCCCGCCAAACATCACATAGTGGAAATGGCCGACGACAAAATGGGTATCGTGCACATGAACATCGGCCGACGCTGCGCCGAGAATCAGACCGGAGAGACCGCCGATTGAAAAGAGCAGCACGAACGACAGGGCATAGAGGAGCGGCGGATCGAGGGAGATCGACCCCTTGTACAGTGTCGTCACCCAGTTGAACACCTTGATCGCCGATGGTATGGCGACGACAAAGGTCAAAAAGGAGAAGACCAGGACGGCGTTATCGCTCATACCGCTGGTATACATATGGTGCCCCCAGACCAGCGAACCGGCAAACGCGATCGCCAGACTCGAAACCACAATCGCCTTGTAGCCGAAAGCCGGTTTACGGGCAAAGACCGGAATAATATCGGAGACCACCCCCATGCCGGGGAGAACCATGATGTAAACCGCCGGGTGCGAATAAATCCAGAAGAGATGCTGATACATGACCGGATCGCCCCCTTGCGTCGGGTTGAACAGCCCGATCCCGAGGAGACGTTCGACCATCACCAGCGACACAGTAATGGCGAGGACCGGGGTAGCGAGAATCTGGATCCAGGCGGTCGCATAGAGCGACCAGGTAAAGAGCGGCAGCCTGAACCACCCCATGCCGGTCGTCCGCATCCGATGGATGGTGGTGACGAAATTTATTCCGGTCAGAATCGAAGAGAAACCGATGATAAAGACGGCAAAGAGGGCCAGAGAGACGTTCGACTGGGTCTGGGCGCTGAACGGGACGTAGAAGGTCCAGCCGGTGTCCGACGGACCACCGCCGGTAAACAGCGATGTGATAGCAAGCAGAGCACCGGCGATGTACAGCCACCACGACAGCAGGTTGAGCCGCGGGAAAGCGACATCCCTGGCACCGATCTGGATCGGCATGATCAGGTTGCCGAATGCGGCCGGAATCCCGGGGATGATAAACAGAAAGATCATGATCACCCCGTGCAGGGTGAAGGTGGCGTTGTAGGTCTGGGCCGACATGAAATCAACGCCGGGTGAAAAGAGCTCCAACCGGAGCAACAGGCCGAGGATCGCACCGACACAAAAGAAAGTGACGATCGACCAGAAGTAAAGGAGCCCGATCCGTTTATGGTCGGTGGAGAAGATCCAGCCGAGAAATCCTGGCGCTTTTTTATCCCCTAAAAAACCGCGGTCATTGGCAAGATATGCAGTCATAAAGTCTTATCCTTTTTCTTTTTCTTGCCGGTCAGAAGCAAAAAGAGGAGAAACGTCCCCATGCAGGCGAGGATCACCGTCGCGGAGATACGCAGCAGATTCAGAACATAAGTATTGTTTTCGGGATCATAGGTAAAACAGAACTGCACCACCTTGCGGATGGTTGCGCCGACCCGACCCGCTTCCGCCTCATAGAGGGCGAGGGTCAGATCTTTTGACAACGGCCTGGTGCCGTGCAGATAACGGATGATCTTCCCGTCGGCACTGACGACGAAGGAGACCACCGGATGCAGAAAGTCCGCATCTTGACGTCGGTAATAGTAACCGGCAGCGGCAAACAGCTGGCGGGTTGTCTCGCCGTCACCGGTCAGAAAGCGCCAGGCGTCCGGCGGGAAGCCGTGACCGGCAAGTGAGGTGTAGATCTGTCGCGCCTTGCGGGCATCTTCCGGCAGTTCGGTCTCATCAAAGCTGATCGACAAAATCCGATAATGCTCCCCCGGGGTGCGACCGAGGTCACGTACAGCCGCAGCGACACCGGCCTGCAAAAAATTGCAGACATTCGGGCAGCTGTAATAGATCGGCAGAATCAAGGTCGGGCGATCGATCAGATCGCCGAGCCGGACAGCCTTTCCCTCTTCGTCGATCAGAGTCAAATCGAGCGGCAGCGTATCGCCAAGTTTCGCGTCGAGACCGATCTCAGCCGGTGGAGGCTGATGAATATGTTGCGTCTCGGCTCCCATCGGCATCGCTGGAGCGTGTTCGCCCATTTTATCGTGCCCCGACATCGCCGTATCAGCAAAGGAGAACGGTACAGCAAAACAGGCTGTCAACAAGGTGACCGCAAAAATGCTGGAGGGGAAGAGAGAAAAAATACGCATCACATTACCTATTAAAAGGAGCCTGTTGCAAAACGCCTGAAAAGCGAATGACCGTCATTCCCGCGCAGGCGGGAATCCAGAACTTCCCAGAAAATGCCAAAAAACTGGATCCCCGTTTTCACGAGGATGACGACTTTTACAAGAGCATCAATTAGAAGAATAAAACATTCGCAGCATCATAACGGTTTAATGTTAATTTGCAAACAGCCACAAAAGGCCAGCCTAAGAATGTTAAGGAAAGTCAATTTACCAACATTCGCGCCAGCTTCAAAACAACCGCATCGATCTCTTTGCGCTCTGCTTTGAGCACGTCATGCAACGGTGTGAACTGCAGACCGCCACACGAAAGGCCGACCATCTCGCCGCTGCACCCTTCAATCAACCGCTCAAACGCAGCGACCCCGAATCGGGCCCCGAGCAGACGATCAAAGGTGGTCGGCGATCCGCCGCGTTGATAGTGCCCCAACACCATCACCCGGGTTTCAAAGCCGATCCGATCCTTGATCTCAGCCGCAATCTGCTCCGCCTTCCCCGCCCCTTCGGCCACCATGATGATTGAATTATCACGCCCCTCGTTGAACCGTTTGCGCAGGGCGCTGCAGATCTTATCGAGGTCGAAAGGGGTTTCGGGGATCAGGGCAAATTCAGCCCCGCAAGCGATAGCCGACACCACCGCCAGATAGCCGCAGTCGCGGCCCATGGTTTCGACCACAAAGGCCCGATCGTGTGACGACGCCGTATCCTTTAAGGCATCAACCGCATAGCGGATATTATTGAGCGCCGTATCGACGCCAAGGGACATGTCGGTATAAGGGATATCGTTATCAATCGAGGCCGGAATCGCAATAATTCGCACCCCGAGAGCCTGCAAGGCATGCGCCCCGCGCAGAGAACCGTCGCCGCCAAGAAGAACCAGACCTTCAATTCCGGCCCTTTTCAACGTTTCAACCACCTTGGCCCGAGTGCCAATATCGTGCATTTCAAGACAGCGTGCACTCTGCAACATGGTCCCCCCACGCTGCACAATACCGCTGACCGAACGGGTTGTAAGCGGTTGCATCCAATTATTGACCAGACCGGCGAACCCTTTCTGGACTCCGATCACCTCGATTCCGGTCGCAAGCGCCGTCCGCACAACCGCCCTGATCGTCGCGTTCATACCGGAGCAATCGCCACCACTGGTCAATATCGCAATTTTTTTCATCGTCGCCCTCCTCATCTTTTCATCGTTATACTTACAACATTTAAAGTTATCACAGAATTATTTGATCGGCACATACGGGACGTATCGCGTTTGCAGGATTGAAGAGTTTGTAAGTTACGGTAGACTCAAACTTATGAAAAATATGTTTTTATGTTTTTGCTTGTCGATCACCTGCTTCATCTTCCCCGGCTGCTGCAAAGAGACCATCTACCGCAACCTTTACGAGGGGATACGCACACAAGATGAATTAAAATCTCAATCGATAGAGAGTCGGCAGGAAAGGTCGCCGAAAAGTTACGATCAGTACAAGATTGAGAGGCAGGAACGCCTGAAGGATGAATCCGGAGAATAAAACCGCTGATATTTGTACGCTGTGGTACGTTACCCGTGACGCCATGGTGACGGGCGCGCGATCTCTTTCTCTCCCGAATTGGCGCATAGAATCGCGCCGACGCCCCGATTCAAAAATATACACGCAACTATTTCCAATGTGAACGACGCCATCTATCAACAGCAAATATGAATAAAAGAATCAGAGGAGGACAACATGCCGATTGCCCCACCTGACGAAAAGTTGCTCGACCTTCCGCCGATGGAGTTGATGGATATCTTCGGCAGAATGCGCAGCATGACCGACAAAGCCGGCTTCACCGGCACGCTGCCGGCGATCTGGCAATGTTCGGATGAGAGCCAGTCGATAAAAAAAGCGCTGTTCGGCTACAACTACAACTGTCCGTCCTTCAACCTCGGCCGGGTTGGCGGCCTGCTCGATCCGACCCGCCTCGCCACAGCCGCTCACCACGGCAACGATCTTGTCATCCTCGGCGGCAGCCATCTCGGCCAGGAGGAGAGCGATGGGGTCGGCTACATCCGACGTGTTCACGGTGGCGTTGCTCCATGTTGCGGCATGCTCTGCCGTATGCTGAGCAAATATTTACAGGTTTACCGCCGCGCCACGCAACTGATAAAAATATTCCGTGATGGCGACAAATTTAGGATTGAAGTCCCCTATAAATACCTGTTTCAGAAACCGGCCAGCGATACGGTAAGAATCGTGATCAGCCTCGACCGTCTGGTCGATGGTGAAGCGACCGGAGAGGGGTCGCTCGGCAAAATCTACCCCTTGCACCCCGCTGTAGTCGAAAAGCACCAGAAAACCCTTGCCGAATGGGGCGCGGAACCGACGCCGATCGGCAAGCTGTTGAGTCCTGACACCTTTTGCTTCAGCAAGCAGATCGATCTGCAGAGTCATGAACCGAGGAATATGCTCGAAGCGTCCATCTTTGACTTTCTGCCGGAGATCGTCACCTCTGCCCGGCCGCATCGCCGCCTGTGTGATGTCAACACCTGGCGGCAGTTTCACCGCATTGCTTCCTACATTACCGACAGCTTTGACGGCAGTGGCCGCAATATCTTCGTGCTGGCCGGGTTGACCCTCGACCACACCATCAGCCACAACACCTTTGTTCCGCAGTTCGGTTTCTGGATGGAGAAGGGGCTCGCGTTGAAAGCGCGCTACTTCGGCCCGGAAGATATTCGTGAGCTGCTGTTAGCGCAGGATATTTACAGGCCACCCCTGACCTTTCTGGAATATGCCGGGATCGGCTAACCTTCTTATCTGCCAGAACATCTTAAATGGAACAACTTTCTGGGACCATTAGAATTTTGACGACTTGATTGCATTCGGATAGATTGATCGAGTTTTATTTATGGATGGTCCTGAGAGTGGAGAGAAACATGAAGCTTCTAGCCATCAATGGCAGCAGACGAAAAATGGGAAACACCAGTCACCTTATTCAATCGATATTAGCGGCCGCTGATAAGGACGGCGCAGAAACAGAAATCATTTTTCTGGGTGACTATAACATTGGTGCTTGTACCGGATGTGAGGGGTGCGCCAGTTCTTGGGAATGTTTAATCAAGGATGATTTCGCTCAGGTTATCAAAAAGGTAGATGATGCAGAGGGGATCGTTCTCGCCTCGCCAACATACTGGTATTCTGTCACCTCCGACATGAAACGATTTATTGATCGTTGTTACAGCCTTATTCAGTTTCCGGTTAACCGAAAAGCATGGATCGGGAAATACCAGGGCGCAGGAAAAGTTTCTGTTACTGCAGCTGTTTGTGAACAAACTGAAGACTCAGCAATGGGAAACACTCTGTCACTGTTGACTGATTTTTCTAATGATATTGGAATCGAGGTTGCCGCTTCCGTAAAAGGCCTGGGCTTCTTTGAGGCTGGTAGCATTAAAGCGGACCATATCCTTTTACAAAAAGCAGAAATGGCGGGACAAAATCTATTGGATCGATTGAAACGATAATGCTCAATTTTCATCTCCCACAAGTCACGAAGCTTGATACGTTAAAACAGTTCCATTCACCGGCACATTTAGGACAGGTATGAAATTAAAAATTATAGTTATAGGGGTCTTGCTTACTTTAATTCTTCCTGGTTCAGGACTGGCTGATGAACAGTCTGACCAAGTCAAAAACCTGGAATCTGAAGTTTTACTGATGAAACGATCATTTGATGAACTGTTTCAACTGCTTAAATCCCAACAACACCAAACTGACGAATTACAGAAACTTCAAATTGCGGTGACTTACTTGAGTTTCCGGTCACGAAGTATTGAAGTAAAAGAATATGATTTACGGCAGAGGAAGGAATCTCGTGCTCGCCTGGAAAAAATCATTGCCAAGATAGAAGAAGATCCCGACGAGTGGGATAAACGTGACAAAACCTTCCAATCAAATAACTTGGGGCAATCCTCTTTGAATGAAGCCAGACCATCAGAACGCAGAATAGAGATGTTGCGGGAGCGTATCGAATCTTTGGATACCGACATACTAAAAGCTGAATTGGAGATACAAGAAGTCAAAGAGGGACTGGCTGTCTATGAAGCTTATATACAAGAGAAATTGAACATCGAGAATTAAAATTACGCTTATGCTTTTTAGTGGAGGGTCCAGAACATTTAGGAAATTAGGGGCACATTCTCTGCTGCTTTCAACATTCGCATCCGGATCCCAACATTGTGTTGATTAGCATATTTTCAATAGAGAAAAGGGGTCAGAAGGGGTCACAGAAGGGGTCAGAAGGGTCACAGTGTATTTCTTCATAGCTAAACCTCCTCGGTTAATTATGAAGACATACACTGTGACCCTTAGTATGGAAGAACGTAAACTTCTCAATGAACTCACATCAAAGGGAAGGCACCAGTCGCAGAGGATTCTCAATGCGTTAATATTGCTTGATTGCGATATGAGTGAGTTTCAAGCTGGCCGCTCAACCAATGAAGAGATTGCTCGGGTTCTGAACATCAGCATGAAAAAAATTGACCGAGTGAAGAAACGCTTTGTCGAAGAGGGATTTGAATTTGCGCTGGGCAAGAGAAAGGCGGATCGCGTATACAAAAAGAAGGCGGATGGCGACTTTGAGGCCCATCTGGTTGCTTTGAGTTGCAGTGAGCCGCCGGAAGGCTTTTCCCAGTGGTCGTTGCGATTGTTGGCGGACAAAGTGGTTGAGCTGAACTATATCGACAGCAAAGGGGTCAAGTCGAAAGCGCCGATAAAAGTCGGCATGGATCAATGGGTGTAAGTCCCTACATGGTAAAGGCTAGCGACCAGCCGTGACCCTGAGTCATGCGTTGGCCTCTCGTAAGGGGGGCAGCGAAGCGTTGACAGGGGGCGTGCAGGCCGGGCTATTGAGCTCCGATCACCTATCCGGGTTGTCGACCTTGTGGCTTGAAGGGGAAGACAGCATGGGACGACACGCTATCGCAAGTGCCGTCACTGAACCCGCGGAGTCAGAGAACCAGGGCATGTACGCAAGCTCCATGCACGGAAATCGGGAGATCCCAAGAGTGGCCGATCGTGAATTACGTTCGGTCCGGTCGAAGAAGGCTTAGGTCGTACGCTCGACATGCACGTTCTTGGGAAGTCGGACTGGGGCATAGTATCTGTGAAGCGAGCGAACAAAGGTGCTCAACCCGATAAACGGGCCAACCACCAGCGGAGTTCGTGGAGAAAAGGCCCTGGGCCAAGGGAAATCCTGTGCAGGTGACCGTGACCGACACACAGGGGTCGGAAGCAGCGTTGAATGGCCTGAGCAGGGTACGAGAGGCAGCAGTATTGCCTCTGCGTCTGACCTGAGGCAGGAGCCCGGTGCGGTAATTCCGCACGCCGGGATCTGTGCGGGGGGTGCCGGGTAACCGGCATTCCTACCGCGAGAGGGTGTAAAAAAGATTGTGTATGTGGCCATTCAGGGGTACACCGGGACACCACTCTTTAAGGAGCTTAAATGGCCATCGATAAAGAACTACTGGACCGCCTACTTGCCGACTTCAAATATACCAATCCCGAAGATCTGATCGGGGAGACCGGGCTTCTCAAGCAACTCACCAAGGG
>Ga0314774_1000299_pt1 | contig 43015 bp, 33 predicted proteins | sample MetaGCBIA2018_FD_204515 | JGI IMG/M metagenome (GOLD analysis project Ga0314774, IMG submission 204515) | Cryopeg brine microbial communities from Beaufort Sea near Barrow, Alaska, United States - CBIA 2018 | ecosystem: Environmental > Aquatic > Marine > Coastal | place: USA: Alaska | collected... | reverse complement strand
ACAGCTTGGTACAATCAGCCAAAGCCAGAGCAAGAGGATACCGCACCAATCGTAATCTCATTGCCATGGTTTACCTGATTGGTGGAAAACTTAATTTCGGGCTACCCACGTAGAACAGCGAGGAGCCCCGTGAACTGCAGTCAATTCAACGGAATCTGGTATTTGGTCATCTTCTTGTAGAGTACGGTCCGATGGATACCGAGCAGTTTAGCGGCTCGAGCTTTGTTGTTGTCGGTCAATTCCAGCGCCTTGCGCAAGGCCTCCCGTTCCGCCTCCGCGACGACGGCACAGAGATCCCACTGCCGTCTCTGCAAAACGGCAACGGCCGGCCGACTCAGGTAAAAGGGGAGATCGCAGGCTTCGATGCGATTGCCCTCAATGGTAAAGGCCGTTCGCTCCAATACATTGAGCAGTTCACGGATGTTCCCCGGCCAATGATAGTTATCCAGGATCTTCTCAGCGGCAGGCATCAATTCATAACGGGAGCCTGGATAACTTTCGGCGATCTTGTTCAGTAGGTGCCAGGCCAGCGGGATAATGTCCCCGCGGCGTTCCCGCAGCGGCGGGATTGGCAGCGGGACAACGTTCAAGCGATAGAAGAGATCCTCTCTGAACTCTTTCTGTTTGACCATCAGTTCCAGATTACGGTTGGTGGCGGCGATGATCCGGAAATCACTTTTAAGGAGCCGGTTCCCCCCGACCCGCTCGAAAAGTTTATCTTCCAAGACCCGCAGCAGTTTCGGCTGCAAATCGAGCGGCATCTCGCCGATTTCGTCCAAAAACAGGGTGCCACCGTCGGCCAGCTCAAACTTGCCCGGCTTGCCGCCGGACTTGGCGCCGGTAAAAGCACCTTCTGCATAACCGAACAGTTCAGCTTCGAACAGCTCCTTAGGGATCGCCGCACAATTGATATGGATGGAGGGATTTTTATGTCGTGAACTCGCCTGATGTATCGCCTGGGCAAACAGTTCCTTGCCGGTTCCAGACTCCCCGGTGAGAAGGATCGGCAGATCGGTAAGTGCCGCTTTACGCGCCGACTCTTTCAGGGCAATGATCGGAGGACTGGTGCCGTGGATACTATCGAAATTGTAGCGGGTGGAGCGGAGTGAGGTCAGCTCCTTTTCGTAGAGTTTCAGCTTTGATTTCAGCAAGTTCAGGCTATTGGCCAATCGTCCTACATCGCTGACCTGCTTGAACATGATCTGGCCGTAGGCGGCGACAACCTTGCCACCGTCAAAGATGGGGATTCGCTGAACCACCATATCTCGTCCCCTGGTTTTAAAAATCTCGTTAACTTCGGCTTTGCCGGTGCGAGCGACGATATGCATGCGGCTATTTTCAAGAACCTCGGTGACATGTTTGCCAATCGCCTGTTCTGCTTTTATACCGAGAAAGCTGGCGTAGGGACGATTGAAGTAGAGAATATAGCCATCGGCATCAGTGACCAGGGCGCCATTTTCGATATGATCGAAAATGAGATCGGCCAGCTTCAGTCGGTGGATGACCCGTTGCAACTGGCCCTCTGGTTTGGTAGGCGCCTGTTGTGGTTTGGCGCGTGATTCCGGCTCAGGTTCGTTCATATATATGACCTCAAGGTGTAGGTATTTGGCTACATGTAGCTCTTTGCCAACACTAGCGACTTGGCGTGTCCCCGCGACAGTCGAAAGCGGCAGCCCTGTAACGGCGAATCGGCAGATCCTGTGCTATTTTTTGCGGTAACTCTTAACACAATCAGGCTAATATTTAACGCTATTCTATTTTAATAACCTAGCGCGTTGCAAGTGTGTAGTCAAGTGCCTACTTGTTAACGATCGGCAGCTCCATTCCCGATCCTTGTTGGGAACTTGTAAATTTTGGTATAGCAGTTATAACTACATGAATTTAAAAGATTATAAAACGAATTGACAACTATGTTGGCGTTTTTTTCGAGTCTGGCACAAGCCTTGCGTTTATCTCTGGTATAATTCAGAACAGTGTTTGCTCGAAATTTTTGCAGAACGATATTAAGGTCAGGTCAGCTAAATCATCTAGTGATTAAGGGAATGGAGAACAAGAAATGAAAGATGTCTTTATCGTAGCAGCCCTGCGTACCCCCTTTTGCTCCTTCGGCGGCCAACTCGCCGAAGTGCCAGCCCCGACACTTGCAGCCCAGGTCATCAAGGAGATTTTGCACAGGACCGGAATGAATGGCTCTGAGCTCGATGAGGTGATTATTGGCCAAGTGCTCCAAGGCGGCGTTGGCCAGGCTCCGGCGCGGCAGGCGATGCGTCAGGCTGGACTGCCAGACAGCGTCCATGCCATGACCGTTAACAAGGTTTGTGGTAGCGGTCTGAAGGCGATGATGTTGGCGGCGGATTCGATCCGGCTGGGTGAGTCTCAGCTCTCTTTGGCTGGCGGCATGGAGAATATGTCACTGGCACCATACGCTCTACCCGGTGCCCGCTTCGGTCAGCGCCTCGGTAACGGCGAGCTGGTCGATCTGCTTATTTTCGATGCCTTACAGGATCCCGAATCGAAACGTCACATGGGTGAAATTACCGAAGAGTGGATTGCCGGTCACGGGTTGTCCCGCGAGGAGCAGGATGTCTATGCCGCACGCTCCTATGAACGCTCTCAGGCCGCGGTTAAAAATGGCACCTTTGCGGACGAACTGGTGTCGGTGGTTAAGTCCTCGCGCAAGGGCGATGTCATCATAAGCGAAGACGAAGAACCGTTTCGCGGCGAGGTCGACAAGCTGACCGGTCTGCGCCCGGCCTTCAGCAAAACCGGCACGATTACGGCCGGCAACGCTTCAACCATCAACGACGGTGCCGGTCTGGCGCTGCTCGCCAGCGGCGAAGCTGTTGCCGCCCACGGCCTGAAACCGATCGCCCGTCTGATTGCGAGTTCTACTCACAGTCTCCACCCGGATCAGTTTGGACAGGCTCCGGTTGACGCCATCCGCAAATGTTGTGCAAAAGCTGGTCTCGAGCTGAACGATATCGGTCTGTTTGAAATCAATGAGGCGTTCTCTGCCGTTCCGCTGATGGCGATAAAACTGCTCGGCCTTGATCCTGAGCGGGTCAATGTCAACGGTGGCGCCGTCTCCCTCGGGCACCCGGTCGGTGCCAGCGGGGCGCGTCTGGTTGCAACCCTGTTAAGAGAGCTGGGCGTCAGAAAAGAAAAATATGGTCTCGCCACTCTCTGTATCGGAGGTGGAGAGGCTGTTTCTGTGATTTTCGAACGAATGCGATAGAACCGACTGCAAACTCAAAGAACACGTTTGTTAATTGTTCAAGCAAAGGAGAACAAAGTATGAAAGCGATTTTTACTGATCCTGCCAAGGCTCTCGAAGGTCTCACTCAGGACAACATGACTGTTGCTGCCGGTGGTTTTGGCCTCTGCGGTATCCCCGAGAACCTGATTACCGCGCTACGGGACAGTGGGTCAAAAAATCTGACGGTGATCAGCAACAACGCCGGAGTTGACAAATTCGGCCTCGGACTGTTGCTGCAGACCAGGCAGATCAAAAAGATGATCTCGTCGTATGTCGGGGAAAATGCCACCTTCGAAAAACAGTTCCTCGATGGCGAACTCGAACTCGAACTGACTCCGCAAGGAACGCTGGCAGAGAAGCTTCGTGCAGGTGGCGCGGGGATCCCCGCGTTCTTCACCTGCACCGGCTACGGAACAGCTCTCACAGAAAACAAAGAGACACGTGAGTTCGACGGTAAAGGTTATGTTCTTGAGGCCAGTCTGACCGCCGATCTCGCCATCGTCAAGGCGTGGAAGGCCGACAAAGCAGGCAATCTGATCTTTCGAAAGACCGCTAATAATTTTAATACCGCCTGTGCCAAGGCGGGACGGATAACCGTTGCCGAGGTCGAAGAGGTTGTCGAGGCCGGGAGTCTCGACCCCGATGCGATTCATATCCCCGGCATCTATGTCGACCGTATCCTGCTTGGCTCAAGCTTCGTCAAACCGGTCGAACAGCGCACACTCGCCGCCGGTGACGCAGGGAGTGCCGCGATCAATCCGCAACGCGAATGGATGGCCAAACGAATTGCCAGAGAGTTGAAGGACGGCGCCTATGTCAATCTCGGCATCGGCATGCCGACTCTGGTTGCCAACTATATTCCGGCAGGGATCGATATTACCCTGCAATCGGAAAACGGCCTTTTGGGGATCGGCCCCTTCCCGACCCCAGAAAAGGTCGATGCCGATCTGATCAATGCCGGAAAGCAGACCATCACCACCATAGCCGGAGCCGCCTTCTTCGATTCCTCGGAATCGTTTGCCATGATTCGCGGCGGCAAGATCGATCTTTCGGTCCTCGGCGGCATGCAGGTCAGTCGCACCGGCGACCTGGCTAACTGGATGATCCCCGGTAAGATGGTTAAGGGGCCCGGTGGTGCCATGGATCTGGTCTCCGGGGTCAAAAAAGTCGTAATTATGATGGAGCATTGTGCCAAAGACGGCAGTCCGAAGATTCTCCCTGAGTGTAACCTGCCGGTTACCGGCAAAGGGGTGGTCGATCTTCTGGTGACCGAAAAAGGGGTATTTGAAATCGATGAAAACGGGATGACTCTGATCGAAATTTCGCCGTTCAGTTCTCTGGAAGAGCTGAAGACATGCACCGGTTGTGAATTTAAAACGCGACTCTAGACATTTACTTAAAGGAGCATATGCCGATGTCTGAACAACAAATTGCCTTGATAACCGGGGCTTCGAGCGGCATCGGGTTGGCAGCCGCCGAAGCGCTTGCGGCTTCGGGGCGCAAGGTTCTGCTAGCCGATATCAACCGGGAAGCGGGTGAAGCCGCCGCAGAGCGGATTGGCGGGGATTTCTTCCAGGCCGACCTGAGTACGCGCACAGGGTGCAAGGCGCTGACCGATGCTGTTTTATCCAAGTATGGGCAGTGCGATATCCTGATCAATAATGCCGGGATACAACATGTCGCCCCGATTGAGGAGTTCCCTGAGGAGAAGTGGGATTTTATTATCGGTCTGATGCTGACCGCACCCTTTTTGCTGACCAAATATCTATGGCCGGGGATGAAGGGTCGCTCGTGGGGGCGGGTGATTAATATTAATTCCGTCCATGGACTGCGGGCCTCCGAATTCAAAGTCGCTTATGTCAGTGCAAAACATGGCCTTACCGGGTTGACCAAAACCGCAGCACTCGAAGGGGGGGCGCATGGAATCACCGTCAATTCAATCTGTCCGGCCTATGTCCGTACTCCGCTGGTCGATGGTCAGATCGATGCCCAAGCCAAAACCCACCATGTCCCTCGCGAGGAGGTGATCAGCAACATCATGCTGAAAAAAGCCGCCGTCAAGCGCCTGATCGAACCGTCGGAAGTCGGTGATCTGGTCGTTTATCTCTGCTCCGATTCGGCCGCATGTATTACCGGGACGATGCTCACCATAGACTGCGGCTGGACCGCTAATTGATCCATTGCCATCTTTTCACGAGGAGCCGAATAAGGGTTGCGAAGCGGACTGTGGCAAAAATTAAAAGATTTGCTGTTAATTCGAATTATTTAAAAACAGTGTTATATTTTCTTGACAGAGTAAAGTCTGTTGCAATATGGTAACACCGTAAATTGGTCTTACCAGTTATCGATGTGCAGAAGGAAGGTCAACTGAAAAACGTACACCTAACCCATGTAAGAGGAGGAAAGAATGAAAAAGTTCAGAGTATTAATCGGTCTGGCTCTGGTCCTGATCCTGGCTCTGGCACCAAACGCCTTTGCCGCCAAGCGCGAGAAGTTTGGCGTCGACAAGCGGCATGAGGAAGTCAAAAAAGAGTTGCGCACCATCAAGCCCTCAAAAGAAGAATTCAAGTGGAAGATGGTCATGCCCTGGTCCAAAGGTTTGTTGTTCTATGATGTGGCCCAGCATTTCGCCGATTCCGTAGAGCTTGCATCGGGCGGTCGCCTCTCAATCAAGCTCTTCTCGGCCGGTGAACTTGTCGGTGCCATGCAAAGTTTCGATGCCGTCAGCAAGGGGCAGGCCGATATCGGGCATGATTGGCCAGGGTACTGGAAAGGGAAGAACGAAGCCTTTGTCGCCTTCGCTTCGGTCCCGATGGGTCTCGACACTGAAGGTTACAACATCTGGCTGTATGAACGCGGCGGTCTGGAAATGATGCAGGAGCTGTACGGTCGCTACAATCTGTTCGCCCTCCCCGGCGGCAACGTCGGGCAGGAACTCGGTCTCTTCTCCAATAAAAAAGCTACTACTATTGCCGACTTCAAAGGGATGCGCGTCAGAACCGCAGGCTGGTACATGGACATCCTTACCGATCTCGGCGCCAGCGTTACCCCTCTGCCGGGGGGCGAAGTCTATCTCGCTCTGGAGCGTGGGGTTATCGATGCCGCTGAATTCAGCACCCCCGCCATGGACTACCCGATGGGCTTTGATGATATCACCAAGTACGTTATCCAGCCCGGCGTCCATCAGCCCTCTTGTCAGAGCGCATTTTTCATCAACAAAGATTCCTACGCCAAACTGCCGGCCGACCTGAAGTGGATCATCGACATCGCCGCCAAGGAGACCCAGCAGTGGTCGACCGCATGGGCAGAGAACCTCAACGCCGAAGCGGTCAAACTCTTCAAGAAGAAGGTCGAATTCGTTCGCATGGATGAAGCTGCAATCAACGAATTCGCCAAGGCCTCGCACGACTACATCGAAGGCTTGAAAGCGAAATATCCTGACGTGAAAAAAGTTATGGATTCGCAGGATAAGTTCAAGGCCGATTTCGCCGACTGGCGTGAAGAGCGTGGCGGCATTGCACCCTGGCCTTACGATCAGTTTGTAAAAGGGAAGCATAAGCAATAAGTCAGATCCCGGCGGGAGTCTGCGGGCTCCCGCCAATTTTAACCGAGCAACTGCATAAGCAACCATTATAAGAGCAGAGGTTTTTATGTTTAAGCTAGATAGAGCGATCGACACTTTCAACGAAAAGTTCTGTTTTTATGCCTCATACCTGATCTTGCCGCTGATTGTCGTGATCGTCTATGAAGTCATTATGCGCTATGCGCTCAATATGCCGACCAGCTGGGCCTTTGAGCTGACCGTGTTTTTGTACGGTCTGCACTTCTCTTTTGCTCTGGCCTATGCGCACAAACACAATACCCACGTCGCCATTGATGTCTTCGAAGCGCGGCTGGCGCCAAAATCGCGGACCATCCTGCGGATTGCCACCAATGCTCTGCTGTTTCTTCCGACGATCGGCCTGCTGACCTACTACATATGTGTCATGGCCGCGACTTCATGGAGCCAGGTGGAACATGCCTCCAGCTCCTGGGGGCCGGCGATCTACCCGTATAAATCGCTCATGGCGTTCGGCTTCGTCCTCTTTTTTCTGCAGGGGGTTGCCAAGCTGATTCAAGATATCCGTTCTCTCAAAGAGAACCCTTAATACCTGTTTGTGCTGGGAGAAAAGTAATGAGCGTAGAAGTATTGACCATCCTTATGTTTATGACCCTGATGGCTTCCATTGCCATGGGGCACCCCCTGGCGGTAACGCTGGCGGCCGTTGCAACAATCTTCGGCCTGATAGAAAACGGATTCGACTTCCCGGGACTAATGGGGCTCTTTGCCTATAATGCCTGGGGGATCTTTCTCAATTATACGCTGGTGGCCGTCCCGCTGTTTATCTTTATGGCGCAGATTCTCGACCGCTCCAAGGTTTCTGAAGGGCTTTTTGACGCCCTGTATAAGGTTCTGGGTGGGCTGCGCGGCGGGCTCGGGATGGCGGTCATTGTTGTCTCAACCGTTTTTGCCGCAACCACGGGGATCGTGGGCGCGTCAGTTGTCGCCATGGGGTTGATGGCCGGTCCGGCCTTGTTGCGACGCGGGTACGATAAATCTCTTTCCGCCGGAATCATCTGTTCTTCGGGGACCCTCGGCATTTTGATCCCACCATCGATCATGCTGGTTGTCTATGGTGGTCTGACCGGAATGAAAGAGACCTCGGTCGGCAACCTGTTTGCGGCGGCGATTCTCCCTGGCCTGTTGTTGTCAGGTATGTATCTTCTCTACGTCGGGGTGCGCTGTTACTTAAGACCTGCCGACGGCCCGCCGATTCCTATCGAAGATCGCACCGCGACCGGCATAGAGAAGTTCTTCATGGTCATGAAGAACTTTGTCCCGCCGTTCGGATTGATCCTCACGGTCATGGGGACCATTCTGGCCGGCGTCGCAACGCCAACGGAAGCGGCGGCTCTGGGGTGCGTCGGTGCGCTGTTCCTCGCCCTGGTCACCAAAAAACTGGATTGGAAGGTCATTACCGAGGCGAGCATCTCCACCGCCCGCACGACAGCCATGATCATGGCCCTGTTTATCGGTGGTAAATTCTTTTCCGTGGTCTTTTTAAGCATGGGGGGAGGGGATGTCGTCGCCGATGTTCTGCTCGGAATGGATGTCAATCGGTACGTGGTTTTTGCCATTATGATGGCGGTGGTCTTTTTCATGGGGATGTTTATCGACTGGGCAGCGATTCTGTTGGTGGTCGTCCCGATCTTTACTCCGATCGCCATGGATCTGAACTTCAACCCGCTCTGGTTTGCCATGATGATCTGTATCAATCTGCAGACCTCTTTTTTGACCCCTCCGTTCGGTTATTCCCTTTTCTATTTCAAAGGGGTGGCACCACCGGAATATTCGATGGGGGATGTCTACCGGGGGATCCTTCCCTTTGTTGCTATACAGGTTTTTGGTTTGGTGACGCTCATAATTTTCCCGCAGATCATTACTTACCTGCCTGACGTTTTCTTCGGTAGATAGTCGCGTTTTAGAGGAGGAGTCAAAATGCTTCCGAAAATAAAAAAGATTCTCTATGCCACAGGGATGGGGGCTGGTGCCCCGTACGTTTATCGTTATGCACTCGCACTGGCCAATCAGCATGATGCGCAGATTATTGCCGTCTCGGGGCTTGAAACCTTGTCGACGTTTGCCCAGAGTCTGGTGGAACTGCACATCTCGCATGCGCAGTCGGAAAAGATTCACAACACGGTGCATTCTCAGGCGAAAGAGCGGTTGCGGGAACGGATCGCCCGTCTCTGTGAAAAGGAATGCAGCAACGATTCGCACTGCGCAGAGCGACTCAGTGACATCCGTATCGAAGATGGCCCGCCGGCTCAGGTTATTCTGGCGATCGCCAAGGAGCAGAACGCAGATCTGATCATTATGGGGTCGCATCGGCATACGGTCTTCGGAGACGCGATGCTCGGGAGCACGACAAGCAAGGTGCTGCACAGCGCAACGATTCCGGTACTGGTGGTGCGGATCCCGGCAGGTTTTCACGAAGAGGGATTCTGAGTTGACGGTAGAATCCGCTGAATATAATTTCAGAGGTATGCAGTTCTTTGCCCCGGAACAGATAAGGAAAAGACCATGATTTCAAAAACGGCCATTGGATATCTGGTTGAAAAGCTCGGTGCAGAGAATGTCGCCAGCGAGAAGGAAGATCTGCTGGTTCTCGGTTACGACTCCACCCCCGGCGTCCATCATCTGCCTGAAGTTGCAGTCTACCCGACCACCCGCGAGGGGGTCCTGGCCGCCATGGATATTGCCCGGCGCGAAGGGCTGCCGATCGTACCGAGAGGGTCGGGGACCGGTCTCTCCGGCGGCAGCGTCCCGGTCAAGGGGGGGATGGTGATGTGCCTGAATCGGATGAACAGGATTCTGGAGATTGACGAGGAGAATCTTACCGCCACCTGCGAGGCCGGCGTGATTACCCTCGATCTGTTCAATGCCACCGCCGCCAAGGGGCTCTTTTACCCACCCGATCCCGGCTCTCAGAAAATTTCAACCCTCGGGGGGAACGTCATGGAGGATGCCGGTGGCCTGCGCGGCTTGAAGTACGGCGTGACCCGTGATTACGTGATGGCCCTCCAGTGCGTACTCCCCGACGGCAGTCTGCTCAATACCGGCGGCAAGAGCGTCAAGGACGTCGCCGGTTACGCTTTCAAGGATCTGTTGGTCGGCTCGGAAGGGACCCTCGGAATCATTACCGAGATTACCGTCAAGCTGATTCCGCCGCCGCAGGCCAAGCGGACGATCCTCGCCTACTTTGACGACATCCGTGCCGCCGGTGCAGCCGTCTCGCAAATCATCGCCGCCAAGATCATCCCGTCGACCATGGAGATCATGGACAAGGCAACGATCAACTGTGTCGAAGATTATGTCAAGATCGGCCTGCCGAGAGCGATGGCGGCGTTGCTGTTGATCGAGGTCGATGGGCACCCGGCGATGGTTGAGGAGGATGCGCAGAAGGTCGATGTGATCCTGCGACAGGTCAAGGCGGCACAAATTCACATCGCCAAAGATGCCGAGGAAGCGGGGAAGCTCACTGCTGCACGCCGCACCGCCCTCTCGGCTCTGGCCCGGGTCTCGCCGACCACCCTGCTGGAAGATGCCACCGTGCCGCGCTCGATGCTGGCCGAAACCTTTGCCGAGATTGAGCGGTTGACTGCAAAATACAAGCTGACGGTCGGTACCTTCGGGCATGCCGGCGATGGCAATCTGCACCCGACGGTCCTCTGCGATGAACGCAATGCAGAAGAGATGCATCGCGCCCACGCTTTCTATGACGATCTCTACGACAAGGTTCTGGCCTGGGGCGGGACGGTTTCTGGCGAACACGGCATCGGTCTGGCGAAAAAAGAGTATCTTGCCCGGCAGATTGGAGCCGGTGGGGTCAAGGTGATGAAGCGGATCAAGAACGCTTTCGATCCGAAGGGGATTCTGAATCCCGGGAAGATTTTCAGTGACGATGATCCCGGCACCCGGGCGCGTGTCTAGGAGGGCTTCCGTGTCTCGCTCTAAAGAGAAACTCGGCAATTTTACGAATCTGGATGCCCCGGAATACGAAGATGTGCTGCAGTGTATGCGCTGCGGCTTCTGTTTGCCAACCTGCCCGACCTTCGTCCTGACCGGGCGTGAGCGCTCCAGTCCGCGTGGCCGGGTGGCGCTGGCCAGAGCGGTGGCCGAGCAGAAACTGGAGTTCACCGATGCGGTGAAGCAGGAAGCGTTCTTCTGTCTCGACTGTCGCGCCTGCACCACCGCCTGCCCTTCGGGGGTGAAGGCTGGCGAGGTGATGGAGGTCTGTCGCAGTCAGTCCCATCAGCAGGCTCCCCTCGGGCATGTTGGCAAGAGCTTTCGGGAATTCATTCTTCAGCGGATGCTCCCAAATCCAGGCCTGATGGAAAAATCGATGCTCCCCGCTCGCCTCTACCAGCGTCTCGGTATTCAGTGGCTGGTCCGTCATTCCAAGGCTCTTAAACTCGGCCCGGCCTGGATGGGAAAAGCCGAAGGGATGATGCCGAAACTCGATGCGCCGCTGCGACCGCAGCTACCCGTGGTGACTCCGGCGCAGGGAGAGCAGCGCGGCCGGGTCGGTTTCTTTCTCGGCTGTGTGATGACCTTGATGTACCCGGAGGTCTCGCGCCAGACGGTACGGGTTCTTGCCCATCAAGGGTTCGATGTGGTCACGCCAAAAGAGACCAAGTGCTGCGGCGCGCCGCACCTCTCCGAAGGGGATCGGCAGACCGCCCGTGAACTGGCGCTGTTTAACCTGAATCTGTTCATGCAGGCCGACGTCGACTACATTGTGACCGATTGCGCCGGTTGCGGCGCCGCACTCAAGGAGTACGAGGAGCAGCTTGAGGAGTTGGCCGGGCATGATAAGCTCGCCTCTTTCCGAGCCAAGATTCGTGATATCAGCGAGTTTCTCGGTGAGGTCGGTCTGCGCACCGATCGGCTCAAGCCGGTGAATAAGTCAGTCACTTACCACGAGCCGTGTCATCTCTGTCATGCACAGTCGATTTCACGCCAACCCCGGGAATTGCTCAAGCAGATCCCCGGCGTCGAGTTGCGCGAGATGAACGAAGCGAGCTGGTGCTGCGGCAGTGCCGCGACCTGGGGGCTGAAGTTTTCCAAGGAGAGCGAACAGGTCCTTGATCGCAAGCTGAATAATGTGAAAGAGACCGGGGCCGATATTTTGGTGACGGCCAACCCCGGTTGCCAACTGCAGCTCGCCTGGGGGGTGCGTGAGCGCGACCTGCTGGTTGAGGTGCAGCATATTATGGAGTTAATCGGTGAGGCGACCCCTTAAGGGGGCGACAAGGAAAGGAGTCGCGATTAATCGCCCCCATTGATCTATGACAGTGGCTGCCGATTTGGCAGCCACTGTTGTTTTCGGTTGGAGTTTTTTGGGAGAGTCAGCTTTTGGCGGCTAGGAGTTCAGACATCTTTTCCTCGACCATTTTCAGGTGTTCCATCATCAGCTGCCGGGCCAGATCCGGTTTGTGCTCAGCGATCGCGTCGGCGATATTGCAGTGGTGGGCGAGCAGGAGATCGATGAAGCCGCTCTGCTTGTAAAATTCGGTCAGGGCAACCTTTATGGTCGCTTGCAGCAGGGAGTGAATCGACCTGAGAACATGGGTCTGCAGGCTGTTGTGGCTGGCTGTGGTGATGGCGTAATGAAACTGGCTGTCGATCTCGGTGTCCCATCCCCCTTTGGCCGCTTCCAGTTTCATGATCTCGCAGAAGCGACGCAGTTCAGCGATGTCCGCATCGGTGGCCCGTTGTGCGGCGAGATAGGCCGACCACCCCTCGAGCCCCATCCGGACCTCAGCCAGAGCATGTAACACTTCAGGGTCATTCTCCCCCACCAGCTTGCTCAACGGGTCAGTGATCGTCCCTTCTGTCAGAACCTTGACAAAAGTTCCACCCCCCTGTCGTGAATCGAGAAATCCCATCGCTTCGAGAATTGAGATCGCTTCGCGTACGGAGGGGCGGCTGACACTGAGCATTGACGCCAGGTCGCGCTCGGAGGGGATACGGTCCCCAGGCTTGAGTGCACCATTCGATATCAGGTCTTTGATCTGTCCGACAATCTGTTCGGAAATCTTCTTCGGGCGTATCGGTGCAAAAACGGTGGTCATGCCTTTTCTCCAATAATCACTTGGTATGACCAATTATCGCACAAAAACATACCACCCTCAATGTAGAAATGATAAAAACGGGATATTGTTTCAACGCGTCTGGAAAATTCTTGTCAACGCTGTTCAAACGGGAGGGTTTATGGGGAGAGACATGCGACTATCGATTCGGATAAATGTTGCATCAGTTCGAAATAGAGTTCCGGTCCGGGAGTGAGGGTACTGCCGAGCGGGTCGAGAATGCCGGTGCGGATTGCGGTCCCTTCGGTCAACGGGGCAATGTAGCGCGGCTCGAATTGCGGTTCGCTAAAGAGGCAGACCGCCCGACTCTGGAGGAGATGATCCCTTATTGTATGGAGGCGCCTGGCGCCCGGTCGCCGTTCCGGGTCGATGGTGACCGCCCCGGACGGGCTCAGCTTATAGTGTGCCTCAAAGGTCTGATACGCATCGTGAAAAACAATATACGGGATGGTTTGAACAGGTTTGAGCTGCTTCTGCAGCTGGCGGTCGAGGGACTGCAGTCTCGCGATCACTCTTTTGCTGTTCTGCAGATAGAGCTCTGCTCGGTGTGGATCGAGTCTGACGATCTGATCGCGGATCAGTTCCGTCATCCGGATGGCGTTTTGTGGATTAAGCCAAATATGAGGGTCAGTCGTCTCCTCTTGGTGGTCGTTGTGTTCATTTGCTTGCCAGATCCCCCCATCTCGCACCGGGTGGAGTGTCAATCCGGGCGCCTGCATCAAGGTGAGAATGTTTTCCGGACGGGCGATGTGGATCGCTTTGGCCAGAAATTGTTCCATCTGGGGGCCTATCCAGATAATCAGGTCGGCCTGCTCAATAGCGGTGAGGTCAGAAGGGCGCAGAGAAGAACTGTGGGGTGAAGCGCCGCTCCGCAACAATAGTTTCGGTTCTCCAGCCCCGGCCATGATTCCGGAGACCAGAGAATGGATCGGACCGATGCTTGTGACGACGCGCAGCTGCGCTGGCTCGCCAGCCGAGGGGGTCACAGTAACGAAGAGCAGTATCAAAGTGGAGAGAAAAGAGAGTTTCATCGAAAAGCCTTGCAATTGATGTGGTTTCAAAAGAACATAGACAGATTATATGAGTGACGTTGACTTGTCACGGAAGATTTAAGATGGGTGTAGTGGAAAATAACGACATAGTTCTGGATGTACAGGCGGTTTCAATGCGGAGCCGGCAACGGGAGATTCTTTCCCATGTTGATCTGCAAGTTCGATCGGGTGAGGTGGTGACGGTTATCGGGCCGAATGGGGCCGGGAAGACGACCCTTATCCGGACGGCACTCGGACTGCTTAAACCGACTTCGGGTCAAGTGTCGATGCGCCCGGGGTTGACGGTCGGCTATCTGCCGCAAAAGTTTCATGTCGATCCGGTACTCCCATTGACCGTACGACGATTTTTGAAGCTTTCTGGAGCCGTAGATGACGGGGAGATGCTTGCGGCTTTGACCGAAGTCGGTGCCGAAAAAATGTTAACTGCGGCGATGCAGACTCTCTCCGGGGGAGAGACGCAGCGGGTGTTGCTGGCCCGGACTCTGCTCCGGAATCCGGAACTGCTGGTGCTGGATGAACCGGCGCAAGGGGTCGATCTGCACGGTCAGGTCGAGCTCTTTTCGCTGCTCGAAAAGGTTCGCTCTGAACGGGGGTGTTCGGTTCTGATGATCTCGCACGACCTGCATCTGGTCATGGCGTCGACGGACCGGGTCATCTGTCTGAACCGACATGTCTGTTGTACCGGAACACCGGCGGCGGTGACCAAGAATCCTGCTTTTGTCGAGCTGTTTGGCGAAAAGGCGGCTGCAAATCTGGCGGTCTATGCCCATGATCGGGAGCATCAACACTGAGCCATTTTATTTTTTTGTGCGGGAGCATCAACACTGATGGATGATTTTTTGGTAAGAGCTTTGATAGGTGGGCTCGTCGTTGCTGTCGTCGCCGCACCGTTTGGCGTGTTTATCGTCTGGCGGCGGCTCGCATATTTTGGCGATACGCTGGCACATTCGGCACTGCTCGGGGTGGCACTCGGTTTATTGCTGCAGATCAATATGAATGTCGCTGTGGTCGCCGTCTGTCTTACGGTGGCGGTCCTGCTGTTTCTGTTTCAGCGCCAACGGCAGCTCGCCGATGATACGCTGCTCGGGATTCTGGCGCACAGCACTCTGTCGCTCGGCCTCGTCTTTCTCTCCCTGTTTGAGACGGTTCGGGTCGATCTTATGGCTTATTTGTTCGGGGATATTCTCGTGGTCAGTCGGGGCGATATCGGCTGGATCGTGATAGCAGGGAGTGTCTCGCTTCTGACGCTGATCAAGTTGTGGAAGCCGCTGCTCCTGATTACAATCAACGAGGATATGGCCCGCATCGATGGGGTCCATGTCGATCTGGTTAAGCTCGCTTTTGTCTGCCTGCTGGCGATACTGGTCGCGGTGATGATGAAGATTGTCGGGCTGGTTCTGGTGACGGCGCTCTTTATTATCCCGGCGGCTGCGGCGCGCCGGGTCTCTCAGACCCCGGAGATGATGGCGATGGTCGCCGCACTGATCGGAGCGGTCTCGGTTGTTGCCGGGCTCGCCGGCTCATACCGGTGGGATACCCCGGCCGGCCCTTCAATCGTGCTGGCAGCAGCAGCCCTGTTCGCGCTGTTTTATGCCCTTCCACTTACACGCCATGATGGATCGGTCTGACTTTGGATTACTGGGGTATGCACTTAACTCCACTTCGTATTAGATGTAGTGATAATTAGGTTTGCACATTACTCGCGCATCCCCAAAAAATTCCGAATTAAACCTACTCATGTCATCCTGTATATCCTTAGGACATTCAGGAATGAGTTGCGAGAGGATTAATAAGAATATGTTCCGGAGTGTTTGAGGGGTTACTGTTATTCGTGATTTATGGAAAAGCCGACTTGCCTTAGTGTGTCTGTTAAACTAGGGTCGATTCATGTCGAGGCTTGATATATAACATTTTTTGATGACATAATTAATTCCCATAATGAGTAACGTTAAATTCTTTAGATTTTACTGCTGGGTACATTGATTCTAATATTTTTAATGTAAGACTATACGACATTTCAGTCATTCGAACCTTTATGTTCTGTGCTGAAGTTGAGAATGGCGTCGAATACCACTGCTCTTGACCATCTTGAAATAATACTGCAGTAAAATGACCTGAAAATTTTTCCATGACAATTATTGCAACGACGCTGCTATTATTAAAATTACCATAATGAATTTCGACTGCATTATTACCCTTTTCTGTAAATCCTACACATGCTGGAACTGCAATTGATATTTTATTAAATTGATATGCAGATGTTGGTAGATTATTCATATTCAAGTTATCACGAACACCTTTTGTACATTCATAATCTCGTGTTCCAGTATCAATTATTGTTCCTTCTTTCATTTGAAAATCTTCCAATGGACCAGCGAAAGATACTGTCGCGATAAGTAACATTAAACATACCATAATAAATCTATTCATCGTAAATCTCCTTGTTAGCAAAGTTTAAGAATATCTTCTGTCCCACCTTTACAAAAAGGGAAAAGGGTCAAGAAAAGGGTCAAGAAAAGAGTAAAGGGGTCAGGCTTGACTAATGGATATATTACCCAAAAAAACCGCCCATCGGCACATACCGATAGAGCGGTTTAAATACGGTTCAATGACTCTGGCGAAAAGCTCTTGCACTATCTACTCCCCCTAAACCCAAAAAATCAAATTATAACTTACGCTTATGACTATAAGCTGTCAAGTAAAGGAGGGGGCCTTGCACGGCAAATTTGTTCTAACACGGTCACGCGCATGGCACCGAAGAATTTTTCGTCATCCGCAGATAATCGAGCACCGAACGGCTATTCATAGCGAGTTGTCGCATCTTTTGCGCCACGCTGGGAACACCTTTGGACTTGATGAGCCCGACGGCAAAGCGCCTGAGTCGTGAGACATTCTCCGGTCCATAGCCCGTGCGTATCCGACTGCGGTCCTCATCGTAATTCCAGTCGATGATGTAGTGGCAGCTGTTTTCAATGCACCAGTGGTCGCGATTTGTCTTGAGGACTTTGGCAGCATCGGCTTGTGCGGGTTTACAACTGGTGATGCCGTAAACGGTTTCGTTGGAAACCTTCCCGGTTGTTTTATCAATGCTTTCGCGTTCGAGCACAAAGGCTTGGCCAACCGGAGTTGATCCAAGTGGCCATCATTTTGTCGCCCTAAATGTCTCTATCAATAACACGCCCGTTTTCGTCTCGGCAGTGGTAATTTTTGAGAAAAACTGTGTCGCTGAAGAGTCTCTAGGAAACTAGGGGCTATTCACTTCAATCCACCCAGATTTACCGGACAATCTGTTTGCGGTTAATGTAATTGGCACAAGCCTTTCGTTAATTTCCTCACTGTATTTACTCAGATATTCGTAGCTGACCGTTCTTGCTGATGGATGGGTCATAAAAACATAACGAACCTCAGGCGATAGAATAACGAGTTCAGGTTTAATATAATTTTTAAAAATGTCTTGTGCGTGACCGCCTAATATCACAATGATGTTTGGGGCTAATCCTAGGGTCGGGTCATTTGATATGAAATACTGTAAAACCTTATTGAAATTCGACTCATCCTTTAAATAATCTAACATTTCGTTTTTATGTGCTACAGCCCCACCAGCGTCTGATTTCAAATCAACAAATCTAAAATGGTTGAAATTTTCATTACTACTCTCACCAAAAATTCCCTCCAGTATTATTTCGCACCTACGGTAAAATGGTTTATTATTATACCACTTGTTTAATTCATTTGCCGTTCTAAACCATTCTCCCATATCCGCGCCACCGTTTGGCTTTTCCCCATTCGGTTCAGCAGCTACAAACAATACCCTTTTGTTTGATTCATTCCAAACCTTCAAATTAAATGGAGTGAATGTCCATGTATGCTCATTAACCATTTTCGCACCTCTATACTGTTTATAGGCATTTACCCAAGGGACGATTATCCGATAATTGTTTTAGACGGCCTGTTGTAGAATACAGGTTAATTATCAGAAACCTTTTCGGGTAAATATTTCAAGTCCCATCAAACCAAAATCTCAAATTAGCCAAAAAAGGTCTTATCAATGGTGACTTGTGGGGCACTTTCAACGCCTTGCTAAGCGGCGAAAATTTGCGTGGTGAAATGAGCGCAAGCGAACCACGCCTCATATACCACTTACGACATGACACTATTTACTCATGTCAATGACCATACATTGATCGAACAACACTCCCATGCTCATCACACCATTTAGTAAAGTCTTTTAAGCTTTTTTCATGTTGATCCAAAACTACCCCGTTCTCAACAGTCATCACAAGATAATTATTATGTTCAATTCCGGTCAAACATCCACCTGCTTTCATGATTATTTCACCATTTGGACAAATCAAACTTCCAGAGTACCAATCCGCAAGCACCCTTTCTTCAGCATTAGGAAAAAGCTTTATTCGGATCTTTTGAAGCTGGTCTTTGTTGGTTTCGGATGTTTCAATTTTCAGAAGGTAGAGCTTATCGTCTGATATCTCCCAACTAGCAACATACCCTCTGTAACATCTGGTGGTAAATTGTCTGAGAGTTACCTTAGGTTTAATATTCTTCAGATATGAAGATAGAGGCTCAGAGTGGAGACAATATCCATCACCATTTACTATTAATTTTTCAGCACGTTGAAGGGTCATTATTTAACTCTTTGTCTAAATGATGCGGAAAGTTTCGCCGAAAAATCTTTAAAATATTTGAACAAGGCAGGACATAACCATCTCTTTTCTGAAAAGAAGGTATATACACTTGTGGCCGGGGGGAGTCTGATATGTTGTACTATTGCATTTGTTGGTTGGATTCAACAATATCTATTTGATTCTCAAATATCCTGCTATGTAAGAATGGCCAACCCAGGAAGGGGAGGCCATTATGTGTTCTTATAGCTGCTGAAAAATGAGATCGAAGGTCCCGACCTGAAAATCGGACACACTATCTTATCCCCGTTTGAGTTACTGCATAACCCAGTTGGATTAATTGGCGAGGACCGCATTACGGGTGGTCTCTTTGACCTGGTACATCGCCTTGTCGGCCAGAAAGACCAACTCTTTGCGGTCATTGGTGTCTTCTGGTATCGAAGCGACGCCGAAGCTCGCCGTCAGTTGAATAGCCGTTCCGTCGTCGGCCTTGAAGGGGTGATTACGGATGGTGTTGAGCAGGCTTTCCGCCATGATGACGGCGCCTTTTTTATCGGTTGACGGCAAGAGAATAACAAACTCGTCGCCGCCGTAGCGGGCGGCCAGATTCACCTTGCGCGTATACCTTTTGACCAGTTCGCCGACCTCTGTCAGAATCCGACTCCCGACCATGTGCCCATGGGTATCGTTAATCTGTTTGAAATGGTCGAGGTCGAAAAAGACCAGCGCGAGAGAACTGTCGTACCGTTGTGCCCGCTCAGTTTCGTAATCGATCAGTTCATTGAAATGGCGGGAGTTGTAGAGTCCGGTCAGATCATCAGTGATGATGAGCTGATTTATTTTTTCGAAATACTGGGAATTTTCGATGGCGATCGCCACATAATCGGCGATGGTGGTCAGGATCGGCAGGGCCGTTTCATCGAAGGTCCGCTCGTCCCCCGCATTGACCAGTTCAATCACGCCGAGGATCCGGTTGCGACTCTTCAGCGGAACGCAGATGATGGAGCGGGTCTCCTGTGAGGTGATCTGGTCAACTTCAGATGAAAAGTAGGGGGTGTCGTTAACATCGGATATCAGCAACGGCTGACCACTTGCGGCAACCTGCCCCGTAATCCCTTCACCCTTGGGGAGGCGCACCCCTTTTAAGTCGGTGTTTCCCGACGAAACGGCGATTTCAAAAATAAGATCACCGGTCGCATCGTCAGTCAGCAAAAGGGACCAGGTTTTTGACCGGAGCAACAGGCTGACTTTCTCCATGATCACGTTCAGAACATCTTCGCGATCGAGAGTCGATGTCAGCGCCTTACCGATTTCAACCAAGGTTGACAGTTCGTCGTTGCGACGCTGGAGCTCCAGAAGCAGTTTTCGATCCGAATCGACCATCTTTAATTGTCATCACTAATCTATTTGTGAATAAGAAAGTTCAAATATATCTGTACTTTAGTGTACCTTTTTATGAAAAACAAGCTGTAATATCGTTTTTAAGGTAAATTCAAATCTGGAAAGCTGGCGCTGTTATGAAGGTTGACGCGTTCAATGGGAGTGCAAAAAAAGGAATCTGTCGATTCTGGATTGTCTGCTCAAATCACTTCAGGGAAAAGAATGAGTGTTCAAATACACAGGCTCCTTTCCGGCATATAGGGCAAATTATTTACGCGACGTCACGTGGTTTTCATGTTCAGACGTTGTTAGGGTGACAACCAAGAGCAAGAGTACAAACTTCTTCACCTCCTTTTATTTGGCGCGCACCGCAGTTCCTCCACTGCAGCGCGCCTTTTTTTTTGTTAAAAACAAAAATATTATGGTTCAAAAAACTCCCTTGTAAATGAGATGAAATCGAGATTTCGCACCGAGTTCGAAATGAAACAAAAAGGGATCATCCAGGTCTGGGGGTCAAGCTTACCCTTGATGCATTCGCAAAAATTTATGAGATGGCCAAGCAAAAATTTCGTCCGACAAGGCTTGGTGTTTTTTCAGGGGCGAAGGCATACATATGGTATGTCGAGGTCCTGAAAAAACGGCGTAACGCTGTAGGGCGGACTTTTTGCGACGCCATCACCCTTGAGATTGTTGTTGTTGTGGTTATACTGATTCTCTACATTCAGTAGAGGAGGAAATTCATGGAGACCAACCGGTTGACGATTAAGAGTCAAGAAGCGATGCAGGCGGCTCAGGCGATCACTGCCAAGCGGGGGCATATAGAGGTCGATGGCGAGCATCTGTTGTTGGCTCTGCTTCAACAGGAGGGGGGGTTGATCCCGAACCTTTTGGCCAAGATGGCGATCCCGGTGGCAGAATTGATACGAGCGGTTGAACGCCAACTCGATAGCCGACCGAGTGTCTCTGGCCCTGGCATTGAAGAGGGGAAGATCTATATCAGCCAGCGATTGAATCGTCTGCTTGTAACTGCTGAGGAGGAAGCGAAGCGACTCAAGGATGATTTTGTGAGTGTTGAGCATCTGTTTCTGACTCTGATTGATGAGCAAAAACGGACCGAAGCAGGGAAATTATTGCAGGCTCAAAATATCTCCCGTGATCGCGTATTGACCAGTCTGACCGAAATTCGCGGGCATCAACGGGTTTCGAGCCCAGATCCGGAATCGAGTTATCAGGCGCTCGAAAAGTACGGACGCGATCTGGTCGATGCGGCTCAAAAAGGGGAGCTCGATCCGGTGATCGGCCGTGATGATGAAATACGTCGTGTGATTCGGATTTTGTCGCGGAAAACCAAAAACAATCCGGTCCTGATCGGTGAACCGGGGGTCGGAAAAACCGCTATTGCCGAAGGACTGGCGCAACGGATCGTACGGGGTGATGTTCCTGAGGGGTTAAAAGATAAAACCGTTTTTGCCCTCGATATGGGTGCCTTGATTGCTGGGGCCAAGTTCAGAGGCGAGTTTGAAGAGCGGTTGAAAGCGGTATTGAATGAGATCAAGGAGAGTGCCGGTCAGATCCTGCTCTTTATCGATGAGCTGCATACCATCGTCGGAGCGGGTAAGGCCGAAGGGGCTATGGACGCTGGCAATATGCTCAAGCCGCTTCTGGCCCGGGGCGAACTGCATTGTATCGGCGCCACGACCCTGAATGAATATCGGCAGTATATTGAAAAAGATGCAGCTCTTGAACGACGTTTCCAACCGGTGCTGGTGGAGCAGCCGAATATAGAAGATACCATCAGTATTCTGCGCGGGCTTAAGGAGAGGTACGAGATCCATCATGGCGTGCGGATACAAGATTCCGCTCTGGTTGCGGCCGCGACCCTTTCTGATCGTTATATTTCCGATCGCTTTCTGCCGGACAAGGCGATCGATCTGGTCGATGAGTCTTGTGCCATGGTCCGGACAGAGATCGATTCGATGCCGCAGGAGCTCGATAGTGTGACCCGACGAGTGATGCAGTTGGAGATCGAAGAGGCGGCTCTTAAGCAGGAAAAGGATAAAGCGAGCCAGGACCGTCTTGATATCCTCCGGCGGGAGTTAGCCAACCTCCGCACGCAGTCCGATAGTTTCAAGGCCCAGTGGGACAAGGAAAAATCGGGTATTCGCACCTTGCAGGAGTTGCGTGAAGAGATCGAACAGGTCCGTCGGGAGATCGTGGTTGCCGAACGGGGGTACGATCTGAACCGTGCGGCCGAATTGACCCACGGTCGACTGCCGGAACTGGAGAAAAGATTGTCTGCGGCGGAGGAACATTCTGAAGAAGATGTCGGGGCGCGTCTGGTTCGGGAGGAGATCGGTGCTGAGGAAATTTCCGAGATCGTTTCACGCTGGACCGGTATTCCGGTCACCCGGCTGCAGGAAGGGGAGCGGGAGAAGCTGTTGAAACTCGACACCCTTTTGCACGATCGTGTTATCGGGCAGGATGAAGCGGTGCAGCTGGTTGCCGACGCGGTGATTCGGGCGCGAGCCGGGATCAAAGATCCGAAGCGACCGATCGGCTCGTTTATTTTTCTCGGCCCGACCGGGGTCGGCAAGACCGAGCTCGCTCGAGCTCTGGCCGAGGCACTGTTCGACAGCGAAGAGAATATGGTTCGGATTGATATGTCTGAATATATGGAGCGGCATGCCGTCAGTCGATTGATCGGCGCCCCTCCAGGTTATGTCGGTTACGAAGAGGGGGGGCAGTTGACGGAGGCGATTCGCCGTCGGCCGTATGCCGTGCTCTTGTTCGATGAAATCGAAAAAGCGCATCCCGATGTCTTTAATGTCCTGTTGCAGATTCTCGATGACGGCCGGGTCACGGATGCGCAAGGCAGAACGGTCGATTTCAAAAATTGCGTGGTGATCATGACTTCGAATATCGGTTCTGAATTTCTGCTCGAAGGGGTTAATGCTTCAGGGGAGATTGTCGAATCAGCCCGGGCTGAAGTCATGTCCGGCTTGCGCAGTCATTTCCGCCCGGAATTCTTAAACCGGGTTGACGACATCGTGCTGTTCAAACCGTTGACGCAGGTGGAGTTGAGTCAGATTGTCGATCTGCAAATAAGAGAATTGAATAGTCGTCTCGCTGCGCAGGGGTTGGTTGTTGAGCTGTCGCCGTCAGCCCGGGATCATATGGCTGCTGCTGCTTATGATCCGGCGTATGGAGCAAGGCCGTTGCGTCGTTATATTCAACATCAGCTTGAGACCAGGGTCGGGCGGGCCATCATCTCCGGGGAAGCTCGCTCCGGATCCGTCGTACAGATTGATCTGCATGAAAAAAACTTGGCTGTTGTTCTGCGTCATGACCAGGACCGTACTGACGGTTAACTATTATTTCTCATTAAAAAAGGGGAAGAGGGTTTACAATTATTTTTTGGTCGGCTAGATTTAGGCAAAACATTAACATTGGAACCGTAATGCCAAATATTCTGCTTGTCGATGATATTCAACTGTTTCTGGTGCTTGAAAAATCGTTGCTTGAAGACCTCGATTACGACCTCGCCACTGCGATGTCTGGAGAAGAGGTTCTGGAGCGGATCGATACAATTAAACCAGATCTGATCCTGCTCGACCTCTATATGGGGGGGCTGGATGGTGACGAAGTCTGTCGTCGTCTGCGGGGGATGGATCGTTGGGCGACTCTCCCGATTATTATGGTGACAGCTGCCGGACGACGCGAAGAGATCGAACGTTGTCTCATGGCTGGGTGTGACGACTATGTGACCAAGCCGGTCAGTAAGGGAGAGTTGATTGAGAAGGTTCAGCGACTGCTCGGAGAGGTTAAGTCGCGACGGGCGCCGCGTGAAACAGTTGGGCTACCGGTTTATCTCGAAAGTGAGGGGTGGTCGGGGACTGTCTGGGCCAGGGATATTTCAAGTAACGGAATTTATATAGAATGTGTGACGGATGTGCCGGTCGGCACATTGGTTAAAATTACGATCGATCTCCCCGGTGTGCCAGCACGCCTGATCGGCAAAGTTGCCCGAACGGTGAGTGCCGAAGAGACCGGTTTCGGTGTTTATGTTGTTCACCAGGCGCCGGCCGTCGGCGTGGTTGACTCAGGTCTGAAGGGAGCTTCATCCAAGTCTGAGCATCATGCGACCGATATCCGCGACGAAAGGCTGAAGCGGTTGCAGGGAGAGAATGAGCGCCTTACGACTGAAACCGAACAGATACTGCAGCAGGTTCGCGATTTGGAAGAGGAAAACCTCGATTTTGCCAATCAGATCGTCCGGACCGAAGAGATCAATAACAATCTGACGAATCTCTACATCGCCTCCTCACGTCTTCATTCCGTACTCGACCGCGAACAGGTTGCGGAAATTATCAAAGAGATCACCATCAACTTTGTCGGGGCAGAAAAGTTCGCTCTCCTCCTTTATAACAAAGGGAGCGACACACTCGATTTTATGATGGGTGAGGGTTTCGCTCCTGATGAGTTCCCTCCGTCGATTATGATTGGTCAAAATGAGATTTTCAAGCAGACGGCTCAGGAGCTCGAAAGTTTCTTTGTGGAGGATTCTGTTGTGCAGGGGTCCGACGATCCGTATCAGCCTCTAGCCGCAATCCCCCTGGTTATGCACGGTGATTTGATCGGGATACTGACTATTTATCGGCTGTTGGTGCAAAAAGATAAGTTTGAAGCGATCGACTTTCATCTCTTTTCGATGATGGCCGAACATGCGGCAACGGCGCTCTTTTCATCAGGACTCTATGAAAAGTCGGAACGGAAGCGTGAAACCTATCGGGGGATGATGGATCTCCTCTTGAAATAAAAGGGCGTTGTAAAATTTCGGATCTATAACCAAAACGTAATTATTCAGTGTCATCTGAGCTACTGGCAAAAACGTCTGTCATCCTCGAATGATTCTATCGGGGATCCATGTTTTCAAGTCTGGATTCCCGATTACACCCTCGGGAATGACAATCTTTAATCATTGGCTGAATATTTACACCAAAACAAAGGTTTTCAGCTCAGCGCAGAGAACACGGAGAAAAACGCAATAACATATAGCTTTACTGATTTTCCCTCTGTGACTCCGTGTCTCAGTGGTAGAAAAAGATCTTTACTCTAGCCTTCGAACAATCGAGCTCTTGCTACAGAGAATCAGCCCCGTCAATCTCTTCGGCCGGGATGAGCATCCCTTCGGCGATCGCAAATCTAACCACCTCACTCCCGGAACTTTTAGAAACAGCTCCGGAAAATATCTGCTCGGGTGATCGGGTCCCATCACAACCCCGCAGCAGGGTTGAAAAATCTTCTTCCAACGATTCACACAGGATCTCTTCCCCCTGGCGCATGAACAGCGCCATGGAACCGACCGGACGGAACAGGTCCGTGAATTCCTCCAGATCGACCTCTCCCATCTCCAGAAGATCGAGAATTTCATAGGAAAACGGGACCAGTCTGACATCCGGTGCCAGACGCCACAGCTTTGTCCAGACCTCTTCTTGCGGGAATTCTTCCAGAGGGAGGGTTTCGCCACCCAGGAGGGACTCAGCATAATGGAAGTGGTAGCGGATCAGATCGAGTGCGGCTTGCATCAGGTCGTTGCGATCCAGGTTGATGAGGAGATGCTGTATGAACCCTTCTTGCATCGGCAAGATTTCTTCTGGTCGCCACTGCTCGGCATCGAGCAGAACCGAGCGAAAAACCCCCTGTTCGACCATCATCCAGTTTGCAAACTTTTCCAGAAATTGAACCGGTTCGAGACCGGTTGTCTGGAGGAGAACCTCAAAAAAACCGACTGCCCGTCCCAGGTTGTAAAAGAGATCGGCGGCGGCGGCAAGTTCGTAGGCTCGGTCCAGATCCGCCGTTGACCAGCTGTCACTCGACAGTATCCGGTAGGGGGCGCAAGTCTCGGCAATGATCCCATATTCGGCTTTTTGATCGAACAGCTTCGTCCCCGGCAAAACCGCCAGGGGAAATAGATCGATATGATTGGGGCGGAAGGAGAGGGCTATGGTCAGGCTGTCCCGGAACCCTGAGAGGTCGTCGAGCGGCAGGCCGAATATAAGGTCGATCCCGAAGGTGACGCCGGCTTCTGACAGCTCTCTGAGTTGCCGGGTGTAGAGCTCAATGTTGAGGGGACGATGAATCGCTCGCAGAACCTGTGGTTGGGTCGATTGTAGACCGACTTGTATCGAGCAGGGGAGGAGAGCCGTCATCTGGATCAGCTCTGAATCGAGATGCTCGATTTTTGCTTCCAGGTGCACATGAATATCCGGAGCTCGCCCAGCGAGGAGGGAGAGGAGCTCCTTGCCGCGTCTTGTCGGGACGTTGAAACTGGAATCGAGAACCCAGAGCTGATCGACACCGGCGGCCGAGAAAAGATCGAGTTCGGCTGCGAGTCTCGCCGTAGGGATGGTACGGACCGTGGTACTGCCGAGGCCGTCAAAGCAGTAACTGCACTGGAAGGGACAACCGCGTGCAACCTCCCAGAGAACCCCCTGCTCAGCTCGTAAAACGCCGGTCAGCCAGGGAGACGGGAGCTCCTCCGGGTCGGCAAAGGGGCGTTTCGGCCCATGTTGGATACCGCTATCGGTGGAAAGGGAGAGGCCGGGGAGGAGTGTCAGTTGGCCAGATTTTGAAAACAGCTCAATAACTTCCCGAAAGGTGATTTCACCTTCTCCTTGAATGACGGCGTCGACTTTCCCTTGTTGAATAACGCCATCAGGATCCGCGGTCGCTTCCGGCCCTCCGGCAATCAGGATAATCGATGGATTCTTCTGTTTCAGTCTCAGAGAGACGTCGAGCATCGTCTGGCGATTCCAGGAGTAGAGCGGGATGGCAACCATGTCAGGTTTGCATGACAGGATAATGAGTGAGATTTCTTCTGCTGAGTTGTCCGGGAAAAAATCAAGAAGTTCGCAATCAGAGTCGATACAGTTCACCAGGGTCGCAACCAGATTTGCGGCAGCGAGTGGGACAGCTTGAGGAGAGCGGCGGACATGTAACGTCGGTAGAACAATTTTCATACTGTACCGCCTTGTAAAGGGCCGAAAAGCGTGGAGCCCACCTGTTTTGCGGGAGGGTCTATCCTGTTTTTTTTGCTTTGACGACGATGCGGGGTTTGCCTTCACGGGTTTCGACTTTAAATTCGATCGCCCGATCACCGAACTTTTCCTTGATATTCGCTTTTTGTTGTTCGAGCATGGCGGCCACCTGCTTTTTCTCTGGAGCCTGGCCGCCAAGATTGCATGCTTGTCGTGCGGTTAAAAGATCGCGATAAACGGAGTCGACCTCGTTGTTGCCTGAGGTAGCTGCAACAGGCTTTTTGACTTTGGATGGTAATTGAAGGACGGTTTTTTTTCCGGTCGGACGGTGGAATTTCCCCTCGTCCATAAGCCTGAGGATACGATCCCAGTAGCCGGAGAAGCTGTGAAAGCGGGTGGCCATATTTTGATATTTAAAGCGGAGGTCGGTTTGCATTATGCGACGGTTGGCAAACTGTCGCAGTTGACGCGTCAACTTTTCACGCTTTTTTAACGGTTCGCGTTTTTCGACTCCGGCGAAATATTGCTCGTAGGTAATTTCGAGCGTCCGCATCGCTTTTTCAATTGAGGTCAGCTCCTGCTGAATAATTTTGCGATCATCCTGCATCCTATTCTCCTCATATGAGGGGAACTATACTTGAGATCGCCCATTTTTGCAAAATCTTTTGCGGAAGGGAGATGGCGTTAGAAAGGCATATTCCTTGACTCATTTCAACGGTTTCGCAATAATGCACTCTTTGAAATATGGAGAGAGGCTGTGTCTATGCAAAGACAAAAATATGCTGCTGTGATTCTGGCTGCTGGCCAGGGGACACGAATGAAATCGGTAGTGCCGAAAGTGTTGCATGAAATAGCTGGTCGGCCACTGGTCGCCTGGCCGGTTGAACAGGCGAGACAGCTCGGCTGTGAGACGATATCGGTGGTTGTCGGTCACGGTTCGGATGCCGTTCGCGACAAGCTCGGTGCCGATCTGCAGTATCCGGTTCAAACCGAGCAGCTCGGCACTGGCCATGCACTCCTGTCGGCCGAAGCGTCTCTGGCCGGTTTTTGCGGAACCGTTCTGCTCCTCTGCGGCGATGTCCCTCTGCTGCGCCAGGAGACTCTGCAACGTCTGCTCGATCTGCATCATGCTGAGCAGGCGGCGGTGACGGTTCTGACCGCCTTGGTCGATGACCCTTTCGGTTACGGACGGATTCTGCGCGATGGTCAGCTGGTGCAGGCGATCGTTGAAGAGAAGGATGCGACCGAGACACAAAAAAAGATCAACGAAATCAATACGGGCATTTATGCATTTGAAGCGCCGTATGTCTTTGAAGCCTTAAGGAGCGTCGGTCGGGAGAATGCTCAGGGTGAATATTATCTCACCGATGTTGTGGCGGCGGCGTTCGCTGCAGGGCGTACCGTCTGCGCACTACAGGCCGACTCCGTTGAGGAGGTCCACGGGATCAACGACCGTGTCCAGCTCTCTGCGGCGGCCAGGGCGATACGGAAACGGCTCAATACTGAATGGATGCGGCAGGGGGTCGGCATGATCGACCCGGAAACAACCTATATCGATGCCGATGTTCAGATTGGGAGCGATACGATTCTCTATCCGAATCTCTCTCTGCGGGGAACAACCGTGATCGGTCGTGACTGCATCATAGAGCCGGGAGTTGTGATTACCGATTGCGAAATCGGCGACCGGGTGCATATCAAATCGGGGTCGGTGCTGGCCGAGTCGAAAGTGGGAGATGATGGTGCGATCGGGCCGATGGCACATCTGCGTCCGGGGACGATTCTGGATGGCGATAACAAGATTGGCAACTTTGTCGAAACCAAAAAGGCCCACCTCGGAGTCGGTTCACAGGCGAGCCATCTCACCTATCTCGGTGATGCTGAGATCGGCCGCAATGTCAACTTCGGTTGCGGAACCATCACCTGCAATTATGATGGGCGCGACAAGTACCAGACCGTGGTTGAGGATGATGTTTTTGTCGGGAGCGACACCCAGTTTATTGCCCCGGTCCGGATCGGGCGCAACAGCCTGATCGCCGCCGGGTCGACCATCACCAAGGATGTTCCGCCCGACTCTCTGGCGATTGCCCGGAGCGAGCAGTGCAACATCGAGGGGTGGGCGAAAAAAAAGAAGAAGAGTAAAAAATAAAGAAGACAGTAGCCAGTTGACAGTTTTAATCAATGTTTTTTGACTACTCATTACTGATAACTGAGTCTATTGCAAAAGTCGTCATCCTCGTGAAAACGGGGACCCATCTTTTGACAATTCCTGATACCCTCTGGATTCCCGCCTTCGCGGGAATGACGGAAACTCGGTTTTCTAGCGTTTTGCAAGAGGCTCAACTTACAACTAATTTTTACGGAGTAAAAATTTATGTGTGGCATCGTCGGTTATATCGGTAAACAGGACGCAACCCGGATTATTTTCGAAGGGTTGCAGCGGCTCGAATATCGTGGCTATGATTCAGCTGGGATTGCAACTCTGGCTGATGCTATTCAGACCCGGCGGGCTGAAGGGAAACTGGTCAACCTGCAGTCGGTTCTGCAGCAGTCGCCACTCAGCGGCAGCCTCGGTATCGGCCATACCCGTTGGGCGACCCATGGCCGTCCGTCAGAAGCGAATGCCCATCCACACCGGGCCGGCAGCATCGTCGTTGTCCATAACGGCATTATCGAGAATTATCTTTCCTTAAAGGAAAGACTTCGGACTCTCGGCCATCAGTTCAATTCCGAAACCGACTCTGAAATCATTGCTCACCTGATCGAGCAGCACTGCATTGAGGGGAAGGGTTTTGAAGCGGCCGTGCGTGCGGCGTTGCACGAAGTGCGCGGCGCTTACGGCGTGGCGGTAATCTGTCAGGATGAACCGGATATGTTGATTGCGGCCAAGCGCGGCTCACCGCTGGTGATCGGCCAGGGGGAGGGGGAGTATTTTGTCGCCTCCGATATCCCGGCGATGCTGTCCCATACCCGGGAGATGATCTTCCTCGAAGATGGCGAGATGGTGGTCTTCAGTCGCTCGTCGATGCAGGTCTCGACCATCGCCGGAACCCCCGTCGAAAAAAGCGCGAAGACCATCACCTGGAGCCCGATGATGGCCGAAAAGGGGGGATATCGCCATTTTATGCTCAAGGAGATCTACGAGCAACCGCGGGCGATTACCGACACCATCGCCGGCCGGATCGACGAGGATGAAAGCTCCATCTTCCTCAAAGATCTCCACCTCGATGCCGCGAAGTTGAACGCTTTCGATAAAATTTTTATTGTCGCCTGTGGTACCTCGTGGCATGCCGCCCTGGTCGGTAAATTCATGCTGGAAAAGTTTTGCCGGATCCCGGTCGAAGTCGATATCGCCAGTGAATTTCGGTATCGCGATCCGATCGTCTCGGAAAAGACCCTGACCCTGGTCATCAGCCAGTCGGGGGAAACTGCCGACACCCTGGCGGCTCTGCGAGAAGCGCGCGGTAAAGGGGGGAAGGTTGTCTGTCTCTGCAACGTGGTCGAGTCGTCGATCGCCCGGGAAAGCGACGGCATCATCTATACCCACGCCGGTCCGGAAATCGGTGTCGCCTCGACCAAAGCGTTTACCACCCAGCTGGTTGGACTCTTTCTCTTCTCTCTGCATCTCGGTCAGGTTCGCGGGAAGGTCGATGCCGAAACCTTCAGCAGGCTGGTTGATGAACTGTTGACCCTCCCACGCAAAATTGAGGAGGTTCTCGGTCTCGATGCAAAGATTGAGGAGATCGCCAAGGACTACATGGCGGCAACCGATTTTCTCTATCTCGGTCGGGGGAATCAGTACCCGGTCGCCCTTGAGGGGGCGCTCAAGCTCAAGGAGATCTCCTACATCCACGCCGAGGGGTATCCGGCCGGGGAGATGAAGCACGGTCCGATCGCCCTGATCGATGAGCAGATGCCGGTGGTGGTGGTCGTTCCTGAAAATGCGACGTCCGAAAAGGTGGTCTCGAACCTGGAGGAGGTGGCGGCGCGGGGCGGCAAGGTGATCGTTATCACCACCGTCGGTTTTGACGATGCGATGGAAAAAGCTGACGCCGTATTGCATGTGCCGCAGATTTCCGACGATCTGATGCCGATTTTGACCTCGATTCCGTTGCAACTGCTCGCTTATCACATTGCCGTACTCAAAGGGACCGATGTCGATCAGCCGCGCAACCTCGCCAAGAGTGTCACGGTCGAATGATGCTGTGGGTAAAGAATCGTATGGTTTGGTAACGTCGGTAATTGAAAAGTAAAGTCGATAAACGCCCCTTATGCAGACTTAAGGGGCGTTTTAATTTTACGATGAATCATTTATATACAAGCTCAATTTCAAGCCCCCTCTCCAACTCCTGTTTATAGTCCGCGTAGGTTCTGTAAAGCGTTGACCTGCTTATCCCGTAGCGCCTGGCAAGCTCTCTTCGACTTAATCCTGGTGTCTCAAAATCAATTATCAGATCTTCAATTTCCTGATCCCGTAAGCTTCGGTCCTGCTCCAAAAACAACACCTTGATCTATTGCTCTTTGGCGCCCTTCTCTGGATCGTTCCCTGATCAAACCTCTTTCAAGTTCCCTAATAGCAGCCAGAATGTGAAATTGCAGCTTGCCATAAATAGTCGTGGTGTCAATTCCCTGATCAAAGACAACAAGATCAACCTTCTTTTCTTCCAGACGCTGTACGATATGCGAAAGATCGATTACTGACCTAGCAGCCTGTCTATTTACTGACCGAAGCTTTGCGTATTCTGAAGCCTGGCGGAGCATGCGCCGTCATCCACTGGAGCTATGACCCATCTACCCCACGCGGACCGGATATGAGAATACGTCCACGCCCAGAGCAATGTATCGCTTGGGGTATTGAGGCAGGATTTATATTCTCCCCCCAAGACCTCTTTGACTTTAAGCCGGACCACTACGGCCTTCTATTCCGGAAGACAGTCGTGGCAACTTCAGCTACTTGAAGTTCAATATTAGATTCTCAGAACTTTCCACTGGCGAGACGAAAACAGACGTATTATTGAAGGAGATATATAAGACGCTCTCCAACACACAAAATTATGGACACCAGGATCAACTCCGGGTGGCCATTTATTCTTTATCAGGGGTTGTGAGAATTTTGAAGGTTTGCCAAAAACGATCCCCCTAAACAATGTGGCATGAGTCACAGGAGGAAAAAGCTGGTGCCGTAAAAGTTTAAGCCCCCTTGCCTCTGTTGGCTTGGGGGCTTATGATCGTTTGTGCCTAAGCTTGGATTGTACCAAGCCTCATGTGCAAAGCTTTCATCGAAAGGACCTCAGGGCGACGGGGGGCCACCCAAAAGTGAAAACAACAGCACCAGGATGACGGTTTGAATGATCCAACCGATCACGCAAACGCCCACGGCCCGAAAGGTGCTCGTGTAATCAAGGGCCTGCCTGACCGCGATCACCATTGTAACCAGCATCCAGATTGAAGCCACTGCAAAAACGACCGTTCCCAATCCCGGGATGATCCCCAATACTCGAATTAAACCGGGTGAACTCGAAAAGCCGGTGGTGCGCAACAATTGGCCAAGGTCGGCCTCGGTTTGCGGTTCTGCCAGAAATTTCGTGCCAATGAAGTAGGTGAGCCAGGCCCAGATATACCACCCGCCAAGGGCGGCAAGGGTCCCGAGAAGTATCCCGCCAAGTCCGAGGGTCCCGATACTCCCCACCCCGGCGGCCAGGCTGGAAAGAACAACAACCGTCATGGCCTGGCGCATTGTGCTCTTGTCGGCTTCAACCTCTTCATAAAGATTGATATCCAATTTCGCCGCGCGAATGATCCGATCCGTAAAAATGCTCATCGTAGTTCCTTTAGTTGGTTGAATGTTAAGATAAAATGCTCTTAACCCCCGGCAGACTCGCATACCATGGGTAAGATTATGTTCAAATATTTGAGACGAAAAGTTTCCTGATCGAAGTCTGCTATTTTGCAGGGAGTCTAAGAACCTTGCATTTTTCAAATCTGAGCACAACCAAAAAAATTATCACAATAAAGAAGGTAGGAACTTTGCCTTGATTTTTATAGCCGTTTGAATGGCAACCCGTACGGTAGTCACTTTCAGTCAGTTGGTTGCGTCCCACAAGTTACTCCAACCAGTGGTCCCGGTGGGTGTCAAGTTAATTGCCGCTAACCATTGAGTCATTGTTGACGACTGGTCTTTGCCAAGGGTCGGAGGAAAATTGGCACGATAGTGGTTTTAGGGGGGTGTGTGACCCGAGGTGCAGTGCTTTTGGGTCGCAATAGAAGTTTGTCCTCTACACGAGTTCCGATCGTTAGTTAAGAGACCAAAAGGGAAGTCGAACGGGGCGGGTCATCTTTGAACATTATCGTGAAGACAAAAAGCTCAAAAAACTATAACGAGCTGAACGTTTTACGGTTCATATTGTCAGACATTTTCAGGAATAAATATGTTGGTAAAGCCCGTCGATGATCTTATTTTGAGGGTTTTTGTTTTACGGAACGGAACAAAGTTTCATGTTCTCAATAGGGGAGAGGTTGAGAGCATATTCTCTTTTGAGCATATTGGAAGGATGTGCTATTATATGTGGTTGGACAATGAAAGGGATAGGGATGAATAAAAGACCGACGATTATGATTCTCGGCACCGGTCGGGCCTTGCCGGAAAAGGTTGTGACCAACGCTGATCTTGAAAAAATAGTTGATACGACCGCCGAATGGATTCAGGCCAGGACTGGTATTGAACGGCGACATATTGCCGAGCCCGGATCAGCTCTCTCCGACTTGGCGGCCGAAGCGGCACAAAAAGCGTTGGATGATGCCGGTGTTGCTGCCGATGAGATTGGTCTGATCGTCTTCGGTACGGTCACCGGAGATATGAAGTTTCCGTCTACCGCCTGTTTGCTGCAGGAGAAGATTGGCGCGAAGAAAGCCGTAGCCTTTGATCTTTCGGCTGCCTGCAGCGGTTTCCTCTACAGTTCTGCCGTCGCCGAGGGGCTGATGGCCACCTCGGGTTATAAAAAAGCGCTGGTGATCGGTGGAGAGATTCTCACCTCGATGGTCGACTGGAACGATCGCAACACCTGTGTGCTGTTCGGCGATGGCGTTGGCGCGGTGGTTCTCGGTCCGGCCAAGGATGAGCGTGGTCTGCTGGCCAGCTACCTGAAGAGCGACGGTGCGTACAGCGATCTCCTCTACAATGAGGGAGGGAGTCTCAATCCACCTTCCGCGGAGAGCCTCGCCGCAAAAAAACATTTTATATATATGGAAGGGCAGGAAGTTTTTCGTAATGCTGTTGTTTCCATGACTGACGCTCTGAAACGGGTGCTCAAGGAGGCCGGGATGACCATCAACGATCTCGATCTGTTGATTCCTCATCAGGCCAATCTCCGGATCATCGAAGCGGTCGGTAAACGGATTAAGGTTCCGACCGAGAAGGTTTATATCAACGTTGATCGTTACGGTAATACTTCGGCCGCTTCGATTCCGATCGCCCTCGACGAGGCGCGGCGCAGCGGGAGAATAAAGGAAGGTTCGGTCGTCGGAATGGTGACGTTCGGGGCCGGTTTCACTTGGGCGGCAGGGATTGTTCGGCTGTGAATCTCGAAAATCTCCACCCTGTCGACCTCGATCTCCCTTCTCTGGAGGGGTTTCGAAAGTTCCTGAGCGCCTGGCTCTACCATGCCAAAGATCTCACCTTTATCGTCGATCCTGGGCCTTTGTCGACGATTCCTCACCTGACAGCAGAACTCCGTCATCATGGTGTTGACCGGCTCGATTATATTCTGCTGACCCATATCCACATCGACCACGCCGGCGGAACCGGCGCGCTGCTGGAACGGTACCCGGAGGCGACTGTCGTCTGTCATTCCGCAGGTGTGCGACACATGGTCGCACCGGAGAGGCTCTGGCACGGTTCGATCCAGGTCCTCGGCCAAAAGATGACCGACGCCTACGGTGAAATCATCCCGATCCCGGAAGAAAAAATAATCGCGGCTGAAGATGGCGGCGAGATTGGGACTGCCGGCCTGCGCTCCTACCACACCCCTGGACATGCGGCGCACCACTGCTGCTATCGTCTCGACAATCTTTTGTTTGGCGGTGAAGTGACCGGCGTGCACTGCAGCGTTCCAAACGGGATCTACATGCGACCGGCGACCCCGCCGCGATTTATGCTGGAAGTGGCGCTCGACTCCATCGATCGGATGATCGCCCTGCAACCGGATTACCTGGTTGTCGCTCATTACGGTCTGGTTTCGCCAGCTCTCGACTATCTGCAGATTGGGCGTGAGCAGTTTGTCCGCTGGGTCAAAGGGGTTGTCGCGACCATAGACATTGCCGACGAAAATCGGCACCAAGCTTTCTATGACTGGCTGCTGGAGAATGATCCTTATTTTCGCAATATCGATCAGCTTGAGCCTGACATTCGCGCTCGTGAAGAGCTCTTTATCGGCAACACCCTGCGCGGGATGAGTGAATATGTTCAATCGTTGACCAAAGAGCAGAAAAACAACCTGCGGATCTGAAGACAGAAAAACATTCAAATTCAAGCGATTGCAGCATTTACAACGTCCCCCCCCGATGCTATCGTTGCCATTCTTGATTAAATGTTGAAATGTTGTACGGAGAGTTGAACGTGTTGAAAATTGGAACATTTGCTGGCCGCGTTGCCGGTTGGTTGACAGGGCTGGCCGGGCGTTTGCATTTGAGTGAAAACACCGTCATGATCCTGATGGCGGTTGTGATCGGTTTGCTTGCCGGTTTCGGCAACTATGCATTTCGCAAGGCGATCGATTTCTTCCACTGGCTGGTCTTTGAACAGGGACAAGAACTTTTTGCCATCTCCCTCGATGAGTGGAGTCTTTCACGGCTCTGGATCCTTCTCTTTCCCGCTGTGGGCGGGATCCTCCTTATCCCGTTCGGGCTCTGGTACAAGCAGGACCTCGGTTTTGGCTTCCCCTCTTTTCTGGAAAAAGTCAATCTACGTGGTGCCAAATTGCCGTTTCGAACGATTTTTACCCGCGGTCTGGCCAGTGCCATCACCCTCGGGACTGGCGGTTCGGCCGGGCAGGAAGGGCCGATCGCTCAGATCGGCGGTGCGATCGGGAGTCAGTTTGGGCAGAGTTTTCGGGTCAGTGGTGATCGCTTGAAAATCCTAGTTGCCTGCGGAGCCGCTGGCGGTGTCGCCGCAACCTTCAATGCTCCGCTCGCCGGGGTGTTTTTCGCTCAGGAGATTGTGCTTCTCGCTTCATTTGAGCTGACCAGCTTCACCTCGATTGTTATCGCCAGCAGTATGGCAACCGTCGTCTCCCGCGCTCTGCTCGGTGATGTCTCTGAACTTTACGCTCCCGTTTATATGATGCATTCCTACTGGGAGTTGATTCTCTACGTCATTCTCGGGCTGTTGATCGGTTCTCTGGCTGCCCTCTTCATCGATGTTCATTTCCGTATTAAAGCTCTCTTTACCGCATTGAAAATACCGCGACTCCTTAAGCCGGTTTTCGGTGGCCTGATGGTCGGCTTGATCGGCCTCTTCTTCCCGCAGGTGTTCGGGAACGGTTATGAGTTTATTCAGGAGGCGCTGCTCGGTGAAGGGGTCTGGTACGTGCTGGCGGCACTGATCCTGTTCAAGATGCTCGCAACCTCAATGACCCTCGGTTCCGGGATGCAGGGGGGACTGTTTGCCCCCTGTCTCTATATCGGGGCGGTCACCGGTGGGTCGTTCGGCAAGCTCGCCGCAATGATCTTTCCCGGCATCTCCCCCGGTGCGTATGCTGTGGTCGGGATGGGGGCGTTTTTGGCGGCGGCAACCCATGCGCCGATGACCGCCATCTTCCTCCTGTTCGAAATCACCGATTCTTATGAGGTGATCGTGCCGATCATGATCAGTTGTGTCATCGGTACCGCAATCTGCCGCCACTTCAAAAAGGACAGCCTCGACACCTTTGAACTCTCTCAGGCCGGGATCGATCTCGAATCGGGGAAAGAGCGCAACATCATGAAGTCGCTGCAGGTCGGTGACGTTATGATCCGCGAAATCGAAACGATTCCGGAACAGATGACCCTCGGTGAGTTTGCCGATTTCATCGCCTCGACCCGGCACACAAACTTCCCTCTGGTGAGTGCCGGCGGAGATCTGACCGGTATTATATCGGTGCAGGATTTCATGGGGGTCGTATTCGAAAAAGATCTGATGGATCTGGTTGTGGTCAAGGAGTTGGCGACGCTGAATGTTATCACGGTAACGGTGGATAATAATATTGACGAGGCAATGAAGAAAATCGGCTATCGGAACATCGAACAGCTCCCGGTCGTCGATCGGGAAGATAGTAAAAAACTGGTTGGAATCGTCTCCCGGCGCGACATGGTCACCGCTTATAATCGTGAATTGATGACCCGGACTCTGGAGGAGGAGGTTCATGCCTGATCTGTTGACCGCTATGAATCCTCCCCAGGCCGAGGCGGTGCAGCAGATTGATGGCCCGTTGCTGATCCTCGCCGGTGCCGGATCTGGCAAGACCAGAGTCCTGACACGGCGGGTCGCCTGGATGATCCGCGAATGCAAGGTCGCGCCGTATGAAATATTGGCTGTGACCTTTACCAACAAGGCGGCCGGTGAAATGCGTGAACGCATTGAATCTCAATTAGGTAAAGTAGAAGGGTTGTGGGTCAGTACCTTTCATTCGGCCTGTGTCCGGATTCTGCGTCGCGACATCGGTCATCTCGGTTTTGATTCCCGTTTCAGTATCTACGACGATTCGGATCAGGAGCGGCTCCTCAAGGAGGTGTTGAAGCAGCTTGAGGTGTCGGAGCGTGATATGAAGCCACGCGCCGCCGCTGCGGCGATTGATGCGGCGAAGAACCGCGGACTGATGCCCGAGGCCTTGACCGGGACCGATCCTCAGTCGGAGCTGGTTGCCAAAATCTATAAACGGTATCAGCAGCGTCTGCAACAGGCGAATGCCCTCGATTTCGGCGATCTGCTGCTGCAGACCCAGCGCCTGTTCGATGAGCACCCGAAGGTGCTCGATTCATGGCGGCAGCGCTTTCGCTACATCATGGTTGATGAATTTCAGGATACCAACCGGGTTCAGTACAATCTGGTCCGCTCCCTCGCCTCCGGCCATGGGAACCTCTGTGTGGTCGGTGATGATGACCAGTCGATCTATAGCTGGCGCGGCGCCGAAGTCGGCAATATTCTCGGTTTTGAGCGGGACTTTCCGGGGTGTAAAACCATCCGCCTGGAACAGAACTACCGTTCCAGCCAGACCATCCTCGCCGCCGCCCAGGCGCTGGTCGATCGCAATGATAACCGCAAAAAGAAAGAGCTCTGGACCGAGAACCCGTCCGGCGAAAAGCTGACCCTCGAAACGTTGCCGGATGATATCGAAGAGGGGCGCTACATCGCCGATGAGATTGTTAAACTGCAGCGCAGCGGCCGCAAACTGCGTGATATGTCGGTTTTCTATCGGACTAACGCCCAGTCGCGGGTTATCGAGGAGTCGCTGCGAGGTCAGAATCTCCCCTACGTGATGTTTGGCGGGGTCAAGTTCTATTCGAGGAAAGAGGTTAAGGATATCCTCTACTACCTCCGTCTGCTGGTGAACCCGGTCGATTCGGTCGCAGCCAAGCGGGTGATCAATACTCCGGCTCGCGGTATCGGCGCGGCCACCGTCGGCCGGATTGCAGCGCTCGAAGAGGAGGCGGGCGGTTTCCTCGCCGCTTGTTCCCTGGCGGTAGAGCGGGGCGCGTTGCCAAAAGCGGCTTCGGGCAAGGTCGCGGCCTTTGTCGCACTTATCGAGGAATTTAGAACCCATCTCGAAACGCAACCGTATCCGCAGCTCGCAGCCGATCTGATCGAAGCGATCGGCTATGCCGAGCAACTCCGCATTGAAAAGACCGAAGAAGCAAAAAACCGGCTCGAAAATATCGAACAGCTCCTCGCCGGGATGGAAGAGACGGCCGCCAACCTTGCGAGTCTGCAGGAGTATCTGGAACAGGTCGCCCTGATCACCGATCTCGACAGCTACGATCCGAGCCTCGATCGGGTCACTCTGATGACCCTGCATGCGGCCAAGGGGCTCGAATTTCCGATTGTCTTCATGTCCGGCATGGAAGAGGGGCTGTTTCCGAATGCGCGCAGCATCGCCACAATGAGTGCGCTTGAAGAGGAACGGCGTCTCTGTTATATCGGGATGACCCGGGCTATGGATAAACTCTACCTGACCCACGCCCGTCGGCGCCGCATGTTCGGTTCTTATCAATACAACCCGCCGAGTATGTTTCTGGGCGAAATTCCGGCTAAAATGCTCGATGCGGTCGCCCCGTCCCCCGCCCTTCGTCATGTCGGTGAGCATAATCTTGCCTCGCTTTTTGAACAGGTGGGGGGAGAGGGCGCGCTCGTCGACGAATTTTCCGACGATCACGACGATGTCCGGATGATTCCCGATGCCGAAGCTGGGCTACGTCTCGGCATGCAGGTCCGTCATGCCAAATTCGGAGTCGGTGCAGTGCGGCGGATCGAAGGGGAGGGGGATCATCAGAAAGTGATTGTTTACTTTAAAACCGCCGGGTCGAAGAAGCTGCTGCTCAAGTTTGCCGGTCTCGAACCGGCCTGACCAAGGCGCGTTGACAACTGGCAGGTGCGACGGTAGAGTACAAAGATTCTTTGGTCTACCTTTTTGGAGGCCTACTCATGCTCAAGCGTTTCTTTATTGTTGGTATGATTCCGACAGTTGCTCTGTTGTTCTTTCTGGTTCCTCACTCAATGGCACAGACAGAACCGGCCGAGACGCTCTATATGCTCCCTTTCAATCCGGGGGAAGCGCCCGAGACGGCCACAGCTGTTCTGTTTGACGTTCTGGTCGAGCGTCTCTATCTGCTCGGTGAACAGCGCGGTATGCAGGTGACGATTGTGAAGCAGGAACTGACGGACGAAGATGCGGCCTGGTTTGCGGGGAAACAGTACCTGATTGGCCAAATTGCAAGTTACCAAGAAGAAAAAGGGTGCTGCTACACAGAGATCAAGCTGACCGGCCAAGCCCAGTTGCATCTGCCGGAAGGGGTAAAACTTCCGATCGTCGAATTGTCCGACGAATCATTTTTCAATCACGACCCCACTCCCTCGCAGGATGCTCTGGCGAAGATTTGTCGCCGTCTCGGAGAAAAAATGGCTGCACAGATTATGGCCCAGATCGAATCCAACTGATAAACCTTTACTTTTTTTAAACGAATCCCCTTGACAATGCTCAGAATCTTACTATATTAGCCATCACTGTTAGCACTCGTGTCGGTTGAGTGCTAACAACATTTAAGGAATCATCTGGCGTTGTCCATACAGCATGGGGTACGCCCATTATTATGCTCAAACCAGGAACTTGTGAAAGGAGATTGAAAAGATGAACATCAGACCTCTGCACGATCGCATCATCGTCGAAAGAATTGAGGAAGAGACTATGACCGCCGGTGGCATCATCATTCCGGACAGTGCCAAGGAGAAGCCGCTCGAAGGGATCATCATCGCTGTTGGCAAAGGGAAGTCGACCGATGACGGCAAGGTTTTACCCCTCGACGTTAAGGCTGGCGACAAGGTTCTGTTCGGCAAGTACGCCGGGACCGAAATCAAAATCGACGGCAAGGAACTGATGATGATGCGTGAGGATGATATCCTCGGCGTTGTCGAATAAAACAGACTTAAACAGGAGAAATTCATAACATGGCTGCTAAAGAAATCATTTTCGGGCAAGATGCCCGTACCAAAATTCTCGACGGTGTCAATCAGCTCGCAAACGCTGTCAAGGTGACCCTCGGTCCTAAAGGGCGTAACGTTGTCATCGACAAATCGTTTGGCGCGCCGCTGATCACCAAGGACGGCGTCACCGTCGCTAAAGAGATCGAGCTTTCAGACAAGTTTGCCAACATGGGCGCTCAGCTGGTGAAAGAAGTCGCTTCCAAAACTTCTGACATCGCCGGTGATGGAACCACCACCGCGACTCTTCTCGCTCAGGCGATCTACCGTGAAGGCGCCAAATTGGTCTCCGCCGGTCACAGCCCGATGGAGATTAAGCGTGGCATCGACAAGGCTGTTGAGGCTGCTGTCGTTGCTTTAAATGAAATCTCCAAGCCGATCAAGGATCACAAAGAGATTGCCCAGGTCGGCACCATTTCGGCTAACTCCGATGCGACCATCGGCAATATCATCGCCGAGGCGATGGAGAAGGTTGGTAAAGAAGGGGTCATCACCGTCGAAGAAGCCAAAGCGATGGAGACCACTCTTGAGACCGTTGAAGGGATGCAGTTTGATCGCGGTTACATCTCCCCGTACTTCGCCACCGACACCGAGCGGATGGAGACGGTGATGGAAGACGCACTCATCCTGATCCATGATAAGAAAATCAGCAATATGAAAGATCTTCTCGGCGTTCTCGAGCCGGTTGCCAAATCCGGTCGTCCGCTGGTGATCATCTCTGAAGATGTGGATGGCGAAGCGTTGGCGACTCTGGTTGTCAACCGTCTGCGCGGCACATTGAACATCGCTGCTGTCAAGGCTCCGGGTTTTGGTGATCGTCGTAAGGCGATGCTCGAAGACCTCGCTGTTTTGACCGGCGGCAAGGTGATCTCCGAAGAGGTAGGATTCAACCTCGAAACCACTACCCTCGATATGCTCGGCACCGCCAAGCGGATCGTCATTACCAAGGATACCACGACCATCATTGATGGCGGCGGTTCTGAGACTGAGATCGCCGGTCGCGTCAAGCAGATGCGTGCCCAGATCGAAGAGACCAAGAGCGACTACGATCGTGAGAAGCTTCAAGAGCGTCTCGCCAAGCTGGTCGGTGGTGTTGCCGTGGTTAAGGTTGGCGCAGCCACCGAGACCGAGATGAAAGAGAAAAAAGCCCGCGTTGAGGATGCTCTGCATGCAACCCGTGCTGCGGTAGAAGAAGGGATTGTCCCTGGAGGCGGCGTCGCGTACCTGCGTATTATCGCGACTCTGAACAAGCTCAAGCTTTCCGCCGATCAGCAGTTCGGTGTGCAGATCGTCAAGCGTGCCCTCGAAGAGCCGCTGCGTCAGATTGCCGCCAACGCCGGAGTCGAAGGCTCGATCATCGTCGACAAGGTTATTCATGAAAAAGGTCCTTTCGGCTTCGACGCCGCCAAGGACGACTACTGCGACATGATCGAGGCCGGCATCATCGATCCGACCAAGGTTGCGCGCAGCGCTCTGCAAAACGCCGCTTCGGTTGCCGGTCTGATGTTGACCACCGAAGCCTGTGTTTCCGAAATCCCGTCTGAAGATGCGGGTATGGGTGGAATGCCAGGCGGCGGCGGTATGGGTGGAATGCCAGGCGGCATGGGCGGAATGATGTAAGCCGTGCTTTAACCCTGTAGTATGACAAAGGCCCCCCGGAAAACCGGGGGGCCTTTGTTTTCTTGCGTATAGCTTGACCCTGTTGACCGATCTGCTAATCTGATAGCAGATGCAATGTGGAACATATGAAGCGTTTTTATCCTATTTACCCATCGCGGTAAACGGATTAAGTTTGGGTTGCCGTGATTCGCTGACCACAGCGGATGAACGGTTTGACCGTCGAGTAGGCAGATATATGAACCAACTTCGCACACCTCTTCTTCTATTTTTTTCACTACTACTGGTTCTGGTTTCTGTTTCGGCTCTGGCCGCATCGAAAGTTGAGCCGCGCTTGCAGACAGCCGTGTTAGCCGCTGCTTCGAACGAAACCATTCCGGTCATCATCCGTCTCTCTGAAAAAGTTAACGTGGACGCCTATCGGCATCTGCCGAAAAAAGAGCGTCGTCGTCAATTGGTTCAAGAGTTGCGAGGCAATAGTGGGCGGAGTGCGTATTCCGAGCCAATTCCGCCACTGATTCCGACGCAAATCGTCCACCCGTTCCGATCCAATTCCGCCACTGATTCCGATTGAATTCGTCCACCCATTCCGACGGCAATTCGTCCACTTTTTG